>Ga0194037_1000185_pt1 | contig 47714 bp, 37 predicted proteins | sample JunL306m_MetaG_FD_148653 | JGI IMG/M metagenome (GOLD analysis project Ga0194037, IMG submission 148653) | Anoxic zone freshwater microbial communities from boreal shield lake in IISD Experimental Lakes Area, Ontario, Canada - Jun2016-L304-6m | ecosystem: Environmental > Aquatic > Freshwater >... | reverse complement strand
TCATGCAAAAAACCGGAACCGTAAAATGGAAATGCATGATCGGGGGAGCGAGTAAGTGGAAGGAAGGAGTTTTAGTGAAGCGGTGGGCAGTTGGCGGTGGGTCCCGAAGGCTTTCGGGAGCAGTTGGCGAGAACATGTTCAGGGCTGAGCTGGTAGAAAAATTGAGTGATGCTTATGTGGTTTCTTTTTCATGGGAGCCGAAGGAATTGAGTTTTGCAGCGGTACTGGAATCCATTGGTGATATTCCGCTGCCGCCTTATATAAAAAGAAAAACGGATGACGACGATACCGGAAGATATCAAACCATTTATGCTAAGGATGAAGGATCTGTAGCAGCACCTACTGCGGGTTTGCATTTTACCGATGCCATCTTTAATAGTTTACAAAAGAAAAATATTCAAACGGAGTATGTAACACTGCATGTTGGCGCCGGCACGTTTAAACCGGTTAGCGCTGCTACCATGGCCGATCATGCCATGCATGCCGAATGGATTGATATCGATATCCATACCCTTGAAAACCTGCTGAACAATATTGAAAAACCCATCACTGCGGTAGGAACCACTACCCTCCGAACATTGGAAAGCCTGTATTGGATGGGATGCAAGTTGATCCTTGATCCATTGCTGAATCAGGTATCGCTTGATCAATGGGAGATCTATGCGTCGCCGCTTGCTGCACTTCAAATTACTGCAGACAAAGCATTGCATAGTTTGTTGGAATGGATGAAACTGAAACAGCTGGAGCGACTTTTCACACAAACCCGTTTGCTGATCGTGCCCGGTTATCGGTTCAGGGTAGCAAATGCGATCATCACCAATTTTCATCAGCCGCAATCCACGTTATTATTACTGGTAGCCGCGGCAATAGGCAATGAACCCGTTCAGGATGGATGGAAAAAATTATACCAGCATGCCCTGGATCATGATTACAGGTTCTTAAGTTATGGGGATGGCAGCCTGATCTTTATTTAACCCCGTCTTCCGTAATGGTTACCGGTGTACCCACCGGAATATATTCATACAATTCCTTCATCTCCGAATATTTGGCCGAGATACATCCATCGGTCCAATTATAAAAATTATCAACGGTCCATTCCTCATCAGGCCTTGTTGCATGTATGGCAATGCCATTGCCGATCTTCGCTTTAGCGGGAATGATCCCTTTCGCTTTTCTATCCGAAAATTTACGGAAACTATCGTCATTGGGATAATCGAGCAGCAACTCGGGGCCCCATTTGGGATGGATCTTTTTCAGGATGATCTTAAAATGCCCCGTAGGTGTTCGCTTATCGCCTTCCATCAACTTATCAGCCGGATCCCTGCTGCCAAATACCACCGGATAAGTAGCATACCATCCTTCCTCATCATACACTTTTAATTCATAATCCTTTTTAGAGATGATGATATAATAATGATTCTCGGTGCTGTCGCCCCGCAGATGTCTTTTATGCATCTGCCGTTCAGGCCCCTTATCAGTATGGGCCGGTATCACAAATGCCATTGAACCCAATACGATACTGATAAATAATACAGGAAAAATAAGTTTACGCGTCATTCGGAGAATTATATATCGAGTTCCATATCAAACCGTATGCCGTAAAAATAAAAACAGTACTAGACAACTCTTCGACAAGCTCAGAGTGACAGCTTTCTTTCGTGGTCTTGTCAGCCAGATCTTGTCGAAGTCCTGTCAGGCTGAGCTTGTCGAAGCCCTGCCGAAGAGAAATCATATTATTTATCCCTTGTATTGGAACAACTGTTAATTAAAATAAAAAAATAACCTTCAGCTAATACTGAAGGTTATTTACCCAGTTAACCCATCCGGCATTGGCCCGGGCCGCAGCCAGCATGGATTAGAGAGAGAGAAAGTTTACCAGTTGCTGAACCTGAATCCCACGGTAAAGGGTTTCATATCCAGACTATGTTGATACATTGATTGCGGACTATACGATCCATACAAACGAACAGGACCAATGCCCAGTTCGGCCACATATGAAAACTTGAATTTTTCCAGGTCATAATCGCCTTTATTGCGCAGTTTACCACGCTCACTGCTTTTTTGTTTATTGCGCTGGCTGTATAAATAACCGGCACTTACGCCAACGCTTATACTAAATCCTTTGTTCTTATGAAAGGGATCGGTTGAATAATTCAACATCAGGGGCACTGTTAAATAATCAGCTGCAAGTTTATTCTTTGAAAAAGCAATGGAATCTTTGAAGATGAACGGAGATGATGATTGCAGTCCGCCAGAATAAGGTATGGTTCCTCCTTCTCTAAAACTAATGGGCGATTTGAAACGATAATTATTCAGTTCCAGTCCAAGCCCATACTTCAGGTTCAGGTGGTGCTGACTAATATTCAGTCGCTGCATGAATATCCAGATATTTACATTCCGACTTTTGCCTCCCTTGAGTTTAAAATCATTTTTATCGAAAGCCGGATATCCAGGTCGGTTAACGAGATAACTGCCAGCAGTAGCATAATTGGTTTGATCTGAAAAACTGGATATGCCCATATCAAATATCCACCAGTTGGTACTTACATTGGAATGTTTTTTTCTTTGCTTTTCATTGCGGCCCATGGTAATATTGATACCATTATCAGATTTATTACCCGCTTTATTTTTGCCGTGTTTGATGATCACGATACCACCTATGCGGATGGTATCTTTGGAATCACGGGTTAATGTTGAATCTGATTGAGCAGTTGCCGAAGTACAAAAGATAACTGCTGCTATCCAAATGGTTAGCCTTTTCATGTTGATGTTTTTTTAATGATTATTTTATTGCGATCTCAAAGCCAGCCAATTTAAGTCCATCGCCTGTTTTGATATTGGTATTCCGTTCTATCACTCGTTTTACTTTTCGGAAGAGTCCGCCCAACTTAGAGTGTTTCGTATTGTTCTCTTCCATATACAACAGGTTGCTGGCAATATTATCCTCAGGGTTACCATTGTATACCGCCGTACGGGCATTATTTTCTGTGGCCACCGAGGCATTGCTATTCCTGCTGTTCAACATTGTAGCGTTAACGTTCTCTGCCTTATTGATCATGAGCTCATTCGTATTGGTACCCGCCATATTCTCTGTACTGGTTTTTATCTGTACGTTTCCGGCAATGCTTTTGTTACGTTCCATTTTGTTAATCAATTCATAATCCGGATTGATCGGCTTCGGCAGATTATTGCTGGGCTTAATCACTGCATCCTTTTGTGGTTGTTCGTTCTGCACGGTCAATGATTGCTTTTGCTTATTAATATCTCTGGGGTTATTTTTTTGACCCCGATCACGCTGCTGGCTATTTTGGATAACCGATCCGTTTTCGGATGTGGAAGCCGTTTGTTGATCAGGCAAGGTGTTGGTTTTTATATTTCGATTAGCCGGCACCGTTGGTTCGGTTGTTGTTTTTTTGTTGTTGGCCGTTTCAGTTGCCTTAACAACCGGCTTATTGCTATTTGAATAAATATCTATTCCTGCCCAGATGCCAAAACCGATCAAAACGGCTGCAGCAGCCACCCGCCACCATCTGATTCCAATAACCCGGGTAGGTGCAGTACGATATAAAATGGATTTATTTTCGAAAACGATATCGGACTCAGGTTCTAAGATGGTCTTTTTTAACTGTGACCATAAATCCGCCACGGCGCTGTCGGTAGCGATCAGTTGCTGAACCGAAGCCAACTCAGCCTGGGGCAGAGTTCCATCGGCCAGCAATAATAATTTCTCTTCGATGGATGCTGCTCCTGCCGTTTTATACAAACCCTGTTTATGATCGAACACAATATCTGAATGATCTAGCAGGGTAGATCGTAATATTTCCAACTCACCGCGCAGGTCGCTATTTTCTTCCACAAATAATTCTACCGCATGCTTTTCCGCTGCAGACAATTCATTGTCTACGTAAAGCAGAAAAAATGTTTCGTAATTATTGCGATTGATATTCATTTTTTGTAGTTGATCTGCTATACCAGGTTTTCAATTTTTACAATATAATCCCTCAGCAGCAATCTGGCACGGTGCAGGTACACTTTCACCTGCGATTCATTCAATTCCATGATCTTCCCGATCTCCTCATAACTATATCCTTCATAATCTTTCAGCATCACCAGACTCCGTTGTTTTTCAGTAAGCTTTGATAATGCTTCATTGATGATCCGTTTCGTATTGTTCTCAGGCTGTGTATTTCCCCTGTCGCCTTCCTCAAAATCTCCTTTAAGCCTGATGCGTTTGTTTTTGCGGATATGATCGATCATCTGGTGATAGGCCACCGTGAATAAATAATTCTTACTTCGAGCATGCTCCACCTGCAAGCGGTTCACCCATAATTTTTCAAATGCACCCTGCACCACATCCCGCGCATCTTCCCGATGCCCAAGGTTCTTGAGGATAAACCGGTATACATTATCGGCATACCGATCTACGCATTCATTATATTCTCTCTCCGTCATACAGTGTTAGGTAGGTGAATAGTGCCAGTTGGTTGTTTTACAGTGGATATACGAATTTGAGGAATAAATTGTTACATAAACGCCTAAAAAAGTTAAAAAAGGAGGAATTGGGGGGTATTTAAGGCCAATTGATGCCTATTTTTGCCCCTACATCAACCCAACAGGGAGCCATATCCCATAAATAATACTACCATGAACGAAAAATTTGTACAGCGGATAGCCACCGAATTGAAAGAAATTGAAACGGCCGGCCTATTTAAAAGAGAACGCATCATTGCCAGTCCGCAAGGAGCCGAGATCATTGTAAACGGAAAAACAGTCTTGAATTTTTGTGCCAATAATTACCTGGGGCTCTCCTCACATCCTAAAGTATTGGAAGCAGCAAAAAAATATATTGATACACGCGGATTTGGGATGAGCAGCGTTCGTTTTATTTGCGGTACCCAGGATATTCATAAAGAACTGGAACAAAAGATCGCCGGCTTTCTGGGAACAGAAGATACCATCCTGTATGCAGCAGCATTTGATGCCAACGGAGGTGTTTTTGAACCTTTGTTCGGAGAAGAAGATGCCATCATCAGTGATGCACTCAACCATGCCTCCATTATTGACGGGGTGCGCTTATGCAAAGCACAGCGTTTCCGTTATGAGCACAATAATATGGAAGACCTGGAAGCCCGGCTGAAAGAAACAGCCAATCTGCGCAGCAGGATCATTGTTACTGATGGCAGTTTCAGTATGGATGGCACCATTGCACAACTCGATACAATTTGCGACCTGGCCGACAAACATGATGCCATTGTGATGATCGACGAATGCCATAGCAGCGGATTCATTGGTAAAACCGGAAGGGGTACCCATGAGTACCGGAATGTGATGGGCCGCATCGATATCATCACCGGTACCCTGGGCAAGGCATTGGGTGGCGCCAGTGGAGGATTCACTTCCGGAAGAAAAGAGATCATTGATATACTTAGGCAACGCAGCCGCCCTTATCTTTTCAGCAATACGCTGGCACCCAGTATCACCGGGGCTTCCATTGCTGTACTGGATATGCTGAGCGAAACCACCGAGCTGCGCGATAAACTGGAAACCAATACTATGTATTTCCGCGAAAAGATGACCGCCGCTGGTTTTGATATCAAACCGGGTGTGCATCCCATTGTGCCCATCATGTTGTATGATGCGGTAGTGGCACAAAATTTTGCCGCTAAATTATTGGAAGAAGGTATCTATGCTATCGGATTCTTCTTCCCGGTGGTAGCAAAGGGCCAGGCGCGTATACGCGTTCAGTTAAGTGCTGCACATGAGCTACATCATTTAGACAAAGCCATTGCCGCCTTTACCAAGATCGGAAAAGAATTGTCAGTATTAAAATGATCAACATGAGGAAGATCCTGTTGCTGATCAGTTGCCTGTATGCACTGAACAGCTTTGCCCAAACCAATTCCTTCCCGGCTGATTTCATCGGCCACTGGAAAGGAAAGATACAATGGATGGTTGCCGGAAAACCTACTACCGAATTCAGTGCGCAGTTGAATATTGAGCCTGCGGATACGGCGGGGCAATATACCTGGACCATCATTTATGGCGACGATCAAAAAGATATTCGTCCTTACCTGCTGAAACCCCTCGATACGGCAAAAGGCCATTGGGTAGTGGATGAAAGAGATGGCATCGTCCTCGACAGTTATGTACATGGCAACAATATCCATGGCGCATTTACGGTGCAGGGCACTACGCTGGTTGATAATTATTCTGTGGAAAATGGAAAATTGACCATTGAATTTTTTACCATCAAACTGGATCAAAAAACCAGCAGTGGTAAAGGAACAGAAGAAACTCCTTTTGTAAATAGTTATCCCATCGTTGTTTATCACAAGGGTGTGTTGACCAAACTAGATTAACTTTACGATTGAAAATGAACTAACGCATACATGTCAGAAAACTCCAAATCATTCATATCAAAAACGACCATCAAGGCCGGCGACATAGAACACCGGCGCAAGATTAATTTTAATATCGGTAAATACAATGCCGCTGTTCCCAAGGGTAAAATGCAATATGCCGATCTGCACCTGGCCAGAGAAAGAGCAAAAAATATTAAATGGCGGGCCATTGAAACACTGGATCAGCAACTGGAAGAGTTTGAACTTAATTTCAGCAAACGGGGCGGAAAGGTCATCTGGGCTGAAACTGGCGCACAAGCCATTGAAGAAGTACTGAAAATCTGCAAAGAAAAAAATTGCAAATCGCTGGTGAAAAGCAAGAGCATGGTCACCGAAGAGATCCACCTGAACAAGGCATTGGAAGAGCATGGCATTGAAAGCATCGAAACCGATCTCGGCGAATACATACAACAGTTAGATGGCGAAGCGCCTTATCATATTGTAACACCGGCCATGCACAAGAGCAAGGAAGATGTGGCCCGGCTCTTCAATAAAAAACTGGGAACTCCCATTAACCTCACGCCCGAAGAACTTACACAAGTAGCGAGGAATATCCTTCGCGAAAAATATGTACAGGCAGAAGTGGGAGTTACCGGCGCTAATTTCATCATCAGCGATATTGGTGCGATTGCGGTAACCGAAAATGAAGGCAATGCGCGACTCAGCTGTGCATTTCCAAAAACCCATATCGTGATCGTAGGGATCGAAAAAATGATTCCTTCATTAACTGACCTAGGTTTGTTCTGGCCACTGCTATCCACCTTCGGTACCGGACAAAGGATCACCGTGTACAATACCATTGTTACCGGACCACGGCAAGAAAATGAAACAGACGGACCCGAAGAGATGTATGTGATCTTGCTGGATAATGGCAGAACCAATATCCTTAAAAATCCTAAGACCCGCGAAAGCTTATACTGCATTCGTTGCGGCGCTTGTTTGAATGCCTGTCCTGTTTATAAAAATATTGGCGGCCATGCGTATGGCACCACCTATAGCGGCCCCATTGGAAGTGTCATCACGCCTCATTTACAGGGCATGGAAGATTTTAAACACCTGAGCTATGCCTCTTCGCTTTGTGGCAACTGCACTGAAGTATGTGCCGTAAAGATCAACCTGCATGAATTATTGCTGGAGAACAGACATGAGTCGGTAGAAGAAGGCTTCACTACCTACACCGAACGCATGGCCTGGAAATTATGGAAGATGGCCAGTATGCACCGCGGCATGATGAATATGGGCAGTGGCAAACTGAAGAATAAAGTAGTGAATGGTTTATTCAAAGGCTGGAAAGAACACCGGTCAGACCTTGATTTTAGTCAGAAGACTTTTAACCAGATGTGGAAGGAAAGGTTTAAGGGGAAGGGATAATTGGTTCCGCCGCCGTCTGGTCTCCTGACCAACGGCAATAAAGCGAGTCGAGGGGTTGAGGAGTTTAGGAGTTGAGGGGTTGAGGGGTTTAGTGAACCACTCCAAATTGAAAGAACTATGAACCATAAACTATGAACTATCGAACTGGTTTTTTTTAATGCTTCTCATCTATTCCCATACCACTTCTGCCCGCTTACAGTATATCTGTTCCTTTTTATTTACCGAACTGATGGGCGTTGAATACCAGATCAGCATTGATTCGGAAGCGTATCGTGCATTTGAAGGAGCCAAGCTCAATTATAGCGACCGACCAATTGATGGTAAAGGAATTCATATTCACAATCATCCCTTATTATTTGAAACCGGAATTCGCCAACAAGAAACAGATTGTTTTACCGTTAACGGAAACAAGGCATTTTTTAAGACCAGCACCGGCGATCAGCCATTCGATATTTTAGCTGCATCCTTTTACCTGATCAGTCGTTATGAAGAATACCTGCCTTTTGAAAAAGACAGCTATGGCCGTTATGCCCATGAAAATTCACTGGCGTTTAAAGAAGGATTTTTATCCTTGCCCCTGATCCAGATCTGGCTCAATGATTTTAAGATGATGCTGAAAGATCGATTCCCTGAATTTAATTTTACCAGCCAGCCTTTTAGTTTTATTCCAACCTATGATATTGATATCGCCTACGCATACAAGTACAAGGGCATTATTCGTAACCTTGGAGGATTTATAAAATCTCCATCCCTTGAAAGAATTCAGGTGCTTATCGGATCAAAGAAAGATCCGTTTGATTGTTATGCTGAACTGGATGAATGGCATCAACAATATGATTTAAAACCCATTTATTTTTTTCTGGTAGCTGCCACCAATGGTCGGTACGATAAAAATATTCTTCCCCACAAAAACAGCATCTGGCATTTGGTAAAAAGGCATGCCCGAAAATATACCATCGGATTACATCCCTCCTGGCAAAGCGGAGATGATCGGCATTTATTGTCATCAGAAAAAATACAGTTAGAAGCGATGGCAGAGCAAGCTGCGCCGATCATTTCAAGCCGGCAGCACTATATCCGATTTGAATTACCCCATGGATATCAACAACTGGAAGCGGCAGGCATCCAGCATGATTATTCGATGGGATATGGCAGCATCAATGGTTTCAGGGCTTCGGTAGCCGCACCATTTTACTGGTATGATCTGCAAAAAGATCGCGTTACCGATTTACAGATCCACCCGTTCTGTTTTATGGAAGCCAATTCATTTTATGAACAACATTATTCCGCCGAACAAGCCTATGAAGAATTGATGCAGTATTATCATCAATGCAAAACATATGGGGGTACCCTCATCAGCATCTGGCATAATAATTTTTTAGGCGCCGATAAAAAAACTCAGGAATGGAAAGATATGTATCGCAGGTTTATTGCTCAGGTTCAGCAATGATCTCTTTCTGACTGCGCTTCAGGCTATAATTCACCATGAATACACCACTCAGCGTTACCAGGGCTCCCCACAAAATATTTGTATTGAGTTTTTCGTGCAATACAATTGCAGCCGTGATCATGGCCACCAAAGGGTTGATATAGGCATACAGGGAAGCAATGGCAGGAGGCAGTTTTTTCATGGAATAGATAAAAGCAATGAATGCGATCAGTGAACCGGCTACCACTAAATAGGCAATAACCAACCATACTTTTAAAGGGATATCATGAAAAGGAATTGTAGCGCCGGTTGACTCAGCAATGATCATTAACATAAATGCACTGAGCAGCATTTGCCATCCGGTGGCATAGTATGGATTAAGATCCATTTTGGTTTTGGCAATAATAAGTGTGCCAACGCTCCAGGATAACATGGCAATCACAGAAAGTGTAATGCCAAATATAAACCCGCCGGGCTGGTGTTCAAATGCATTTTCATAAAACACAATACCCACACCTGAAATACCCAGCATAAGTCCGGCGAATGTAAGCAAGGTCATGTTTTTGCTTTTAAAAAAAACCATTTCAATCAACACCACGCTTAAGGGATATAAAGCACCTACCAATGCGCTGAGTCCTGCTGGTATATATTTAAGACTCCAGGTGCTGAGTCCGTTTGCCATCACGAACATGAGCATGGCCATGATGAATAGCCAACCAAATTGTTTGCGGGTAGGCAAGGGTAATTTTTTTACCAGCATAAAAAATAAAACAAAACAGATGCCTCCAAAGAACTGACGGATATAGGCCATTTGTAAAGCAGGGATCCCTGCAATACCGATCTTACTGGCCACCCAGGTGGTGCCCCATACCACACTGGTAATGCACAAGGCAATATAACCGCCTGCTTTACCCGATGGTATGTTTTTCCTGATATTCATGCTGTGATGAACCTAGTGTTTAAAATGGCGTAGTCCGGTGATCACCATGGCCAGTTCATTTTTTATGCAATAATCAATTGAATCTTTGTCGCGTATAGAACCTCCGGGTTGAATAAAAGCCTGAATCCCCGCTGCATGAGCAATCTGCACACAATCATCGAAGGGAAAAAATGCATCACTGGCCAGTACCGCTCCGGTAAGATCAAATTTAAATTGAGTGGCTTTTTTAATCGACTGGCGCAAGGCATCTATGCGCGATGTTTGTCCGCAGCCCTTACCGATCAGTTGTTTGCTTTTAACCAAGGCAATAGCATTACTCTTTAAATGCTTGCACACGATATTGGCAAATTCCAGGTCTTCTTTTTCAGATGCGTTAGACATTCTTCCTCCAACTTCTTTCCATTCGGTAAAATTGCCGGAATCTGTGTCCTGTGTAAGCGTGCCATTCAATACCGATTTTACCTGTTGACTTGGGCTGTTGGTATTTTTTTGTAAGAGCAGGATCCTGTTCTTTTTTGCTTTCAATATTTCCAGTGCATCGGCATCGAATGCCGGAGCGATCAATACTTCAAAGAAAATTTCATGAATGGCTTCGGCGGTGGCTTTATTTACCGTTGCATTACACACCAGCACGCCGCCAAATGCACTCTCCGGATCACCGGCCAATGCTGCATCCCAGGCCGTTCTGAGATCTGTTCGTGAAGCAATGCCGCAAACATTGGTATGTTTAATGATGGCAAATGTAGTGGCGCTAAATTCAGCGATCAACTGTACCGCGGCATCCACATCTACTAAATTATTATAAGATAATTCCTTCCCGTTGAGCTGATCAAATGTATCGCTGATATTGCCATAATATACTCCCTGCTGGTGTGGATTTTCGCCATAGCGCAATACCGTTTTCGTTTGTCCGAATGGATTGGCAAAATGGGTTTGATTGAAATAATTGGAAATAGCGAGATCATAACCGGTACACACATCAAATGCCTTGATGGCAAATGCCCGCCTTTGTTCCAGACTGGTTTCTCCTTGTTGTTGCGCCAGCATTGTTTCCAGGGCTGCATAATCTTGTTTTGCGGCGACTACCATCACAGCGGCATGATTTTTTGCTGCGGCACGGATCATTGAAGGACCACCGATATCAATTTTTTCAATGATCAGTTTTTCTTTCTCTGCAGCGGTACCCTCGAATGAACTACTATTTACACTCGCAACGGTTTCTTCAAAAGGATATAGATCTACGATCACCAAGTCAATTTCAGGAATTGCATATTGTACCATTTCCTGACGGTCGGTTTCATTATCCCTGCGGCCCAGGATCCCTCCAAAAACAGATGGGTGCAAGGTCTTTACTCGTCCTCCCAGTATGGAAGGATATGTGGTTAAAGATTCCACCGGAACGCATGGAATATTGAGCGACTCAATAAATTTTTGTGTACCGCCGGTACTGTAGATCACCACACCCAGCTGGTTCAACTGGTGAATGAGGTTTCCGAGCCCATCTTTATAAAACACTGAGATAAGGGCTGATTTGATCTTTTTTTGCATGCTATAATAGAATTAGAAATCCATAACGAAGGCGCCCTGAGCGGGAACCGAATGGCATTGCAAATGTAACGCTGAACAGTCAGCCTGCCATTTACCAATTTTCCACAAACTGTTAGAAGCGTCGAACACATAGTGCTTACAATTGAATACCATGGCCAGTTCGGGTAGATTTATTGAAGGATTTCCGGAGATCAGGATCAGCTCGAGATCGATCTTTTTTTCCGGAGGGTCGAATATAACATCAGCATTGATAAGGGCTATACGTGTTGAATGCAGTTGGAAAAATTCAATAGGTGCATGATCAGACTTAGCGATTGACTTATCCGCTGAGACTTGCCAGTGAATGCGGCTGGGCTTCAGGTTCATTTTTTGCAACTGTTGATCGGCAATGATGGCGCTGTCGCCAATAAACCGGTAATGCGAACCTTCTATGATATCAATGGCCCTATGTTTTGGGATATTATAAACGATGAGGATATGCTGGTTCAAAACCTGCCATTGTTGAAAGGCACGAAGGCCCATGAACAAGATCAGAAAAGATAATCCAACCATAAATGAGGGCTTGTGTTTATTCAAAAGCCAGACTGCCCAGCAGATCAGGATGATGTATAACATTACTGTTGACAATACCGTTGCCGAAATATTATCCCACACGGCAAATGACAATTGATTTATTTTTTGGATAAGGGTATTCATCAGCCACAGCATTCCTGTCGTGATCTTTCCAATCCAGACGGCTAAGGGATGAAACGATGAACAGGCAATTAGCATGATCTCAGCATAGAGAATAATACTGGAAAGCGGTACCACTAATATGTTTGCCAACAGGAACAATAAAGGAAACTGATGGAAATAAAAGATGCAGATCGGGAAAGTGAGTATTTGTGCAGCCAAGGATACTGCTGCCAGTTGCCATATTTTATCGAGCCATTTATTTTTTATGGGCAAGAGCCCATACACCGGTTTTTGAAATACCACTATCCCGATGAGGGCTAAGTAAGAAAGTTGAAATCCCACATCCCATAAATAATAAGGATTATAACAGAGCAGCACAAACGCAGATGCTGCCAGGGCATTATAGATAGAAGTCTTGCGTACAAAATTATTACCAATATGGATAAAACTGAACATCACGGCCGACCGCAATACGGATGCTGCGCCACCAGTGAGTAAAGAAAAAAGCCAAAGACAACCCAGTATCAGTATTGTCTGCAGTAATTTCGACTGCTTTATCAGCGGCAGCCTTGAGAATATCCAAATCAGCAATACATAGATAAGGGCCAGGTGCATTCCCGAAATGGCAATAATATGTACCACACCGGTATTGCTGTAGGCCTGTACCAGGTCGCGGTCGAGGTCGTTGGTATAACCGATCAGCAGGGCTTCGGCAATACCCAGTTCATCCTTACTGTTGTTGATATTCCGCTGCAATAATGCCAATATTTTATCACGGGTAGTAAATAAAAATTGCCGGAAGTAATTGCCTGCCTTGCCGGAAATCATTTGCCAGTCTTCGTTCTTTACAAATGCCTGCTGAAATATTTCTTGCATGGCTGCATATCGTTCATAATTGAAGGCCCCTGGGTTTCCCGAATTTTTAATGGCCTGCGGATCTTTATGAATAAGGACCTTGTCGCCATAATGCAAATTGATTATACTGCTGTCTTTTGAAAAATAGATCAACATTTTTCCGGAAGCAGAAAACAGTGAATCATTGTGTACGATGGCTTCTATAATCACTTCGGCCTTCCATGTTTTAGTTTTTTGTACCGGAGCTTCGTTGATCTGAACAATGAGGTAATCGCCGGATTGATAGCGATGCCCATACCAATTATGTTGATGCCGAATATCTGCTTGCCGGGTAATGAGCATACCCAGGCAACAAATCATCAGATGAATCAGCAGTCCCTGTAACCATTGTATTTTAAATCTAACGGAAAGGGGTAATAGCAGAAAAAGGAAATACGCTGAAATAAAACAGGCCAGTGAAAATAAGATGGATGAGATAGATGTAGGAAAATACCAGTAAAGCAGTATCCCCGCGATCAATGGCAGCAACAGCCTCAGCAGGGGAGCTGTTTTCCAGATGGGTATGCCGGGGGTAGGGAGCATACACTAAAATAAAGCAATCGCCTATTGACCGCTGCAGATAGCTGACCTTAAACGAATACAATCGCTTAAGGTTATACCCTTTTTCGAAATTTTATGGAAAAACTGCAATGCCCATTGAAGAAAACTCCCCATCGTTAACGAACTTCGCTAAACTCCTCAACTCCTCAACCCCTCAACTTCTCAACTCCTAAACGGCACTAATCTACTTACTCAAATGCATACTCCTTTCCTTATACAATTGCCTGAAATAAGGATCACGCAGGTCTTTGATAAAACGAATGGCTTCTCCGGTACTTTTCATTTCGGGACCAAGTTCTTTATTTACACCGGGAAATTTATTGAAAGAGAATACAGGCTCCTTAATGGCAAAGCCTTTTAGTTTTTTCTCGTAGGTAAAATCTTTTAGCTTGGCCGCGCCGATCATGATCTTGGTGGCAATATTCAGGTAAGGGATCTGATATGCCTTGGCAATGAATGGCGTGGTACGCGATGCCCTCGGATTGGCTTCAATCACAAACACATTGCCGTCTTTGATCGCAAACTGAATATTGATCAGTCCTTTGATGTTCAAAGTACGCGCGATCTTTTCGGCATACTCTTCCATGGTATGCACAATGAGGGGCGATAAATTAAATTGTGGTAACACCGCATTGCTATCACCACTATGGATACCCGCAGGTTCAATATGTTCCATCACACCCATCACATGAAAATCATCGCCGTCGAAGATGGCATCGATCTCGGCCTCCTGGCAACGATCCAGGAAATGATCGATGAGGATCTTATTGCCGGGTAAATGTTTTAATAAACTCAATACGCCTTTTTCCAGCTCCTCGTCATTGAGTACAATGCGCATCCTTTGTCCGCCCAATACATACGAAGGCCTTACCAGCACCGGATAACCCACTTTCTTGGCTACTTCAATGGCATCATCGGTATTAAATGCGGTACCATAATTAGGATAAGGGATCTCCAGTTCTTTCAGCATATCGCTGAACCTTCCGCGATCTTCGGCAATATCCATGCTGTCGAATGAGGTTCCAATGATCTTGATCCCTTTTTCGTGCAAGGTCTTGGCCAGCTTCAATGCGGTTTGTCCGCCCAACTGCACGATCACCCCAATGGGCTTCTCATGTTCCACGATCTCCCAAAGATGTTCCCAGAATACGGGTTCAAAATATAATTTATCGGCAATATCAAAATCAGTGGACACGGTCTCCGGATTACAATTCACCATGATGGCTTCGTATCCGGCTTCTTTGATGGCCAGCAATCCATGCACACAACAATAATCAAATTCAATTCCCTGACCAATGCGGTTAGGACCACTACCCAGTACAATGATCTTTTGTTTATCCGAAACCTTGCTCTCGTTGGCAATTAATTTCGTTTGTGCGCCATCGTTATTTGCCAGGGCCGGACGTTCGAACGTAGAATAAAAATAAGGGGTCTTGGCTTCAAACTCGGCGCTGCAGGTATCTACCATTTTATAAATGCGGGTCATGCCCATGGCCTTTCTTCTTTCATAGATCAGCTCGGCATTCTCTTCTTTCATGATGCGGATGATCTGCTCATCACTGAATCCCATCTGCTTGGCTTCCCACAACAGATCATCTGGCAAGGTCTTTACATCGTATTTACCGATCTCTTTTTCACAATCACATATTTTCTGGATCTGGTAGATGAACCAGCGATCAATGCCCGTGCTTTCGCAAATACGCTTGATGCTGGCGCCTGCCATCAGGGCATCTTTGATCCTGAATATCCGGTCCCATTTCGGGATCTTGATATACTCGATCAGGTCATCTGCCTTCATCATGCTTTTACCATAATAGCCTAATCCTACCGCTTCATTCTCCAAACTCTGACAGGCTTTCTGCAAAGCTTCCGCAAAGCTTCTGCCAATGCCCATTACCTCGCCCACACTTTTCATCTGAAAACCAAGGGTGTCTTTTGCGCCCTTGAACTTATCAAAATTCCAGCGGGGGATCTTTACGATCACATAATCCAGTGCGGGTTCAAAATAAGCTGAGGTTGATTGGGTAATCTGGTTTTCCAGTTCATCCAGATTATACCCAATGGCCAGCTTGGCCGCTATCTTGGCAATAGGATAACCCGTAGCCTTACTCGCTAATGCGGAAGAGCGACTTACCCTTGGATTGATCTCTACCACAATGATCTCTTCTGTTTGCGGATTCAGGGCAAACTGCACATTACATCCACCGGCAAAATTTCCGAGGTTGCGCATCATATCGATGGCAGTGTTGCGCATCAATTGATATGCGGTATCGCTCAAGGTCATCACCGGTGCCACCGTAATGGAATCGCCGGTATGCACGCCCATGGGATCAAAATTTTCTACCCCACAAATGATCACCACATTATCGCTGTTATCGCGTAATAATTCCAATTCAAATTCTTTCCATCCCAGCACGGCTTTTTCTACCAGCACTTCATGGATGGGACTGGCGATAAGCGCATTATTCAAAGCCTCATCCAGTTCATCTTTATGAAACACAATGCCGCCGCCGGTTCCACCCAGCGTAAAAGAAGGACGCAACACCAGCGGAAATCCGATCTCCTGAGCAAACTCTTTTCCTTCAAGGAAGGAGTTGGCAATTCGGGCCGGACAAACAGGTATACCCATTTGAATCATCCATTGCCTGAATTTTTCACGATCCTCTGCCTTATCAATTGCTTTAATATCTACACCGATCAACCTTACCTCATATTTTTCCCAGATGCCTAGTTCATCCACTTCTTTACAAAGATTGAGGGCTGTTTGTCCGCCCATGGTAGGCAAAACAGCATCAATTTTATTTTCTTCCAGGATCTGTTCAATACTTTCTACGGTCAGGGGCAACAAATACACACGATCGGCCATCATTGGATCGGTCATGATGGTAGCCGGATTGCTATTGATCAGGATCACTTTCACGCCTTCTTCGCGCAAACTTCTGGCGGCCTGTGTTCCGCTATAATCGAATTCGCAGGCTTGTCCGATGATAATAGGACCAGAACCAATGATGAGTACTGATTGAATGGAGAGGTCTTTGGGCATATGCTTTTCGCCGATAAGATGGCGTGCAAAAGTAATTGTAATTGGGGTAAATAAAAAGTGAACGGGTGAATGAATTTTCGGTGAAGGTTTTAACTGTAGATTTGTGCCAGAAAATACCGCTATGCGAACCCTCCAACAACTTGTTTATTATGTACTCAGTTGCGTTATAATAGGCTTCCACAATCCGGTTGCCGCACAGGAAATGCCTGTAGCCAAATATCCTCAAGGGTATTTTCAATGGCCCCTTGAATTACAACCCGCACTGGTGGCTAATTTTGGAGAACTGAGGCCGAATCATTTCCATATGGGACTGGATTGCAGGACCGACCAGCACGTGAACCAGCGGGTATTGGCCGCGGCAGATGGGTATATCGCAAAAATAAAGATCGAACCTTTTGGATTTGGCCGCTGTATCTATATCAACCATCCCAATGGCCTTACTACATTATATGCACACCTAAATGATTTCAATCCCGAACTGGAAAAATGGGTAACAGATCAACAATACAACCTGAAAAGCTGGAAGGTTTTTCTGGATGTTCCGCCTGCTCTTTTTCCCGTAAAAAAAGGGCAATTCATTGCCTTCAGTGGCAATACCGGTGGCTCACAGGGTCCGCACCTGCATTTCGAGATCAGGGATACAAAATCAGAGAAGGTGCTGAACCCACTTTTATTCGGCTTACCCATTCAAGATGATATTGCGCCGGATATTTTGAGGTTAGCCGTGTACGACAGAAGCCTCAGCGTATTTGAACAAAGTCCAAAGATCTATGCGTTGAAAAAAATCAACGGAATTTATACTACCGTTCCCGCACTGATCTTGCATAACAGCGACCGCGTTAGTTTTGCCATTACTTCATACGACCGCTATACCAGCTCCACCAACCAGAACGGAATTTTTGAAGCCCTCTTATTCAATGATGGCAAAGCAGTGACCGGATTTAAAATGGACAGCATCAGCTATGATGAAACCCGATACCTGAATGCGCATATTGATTATAAGTTGCGCAGCAATGGAGGATCATTTGTGCAACATCTTTCGCAATTACCCGGATATACAACCGGTATTTACCATCGGTTTTCCGGAGATGGGGTCATTGCACTTTCCGACAACCAGGTGCACCAGATCAGGATCGATGTAACCGATGCAGCAGGCAATACCTCGGCACTACAATTTAGTGTGCAGCGCAGTGCAGGCGTAAGCAAAAAAGCAAATGAAACATTGAGTGGATCAGAAAAAGAATTTTATCCCAACGAGGTAAATGTTTTTGAAAGCGGCAATATCAGTTTTTATCTGCCCGCCAATAGCTTGTATGATACCATTCATTTTCAATACCGTGAGTTACCCGCTGCTGATGGAAATACTGTTTACCAATTACACAATCCCGAAGTGCCGGTACAGGGTTATTTTCCCATAAAAATAAAAGCAAGATTCCCGGCCCAACTGAGCGATAAGATCGTGATGAAACGATACTGGAATACAAAAACAGATTTTGCCAAAGCTGTTGCCCTTACTGGGTTTAATGAGATCGGCTGGTACAAAGCGAGCTTCCGTGAATTTGGTAATTTTCAGTTGCTGATCGATACCATTCCGCCCACCATCGTTGCCATCGGTTTCCGCGAAGGGATGAACCTAGGCAAACAACATCAACTGGCGTTTGTGGTGGCCGATAATTCAGAAGAGATCAGGAATTTCAGCGCCTCGTTAGATGGCAACTGGATCCGCTGCAGTAATGATAAAGGGAAAACCTTTCTTTGTGCACTCGATGATCGATGCGGGCCGGGAGCACATGAACTAACAATCATGGTAGAAGACCTGGTAGGTAACAAGACAGAAAAAATTTATCATTTCACAAGATAACGATACGGGATACCCGAAATAAAAACCCACGCATGACCCATTTAACCGAAAATAGTAAAGCTCCTGCATTCAAAGGAAAGGACCAGGATGGAAAACCGGTTTCTTTAGCCGATTTCAAAGGCAAAAAACTGGTCATTTATTTTTATCCAAAAGACGATACGCCTACTTGCACGGTTCAGGCCTGTAACCTGCGCGATCATTTCGGCATGCTGAAAAAACAAGGCATCGAGGTACTGGGCATTAGTCCGGACGAAGCCAAAAAACACCAGAACTTTAAAGCCAAACATCAATTACCTTTTACCCTTATTGCCGATCCGGAACGAACCATCATCGAGCTCTATGGCGTATGGGGAGAGAAACAATTGTATGGAAAAAAATATTTGGGATTGCTGCGCACCAGTTTTTTGATCGATGAAAAAGGGATCATCCGTAAGATCATTGAAAAACCAAAGAGTAAGCAACATGCGGAAGAGATCGTGGAAGCATGGAAAGCGGTAGCCAAATTGCGATGATGCTGGCGTCAGACCATTTTATGTACAGCCGCATCCCGTATCCATTCCACCGAACCAAAATCAAATTTTCGTAATTCGCTATCAATGGTTTCCAGTTGGCCCTGGCCATTTACTCCAATTAAAAAAGTTTCAAAAGCGTTGGATTCCTGTTTCAGTTGAACAAGGGTTCCTTGCTTGTACAAATGCCGGTTGTAGCGGCTTAGGATTGATTCAAATGCATCGGCAGATAGTGCAGATGCAGCATCCAGCACCTGCTGATATAATGACCGGGCCAATAATTCCACATCAAATTCATTTCCGGTGATCTGCTTCAGCGAAACCGGATGTGCCAGGTCGGGCTCAAAATCTATTTGATTGATGTTGATCCCGATCCCTACCACCGCATATTTCCAAACCGAACCCTGGAAAATATTCTCTATCAGAATTCCCCCTGCCTTTCTGTCACGCCAATACAGATCATTTGGCCATTTTACAACAGTTGCGGTTCCGGCATAATGAGAAAAAAAATCCATACAGGCCAAAGCGATGGCTGCACTGAGGTAAAACTGCTGATGGGCTGCCAGTGTTCTGGGCTCCAAAACCAGGCTCAGCGCTATATTCATGCCCGGTTCCGATGTCCAGGTCTTTCCGCGCTGACCCTTCCCTGCAGTTTGTTCATGGGCAAACCAGGCCATTCCATGAGAAGCCAATCCCGCATGAACCTTTCCCATGGCATAGTTGTTGGTACTATCCACCCTGTGTAAAACGGTTAAAATTGGGGCGTCGGGCATAACTAATCAAATGGCAAAGAAGTGTTACTTTTGCGTACAACTGCAAGCTACACGCTACTTTGTAAATAACAAACAATAATGGCCTTACATTTCAATATGAATGGCTGAATACATCATAAAAAAAGTACCACTTTTGAACAATTTGAACGTATTACAGAACAGGAAGAAGAGCAGTTTTATCAGACTAACCAGAAACAGCAAAATTTTCAAGACCCTCATTCATGCCATTCAGGAAAAGAAAGGCGAAAAGATCGTTAGCCTCGACCTCAGGAAAATACCCGAAGCCGTAGCTGATTTTTTCATCATCTGCGAAGCCAGCAATACCACCCAACTTAGGGCCATTGCCGATTCGGTTGAGAAAGAGGTAAAAGAAAAATGTGATGAGAGTGCCTATAAGCACGAAGGCAGGCAGGCGCAGCAATGGATCCTGATCGATTATGTGAATGTGGTGGTGCATGTAATGCTTCCCGAACCCAGAAAATTTTATCGGCTGGAAGAAATGTGGAGTGATGCGCCATTAACCGAGCACCTCGACTAATCCAATCGTCAAACATACAATCACAACAAGACCCCTGTCTCAGTCGGCAGGTCAGTACCTAAAACTAAGGCACACCTAATTATGAATCAACAAGACCCTTCCAGGAAATTCAATCCTGATAATATACCCCCGAAAGGAGAAGATCCCCAAAAAGGAAAGAGCCGGTTCAATGTGTACTGGATCTATGGCATCATCCTGGTGTTGCTGGTAGGCTGGAATGTATTCTGCGGCGTAAGCACAGCGGGTATCGATACCAACCAGGAAGCATTCAAGGCCATGATCAAACAGGGTGATGTGGATGAATTCAAGATCATCCGCAACAAAAAACTGGTGCGCATTTCATTGAATAAAGACAGCCTGAAGAACAAAGCCGCTTTTTATCAAAAATTACTCAACTCGCCCAAATACGATAAGGCTTACGAAGATGCCCTGAGGCTTAACCCGCCACAGTTGGTATTCAACATCAGCGACCTTACCGCATTCAGCAATGAGATGATCGAATTCTATAAACAAACTCCTACTCCGCCGGTCGTGAAATCCGATTCGGGAGATGAAGGTGAAATATTTGGACAGATCATCAGCACTTTATTACCTATCCTGCTCATCGGCTTGTTATTTGTTATGATGATGCGCAAAGTAGGTGGCCCAGGAGGCAGTGGGGGCGGACCCGGCGGTATCTTCAATATCGGAAAATCAAAAGCAACTTTATTTGATAAAGGCACTCGCGTAAATATCAATTTCGGCGATGTAGCCGGATTGGATGAAGCCAAGGTGGAAGTGATGGAGATCGTTGACTTCCTGAAAAATCCAAAAAAATATACCGCACTCGGCGGTAAGATCCCGAAAGGGGCCTTATTGGTTGGACCTCCCGGTACCGGTAAAACGCTGTTGGCGAAAGCCGTGGCCGGAGAAGCGCAAGTGCCTTTCTTCAGTTTAAGTGGTAGTGATTTTGTGGAGATGTTTGTAGGGGTTGGTGCCAGTAGGGTTAGAGACCTGTTCAAACAAGCCAGAGAAAAAGCACCCTGTATCATCTTCATCGATGAGATCGATGCCATCGGAAGGGCAAGGGGAAAGAATGTGATGATGAGCAATGATGAAAGAGAAAATACCCTCAATCAACTGCTGGTAGAAATGGATGGATTTGGTACCGACCTCGGTATCATCATCCTGGCCGCTACCAACCGTCCCGATGTACTCGACAGCGCCTTATTGCGCCCGGGTCGTTTCGATCGTCAAATTTCCATCGACCGTCCAGACCTGGTGGGAAGAGAAGCCATCTTTAAAGTACACTTACAACCGATCAAAATATCTCAAACCCTCGACATCCATAAACTGGCCGAACAAACACCCGGATTTGCGGGTGCCGATATCGCCAATGTTTGTAATGAAGCAGCGCTGATCGCCGCCAGAAAAGGAAAGGACGCCGTAGACATGAGTGATTTCCAGGATGCTATTGACCGGGTGATCGGTGGACTGGAAAAAAAGAACAAGATCATTTCTCCGGAAGAAAAAGAGATCATTGCCTACCACGAAGCCGGACACGCCATTTGTGGCTGGTACCTCGAGCATGCGTACCCGTTATTGAAAGTAACGGTAGTGCCCAGGGGAACAGCAGCGTTGGGCTATGCACAATACACACCCAAAGAACAATACTTGTACAATACCGACCAGTTGATGGATCAGATCTGTATGACCCTGGGTGGCAGGGCCAGTGAAGACATCTTCTTTGGTAAGATCAGCACCGGTGCCAGCAATGACCTGCAGCAGATCACCAAGATCGCATACAGCATGATCACGGTATACGGCATGAATGATAAAGTGGGTAATATCAGTTACTACGATCCTAATCAGGAGAATATGTTTACCAAACCCTTCAGCGAAGAAACCGGTAAAATGATCGATGAAGAAGTGCGCAAACTGATCGATAACGCCTACCAGATCACAAAAAAATTGTTGCTCGAGAAAAAAGGCGATGTAGAAAAACTGGCCAAAGAATTGTTGAAGAAAGAGGTATTGTTCAAGAGTGATGTGGAAACCCTGATCGGCAAAAGGCCTTATGAGGAAAAGAAATCACTCGACATAGAACCTGATCCGAAAGACGAGGTGGCCGAAGCACCCGAATCAGGTATCGCTGAAGAACTGAAGAACCCTCCTACCATTTAATAACGGTTATGGCTACCTCATCAGCAAAAGAAAATATTTTAAAAAGAGTAAGGCAGGCACTGAGCAACCCAGTGCCTTTGCCTTTTCCTCAAAGCGAAGGCACCCAATCGGTGTATCTACCGGCTACAGAAGAACTGGAGATCATCTTTGCCCAGGAATTTACCCAGCTCAATGGAAAATTTGCTTTTTGTACCAGCGAAGCAGATATGCAGCAACAGGTACAAGAACTGATCACTCAAAAACAGTGGACCAAGATCTATTGCAGCGAACCCGCCTGGAATACACCTTTCAGCAATACCATCAACCTGCCCGGATGCGATGCGTCCATCACCGGATGCGAATTCCTGGTGGCCCGAACCGGTACCATGGTATTGAGTGCGGCTCAGCAAAGCGGCCGTACCGTTAGCGTGTATGCACCCGTTCATATCTGCATTGCCTATACCAATCAACTGGTATACGATATCAAAGATGCGCTGCAACTGATGAAAGAAAAATATCAGGGCAATATCCCCTCCCTGATCAGTTTTGCCACAGGACCCAGTCGCACCGCAGATATTGAAAAAACCCTTGTCACCGGTGTGCACGGACCCAAAGAAGTTTACTGCTTTCTTATAGAATCATAATTGCAATTTTCAAAGTACCTTTAAGGCAATGAACAACGAAATTTACCAGCTATTTGTATATGGATCGCTGCGTAGCGGTTTCCAAAGTACAGCTTACGAATACCTCAGCAAATATTTTAACCTGATCGGCGAGGCTGTAGTAAAAGGAAAATTATACGATGCAGGAAGCTACCCGGTGGCGGTGCCTACCGAAGAAGATTCAACCATCGAAGGTGAATTGTATTGCATCAACAACCCAGCTGAATTTTCATGGGCCATGGGTCAATTAGACGATTATGAAGGACTGAATGTTGAACAGGGAGAAATGCCGATGTATAAACGCAGGCTCGTAACTGCCTATATTAACGGCGACAGCACCATGGCCTGGGTATACTGGTACAATGGCCCGGTTCATACATTGCCAGAACTACCCATCAGTGATGCCCTGAAATACCAACAGCAAAAAACTAAAATCTAAACTGCATGGAGGTAGCGGCCAATAAAAAAATTTACTTCCTGTCCGATTTCCACCTCGGTGCACCTAATCCCGAAGCCAGTCTGGTCCGCGAAAAAAAGATCATCCGTTTCTTAGACCGGATCAAAGCAGATGCTGCACAGATATTTATTGTGGGTGATCTGTTCGACTTCTGGTATGAGTATAAAAAAGTAGTACCCAAAGGATATGTTCGCATCCTGGGGAAACTGGCCGAGCTAACGGATGCAGGCATTCCTATTCATTTTTTTGTAGGCAATCATGATATGTGGATGCGCGATTATTTCCAAAAAGAACTCAATATCCCTGTGTATTTTGAGCCTGCCGAATTTACATTCAACCAAAAAATATTTTTGATCGGACATGGTGATGGATTGGGCCCCGGCGACCATGGATATAAATTTATCAAAAAAATATTCCGCAATAAAATAGCCCAGTGGATGTTTGGCGCATTACCTCCTTCCCTCGGCATGGGAATTGCTCACTATTTCAGCAGGAAGAGCCGGGCGCAAACCGGTAGCACCGATGAACATTTTTTGGGAGAAGAAAATGAATGGCTCATCATTTACTGTAAAGAATTGCTGAAAACAAAGGACTACGATTTCATGGTGTTTGGTCACAGGCATCTTCCGCTCGACATTAAAATAAATGATCCGGGCAGCGCAATGGAAAGCCGGTACATCAACCTGGGCGACTGGATCAAGTATTTCAGCTATGCCGTATTTGATGGAAATAATTTGACGCTTACACACGAGGAATAATACAGATGATCTTCATGAAAAGAACAGGAACAATATCATTCACCTATCACCCGCTACGGGCAATGCTGTTGTGCGTCGTGGTATTCCTGCTTAGTCCCATGGGGAGTTTTGCCCAAAACGATTCCAATTTTCATTTCATCAAAACCATTGCAGGTGATTATACCTATTTTGATGTAGATAATCTCGATAATATCTTCCTCATCACGCGCAACAATCAACTGAAAAAGCTCAACAACAACGGCGATTCGGTTGCAGCCTACAATGATGTAAAAAAATATGGCAACCCCAGTTCAATTGATGTAACCAACCCGCTTAAGATATTACTCTACTATAAGAATTACGCAACCGTAGTGATCCTCGATCGCTTGCTTTCTGTTCGCAACAGCATCAATTTTCGCAAACAGAATATCTTCAGCGTACAGCGTATTGCCGCTTCATACGACAATAATATCTGGCTATTTGATGAGCAGGATTATAAACTGAAAAAGATCGATGAGGACGGTACACTTTTACAGGAAAGTACCGACTGGCGCATGTTATTCGATTCGGTGCCCGTGCCCGAACAACTGATCGACCAGAGTCAGTTTGTTTATTTATACGATCCGCAAAAAGGGTTTTATGTATTTGATTATTACGGCGGATTTAAGAACCGCTATGCCTTCCTGAACTGGAACCAGGTTGCCGTTAACTCAAAAAACCTATATGGTTTTAGTGATCAAACCTTGTATTCCTATACCTTAAACTCTATGCAATTAAAGGCCTTTCCCCTTCCATCGTTTTTTGGAGATTACCTGAGCATTAAGGCCATGAACGGAAAACTGTACCTGCTCAAGAGCAGCGGCATTGATATTTACCAGATGAAATAGTTACTAAAGTTGTAGTATTTTTAAGCATGGATTTTCTGAACCAGATTTATTTTGACAATAGCATTGAAGCTTATTGCATTGTAGCAGGCAGCATATTGCTGATGCTGATCCTGAAACGCTATCTCTCCAGAACCATTGCCTCCCTGATGTTCAGAGCAACACAGCGGATATGGAAAGGGATAGAGAAAAATAGTTTCAACGATCTGGTGGTAAGTCCGCTGGAATGGTTCCTCCTGATATTGGTGATCGTGTTTTCTTTCGACAAACTAAATTTTCCCACGGCCTGGCAATTCACATTATATGGACATGGCTCCGAAGAGATACTGAATAAGATGGGTATCGGTTTGATCATTATCGCCTTTACCTGGTTGCTCTTGCGCATGATCGATTTTATTGCCTTGGTACTGGAACTGAAAGCAAGTAACCAACAGGAAAAAAGCAAGGACCAGCTGATCGTATTCTTTCGCGATTTTTTAAAAGTGATCATTACCATTGCCGGCTTACTGCTACTCATCAAGGCCTGCTTTAATCAGCCCGTTGGAAATCTGCTCACCAGTTTAAGTATTGTTGGAGCTGTGCTGGCGCTGGCCGCAAAAGAAAGTCTGGAAAATCTCATCGCTTCATTCATCATTTTTTTCGATAAGCCATTTGCTACCGGCGATATCTTGAAAGTAAATGCCATCACCGGTGTAGTAGAGCAGATCGGATTGCGCAGTACGCGTATCCGCACAGCCGATAAGACCATCGTAACCGTTCCCAACAAACAAATGGTTGATAGTGTGGTAGACAACTGGAGCATGCGTACCCACCGACGGGCAGAGATGAAACTGGAACTATCATCATCCACCGCTTCATCAGATGCAACTGCTTTTATTCAAGCCATAAAAAATCTATTGCAGGAAAAAGGAGATCAGCTGAGCAGTTCTTCTGTTTATCTCTCGGAGATCAATAAGAACGGCTTGTTGATCACGATCGAGTTTTTTACCCAGGAACTGAATCTTGATGCCTTCAACCTACTGAAAGAATCCATCAATTTTTCCATCAAACAAATCCTGGAAACACGGCAACTCAGCATGGCGGCTGCCACTGCCTCCGTAACCATCATCAACGAATCAAAGGAAGATTAAAAATTTCAATGCCTTGTCACGGCACCATTGCCCGGGAAGCTGAGCTGGCTATTGGGGAAGTCTGTTGCCGTTAGTGTACTAATGAGTTTATAAGCACCTCCATCCGGATCGGGTTGCGGACCACCTTCACCTACTTGTTTGATGGAAGTAATATTCGCTTTGATAAAATCTCCTTTGCCAGTCACATAAATTTTCAGCAAAGGCGCAATACCACACTCGGCTTTCAGGTTAAACATGCCATAGGTACAAAAATTACCCAGGCTATAGGCGATCAGTTTATTCTTGTACAGTTCCATGGCGCGGGCAACATGCGGACCATGACCGATCAATATATCTGCCCCGGCATCGATCATCTGGTGCGCAAATGAATATACATCGCCGCGGTCTTGCTTATAAAACAGTTCTTTGTGTTTGGGAACATGCAGCGCCTTTACGCCTTCTGCGCCAGCATGAAAGGATACCAACACGATATCGCATTGCTTTTTCAATTCAATGATCTCTGCCCTAGCAGCCGCAATATCATTTAGCTGGATACATCCATGATGGGGAGCAAATGCAGCGAAGCCGATCCGCAGATTTCTAACCTTTACAATGGCCGTTGGAAAATTCTGTAACCCGGCAAAATGAAGCGGCAGGGCACTCAATGTTTTAATAGTACTTTGCAATCCGGCTTCACCAAAATCAGCCACATGGTTATTGGCCACACTGAGCAGATCAAATCCATTGTCCACAAAATATTTTGCATAACGGGTGGGTTCGCGGAAGCAATACACCTGGTCGCCACTGTCTTTGGCAACACCCCCATGGTCTAAAAAAACACCCTCCGAATTCCCGAACGTAAGGTCGGCATCTTGCAGGGAGGCGGTAAAGAATTTCATCAGGTCCTGCCCATCATTGGGCGCCAAATTTCCCGTTCCGGGAAAACTGGAACCAAACATGATATCGCCCACGGCGTTCAGGGAAAGGGTATCGGGAACATTTATCGGTGTGGGAATAGTATCGGTGTGCACCACTAACGGTTTCGCTTGTTCGCTACTGGTAGCCGTTCCACAGCTAAACCAGCAAATGATCATCAAAGAAAACATGTATGTTTTCATGTGTATTGATTGGAAGGGTATGTATTTGATCAAATAATTCTACTGCCTGATAATCTCGGCCAGTTCTTTGTCCCACTGACCTTTTTTACCATACTCCACCACGCGCCCGATCTCTTTTCCGTTCTTCATTACGATAATGGTGGGAACATTGGTGATGCCGAATGCTTCGGCTATGCCTTCCAGTGATTTCTTTTTACGGTTCACACCAAAAAAAGTGATCAGGCTGTCGGGCACCCCGCTCATTTCCTGCAGCTTGAAGAACTGGGGTACGATCACCTGGGTATCTTCACACCAGGTTCCACCAAATACCACGAACTGAAATTTACCCTTTGATTGTTCCAGCACATTGAGTGTGCTGCTATCGGGTGTATAATATCGCTGATTGGGTTTGTACCAATGGAAGGATGTATCATTCTGTACCAGGTATTTATTGATGAAGCCGCGCAATACTTTTACCTCGGGGTGCTTGGGATCGGCACTGATCTCATACTGGGCCTGGGCCTGAACAAAATAAGCTGGCATTACCAATAAGATGATAAGTATGATCTTCTTTAGGGTTGAATGTACTAACATAGTGTAATGGGGGCAGGCAGCTTAGAGATCGGCTTTCAGTTGATTCAAAAAGCCTTTTAATTTTTTCAAAGATTCGATCAGCACAAATTTTTCTTCTGCCCGTTTGTTCTTTTTTAAAAAATCTTTCGCGCCTTCGATCGTATATTTTCTTTCGCGTAATAAATGATAGATCAGTTTCAGGTTCTTTACATCCTCGGGCCTGAATAATCGGTCGCCCTTGCCATTCTTTTTCGGCTTCAGGATATCAAATTCATTTTCCCAGAAACGGAGCAGCGACTGGTTCACTTTAAACATCTCGGCCACCGTACTCATGGAATAATATGATTTCTGAAACAGTTCTTCATCATCCGGAACGACTATCAGGTCTACTCCCGCCTCCATATCCTTCAAACTCATCCTTCCCCTAGCCGTCTTTTTCGCAACAGGTTTCGGCTCCGGTTTGGGCTCAGGCTTTTTTTCTTTCTTGGGAGCCACAACAGGTTCTTCCACCAATGGAGTGGGTTCATCAAATGAAAATGATATTTGCTGGAGGGCCATAATTAAAATTAATGTATTGCACGATAATGTTCAAAATCTACTCTCTTAATCGTCTTCGACATCCCGATAGCTATCGGGACAGACTGACAGCTTTCTGTTATTTTGATGTCAGTTTCCTTTCATGCTGTTGTCATGCTGTTGTCATGCTGAGCTTGTCGAAGCATTGTCGAAGCATGTCGAAGAGTTGTAAAAGAATAAACTAAACATAAGCAGAATTTGACGATTCAAAGATGTCTAATTTATTAAAAGTACAACAGGTTAAAATTAATCAAAACTTTTAGCACTACCTACAGCTGCCAGTTTCAACAATCGGTCGTACTGCTCGGCATTGAGGTCGTTATAGAAGAAATAAACAGGATCTACAGGGTTGCCATTTATGTGTACTTCATAGTGGCAATGGGGTCCGGTACTGGCACCGGTACTGCCTACCCAGCCGATCACTTCGCCGCGTTTTACATGTTGTCCGGCCTGTGCCTTGATGCGTACCATATGCATATACACCGTTTCGTATCCATAGCCATGGTTGATGATCACATGGTTACCATTGCCGGTACCAAATGTAGCTTCGGTAACCAACCCATTGCCGGTAGCATAGATGGGTGTGCCCTGCGGTGCCGTAAAGTCTAATCCGCTATGCATTTTGGCAATACCATAAATGGGATGGATGCGCATACCAAATCCGCTGGCGATGCGGTTCAATTCTTTATTGCTTACGGGTTGGATCGCAGGGATACAGGTGAGTTTATCGCCCTGGTTTTTGATCAACTTAGCGATTTCCTCATAACTCTGGTTCTGGTAATCGATCCGGGCCGTGATATTATTAAGTGTTTTTGCAATCTCTTTACCCAGTGCATCATCACCCAGAGTATTCACTTTAGCGATCTCTTTTTTCTGCTCTATCTGCTTTGCCCTGGCGCTATCCGATAAAGGATTGGCTTCAAATATTGACCGGTAAACCTGGTTATCCCTTTTCTCCAATTCAACCATCTGCTGCTCCAGGGTTTTCAATTTGCCATTCAGGGTATGGTAATCATCCTTCATCAACTCGTATTTCAGGGCTGCTTCCTTGTCTGCCGCCCTGGGAAAGAATTTATTGTATACCGTAATGATAAGTGCAGAAGTAACCAGTGCTGCAGAAATGAATCCGAACATGCGCAACAGCTTCACCCGCAATGGGGTCACCAGCTTTTCATACCGGAGCGTATGGGTGTTATAGTAGTATTTTATCTTTTTCATGATCCCCTAAAAGGAATACAACATGCCTGATTTATATTTTTCCTGATTCAGAGGGTCGCCAACACAATGACTTATAGCATCCGCGGATCATCTAAATCGCACCCTGGCTTGTAGCTTCAGGCCGATTTTGTACCTTTGTGCCGTTTCACGAAGGTTTACAAATATAGTCCGATAAATAACAAAAATCAACCCATATAAACAATTGGTATATGATGACGAGTGCTGAGATACGACAACAATTTCTCGATTTTTTCAAGTCAAAAGAACATACCATTGTTCCTTCTGCCCCCATCGTGGTAAAGAATGACCCTACCCTGCTTTTTACCAATGCCGGCATGAACCAGTTCAAAGATTATTTTCTGGGCAACAAACAAGCTCCCAGTCCCAGAATCGCCGATACCCAAAAATGCCTTCGCGTAAGCGGAAAACACAATGACCTGGAAGAAGTAGGGGTAGATACCTACCACCATACCATGTTTGAAATGCTGGGCAACTGGAGCTTTGGCAACTACTTTAAAAAAGAAGCCATTGCCTGGAGCTGGGAACTATTGACTGATGTATACAAATTAGATAAGGACAGATTATACGTAACCATCTTTGAAGGCGATGCATCAGAAGGTCTGCCTAAAGATGAAGAAGCTTTCAACGAATGGAAAAAATATATTGCCGAAGACCGTATTCTGCTGGGTAATAAAAAAGATAATTTTTGGGAGATGGGCGATACCGGTCCCTGTGGGCCCTGTACCGAAATTCATGTGGATTGCAGAAAAGAAGAAGAAAGAAAAATTGTAGATGGAAAAACCCTGGTGAATAATGATCATCCACAGGTGATCGAGATATGGAACAATGTATTCATCCAGTTCAACCGGAAAAAAGATGGTTCGCTGGAAGAATTACCGGCCCGCCATGTGGATACAGGAATGGGATTTGAACGTTTGGTTAGGGTAATACAAAACAAAACATCCAACTACGATACCGATGTTTTTACCGGCACCATCGCCAGCATCGAAAAGATCAGCCATAAAAAATACGATTACAGTGACCGCAAAGAAGCGGTTGCCTTTCGTGTAATTGCTGATCATATCAGGGCCATCAGTTTTACCATTGCCGATGGTCAGCTTCCTTCAAACACCGGCGCAGGCTATGTGATCCGCCGCATACTCCGCAGGGCAGTCCGCTATTATTATTCTTATTTAGATTATAAACAACCATTGCTGCATCAATTGCTTCCGGTAATTGCAAAACAATTTGAAACTGTTTTTCCGGAGTTGACACAACAGCTGGATTTTGTATCGAAGGTGGTGAAAGAAGAGGAAGATGCATTCCTGCGTACGCTCGACAAAGGATTAAAAAGAATGGACGACCTGATCGCTCAATCAAAAGCCACCCACACAATTGATGGAGCTGCAGCTTTTGAACTGTTCGATACTTTCGGTTTTCCCATCGACCTTACCCGCCTCATTGCACAGGAAAATAATTTACAGGTAGATGAATTAGGCTTTGAAAAAGAAATGCAGCAACAGAAGAACAGGAGCAGGGCAGCTACGGCCATGGATACCGAAGACTGGGTAATTGTACATGACGGAGAACATTCAAGTTTTAGTGGTTACGATCATTTGGAAGCGAATAGCCGTATCCTGAAATACCGGAAAGTAAGCGGAAAAGGCAAGGCCTCATACCAACTGGTGCTTGAACAAACGCCTTTCTATGCCGAGAGCGGCGGACAGGTAGGTGATTCAGGAATATTGATGATGAACAACGAACAGATCATCATCAACAATACCAAAAAAGAAAATGACCTTATCATTCATTTTACCGAAATCTTACCCAAGGATCCTGCTGCTGATCTGATCGCCAAAGTAGATGCCAACAGAAGGAAACAAATTACCCTGCACCATAGTGTTACCCACCTGATGCATGCTGCATTGCGCAATGTTTTGGGAAAGCATGTGGCACAGAAAGGAAGCCTGGTGAATGAATCACATCTGCGGTTCGACTTCAGCCATTTTGCTAAAGTCTCGGATTCCGAATTAGCTGCTGTTGAAAAACTGGTGAATGAAAAGATCAGGGAAAATATTCCGGTAGTGATCAAATCAATGCAAAAAGATGAAGCCATTGCCCTTGGCGCTATGGCATTATTTGGAGAAAAATACGGTGATACGGTTCGGGTGGTGATTATGGACCCCAACTATTCCATTGAACTTTGTGGTGGCACGCATGTTGCCAATACCGGTGAACTGGGCCTGTTTAAAATTAAAAGTGAAAGCGCTGTAGCTGCCGGTGTGCGTCGGTTAGAAGCCGTTTGTGGGGAAGCCGCCGAGCAGTTGATCAATGATAATTTTACTACACTTCGTGGAATATTGGAAACGCTAAAAAATCCAGCCGATGTAAATAAGGCCATCGAGAACCTGTTATCAGAACACGCAGCACTCAATAAAAAAATTGAAGGCCTGGAAGCCCGGCAACTCGTGGGCATCAGAAATGAATTGCTGCAACAAGTGGAAACTATTGGTGAATCCAGTTTTATCGGATCCATCATTGAAGTGCCGAATGCCGATGCTTTGAAAAAATTATGCTTCGACCTGAAGAACCATTTGGGCGATCATGTTGCCGTACTATGCAGCAATATTGATGGCAAAGCCTTTGTGGCCATCAGCATTTCAGATAATCTGGTAACCAGCAAAAACCTGGATGCGGGTAAACTGATCAAGGAGCAGGTAGCAGGATTAATTAAAGGGGGCGGGGGCGGACAAAAGAACCTGGCCACTGCGGGCGGACAGGATGCCAGTAACCTGAAACAGGTAATTGAAAAAATAAGATCCTTGTTGTAAAACCATTGACACTACTTAGACAAAAAATAAAATACAACCGTAGTGATGAACTGCGGTTTTTTTATACCAACCACCATGCAAATTATTTTTGAAACAACCCGCCTCATCCTTCGTCAGTTTACACTTGATGATGCTCCCCTGATCTATCAACTCAACCAGGATCCTGAAGTAGTGAAGTATGTGCATGAGCCTCCGTTAACATCAGTAGATCAAGCACAAGAAATTATTGCCAATATCATTCTGCCCCAGTATCCAAATAATTTAGGAAGATGGGCCATTCATTTAAAAGAGAACAATGCATTTGCAGGTTGGTGTGGATTAAAGTATCGTGCTGATGTAGATGAGATCGATCTTGGATACAGACTGATGAAACATTACTGGGGAATTGGAATTGCCACCGAAGCTGCATCGCATTGCCTACAATATGGATTCCAAAACCTAAACCTGAAAACCATTATTGGAAAGGCGCATATTGATAATCTGGCCTCCATCGGGGTACTAGAGAAAATAGGCATGAACTTTATCTCCACCGGTATGGAGGATGAATGCCCCATAAATATATATAGCGCCTCCCACCCCGCTTATAATAGCCTTCCCCTTTAAAATATTGTTAAAGCCATAAATATATCTCCGAAAGATTTCGTAATTCGGATTTCTTCCTTATTTTTGACCTACTAATTATTTCGTACATCAATAATCTATTTATGAAAAAAGTTTTGTTTGCAGCAGCCACACTGGGTTTTATAGCTTTCGCCCCTGCTGTACAGGCACAGGAAGAGATTACCGTTACCCAAAACGATAAAAAAGAATCGCAAGAGATCTATATCCGGAAAAAAGGTGATAAAGACGCCAAACTCACCGTAGTGATCAAGGGCGATAAGGTTACCATCAACGGTAAACCCTTAAGTGAATTCAAGGATGACAATATCACCATCAATAAAAGATATATCACCGTTTTTGATAAAAATGGTAACAAGGAAATAAACCTGGTGCCCGGCGAATTCATGAACAATATGCGTTTCTGGAAAGATTCATCAAAAGCAGTAACCTATACGTTTCTTGGTGTATCAACCGATGACGCAGAACAAGGTGCGAAGATCATCAATGTAACCAAAGAAAGCGCCGCTGAAAAAGCAGGACTGCAAAAAGATGATATCATCAACGCCATCGGCGATAAAAAAATTGACGGACCTGCAGGATTGTCTGAGTATATCCGTTCCCTAAAACCCAAGGATGAAGTAACCATCTACTATACCCGCGATGGCAAATCGTCCAGTACCAGGGCTATTTTGGGCGAAAGAAAAGAAGAGAATTCTTTTGCTATGGCCTTTAGTGCACCCAATGATATGAGCGGAAGTTTTAGCAGACCCTATGTGCAGGGAGTGCCCATTCCACGTGTACCCGGACTGAACAATCTTGACGGATTGAATGGAAATAATTTTGAAGTGTTCGACAATATGTTCCCACGCAAACAAAAACTTGGATTAAAAATTCAGGATACTGAAGATGGGAATGGTGTGAAAGTATTAGACGTTGATAAAGACTCTCCTGCCGAAAAAGCCGGTTTAAAAAAAGAAGATATCCTGGTTGAAATTGCCGGTAATAAGATCAGCAATACCGATGAAGCAAGGGAATCATTGATGGAAAATATGGACAAGCCAGCATACAATATAAAGGCTAAAAGAAATGGCAATAACCTGTCGTTCGATATTAAGATCCCTAAAAAACTGAAAACTACCAATTTATAAGCCATAGAAAAACAGTAGTTCAGGCGTCTGCGGGTTAAAATCCACAGACGCCTTTTTGCTTACCTTTGCCGCCGTGAATGAACAATCCAAATATGAAATAGTGATCGGACTGGAGGTACACGCACAATTGCTTACCCAAAGTAAACTGTTCTGTGGCGACAGTGCTGCATTTGGCGCCGAACCCAATACACATGTAAGTCCCATTACCCTGGCCCACCCCGGAACCCTGCCCAAAATGAATAAGCAGGTAATTCACCATGCCGTAACGCTTGGATTGGCCATGCACTGCGATATTGAACAACACAATTATTTTGCACGCAAAAATTATTTTTACCCCGATCTGCCAAAAGGCTATCAGGTATCACAACATACCACCCCTATTTGTAAGAACGGCTATCTAACTATCAATAGCGGTAATATCCAAAAAAATATCTTGCTCAACCGCATCCATATGGAAGAAGATGCGGGTAAAAGTTTACATGATGTGGATGAACAATACACTGCGATCGACCTCAACCGCGCTGGTGTTCCCTTGCTTGAAATTGTTACCGAACCCTGTCTGCATAGCAGTGATGAAGCATTTGCCTACCTAACCACCCTGCGTAAACTGGTTCGCTGGTTACAGGTATGCGATGGCAATATGGAAGAAGGCAGCATGCGTTGCGATGCCAATATTTCGGTTAGACTGCAAGGAGATAAAAAACTGGGCACCCGTGTTGAAGTGAAGAACTTGAACAGCATCCGTAATGTAAAAAGAGCCATTGACTTTGAAAGCAATCGCTTAATTGAACTTACAGAACAAGGCATACCCATTGTACAGGAAACCAGAAGCTTCGACGCAGACAAAGGCACAACTTTTTCATTACGTACCAAAGAAGATGCAGATGATTACCGGTATTTTCCGGAACCAGATCTTTGTCCCTTCTTTATTAGCAATGAAACACTGGCTGAAATTCAACAGGCCATGCCCGTGTTACCAGCGGTGCTGGAAAAAAATTATATTGAATCATACCAGTTATCGCAATATGATGCTTCGTTCATTTGCGACGACCGCGACCAGGTAGCCTATTTTGAACAACTCATTCAGCATACCCAACAGTATAAAGCTGCGGCCAACTGGATGCTGGGCCCAATTAAGAGCTGGCTCAATGAATCCAATTCAAACATTCGTGAATTTATATTGCCAGCACATAAGATCGCCGAACTGATCGAATTAGTTGACGCGGGTAAACTGGGATTCAGTATGGCTTCTACGAAAGTATTTGCAGCCCTTATATCGGCACCCGAAAAAACAGCACTGGAAATTGCCGCTGAATTAAATCTGGTGCAGGAGCAAGACAACAGTCAGATTGAAGCATGGGTAGATGATGTACTGGCCCGGCTTCCGGAAAAAGTAAAAGAATACCGGAATGGGAAAAAGGGATTGCTCGGACTATTTGCCGGAGAAGTAAAAAAACTCAGCAAGGGCAAAGCAGATATGCAGCTTACCAATGAAGTGCTGGGGAGGAAATTGGATGGAGTGGTGTAATATTCAGATATGAATAGTTATGACCGCATAGACATGCTTCGACAAGCTCAGCATGACATCTCATTTTAGAGTTCCTGTCACTCTGAGCTTGTCGATGAGCTGTCGAAGCATAACATCTCTTTTTCGTGTTAATGTCAGGCTGAGCTTGTCGAAGCCCTGTCGAAGCATAACATCTCTTTTTCGTGTTAATGTCAGGCTGAGCTTGTCGAAGCCCTTTTGAAAAGTTATAGAAACATAAACGAAAATCGGATATAATTAAAAATAGTATTCAAATCCCGAAGGGATGACATTACTATAGCAAACAATAAAAATGATATAAAACCCCGAAGGGGTGACATTACCATAGAAAAAAACATAAACAACCACATAACACTCATCAATGAAAAAGAACATCTTACTGATCATCGCCACATTGCTACTCTTCTCCTGCAACAACAAAAGCAGTTCAGGGAAATTTACCTTAACCGGTGAATTGAAAAACGCACCGGACCAAAAAATATATCTGGAAGAATTATTCTTCAGTCAGAAAGCGCCCGAAGTACTTGACACGGCCGATCTGGTAAATGGCAAATTCTCGGCTACCGCCATCGGTGCCGAACAAGGACTATACCGCATCCGTCTGGAAAAAGCGAGTACCGGTTTTATCTTCATTAACGATAATAGCCAGATCAATTTGACAGCCGATCTTACTAAAATGGATCTGAACGGACCCACCTTCAACACAGCAGCCAATGCTCTCTTGAAAAATTTTATGATCTCCATGGATGGCAAACGAACCACCTTAATGAACCAGTCGGCCAAACTTGATACGATGAAAGCCCAGAAGGCAGCGGATAGTTTGCTTACTATTGAATCGGATATTTTTGAAGGACTGAGCAGCAGTTACAAAAATTATCTGGTGCAGTATATCGATACCGTTTCCAATCCGGTGATGGCCTTATTTGCCCTGGGTTATACCCGAGGTATTGATCCCTTGCAATTACAAAAACCGGTTAGCAGTTTGGCTACTCGTTTTCCTAAGCATCAGGCCATCGCCACCATTGTAGCGCAGTATAATGAGATGCTGGTAAAAATGCAGCAGCAGAATGAAGCCAAAAAAGGAATGCCGCAAGTAGGTTCCATGGCACCCGATATCACCATGAATGACACCAACGACAAACCATTTTCTTTAAGTCAGTTGCGCGGGAAATATGTACTCGTTGATTTCTGGGCCAGTTGGTGTATGCCATGCAGGGGTGAAAATCCAAATGTAGTAGCGGCCTATAATAAGTTTAAGGATAAAAATTTTACGGTATTGGGTGTATCACTCGATGATGATAAAGCGGCCTGGTTAAAGGCCATTGCTGATGATAAACTTACTTGGAAACATATCAGTGACCTTAAAAAATGGAGCAGCGCAGCCGTTCCTTTATATGGATTTGATGGCATACCCTATAATGTACTGATCGATCCGCAGGGCAAGATCATTGCCGTTTCTTTAAGGGAAGAAGCGCTACAAAACAAACTGGCCGAATTGCTAAAATAAAAATGCTTCAATAAAAAAAGCCCGCGAAATTCGCGGGCTTTTTTATGCGTATAAATATTGTTGTTATTAGTAACCAGGGTTCTGAGCAACGATCGGGTTTGTTACCCTTTCATCCTGAGGTATTGGCCACAGAAAGCGGAAATCACTGTAAGGGATAGCCGCTTGTCCGGGTGCAGGTACTGGCAAACCGCAACCATATGCTGCAAGGTTAGCATAGCCATTCACTGCTTTTGCAGGGATACCAGCGGTAGAGAAATTTGGATCCATTGACAAACGATGAATATCGCCCCAACGTTTCCCTTCTCCAATGAATTCGATCCTTCTTTCATCCAGGATAGCTTTTACTAAGGCAGTAGCATTAGCAAAGTCGGTTGTTAAATAAGTGTTCGCAGGAGGTGCTGTGAAAGTTCCTGGTCCACCGGGTAATGCCCTGTTCCTTACTTCATTGATCAATTGCAATGCCTTAGTAGTAATGCCATTCAGCCTGGCTTCTGCTTCAGCTTGCGTTAACAATACTTCTGCATAACGAATCATAGGTGCATAATCCGACTGGCCAATATAGTCAACATATTTTTTTGTAAAATAAGATTGTGTATTGGCATTGCTTAAACCTTGAATGATCATTTGTCCGCTTCCCGATGTAGCCCTTCTGGCATCATCACATCTCCAGGCAGCTAAATTAAATATGCTTGGTCCAATCGCTACCAGTCCACGACCGGGTACATTTGGTCCTAACATTTGAGCCAATGCGGCATTCACACCGGTATTATCTAAGGCATCATTCCTGATAGAGAACATGCTTTCTCCGGATGCGTTATTGGTGAACGGACCATTAGGTAAGGTTTCCAGTTTCCAACCACCGATCGGGCTGATAAAGCCCGGATAAGAAGTGAGTGATGGTGTTGTTGGAATAATTTTATTTCCTTCTGCAATTACACCTGCCCAATCGCCTTTATGTAATTTAACCCTCATCTTCAATGCAATGGCTGCTGCTTTTGTTGCACGAATAGTATTTACTCCTGCAGGTAAAGAAGCGCCTGTTACGGTTACCGGAATGGTTGCACCTAAATTGGCTTCAGCATAATCCAGATCGGCCAAGATCTTTGTATAACATACACTTACAGAATCCCTGGGTTGTGACCTTACTCTTTCCAATGCAGCACTTGATCCTGTTGCATAATCCCTGTAAGGAACACCTGGCATGTTACCATTACCATCAAGATAAGGACGAGAGAAATTAACCAACAATTCATGATGAGCAAGAGCACGTAAAAAACGACACTCGGCTTCATATTGTGCAGCCACTGTACCGTTGATGGTGCCCTTTGCCGCTGCGGCTCTGAAACCATCAATTGAAAGATTGGCTTTATTGATCAATAAGTATAAATTGATCCACATGTTCACGTTATTGGGCGATACCGTTGAATAGGTTGCCTGATAAGTGATCTGGTAGAACGTGGCGATATTCACCATGTCTTCTCCGCGCATCTCACCTTGTGCTATACTGGCAGCACCAAAAGGATAACCCCTTACTGAGTGCGCCGTTCCGTTCAATGGATCGTAATCACCGCTTTGCGCAGCATCGTATACTCCATACAAAGCCAGTAAACATCTTTCAGGTGTTTGAAAGGCGGTTTGATCTCCAAACGCGTTATAAGGCGCGAGTTCAAGACTTTTCTTGCAACTGCCCGCAAAAAGAGCCAGGGCAATCAACAGGATGGAGAAAATATTTTTTAAACTTTTCATGAAAATAATTATTATATGAATTAAAATATTTTATTGATTTAGAATCCTACGCTCACACCGGCTGAAATGGTACGAATGGCTGGTGTAACAGTGGCATCAACTCCGAGGTTGCTATATCCTTCCGGATCAGAACCTTTATACTTTGTCCATACAAAAGCATTCTGGCATTGTACATATACCCTGATGCTCTTGATATAATCATGGAAATGGGCCATGGCTTCTTTGTTGAAACGATAATCCAGTACGATATTCTGTAAGCGGATGAAATCTCCTTTTTCAACAAACCGGCTGGTAGCTTCACCATTCTGATTGATGATGGCATCATTAGCATAATACAATCTTGGTGTTTGAGTAACCTGTCCGCGTGTGGTCCAACGATCCAGTATTTCTGTACCGTTATTAGCAAACTTCTGATTCAGCAATACTTCCTGACGGGTAACATTCATGATCTTATTACCACCAGAATAACGGAACATGATCTCCAGTCCGAATTCTTTATACGTAAAGCTATTGGTAAAGGCACCAAAGTATTTTGGATTCGCTGAACCCAAGATCACTTTATCAGCATTGGTCAAGGTGGTAGCAACCCCTGTGTTAGGATCATTCAGGTTAAGTATATAGTTATATACACCGTTAGCTGCATTACGTTGTACCATGGATCCGTCTCCTTTATAATAACAAGGATTACCGTTAGCCGCATTTACACCGGCAAACTGATATCCATATAAAGCAAAGATGGGTTGTCCAACCCTAATGATATTATATGGGCTGCTCAATGGGTTGGTGTAATCGTTTACAGCAACTCCACCGATGGGGTATAATGATTTTACCTTATTGGTGATATTGCTATAATTGAAATTAAAGTTCCAGTTAAAATCTTTTTTCTTCACCACATCAAAATTCAAAGAAAACTCGATACCCTTATTTTCAGCTGATCCAATATTCTGAGAAATACTATTGCCTGGGATACCTGCACTCATTGGAGTAGGTACTGGCAAGATCAGTTTGTCTAGGTTGTTTTTGAAATAATCAAAAGTGATATTGATTCTGTTCTTGAACATAGACACTTCCATTCCGATATCGGTCTTCTTGGTTTGTTCCCATTGCAGATCGGGATTACCTACCAACGATACCGCAATACCACCTATATTTCCATAAGGCCTGGAACCATAAGTACTCAAGAAAGGAAAGCCACCCAAGTTATTACCGGTAACGGCATAAGATGCTTTGAATTTAAGATCATTGATGAACTTAGATTTCCAGAATTTTTCTCTGGAAGGCCTCCATGCAATAGAAGCACCTGGGAAATTACCATAGCGCTTATCCGTAGACAAAGAACTTTGCCCATCTCTTCTTAAACTTGCTTGTATAAAATATTTGTTGTTGTAATCGTAATTGATCCTACCGAATACTGATTCCAGTGCAGATTGTGAATAGTTACCAGAAACAGACTGAATGCTAGCGGTATTGCTGATCAGGTTCTCTTTGATGAAGAACAGATCAGAGATGTTCTGACCGGTTGCAGAATATACGCGAACGGTTTGTTGTTGTAATTCATGTCCACCAGTAAAATAGATGGTATGCTTACGGAAGCTCTTGGTGTAATTCAAATAGTTCTGGATATCTGTTCTCAGAATAGATTGCTGAGAATTTTGAGCCAGACCATTTCCACTGAATCCATCACCATGACGCGGATCGTATCCGATAAAGCTATTGTCGTTGAAATAATCCACCCCAAATTGAGAGCGGATCTTCAATCCTTTTGCTACTGATATTTCAGCATAAGCCACATCCAGGATCCTGTATTTGTCTGAATAGAACTTATTTTTATCCAGCACAAAAGCAATATTCACATAGTTATCATCAATGGTACGAAGATTGGCTCCGATACCCAGTGCATTACCTGTGATATTGTATCCGGTAGCGGTAGCTGAATTATAGATGCCTACATTGGGTAAGGCCCTTAATGCTGCAACAGTTGCACCACTCAAAGCATTTGAACCATTGTTTTGATCGTAATCTTCCTGACGAGACAAGGTTATATTATTACCAAACTTGATAAACTTATTAGCGTCCTGTTCGATGTTTGCCCGTAGCCTGTAAGCACGGTTATGATTCGTACGAACCACCCCTTGATTATCGGAATAGTTCATTGAAAAATAATAGTTTGAACGATTGGTACCGCCCGACATAGCAATGGTATGACTCTGCACAAAAGCGCTGGTTACATATACATTATCCTGCCAGTTGGTATTGGTACCAGCTGCGTCTAATCTTGCCGGACCAGCCTGACCTGCATTGGTGAATTTTTCATTACCAATGGTTACAAACTGAGCTGCATTGAGCGTAGGGAATTGGTTCACAATAGAACTAAATCCAAAAGTACCATCATAGGTAAGTGAGGTTTTATTCCGTGTGCCTTTTTTAGTGGTGATCATGATCACCCCGTTATTGGCCCTTGAACCAAATATTGCAGTAGCAGAACCATCCTTCAACACATCGATCGACTCAATGTCTGCAGGGTTGATATCTCCAATGGCATTAGAGTTAGTAGCTGCTGCCAGATTACCGGTAATGATGGGAACACCATCAACCACGATCAATGGATCAGCGCCACCTAAGAAGGCATTGTATCCCCTGATCCTGATCTTAGCAGGTGTATTCACCAGTCCACCGGCATTGGTTACATCAACACCAGCTGCCCTTCCTTGTAATTGTTTATCAATGGAAGGAGTTACCAGTTGAGCAAACTCTTTGGTATCAACTTTAGAGGCAGAACCGGAAACGGCTTTCTTTTGCTGTACACCATAACCAACCACTACCACTTCTTCCAATTTAGAATCAATGGTCCGCAGTTTAGCATCCAGTACCAGCGATTTTCCGATGTTCTTTGTTTCACTTTCAAAATTCACATAAGAAAAACTAATGGTCTTTATGGAAGTGGGGAGGGAAAGGCTATACCGGCCTTCTTTATCAGTTTGGGTACCATATTTACCATTTAAACTGGTAACCGATACACCCTCGAGCGGTGTTCCTTTATCGTTAGTGACCTTACCACTGATGGTATGGTCCTGCGCGGCGGCACCAAGTATAAATACGAATACCGCTGACAAGGTTAAAATCAATTTTCTCATTTGCATATTAGTTTATAATGACAAATATAATTCAGATTCCGGTTAAATGTCAAATTGTTTGACAAGTTTATTATGTGTTTAGCTGCTTTTGAAGCATATGGAGCAATTGCCCAAATAGCCAGTAAAATAAGGGCTGTTCAGGGTATTGGGTTGCTTTTTGTGATAGATTCTCAGGCCTTTTTACCTGCCTTACGCTGGGTAATCAACAATAATACGGGTAAAAGTACCAAATTAGTTACCGTAGCGACCAGTAAAGTCACCGAAGTAAGCCATCCCAGGGCCTTGGTTCCGCCAAAACCGCTGGCGCAAAAAATGATAAACCCGGCGATCAGCACCAGGGAGGTATACACGATACTCAGACCCGTATTCCGAATGGTGGCAGATACGGTTTCTTCCACATTGTTTTGGTAATGCGACAGCTCCTGTTTATAGTTCACCAGAAACCGGATGGTAATGTCAATGGCAATGCCCAGTGCAACGCTAAAAACCAATACCGTAGATGGTTTCAAGGGAACTCCGGCCCATCCCATCACCCCGGCAGTGATCACCAGCGGGATCAGGTTGGGGATCAGCGAACAAAGCAGGATCCGAACCGATTTAAACAGATATAACATACAGAGGGCGATCAGCAAAAATGCCCAGAAAATACTTTCTTTTAGTCCGTTCACGATAAACTTGCTGCCCTCCAAGAAGGTAATACTGGTTCCGGTAAGTTCTACCCGATAGTGAGCTGTATCGAAGATCTCGCCCGCCCTTTTCTCTATCCCCTGTAGCAGGACCGGTAGTTTGGCCGTGCCAATATCGGCCATATTCACACTGATGCGGGTGGTTTGACGGGTACTATCCATGAACCCCGACAACATCTTGGAAAATCCATTCTTACTGCCAGTATCCGATTTGCCGGGCTTCAGGTACTCGCCCACAAAGGCACCGTCGAAACTATTGGGCATTGAATAACTGGCCGAGTCGCCTTCAAAAAATGCCTGCTTGGCAAATTTGAGTCCCTCCGCAATGCTGATGGGCCGGTTCATCTCCGGTTGTGCAGCGATATATTGTGATAATGAATCTATTTTATCAAAAGCAACAAGGGCCTTTATACCCGCCAGTCCGTACTTCTTCTTGGTATCCACCACGATCTCCAGCGGCATCACGCCCCTGAAATTGGATTCAAAGAATTTGAGGTCGGTATACACTTTATCAGTATGCGGCAGATCATCTACGATATAGGCCACACTCTTTAGTCGCAGGATACCAAAAACAGCAAAAACCAGTACCACTACCGTAGTGGCATACACGATTTTTTTATGGTGCATCACCCATTTTTCGATCGTGATCAGCAAATAAGTTAACCAGCGGTTGTGCAGGTATTTTGTTTGCGATGATTTGGGTATGGGCAGATAACTCAACACCGAAGGCAGCAGGATAAAAGAGATCAGGAAGATCACCATGATGCTGATGCCGGCCACCACGCCGAACTCTTTCAGGATGGCACTTTTAGTCAGCGCAAACACGGCAAATCCGATGGCAGCCGTGATGTTGCAGAACAAAGTAACCACACCCATCTTACTCACCATCTCTACCAGTGACGCCCGCTGAATAGCCTGTATAGCAGCGGGATCCGGCTGTGTAGCCGTTTTCATTCTGTGCAGATAAGAAGTGTGGTATTTGTTGATGAAATAGATACAATTGGGAATGCCGATCACCACCACCAGGGAAGGAATCAGTGCCGTAAGCAGGGATATCTTATAGCCGAACAGGTACATGATGCCCACACTCCAGATCACCCCAAAGATCACCACCAACAAAGAAAGTAATGTGGTGCTCAGCGAACGGAAGAACAGCAATAGGATCAGCGCACTTAAGATCAGCGATCCGAATAAGAAATATTTCATCTCCTGCTTGATCCTATCGGCTACGACTGTACGAATTAGCGGCAATCCGCTCACATGCATTTCTGTTTGTGTAGCGGCTTCAAAAATCGTTAATGCAGCATTGATATCGGCTACGATCTTGGTGCGTACCGACGAGTTGAGCGCTTCTTTGTTGATGCGCACACCCATCAGGTAGGAACTGGAATCGGGATTATATAAAAGTGTTCGATAGAAAGGCAGGGTATAAAAAATCTTTACGGCGCTATCGAGCTCAGCCTGTGTTTGAATGGAATCAGCAAATATCCGCTGAGGCAGTAATTTTTCGGTAGCAGAATCTTTTTTAAGGGTAATGGCAAAGGGCACACTCAGCACATCTTCCACATATTTTATCTGCTTTATTTGTTGGTGCAGTTTGGCATAGGCTTTAAATACGGGCAGTTCAAAAAGCCGTTTGGTTTGCACCCCGGCCACCAACAGATTTCCATCATCGCCAAATTTTGCTTTAAAGGCCTGGTAGGCCCTGTACTTATCATTATCGGTAGGAATGGCTTTGGCAAATTCGTAGCTCAGTTTCACCTGACTGGCAAAATAACCCATCACCGAAGTGGCGGCAAATAAAGAGATGAGTAGGATGAGTCGGTGCTTGATTACAAAATTTCCCAGCTTTTGCCACATTGTGATGAAGGTTTTATGATTCGAATAAAATGCTATTGTTGGAGGTTGGAGGTTGGAAGTTCTCAGTGTTTTTTAGCAGCCTACCTAAATGCTATACTTCTAAACATATTAGATATCAAATCTCGATCCCTACCGGGACTAACATCCAACTTCCAACCTCCAACTTCCAACCATTGTTTATCTTTGATTTTGATTGCAAAGAAAGATAATTTGTACGGATTGTAGCGTCTGAATCTGGCTTTTGCGCCGTTTTTGAAGCTTTTGGGTAACATTTATTAAAATCCCGGGTAATCAACCTGGTGGAGGCATGACATATAAAACCAAGGGAATTGTTTTAAGGACCATCAAATATGGAGAAACCAGTCTGGTGGTCACCATATTTACCGAACTCTTCGGGGTACAAACCTATATGGTGAATGGCGTTCGTTCTTCAAAAAAATCAATGGCCAAGGCCAATTATTTTCAACCGGCCGCGATACTCGAGTTGGTGGTTTACCATCATCCTTCCAAATCCATGCAGCGCATAAAAGAATTTGGCTGGGCGCATTTATACCAACACCTGTTGCAGGATGTAGTGATGAACAGTGTAGCGGCTTATATGGTTGAACTATTACAAAAATGCCTGAAACAACCCGAGGCCAATAGCGACCTGTTCAATTTCTGCGAGGATATATTCATTCAGCTCGACGAAAGCCGAAAAACCGTAGCCGCCAATATGGCCCTGTTCTTCAGTGTACAACTGCCGCATTTTTTTGGATTCAAAATGACCGACAATTATAGCGATGAAGAACCCTATCTCGATCTTGCAGAAGGATTGTTCACCGCACAGCAACCTGCCCATCCAAATTTCATGGAGGGTGAATATGCCGCTACCACTTCCAAGCTGTTGAAAGTTATGCAAACCCATGAGCTGGAAGAAATTACCCTTAACCGTGAGTTCAGAAGAATTTTGTTGCTTAAATACCAGTCGTATTTTGCCTTGCATATCCACGACTTCGGACAAATGAAGACATTGCAGGTGTTGCAGGAGGTGTTATGAGAAATAGTTTGATGTTGGAGGTTGGAAGTTGGAGGTTGAGAAATACGACAAAATGTTACCGAATCCCTTGTAAACTGCCAACGGCAAACTGCTAACTGGAAACCGCCAACTGATAACTGCCAACTGAAAAAAATATTACTTTTATTTTTTTACCCCTAACAACCCCATCATGTCTTATTTTCGCCGAAATATTTTTACTGGGGAAAGCCAAATAAAATCTGTTGTGAGCGTATTTCACTGATCTTTAAAAAATAACCATGTTTTCAAATTTCAAGACAAGCTGTAAAAATTTTTTACTTAAACTCCAGCTTCACCGGATCTTTTATTTTTTAGTTCGGCCAAGCCTTCTGTTGTCAAACACACTTAAGTTATCAAAATGGATTTCGGACAACAAAACAGAAAAAAATAAAAAACATTTAAACTTTTTGTATCGCGAGGATCTGTATCAATTCGTTAACGAAAACAATATCTCCAACCAACCCTTGCTTTATCTTGAATTTGGTGTGTTCAAGGGTGATTCAATAAAATGGTGGCTGTCTTGTAACAATAATATTGAATCAGCATTTTATGGATTCGACACATTTGAAGGATTGCCCGAAAGTTGGGGCGATTATAAAAAAGGAGATTTTGATGCAACCATACCCAATATTCCTGATACAAGAGTACAATTTGTAAAAGGCTTATTTCAGGATACCCTTCCCGGATTTCTTGGCCAATTAAATTCTAATAAAAAGATAATAGTTCATATTGATGCCGACCTGTTCAGTTCTACCCTGTATGTACTTACCACGTTAAGGCCTTTCCTGAAAAAAGACGATATCATCTTATTCGATGAGTTCTTTGTGCCCAATGATGAATTTTCGGCATTCGAAATATTCTGCAGAAGTTTTTATATAAAATATGAACTCCTGGGAGCCACCAATAATTATTTCAGGGTAGCAATCAAAATCACGAATTAACAAATTTAGAATGCAGTAGTTTTTGTGAAAAGTTGGAGGCTGAAATGTAACTTGCGTGCCGAGGTCCTTTGCCAACTGCTCCCGAAAGCTTTCGGGACCAACTGCCAACTGCCAACTGCTCTGCAGTTTCTTCGAATTAAATAAACTAAACCTTTACCCTTCTCGCCACAGATTCTTGAGTGATATTAACCCCATCCAATTCATTAATATGCACAATACCCGGCTGTTTGCCAGTATCGAAGCTTCCTAGCTCATCATCCCATCCAAATACTGTAGCAGCATTGAGGGTAGCCCATTGTAATATGTTTGCAGTTGGAATGATGAAGGAGTTTTTTTGCTGAATGGTCTTGATCTCTTCCAGCATATTCAACTGACTATTGCTGGCATAACTATCAGTACCCAGGATGATGGTAGCATCATGCTTAAGCAACAACTCGATTGGCGGAAGCTTGTTTTCGATGTAGAGATTGGCGTTGGGGCAGAGGCAGAAAACGGTTGGCAGTTTACGGTTGGCGGTTGGCAGTTGAGAAAATACAAGATCGTCTTCGCTGGTAAAACTATTGTGTACAAGAATGATCGATTGCTGTTGGGTAAAATAAGGTAACCAGGATTGCAGACTGCTTTTTCCGGTGGGTTGAAATGCGGAAATATCGATGCCCA
>Ga0194037_1000182_pt1 | contig 47985 bp, 44 predicted proteins | sample JunL306m_MetaG_FD_148653 | JGI IMG/M metagenome (GOLD analysis project Ga0194037, IMG submission 148653) | Anoxic zone freshwater microbial communities from boreal shield lake in IISD Experimental Lakes Area, Ontario, Canada - Jun2016-L304-6m | ecosystem: Environmental > Aquatic > Freshwater >... | reverse complement strand
TTGCCAAGCGACATGGTCCCAAGTGTGAATGCCGGTTTCATGTCCAGCTTGATCGATCGCACGCATCTCTACAGCAGCTTTTTTACCAATGTCTGGACCAGGGATAAGAACTCCATAAAGCAAAGTCTTGATGCCGTAATGCTCTACAACAGAGGTGCGGCTCACTTTTTTCAGAAAGCCTGGACGAAAGACGCGCTTCAAAGCCCAGCCAGTATGATCTGGACCAAGGCTAAATAAGAAAGTAGCTTTGAGGCCAAAGCGTTCAAGTGTGCGAGCTAGGTTGGGTACACCTTCTTTAGTCCCGCGTAAGGTATCAACATCAACCTTGAGAGCAATCTTAGCCATGAACTCTTGAGTTTATTTTCTTATTCTTTATCTACTAAAGAGCGGGCTTTTTCTACATCCTGACGATAGGCTTCAAAAATATTCTTGAGCGCGTCACCCATCGTAGTAGTTGGTTTCCAGCTTAACTCACTCATCGTGTTATCAATTGCTGGTACTCGGTTTTGAACATCTTGATAGCCTTCACCGTAATAAGCACCTGAAGTGGTTTCAACAATCTTCACTAGATTTGCAGTTTTTGCATATTCAGGAATACTGCGAGCAATCTCTAACATTTGATTCGCTAGCTCACGGACAGAGTGATTATTCTTTGGATTGCCGATGTTATAGATCTTGCCATTAGCAACACCATCTTTGTTATCGATGATCTTCATGAGTGCATCAATGCCATCATCAATATAAGTAAAGGCACGTTTTTGAGCACCACCATCCACCAAGTTAATGGGTTCACCGCGAACGATATGTCCCAAGAACTGTGTTACTACACGGGATGAGCCTTCTTTGGCTGTGTAGATACTGTCAAGACCAGGGCCAATCCAGTTAAACGGACGGAAGAGAGTAAAGCGCAAGCCTTCCATGCCATAGCCCCAGATCACGCGGTCCATTAGCTGTTTGGAGCAAGCGTAGATCCAGCGTGGCTTATTGATTGGGCCGTAGACCATATTGGATTTAGCAGGATCAAATTCACCATCCTCACACATTCCATAGACTTCAGAGGTAGATGGAAACACCAGATGCTTTTTATATTTAACAGCAGAGCGCACGATGGGAAGATTGGCTTCAAAGTCGAGCTCAAATACTTTTAAGGGTTGCTGTACATAGGTTGCAGGTGTGGCGATTGCAACCAAAGGCAGAATAACGTCGCACTTGCGAATATGATATTCAACCCATTCTTTATTGATGGTGATATCACCTTCAAAAAAGTGCATGCGGGGATGATTAATCAAATCACCTAGGCGGTCATTCTGCATATCCATACCATAGACATCCCAGTCGGTTGTCTCCAGAATGCGCTTGGAAAGATGATGACCAATAAAGCCATTAACACCAAGAATGAGTACTTTTTTCATCTTTACTGCCTCGTTTTAATCTAATTTGGGGTTTCTAAATACAGTGCTTATTTATTAACTGGGAACCATTCCAGGATTTCAACTGCCTGGCGGTCACCACAAATACCGAATACCCGATTATCAACCACTTGGATACCTTCAATACCAAGATCCAGGCCATTGGGAAAGGGTCCTGTGAGGCTGGTACGCGCAATAATCATGGTCTTACCCTGATAATCTGTGAAGGCGCCTGGGTAGGGGGGCGCAACGGCTCTAACCAGGTTGTGGACCTGAATAGCCTTCTGATTCCAATGAATTTGCCCGTCTGCAGGTTTTCTGCCACCAAAATAACTGCCTTTTTGAAGTTCATTGGCTTGGCGGGGCACCTTGCCCTGAATCAGGTTTGGTAGAACTTGTTTAATGACTGCTACTGCCGCTTGGCTTACCTTAGCAAAAACATCAGTAGCGGTTTCATCGGGACCGATACTGACCGCAGATTGACCAACAATGTCACCAGCATCAGGTTTAGCTTCCATGATGTGTAAGGTAGCGCCGGTTTGGGTTTCCCCATGCAAAATTGCCCAGTTCACAGGAGCGCGGCCCCGATACTTTGGCAGTAGTGAGCCATGCATATTCAAGGCAGCAATTTTCGCGCAAGCCAAAATCTGCGCGGGAATCATATGACGATAGTAGAAAGAAAAAATATAGTCTGGCGCCAAGGCTTGTAGTTTGGGAGCTAAACCGACTAATTCATTTGCATTGGGGGTGATAAAGGAAATGTTTTGATCAGTGCAGAGTTTAGCGACACTGCCAAACCAAACATTCTCATTGGGATCATCTTGGTGAGTAACTACAAGATCAATTTTGATGCCTGCAGCTAATAAGGCTTTAAGGCAATTGACACCAACATCGTGATAAGCAAAGACGACCGCGTGCAATTATTTTTTCTCTAAAACAGTTTGCACAACATAACGTGGACGATTGCGAATTTGCTGATAAATGCGGCCAATGTATTCGCCTAAGAGGCCAAGGCCAAAGAGCATGACGCCAATCAGGAAGAAGGTTAAAGCAAAGAGGGTGAAGACTCCTTCAACCTCAGCGCCCAGTAAGAACCGGCGCACCAGTAGGTATGCAAACAAGCTGCCTGCAGCAAGCGCTAGCAGCATCCCTAAAATAGAGAAGATCTGCAGTGGCATCACTGAGAAGCCGGTTACCAAATCAAAGTTCAAGCGAATGAGTTGGTAGAGGCTGTATTTAGATTCACCAGCAAAACGCTCTTCGTGTTTTACATTAATCTCGATCGGATTGGCTGAGAAGGTGTACGCCAATGCAGGAATAAAAGTATTGTTTTCGTCACATTGACGCACTAAGTCAACGATACGACGGCTATAGCCGCGTAACATACAACCCTGATCCGTCATTGTGATGCGGGTAATGTTTTCACGTAAACGATTCATGGCACGCGAAGCCATTTTTCTAAAAAAACTATCGCGCCGATCTGCCCGAATGGTGCCGACGTAATCATGACCTTTTAATAACTGCTCAGTCAGAGCATCAATTTCTTCAGGGGGATTTTGTAAGTCTGCATCTAAGGTGATGATGTACTCGCCCTGGGCATATTCAAAACCCGCCATGATGGCCATATGTTGACCAAAGTTGCTGTGGAACAAGACGGCACGTGTAACGTCAGGACGCAATTCCACTTGTTTCGCCAGAATGCCTGCTGAGCGATCTTTACTCCCGTCGTTTACAAAAACGACCTCATAAGAAATGTTGCGTTTGCTAGCCAGAGTATCCAAGGATGGATAGAGGCGATCAAAAAGTGCTTGAAGGCCATCTTCCTCGTTGTAGACGGGAATAACAATGGAAAGCTTGGGATTGGCAACTAGATTTGCAGTCATGCCGCAATTTTGCCTGATTCTTGGGGCTAAGCCCAATTAGGCTAGTTTTTGTAGTGTTTCTTGAGGATTCCGACTAATCCACCAGCGATACGGCCAATATCTTCATCTGCCATGCCAGGGAAAAGTGGCAGAGTGAGGATGGAGCGACCAATGCGTTCTGCTACCGGCGTATCACTTGTTTTATAACCTTGATTTTTATAAAGCGTAAATCCAGTAATAGTGGGGTAGTGCACTCCTGTGCCAATACCAAGATCTTTTAGCTCAGTCATTACTTGGGCTCGATCGCAATTTAATTGCTCAAGTGGCAGTAGCACCTGAAACATATGCCAATTACTCTCAGTGAAATTCTCAACTGGTAGTTCTAATTTGAGGCTTTCTAATCCGGCAGATTTAAGTTCTGTGCGAATGGCATCAAAGTATTGATGTGCCAGTGCTGAACGGCGTGCTTGATATACGGGTAATTGTTTGAGCTGCTGCAGACCAATCACCGCATTCACATCCGTCAAATTATCTTTACCGCCAAGCACATCCACATCCATTCCATCCATTCCTTGACGCGTTAAACCTTGCAGACGGAATTTTTCAGCCAGTTTAGCTTCAGCATCGTTATTAAAAACCAAGCAGCCACCTTCTACAGTAGTGAGGTTTTTATTGGCTTGGAAGCTAAAGCTCACTAGGTCACCAAAGCTACCAATCTTCTTACCATGCCACTGGGAGCCAAAAGCTTGCGCGGCATCTTCAATCACGCGCAGATTGTGTTGCTTAGCCACTGCGTAGAGTTGATCCATGTCGACTGGTAAACCAGCAAGATAGACTGGCATGATTGCTCGTGTTTTTGGGGTAATTGCGGCTGCAATTTTATTGAGATCAATATTCCGTGTAAGAGGATCAACATCAATAAAGATGGGTGTAGCACTAACACTCAAAATAACATTGGAAGTAGCAACCCAAGAAATGGGGGTAGTAATAACTTCATCACCAGCACCAATATCAGCAACTTGTAATGCAATCTTCATTGTTGCTGTGCCGTTGGCAAAACAACGCACCGGACGACCGCCAAAATAGGCGCTTAAGGCAGCTTCGAATTCTGCTAATTTAGGACCCGAGGTTACCCAGCCAGAGCGCAACACTTCGGCAACAGCATCAATGGTTTCTTGATTAAAACTGGGGCGTGTGAAGGGGATGAAGGAAGGGTCGTTTGACATGATGTCTTATATTACTTCGCATTCGATGCATCTGGATGTTTCACAATCACTCTGCGGGAATCGCGATCCACCTCTTGCATTGGCAGGTTTATCCCTTGAAGCGCCACATACTGTTCTGGCACCATTAAGGCATAAGCAGTCGGGTCTTCTTTCCAGCGCGCAATGAAGGCATCTAAGGTAGGCACCCAAAGCTCAGGTTCTTGGTTCACTCCAAACCCTAGTTCATCAGGAGATTCGACCATGATCATAGTTCTACCAAGATAAAACGGCACAGTGTGATCTAAGAGGCGCACAGAATAGAAATTCACCTTTTCTGGAATGGACGCTTTCACTCGGTTTACAAGATCTATCCCTGAAACTGCGCGACCTAAAGTTTCATGACCAGTCCCCGCAATAATTGCGCAGAGAAAAAATCCACAAGCAAAACTCACAATACTTTGAATGCCATTACGTTGACTTTGCCATGCTGCAAATAAGCTAAAGCTAATGAGCGTAGCTAATGCGCCAATGACCCAAATAGTATATTGGGCATAAGCTTCGATCTCATCGGGCCTCGCTTGCCGACTAATATCTGATAAGAAGAAAAATCCAATACATCCCAAGATTGCAAATCCGATGGTTTGTAATTTCCAAGGGAGTTCCATGGAATTAGTGTGGGCTAATAGTTGATCTAGACGATTGCCAATTAGCAATGCGAGCGCTGGAAAAATCGGAATGATGTAGCCAGGCAACTTAGAGCGTGAAACGCTGAAGAAGGCAAAGATCACCACAAACCAACATACCAGTAACCAGCCGCTAGAGAACTCACGCCGACGTTCGCTCCATGCTTGCACAATCGAGCCAGGGATTTGTAAAACCCAAGGCAGTAAGCCAATGAAAAGTAATGGCACAAAGTAATGAATTGGACCTGTTCTACTATGAGCATCTTGAGTAAAGCGTTGTAAGTGCTCGTGAATGAAGAAGAACTCTAGAAATTCTGGATTACGCTGCGCAACCAATACAAACCAGGGGGCTGTAATCGCTAAGAACAAAATCGTACCGCTGAACAAACGTAAGCGCGCCCAGATTTTCCAATCCCAAGTACTGATGGAGTAAGCAATTAAAACCATCACTGGGATAGCGGCACCAATCAGCCCTTTAGAAAGTGTTGCAAGCGCCATGAAGGCCCAACAGGTCCACATCCAATTACGACGTGTACTTTTGTTATGAGATGTTTGCGCTAGTAAGACACTGCATAGGGCTGCAACTAAAAATGCAGATAAGCCCATGTCAAGAGAATTGAAATGGCCGCTAATGACCCACATTGGACTGGATGCGAGTACGACTGCGGCCAGCCATCCTGCTCGAGCGCTGTAGATGCGTGCTCCAGTAAAAGCAATGAACAAAATGGTTAAGAAGCCAGTGAGCGCAGTCCATAGACGTGCTTGCCAATCACCAATGCCAAATATTTGAAAGCTTGCTGCAGTTGCCCAAGCTTGTAGTGGTGGCTTTTCAAAATACTTATAGCCGTTATATCGCGGGGTCACCCAATCACCCGTGACCAACATCTCTCTGGCGATTTCTGCGTAACGTCCCTCGTCCGATGGAATGAGATGGCGATAGTTCAGTGTGCCAAACCAGAGCAATCCATAAATGATGAGTAGCAATAAAATTTTGCCGGGATGTAGAGCGGACGATTGTCTAGTTTGTCCAAATTGCATTAGATCGGCTCCACGATTAAGGCCAGCAGAACTTGACGACCTTCTCCCACCAAAATGTTATAGGTACGGCAGGCCGCTTGAGAATCCATGATTTCAAAGCCAATTTTGGCCAAAATCAGGGATTTCAGGAGTTCGGGCTTCGGAAAACGCTGCCGACTGCCTGTACCAATCAAGATTAATTCAGGTTTGAGAGCAATCATTTGGTCAAAATCCGACGCCTCTAGGCTATCGAATGACTCTGCTGGCCACGCAGAGATTGCCCCATCAGAGCTCAATAAGACGGCATGGGCATATGGGGTCTGGTTGATCTCCACATAGCCATCACCATAGCCGGTGATCGTGTTGGCTCCAGAATGGGGGTCAGATTGAAGCTTCAAGTGGACTCTCTGTCATAATTATATGGATTATAGCTAGCTGTTTTTTCCAAGATTTCAAGAACTTACCCTTTAATTTATTGTGAAACCCATCCTAAAGTCCTTAAAACTCAATGATGTCTGCTACGACATACGCGGGCCCGTGCTCGAGCTCGCTCAGCGCATGGAGGAAGAGGGCCACAAGATCATCAAATTAAACATCGGAAACGTAGGGGTTTTCGGTTTTGATCCGCCTGAAGAAATTCAGTTGGACATGATTCGCAATTTAAGTAATGCCTCAGCTTATTCTGATTCCAAAGGTATCTTTGCTGCCCGCAAAGCCATCATGCAGTATTGCCAAGAAAAAGGGATTCAAGGGGTGGCATTAGATGATGTTTATACCGGTAACGGTGTGTCTGAGCTCATCGTACTTTCAATGAACGCATTACTCAATGATGGCGATGAAGTGTTGGTGCCAGCACCTGACTACCCGCTTTGGACTGCTGCGGTGAGTTTATCTAGCGGTACTCCAGTTCACTATCTTTGTGATGAGTCTAAAGATTGGGCGCCAGACCTAAACGATTTGCGTAAAAAGATTACACCTCGTACTAAGGCGATTGTAGTGATTAATCCAAACAATCCAACAGGTGCGATTTATTCTAAAGAAGTATTACTCGAGATGACAAAAATTGCGCGCGAGCACGATTTGATTCTATTTTCTGATGAGATCTACGACAAGATGTTGTATGACGAGGAGAAGCATATCTCCCTCGCCGCCTTATCTACTGACGTAGTGACGATCACTTTTAATGGCCTCTCCAAGAACTACCGCTCATGCGGCTATCGCGCTGGCTGGATGGTGGTTTCAGGCGATAAAGAGATGGTGCGTGATTACATTGAGGGTCTGAATATGCTTTCCTCAATGCGCTTATGTGCAAACGTACCAGGGCAATATGCAATTCAAACCGCGCTTGGTGGTTATCAAAGTATTAATGACTTAGTAGCCGAAGGTGGTCGCTTGGCAAAGCAACGAGATCTCGCATGGAAATTGATTACTGATATTCCCGGCGTTAGTTGTGTCAAACCAAAATCTGCTTTGTATTTATTTCCAAAGCTAGATCCTGAGATGTATCCCATTGAAGATGACCAACAGTTTGTTGCTGAATTCTTAAAAGAAGAAAAAGTATTGCTAGTGCAGGGCTCTGGTTTTAACTGGGGTAAGCCTGACCACTTCCGCGTCGTATTTTTACCTCACGAAGATGTTCTCAAGGAGGCCATTGGTCGTCTTGCGCGCTTCCTGGAGCGTTACCGTAATAAACATAGTCGTAAGACTTCTGCCGCTGCAGCAAAGGCATCATGAAACCGATCCAAGTAGGTCTCTTAGGTATTGGCACTGTTGGCGGTGGTGTGTTCACTGTGCTCGAGCGTAACCAGGATGAAATTCAACGTCGCGCTGGTCGCGGCATTCGGATTAATACAGTTGCTGATCTCAATGTAGAGCGCGCTAAAGAAATCGTTAAAGATCGTGCGCAGATCGTCAGTGATGCTCGTGCTGTCATTAATAATCCTGAGATTGATATCGTCGTTGAGCTCATTGGCGGCTATGGCATTGCTAAAGACTTAGTTTTAGAAGCGATTGCTGCTGGTAAGCATGTGGTTACAGCTAATAAAGCCTTGATTGCTGTTCACGGTAACGAGATTTTTAAAGCAGCTCATGCTAAAGGCGTGATGGTGGCATTTGAAGCCGCAGTTGCTGGTGGCATTCCCATTATTAAAGCTTTACGCGAAGGCTTGACAGCGAATCGGATTGAATGGATCGCCGGCATCATCAACGGTACAACCAACTTCATTTTGTCTGAGATGCGCGATAAAGGTTTGGACTTTGAAACTGTTCTCAAAGAGGCGCAACGCTTGGGTTACGCTGAAGCAGACCCCACATTTGATATTGAAGGTATTGATGCTGCCCATAAGGCAACGATCATGAGTGCGATTGCTTTTGGTATTCCAATGCAATTTGACAAAGCTTATGTAGAAGGCATTACTAAGTTGGCTGCAATCGATATTCGCTATGCAGAGCAATTGGGTTACCGTATCAAGTTATTAGGTATTGCTAAGAAGACGCCAACGGGTGTTGAGTTGCGTGTACACCCCACTTTAATTCCTACAAAGCGTTTGATCGCTAACGTCGAAGGCGCGATGAATGCTGTACAAGTATTCGGTGATGCAGTAGGCACGACTCTGTATTACGGCAAGGGTGCTGGCTCTGAGCCAACTGCATCTGCAGTGATTGCTGATTTGGTAGACATTACTCGTCTTCTGAGTGCTGACCCTGAGCATCGTGTTCCGTATCTGGCGTTCCAGCCAGATGCAGTGCAAAATACACCAGTCTTACCGATTGGCGAGATTACTACTGGCTATTATTTACGCATGCGTGTGGCTGACCAAGCTGGCGTACTAGCTGAGATTACAAAGATCTTAGCCTCACATAGCATCTCTATTGATGCCCTTTTGCAAAAAGAGGCTGAAGAGGGCGAGAGCCAAACAGACTTAGTGACTTTAACTCATGAGACTAAAGAGAAAAGTATGCTTGCTGCCATTAAAGAGATCCAGAATCTCAAAACTGTAGACGGCGAAGTGGTGAAGATTCGTTTAGAAAACCTGTCTTAAGTAAATTAATGCGTTACCAATCTACTCGTGGCAATAGTTCACAACAATCTTTCTTAGAAATTCTATTGGGTGGATTGGCACCAGATGGCGGTTTGTATTTACCAGTCCAGTACCCAAAAGTAACTGCATCTCAACTGGATTCGTGGCGCGGTCTTTCTTACGCTGATCTTGCTTATGAAGTCTTGAGTTTATATTGCGACGACATACCTGAGGCAGAGTTGCGCACCATCTTACGCAAGACCTATACCGAGCAGGTTTATTGCAATGGTCGCCCCCAAGACAATGCCAAAGACATTACGCCGATACATTGGTTGGGCGAAGAGCATGGGACTCGTATTGGGCTCTTAAGTCTTTCAAATGGCCCAACCTTAGCCTTCAAAGATATGGCCATGCAATTGTTAGGCAATCTTTTTGAATACGTCCTTAAGAAAAAAAATCAGCAGCTCAATATCTTGGGCGCCACCTCTGGTGACACGGGTAGTGCTGCTGAATACGCGATGCGCGGCAAGGATGGCGTAAAGGTATTTATGCTTTCGCCGCGTGGCAAGATGAGTGCCTTCCAATCTGCGCAGATGTATTCATTGCAAGACCCTAATATTTTTAACTTAGCAGTAGCTGGTGTATTCGACGATTGCCAGGATATTGTGAAGGCAGTCAGTAACGATCATGCGTTCAAGGCTAAGAATCAAATTGGTACCGTGAACTCCATTAACTGGGGTAGGGTAGTTGCTCAGGTGGTGTATTACTTCCAAGGTTATCTTCTCGCCACTAAGTCGAGCAATGAGAAGGTCTCATTTACTGTGCCATCAGGAAATTTTGGCAATGTCTGCGCCGGTCATATCGCACGCATGATGGGTTTGCCTATTGCACACTTGGTCGTTGCAACTAATGAGAATGATGTGCTTGATGAATTCTTCCGTACTGGTGTATATCGTGCACGTAAGTCTGCTGAGACACTGCATACCTCTAGCCCATCAATGGATATTTCCAAGGCAAGTAACTTTGAGCGTTTTGTATTTGACTTCATGGGTCAAGACGGTAAAGCAACAGCAGGTATATTTAAGCAAGTTGACGAGACGGGTAGCTTTGATATTTCTAAAGAGGCAGTCTTTAAAGAGCTTGGGCAGTACGGTTTTCAATCTGGCCGCAGCACGCACCAGAATCGCCTAGATACTATTCGTAATATGGATCAGCAATATGGTGTCATGATCGATACGCATACTGCTGATGGTGTGAAGGTAGCTCGCGAGCATTTGCAGGCCGGCATTCCGATGCTGATTCTTGAGACTGCGCTCCCAGTGAAGTTTGAAGAAACGATTCAGGAAGCTTTAGGTCGCCCAGCCGAGTGTCCACCTGCATTTAAAGATATCAAATCTAAGCCTCAGCGTGTAGAGAATATTGATGCTGACGTCAATCAGATCAAAGCATTCATTACAACGCATCTTAGTTAAGACATAAGAAATCATCATGACTAAGCCTCCAATGTTGACTGCACAGCAGGCCTTGGATCATTTACTGGCTCACGCCAAGCCAGTTGTCGAAAATGAGAGCGTTACGATGCAAGCAAGCCTAGGTCGCGTTCTTGCTGAAAACGTGAATAGCTTAGTAGATGTACCGCCACTGGATAATACTTCGATGGATGGCTATGCAGTTCGTACTGCTGATATTCAAAAACCTGGAAGTATTCTAAAGATTGCACAACGTATTCCGGCAGGTTCAGTCGGAACTGAGCTTCAAGTGGGAACTGTTGCCCGGATTTTTACTGGTGCACCAGTCCCTCTAGGCGCTGATGCAGTCGTGATGCAAGAAGATTGCAGTATTCCTGAAGGGGCTACTGATCAAGTGCAGGTCAATGTAGTACCAGCAGCAGGCCAATGGATTCGTCGCAGGGGTGAAGATTTAAAGGCAGGTAAAATCGCTCTGACTGCAGGCACTTTCTTGCGCCCACAGGAGCTTGGTGTCGCTGCCTCTGCTGGCTTGACTCATTTAAATGTGAAGCGCAGAGTGAGAGTGGCTGCATTTTTCACTGGCGATGAGCTATCCCTTCCTGGCGAAGCTCTTAAGCCTGGTGGCATCTACAACTCGAATCGCGATACTTTATTGGCATGCCTTAAGTCATTAGGATGTGACACAAGCGATTTCGGTATTGTTCCTGATAATCTCAATGCAACAAGAGAGACATTGCGCAAAGCAAGCAAGGATCATGACCTCATCATTACTTCTGGTGGCGTATCGGTTGGCGAAGAAGATCATATTAAGCCTGCAGTAACTGCTGAAGGCAGATTAGATTTATGGCAGATTGCGATTAAGCCTGGTAAGCCATTGGCATTTGGTGCAGTTCGTAAATTAGATCAACCCAAAGATGGCGAAGCTTGGTTCATAGGCTTACCTGGTAATCCAGTTTCGAGCTTTGTAACCTTTTTGTTATTCGTAAGGCCATTTATCCTGAAGTTGCAAGGTCGTGAGGCAAAGCAAGCCCAGTCTTACTTAATGCGCGCCAATTTTGATTGGCTCAAAGCAGATCGTCGCAACGAGTTCTTGCGTGTCAAGCTCAATAGCAATGGCGGCTTAGATTTATTTCCAAATCAAAGCTCCGGTGTACTCACGAGTGCCTCTTGGGGCGATGGTCTAGTCGATTGCCCGCCAAATCAGCCCATAAAATCTGGCGATCTAGTGAAGTACATCCCCTTTGATGCACTTCTCAAATAATCGGTTTACGATTACCTCATGAAACTCCAATTACGATTCTTTGCCTCACTGCGAGAAGCTCTTGGTGTTTCGCAAGAGGAGATCACCATTCCAGACACTGTTAAGACTATTGCAGATCTCAGAACGAATTTAATAGAGCGCGGCACTCCTTGGGCTGAAGTATTAGCCGAAAGTAAGGTATTGCGCTGCGCTCTGAATCAGGTCATGGTCGATGCTAGTACGCCCCTACAAGAAAATGCTGAGATCGCTTTCTTTCCGCCGGTGACTGGGGGTTGATATGTCCATCCGAATTCAAGAAAAAGATTTTGATATCAGCGCTGAAATAGCGGAACTGCGCAAAGGTGACCCCAGAGTTGGTGCAGTAGTGAGTTTTTTGGGTACTGTGCGGGATATGAATGACGGTAGTCAAATAAAGGGTATGACCTTAGAGCATTACCCCGGCATGACCGAAAAAGCATTGCAAGAAATTTTGGATCAAGCCAAGGTGCGTTGGGATATCTACCAAACCTTAGTCATCCACAGAGTTGGCCCACTGCTACCAGAAGATCAAATTGTTTTAGTAGTGGTGACTAGTGCGCACAGAGGCGAAGCATTTGCAGCATGTGAGTTCATCATGGACTATCTCAAGACAGCAGCACCATTCTGGAAGAAAGAAGATACCCCTGAGGGCGCCCGTTGGGTCGACTCTAGAGTGACAGATGCTGCTGCAATGGAGCGTTGGAATAAAAAATAATGATTGAGTTATTTTCACCCGTTAAATGATGTCTTGATTAATCTCTTGCTAAATGACATGACTAAAAATTCAAATAACGAGCCACAGAATCCTTCCCGCCGTGATCTATTAACTTCTGGCGCTGCAGCGATAGGCTCCACATTGTTACCAGCTGGTTTACAAAGTGCACAAGCACAGTCTAGCCCCCACAAAGCACCCCCGGTTGCACCTAGCAGTCCACCTGTCGGCTACAACATCCTCTTTGTTTTAGTAGATCAAGAGCACTTCTTTCCAAAGTGGCCAATACCAGTCCCTGCGCGTGAAGCAATCAAGAAAAAAGCAATTACCTTTACGAATCACCAGGCGGCATCAATGCAGTGTTCATCTGCCCGCTCAGTCATTTACACAGGTTTGCATATTCAGCATTCAGGTATTTTTGATAACCTTAACTTCCTCTGGCAGCCTGATTTATCTCTAAAAGTAAAAACAATTGGCCATCGCCTTCAAGAGCTGGGTTACCACGCCGCATATCAAGGTAAGTGGCATCTTTCTGCCAATATGGATGTGGTTAAAAAAGCCTATGACGCTCCGATGGATACCTATCGTAAGATTATCAAGTCCTATGGCTTCAATGATTTCTTGGGGGTAGGTGATATCGTTGATCAGCAGCAGGGCGGTTATACCTTTGATAAGTTAACGCTGTCCTCTGCTGTTGGCTGGCTTCGTAACGAAGGCCAGGAACTCAGAGCTAAAAAGCAACCTTGGTATCTAGCGGTCAATATTGTCAACCCGCATGATGTGACTTATGTGAACTCCGATTTACCTGGTAAACCAGTTCAGGGTGCTAAGCATGCCATGGCAATATTGCCACCGCCTACTTCAGAGCTATATCAGGCTACTTGGAATAACTATCCATTGCCAGAGAGTCGCAAGCAGGCTCTTGATGCGCCCGGAAGACCCAAGGCACATAAGCTTTACCAAGAAATTTGGGATTTGCTGATGGGCCCCTGGCCAAATGAAGACCGTCGCTGGAGATTGCTGCTGGACTATTACTTCAATTGCATGCGTGATAGCGATGAGAATGTAGCTGCAGTAATGCAGGGCTTGAAAGATAGCGGTATGGAAGATAACACCATTGTCATTTTTACAGCCGACCATGGTGAATTAGGTGGCACCCATCAAATGCGGGGCAAAGGTACTACTGCTTACAAAGAGCAAAACCATATTCCATTAATGATTATTCATCCCGCTTATCCAGGTGGCAAAGAGTGTCAGGCAATTACGTCACAGGTTGACTTGGCTACTACTATTTTGGCAATGACTGGCAAGGATTCAAAAAGTGTTGCAAAGGCTTCGGAGGGATTGAAAGGTAAAGACCTCACGCCATTATTTAAAGAGCCAGAAAAAGCTCAAGTGGACTCTGCGAGACCGGCCTCATTATTTAATTTCAATATGCTCATGTTTACGAGCTGGTTCTGGGCTGAAAAAACCTACTCTTGGTTAATGTCTGGCAAGTATGACTACAAGCAATCGGTCAAGATTTTGAAAGAGCACGAACCTAACTTTGCTAATCGTGTTGGCATTCGTAGCGTGTTTGATGGAAGATACCGCTTCTCACGCTACTTCTCACCCCTCTATTTCAATACCCCAACGACTATGGAAGAAATCTTAGCTAAGAATGATTTAGAACTTTTTGATCTGCAAAATGATCCTAATGAGATGAATAACTTAGCCATGGATCCCAAGAAGAATGGAGCCTTGATCATGGCCATGAATAAGGTCATGAATGAGCGGATTGCGCAAGAGGTAGGGGTGGATGATGGCAGCTTCTTGCCGATCCGAAATGGAAGATGGTATTTCGCTAAACCAGATCAGAGGTAATACACGATGAATTAGCTGCTAGCTTGGTAGTCGCAAAGGGTTAAACTAGCTCTAACAGCACAACATGGTGGCTAATGTCAAACAATCAAACCAGTAACTCAGAAAATGTAGGTTTATATTCTGCGATAGCGATGAGTATGAGCGGGATGATGGGCTCGGGGCTCTTCACGATTTTAGGGTTTGCTAATTTGACGGCTAAATCCCACTTTCCATACGCCTTTTTACTAGCAGGAATCGCGGTTCTTTTCACCGTTTACTCTTGCGCAAAGCTTAGCGCTACTTTTTCAGCTGGCGGAGGTCCCGCAGGATACATAGTCTCTGCATACGGCAATGGTTTCATCTCTGGTTGGATGAATACTTTTCTATACCTTGGATTTCTAGTATCAACCGCACTATATGCATCTGGATTTACAGAGTTTATTGTCGTTTTAACTGGTGATTTTTTCACCTCTTTTGAGTTAAAGCTGATAGGCAGTGCCTTGGTGTTGATTTTGGCCTTAGTGAATTTATTGGGCGCAAGTATTGTTGGGTTTGCTGGTTTGATTGCAATTGGTATTGTATTTTTTTCACTGATTGGACTTAGTAGTTACGGCTTTTCACAACTTCCTTTAGCCAATTTGAGTTTTAGCGGTGGACCCATCAAAGATCTCGCGATTGCAACAGGAATGCTCTACATCAATTATCAGGGTTTTGCTGTTGTGAGCAGCGCAGCCAGTTCAATGGCTGAACCTAAAAAAATTATCCCAAAATCAATGTATATCGCTGTCTTACTTATCATTTCTCTTTATGTAGTAGTGAGCTTTGTCATTATCCAAATTACACCACTAGATTTGATAAAAGCAGATCCAAGTAATGTCATTGGATCTGCTGCAAATATTTTAATGGGTAGAGTAGGCTTTATTGCTGTTGGTGTTGTCGCCTTACTGGCATGTGCGGCTGCTGTTAACGCTACGATATTTACTGCCACTAGAGTTCTGGGAGTAGTGGTTTCAGAGCACTCAAACATGCAATGGCTAAGCCAAGTAATAGGACATAGTCAAACAAAGCAACTCTTGATCTCTTCACTGATTGTGATTGCCTTGGTCTTAGGATTTCCTCTGGAGATTGTAGGCAAGATGGCTAGCATGGCATTTCTATTGCTCTTTAGCGTGATTAGCTATGGGCATATTCTGATCCGTCATCAAACGGGTGCTAATCCTTATCTTCTGTGGTGTGGGGTAGTCATTAACTTGATCTTATTTATCTCTTTGCTGATTAACGAAATTAAATCTTCGCCCGCAGGAGTAATTGTTCTAGGCATTGCTTTACTAGGGACTTTATTGATGCAACTGAAATATCAATTCACTAAAGCCTGATATGAGCCACTTACAAAGACGCTAATTCGGATTATTTAAAAAATCCCAATTTCTCGCTTCTGGGAAGCCCTTTCAATTTCGCCTCTGCTTTAGATGCCTCTGATCGGTCGGGGTGCTCTTGAGTTGCTAATAGGACAACTGGTCTACGAGATCTCGTATAGCGAGCACCTTGCCCTAAATTGTGGGCTTCTAGACGATGTTCTAGACGGTTGGTAATGCCGGCATAGTAAGTGCCATCAGCGCATTCGAGGAGGTAAACAAGCCAGGTCAAAGTAGGGGTAAATTTGCTTAAAAAGAGGGTGTAAAAACCTTGAAATATGTCATATTGCCCTTATATTCTATAGATAGATATATGGAGTACAAAAATGAGAATAGATAAGTTAACAACCAAATTTCAAGAGGCCTTAAGTGAGGCCCAAAGTATCGCCTTAGCCAAAGATAACCAATATATTGAACCAGCCCATGTATTGCTGGCCATGTTGCGTGATTCTGATGGCGCTGCCAAGAGCTTGCTGACCCGTGCCGGTGTAAATGTATCGGGTCTTGAAAAAGGTATTGAGAAGATTATTGGCAATCTACCTGAGGTACAGGGCACGAGTGGCGAGGTCCAAGTTGGTCGTGATCTAAGTAACTGGCTCAATCTATGTGAAAAAGAAGCGAATAAGCGCAATGACCAATTCATTGCAGGTGAGTTGTTCTTGCTAGTAGTTTCGGATGACAAAGGTGAGCTTGGGAAAGTTTCTCGTGAGAATGGATTAAATCGTAAATCGTTAGAAGCGGCTATTGATTTAGTACGCGGAGGGGAATCAGTGAATAGTGCAGATGCCGAAGGTCAACGTGAGGCCTTAAAGAAATACACCATCGATTTAACCGAGCGTGCTCGGATGGGTAAGTTAGATCCTGTGATTGGTCGTGATGATGAGATTCGTCGTACCATTCAGATCTTGCAGCGTCGCGGCAAGAACAACCCTGTTCTGATTGGTGAGCCTGGTGTCGGTAAGACTGCGATTGTTGAGGGTTTAGCTCAGCGCATTGTGAACGGCGAAGTTCCTGAGACCCTGAAGAACAAGCGTGTCCTAGTTTTGGATATGGCCTTGTTGTTGGCAGGCGCTAAGTATCGTGGTGAGTTTGAAGAGCGCTTGAAGGCAGTGTTGAGCGATGTTGCTAAAGACGAGGGTCAAACCATCATCTTTATTGATGAGATTCATACGATGGTTGGTGCTGGTAAGGGTGACGGCGCAATGGATGCCGGCAATATGCTCAAGCCTGCCCTAGCTCGTGGTGAATTGCATTGCATCGGTGCAACAACTTTAGATGAATACCGGAAATATATTGAAAAAGATGCTGCATTAGAGCGGCGCTTTCAAAAGGTCATGGTCGAAGAGCCTAGTGTTGAGGCAACGATTGCAATTTTGCGTGGTTTACAGGAGCGCTATGAACTTCACCATGGTATTGAGATTACTGATCCAGCGATTGTGGCTGCTGCGGAGTTATCACATCGCTACATTACCGATCGTTTCTTACCAGATAAGGCAATCGACTTAATTGACGAGGCTGGTTCACGCATTCGGATGGAGATTGATTCTAAGCCCGAGGTGATGGATAAGCTAGAGCGTCGTCTGATTCAGCTCAAGATTGAGCGTGAAGCGGTTAAGAAAGAAAAAGATGAAGCGTCTCAAAAGCGCCTTGGTCTGATAGAAGATGAAATCAAGCGACTAGGTGCTGAGTACGCTGATTTAGAAGAAATCTGGAAAGCAGAGAAGGGTGCTGTTTTGGGCGCCGCTAATCTGAAGGAAGAGATTGAAAAAGTACGCGCTGACATTACTAAGCTGCAGCGCGAAGGTAAGTTAGAACAAGTCGCCGAATTGCAGTATGGAAAACTACCAGAGCTGGAGGCCAAACTGAAGTCTGCTGCTGCAGCTGAAGCTAAAGGCGATAAAAATGGTGTGGTGAAGAACAAGCTTTTGCGTACCCAGGTAGGTGCAGAAGAAATTGCTGAAGTGGTATCTCGGGCGACTGGTATTCCGGTATCGAAGATGATGCAAGGTGAGCGCGATAAGCTGCTTAAAATGGAAGAGCTCTTGCACAAACGTGTGGTTGGACAGGAAGAAGCGATTCGTGCAGTATCAGATGCCATCCGTCGCTCTCGTGCCGGCTTATCTGAAGAGAACCGTCCTTATGGATCCTTCTTATTCTTGGGACCTACTGGTGTGGGTAAGACTGAACTGTGCAAAGCCTTGGCAGGCTTCTTATTTGACAGTGAAGATCATCTCATTCGCATCGACATGAGTGAGTTCATGGAGAAGCATAGTGTTGCGCGTTTGATTGGCGCGCCTCCAGGCTATGTGGGCTACGAAGAGGGTGGCTATCTCACTGAGCAAGTCCGTCGTCATCCTTATAGTGTGATTCTCTTTGATGAAATTGAAAAAGCACACCCGGATGTCTTCAATGTGCTCTTACAAGTGCTAGATGATGGTCGCCTAACAGATGGTCAAGGCCGTACTGTGGATTTTAAGAACACCGTGATTGTGATGACCAGTAATATTGGCTCGCATCTCATTCAGTCGATGACTGGTAAGAAACAGTTAGAAATTAAAGAAGCTGTATTTGAAGAGCTCAAGAGTCATTTCCGTCCAGAGTTCTTGAACCGTATTGATGAGATTGTGGTTTTCCATGGTTTGGACAAAGGCAATATTGCTAATATCGCTAAGATCTTGCTGAAGAACTTGTCAGATCGTTTGGCTAAGGTAGATATGCAGCTTGAGGTCAGTGATGCTGCCTTAAATAAGATTGCTGAAGTGGGCTTTGACCCTATCTATGGAGCACGGCCACTCAAGCGGGCTATTCAGCAGCATATTGAGAACCCAGTTTCCAAGATGATCTTGGAAGGCAAGTTTGGACCTAAAGATGTAGTGCCTGTAGATGTAGATAAAAAAGGTGATTTTAGCTTCACGCGGCAGGTTCACTGAGCGGTAACTAAGTATTTCAGCAGAAATCTTCCTGCGCCAGTAAACTCGGTACATGACTGTTGCGCTTAGTAGGCGTGCCAGTGATGTCCGGGTTATTGCTCTCATTAGCCTAGCTCACGGCAGCTCTCACTTCTTTCATTTGATTCTGCCTCCCATGTTCCCATGGTTGAAGGATGCTTTTGCTTTGAGTTATGCCGAACTGGGTTTACTCATGTCGGTTTTCTTTCTAATCTCCTGCATTGCCCAAGCTGCCTCTGGTTTTTTAGTGGATCGCATTGGAGCAAGGCCAGTTTTATTTGGCGGAATTGGGTTACTGATTCTTGCAGCTTTGGTTTATTCCCAAAGTAATGGTTATGCGATGCTCCTATTGGGCGCAGTGATCGCTGGGTGTGGTAACGGTATTTTTCATCCAGTAGATTACACACTGATTAATCACAAAGTTTCACCGCCTAATTTGCCTTATGCCTATTCAATGCATGGAGTAACTGGCTATTTGGGTTGGGCAGCTGCACCAGCGTTTATGGTTGGGATTGCGCAGTTGACAGATTGGCGCATTGCTTTTCAGTCGGCTGCTGTCCTAGAGGTTTTGATCCTATTGATCCTCTGGCTCAATAAGTCTCAGTTAGTTGATGATGTTAAAGAGCGTCATACTCAATCTCATAGCAGTGCGCAAACCATTAGTCCCGGTAGCGCGCCAGCAAGTACTTTTGCTTTTCTCAAGCTCCCAGCAGTGTGGTTCTGCTGGATATTCTTTTTCTTTAGCATGGCCTCAACCTCGAGCCTGCAATCATTTGCACCTAGCTCACTGTTTGAGATTTATCAGATACCTTTGGATATTGGTAGTTACTTCATTACCTTGTTAGCGTTGGGAAGTGCTAGTGGAGTTTTATTTGGCGGTTATTTAGCCGCTAAATTGCAGGCCCCTGAACGTATCGTGAGCTTTTGCTTATCTATAACAATAGTGATGTGTTTGCTGCTAGGAACAGGCTTGGTTTCTACAGAAATTATTCCACTCATTTTCTTCGCGTTGGGATTTGGTTATGGTGTTGTTGCACCATCACGCGATCTGCTGGTAAAGCTGGCAACTCCTAAAGGTGTGGCAGGACGAGTGTATGGAATTGTTTACTCAGGAATTGATTTAGGCGCAGCAGTAGGCCCATTTATCTTTGGTTTCTTTATGGATGCCGGCCTACCTAAGGCTTTATTTATTGGCATTGCCTTGTTCCAGTTGCTGATTATTCCAACCGTCTTCAAGGTATCTGCTGTTACTGCGCCTAAGGCTGCTTAACAAACCTTTACTTTTCATAATATGGAATGCCATTACACTGCGTAAAATACAGTGCAACCAGGCTTCACCGATTTCATTCCGAGCAGTGATTTCTCATTCCACATTATAAAAATACAGATATAAGTTATTGTTTTTAAATAACTAAATATTTTTATAAATTACTGCATTTCCCCTTGTTTGCTTTCTTGAACTGTCTAAACTCTTATATAAGACATAAGAGTTAGCTGTCTCAATATTTAAATTACTTGTTTAACTTAGGGAGAAAAACATGGCAGATCGCAAATCAGAAGTAGCAGCACTACAAAAGGATTGGGATACCAATCCACGTTGGCAGGGCATTACCCGTGGTTACACAGCAGAGGACGTTGTTCGTTTGCGCGGTTCACTAAAGATTGAACATACTTTAGCTAAGCATGGCGCTGAGCGTCTCTGGCAATTGGTGAATAACGAAGCTTACGTTAATTGTTTAGGTGCATTGACTGGTGGCCAAGCAATGCAGCAAGTGAAAGCGGGTATTCAGGCAATTTATTTATCAGGCTGGCAAGTTGCTGCCGATGGTAACTCTTCTGCCGCTATGTATCCAGACCAATCTTTGTATCCAGTAGATTCAGTCCCTAAGATGGTTGAGCGGATTAATAATTCATTCCAGCGTGCTGATGAAATTCAGACAGCAAAAGGAATTAATAAAGGTGATGCCGGTTACATCGAGTACTTTGCGCCAATCGTTGCTGATGCTGAAGCTGGTTTTGGTGGAGTATTGAATGCGTTTGAATTGAGTAAAGCATTGATCAAGCAAGGCGCTGCTGGTGTGCACTTCGAAGACCAATTATCTTCAGTGAAGAAGTGCGGTCACTTGGGCGGCAAGGTATTATTGCCAACGGCTGAATCTGTTCAAAAATTGATCTCTGCCCGTTTAGCTGCCGACGTGATGGGTGTGCCAACCATCATCTTGGCGCGAACTGATGCTGAAGCTGCTGATTTATTGACCTCTGACTATGATGAAAACGATAAGCCATTCTTAACGGGTGAGCGCACTCCAGAAGGCTTCTACAAAACACGCAAAGGCTTGGGTCAAGCAATCTCACGTGGTTTGGCATATGCCGCTTACGCTGATATGGTTTGGTGTGAGACTGGTACGCCTGATCTTGACTTTGCCCGTCAATTTGCTGAAGCAATTCGTGCAAAGTTCCCAGGCAAGATGTTAGCTTATAACTGTTCACCATCTTTCAATTGGAAGAAAAACTTGGATGATGCAACGATTGCGAAGTTCCAGCGTGAGTTAGGTGCAATGGGTTACAAATATCAATTTATTACTCTCGCTGGTATTCACTCAATGTGGTACAACATGTTTGACTTGGCACAGGATTATTCCAAGCGCGGCATGACTGCTTATGTTGAGAAAGTGCAAGAGCCAGAATTTGCTGCCCGTGAGCGTGGTTATACTTTTGTTTCACATCAGCAAGAAGTTGGCACTGGATACTTTGATGATGTCACTACCGTCATTCAGGGTGGCAAGTCTTCTGTAACAGCCCTGACTGGCTCCACTGAGGAAGAGCAGTTCCATTAATTCTGACTAGATCCCTCAGTAGTTTGTAGTAGCAGTAGCACTCATTGCTGCCACGGCATCTAAATTACCCCACAAGGGTGACTTAGATGCCGTTTTCGTATACATTCTTCTCATGACAAATTGCACACTGTGTAAAGCGGAACTCAAGCCAGAAGAGGGTGAACTCATCTGGCGGGGAGACGACTGTCGTGTCATTCTGGTGAACGATCCTGACTTGCCTGGTTTTTGTAGAGTGATCTGGAATCATCATTTCTCTGAAATGAGTGATCTAAGCCACGGTGAGCGAGAGCATCTCATGACGCTAGTATTTGCTGTAGAAGAGGCTATTCGCCATGTCATGCAGCCAGATAAGATCAATATTGCCGCCTTGGGTAATATGGTTCCCCATATTCATTGGCATGTCATTCCAAGATACAAGAATGATGCTTTTTTTCCAGGTTCAGTATGGTCAGCGCGGACGCAAGAGATACCAAAATCTTCACTAGAGGGCAGAAGGGCCCTTGCTAAGCGATTGCCTGACGCAATTCGCTCTGCAATTTCTCAAATGCATTAAATTAGTATCAAATCAGTGAAAAGCTGAAAGTAGTGCCCAAAATAAAAAAGATGGAGACGGGTAGTGATAGACAAAATTTTTCCTAGCGTGGCGCAGGCTATGCAGGATATTAGTGATGGCTCAACCATTCTGGTTTCTGGTTTTGGTGGTGCAGGTCTGCCGATTTACTTATTAGATGCCTTAGCGGAGCAAGGTGCGAAGAACCTCACTATTGTGAGTAACAATGCTGGTAATTCTGGGATCGGTATTGCAAAGCTCATTGGCGCTGGCCAAGTCAAGAAAATGGTTTGCTCTTTTCCGCGTCAGCCTGAGTCTGGAGCTTTTGACGATCTCTATCGTGCTGGCAAGATTGAATTAGAGTTGGTCCCACAGGGTACTCTTGCAGAACGAATTCGTGCTGGCGGCGCAGGCATTGGTGGTTTTTACACGCCGACGGGTTTCGGTACAGAATTGGCTAATGGCAAAGAGACTCGCGTCATTAATGGCGTGAATCATATCTTAGAAACTGCTATCAAAGCGGATTACGCATTAATCAAAGCAGACAAGGGCGATCGTTGGGGCAATCTTACTTATCATGGAACTGGACGAAACTTCGGGCCGATTATGGCTACTGCTGCTCGCTGTACTATTGCTCAAGTTAATCAGCTTGTAGACTTGGGTGCATTAGACCCGGAAAATATTGTGACTCCTGGAATTTTCGTAAAACGCATTGTGCGTGTTGGAGGTAAATCATGATTGATCTCTCTAAAGTGCAAAAGCGTACAACAGCTGATATTGCTAAGCGCATTGTTCAAGATATACCCGATGGCGCGCATGTGAATCTAGGCATCGGTCAGCCGATGACGATTTCCAACTACCTTCCTTCAGATAAAGAAATTCTCCTACACTCTGAAAATGGTTTGCTGGGCATGGGCCCATTAGCGAAAGAGCATGAGATTGATGAAGAGTTGGTGAACGCTGGTAAACAACCAGTCACAATGCTTCCGGGCGCTTCGCTATGCCATCACGCAGATTCTTTCGTCATGATTCGTGGTGGACATATTGATATTTGTGTATTGGGTGCCTTCCAGGTTTCTATCAAGGGTGACATTGCTAACTGGCGTACTGGTGATCCTAAGGCCATTCCTGCAGTGGGTGGTGCCATGGATCTTGCTTTAGGCGCTAAGAAGTTATTTGTCATGATGGAGCATCTCACGAAGTCTGGAGAATCTAAGTTAGTTCAAGAATGTACTTACCCTTTAACTGCTCTGGCAGCAGTAGATTGCATCTATACCGACTTAGCAACCATTGCAGTAACACCTGAAGGTTTAGTCGCTGTTGATTGGGTAGAGGGACTGAGTTTTGAAGACCTCCAAGAACTCAGCAGAGTACCAATGCACAAGCTAAGGAAATAATTTGTATTCCAGATTGCAGCTCAACACTTTTTTCCTAGCCCTAATATTTTGGATTGGCATGGGCTCTACCCATGCTGCTGATATTACATCTTCATATCCCACTAAACCCATTCATTTGATTGTTGGGTTTTCTCCTGGCGGTTCAGCTGATACGGTAGGGCGCGCTTTGGCCGAGGGCTTATCTAATCGACTTGGGCAGCCTGTCGTTGTTGAAAATAAAGCAGGGGCTAATGGCAATATTGCTGCAGAACTGGTTGCGCGCTCGAAGCCCGACGGATATACCTTGTATTTCCCATCCATTGGACATGCAGTGAATGCATCGCTGTATAAAAATCTACCATACGATCCAATTAAAGATTTTACTGCCATTGGTAGCGTATTTTCAGCGCCAAATATGTTGGTAGTTCCTGTCAGCTCACCCTATAAGTCTGTAGCTGAGGTTATCGCAGCCGCTAAGGCTAATCCCGGAAAACTTACCTTTGCTTCTAGCGGTAGTGGAACCTCAGTGCATCTCTCGGCAGTATTGTTTGAAAAGATGGCAAAGATTGAGATGATCCATGTGCCATACAAAGGTACCGGTAACGCAATGCCTGATGTGATCTCGGGTCAGGTTGATATGAGTTTTCCGAACTTGCCAAGCGCCGTGCCGCAAGTAAAAGCTGGTAATTTAAGGGGTTTAGGTATCACGAGCGCAAAACGGTCAGCAGCAGCTCCGGATGTTCCAACTATTGCAGAATCTGGCTTGCCTGGTTACGACATGGCAACTTGGTATGGATTAGTAGCGCCAGCAAATTTACCGATAGGCATACGTAATCGTTTAAATAAAGAGCTACAAAGTATTTTGGCGGATCCTAAATTTAAGGATAAGCTGATTGCACAGGGCGCTGACCCAATGCCAGGCACCCCCGAACAATTTTCTACCTTTATTAAAGGTGAAATGGAAAAGTGGCGTAAGCTGATTGCGCAGTCACAAATTACAGTTGATTAGATCAGTTGCTAATTAAAAGAATTTACTAAAGGAATATTCATGTCGTTTGCATCCAATGCTTGTATCGCTGGGATATATGAGCATCCCTTACGTGTAGCTCCAGACCACACAGTTGCACAGTTGCATGCTGAAGTGGCGCGAGGTGCTTTACTAGATGCTGGACTTACTTTAGATGATGTAGACGGATATTTTTGTGCTGGTGATGCCCCAGGTATGGGTCCAGTATCAATGGCAGACTATTTGGGCCTCAAAAAACTAAAATATTTGGACTCCACAGATACTGGCGGCTCTTCCTACCTAACTCATGTTAATCATGCGGCACGTGCGATTGCAGCGGGGCAATGTAAGGTCGCCCTAATCACCTTGGCAGGGCGGCCAAAGTCTGAGGGTTCTAGTGGTACGCAGGTTCGTAGCCAGTGGGCTAGCGCCCCCGACTTTGCATTTGAAAAACCATACTCACCAGCACCTTTAAATACTTATGCGATGTGCGCAATGCGCCACATGCATGAGTTTGGTACCACTAGCGAACAGCTTGCTTGGATTAAGGTAGCTGCCTCACATCATGCGCAACACAATCCAAATGCTGCCTTAAAAGATGTTTTAACTGTTGAAGATGTCTTGAATTCCCCGATGATCGCTGATCCATTGCATCGTGCAGATTGTTGTGTGGTAACTGATAGCGGTGGGGCGCTGGTAGTGGTGCATCCTGATATTGCCAAGACATTGAAGAAACCCGTCGTTACGATGATGGGTGCCGGCGAAACCACTAAGGGTCAGATGGGTGGGAAGGTTGACCTCACCTATTCTGGTTTAGCTTGGGCAGCGCCTCTAGCGTTCAAAGAAGCCAAGTTAACACCTGAACAAATTCGTTATGCCTCTATTTATGACAGCTTCACTATTACGGTACTTATCCAGTTAGAAGATCTTGGATTCTGCAAGAAAGGTGAGGGCGGTAAGTTTGTTGAAGGGGGCCAATTAATTTCTGGCAAAGGTAAGCTTGCTTTTAATACTGATGGTGGAGGTTTATGTAACAACCATCCAGCCAACCGTGGCGGCATGACCAAAGTGATTGAGGCAGTCAGACAGTTGCGCGGAGAAGCCCACCCAGCAGTGCAAGTTCCCAATTTAGAGTTTGCGCTAGCCTCTGGTATTGGTGGTGCCCTCGGCACTCGTCATGGCGCAGCAGTATTAATTTTAGGGAGACTGTAATGCATCGCTTACCAAGCCCCATTAGCAATCCTGAAAACACCGTGTTTTTAGAGGCCGCTCAAAAGAATCAACTCTTGCTCAAGTATTGCAATAGTTGTAAAGAAGCGCATTACTACCCACGTACTATCTGCCCACATTGTGGCAGTGATGATACGACTTGGGTCAATTCTGATGGCCTAGGAGAGATCTATTCTTATACCGTCATGAGGCGTGGTGTTGAAGTGCCATTTGCTATGGCTTATGTCCGCTTGCAAGAGGGGATTTCTATGCTGACACATTTAACGAATTGCGATTTTGATTCAATTCGTATTGGACAAAAGGTGAGGGTGGTATTTCAGGAAACTCAGGATGGACAAAAAACCCATCTCTTTGAACCCATCTAAACCAACTTCTTTAAAGCCTCAAGATAGTTCTCGGGGTTGAGTGACTTACCTTCGCGCTGCGCTTCCCACATCGCTTGCCCTAAACATTCCATAATGAGATGTTGGGCTTCATGCTCTGACCCTGTTTTCTTAGCGAGCTTTTCTGCTACTTCTTTAATGCCAGGTGGCTGATTGATAGAGATCTGCTCGCTAATTGATAGGTGCATAGAAAGATGTAAAAAAGGATTGGTTTCACCACGTTCTGGTGTGTAGTCCTGCGCTAAAGCACCTTCAGGATCACCCAGCAGCGTATGGTATTCAGGATGCTCCGCCATCCAATCACTCGCAAGTGTTTCCATGGAATCTAGGATGTGGCCATCAGTTTTCTTTTTCCAGGTATCGCAGAAAAAGCGACGAACTTCTTCTCGAGTTGGATTAAATATCGCCACGAACTTTTCCTTTGCCAGTTTTTTGTTTAAAGCCACATAAAGGCTCAACAATACATTGGGCACAATCTGGGTTGCGCGCTTTACAAGTATATCTGCCATGCAAAATAAGCCAATGGTGCGCATCTAGTAAATACTCTTTGGGTACGCGTTTGAGTAATTGCTCTTCTACTTTCACCACATCTTTGCCGGGTGCCAAGCCAGTGCGATTAGAAACTCTAAAAATGTGTGTATCGACTGCAATGGTGGGTTGCCCAAAGGCAGTATTGAGTATTACGTTTGCAGTTTTTCTGCCTACGCCTGGCAGGGCCTCTAGCTCTTCGCGCGTTTGCGGAACTTTGCCATGATGTTTATCGAGTAATAGACGACAGGTTTCTTGAATATGCCTGCCCTTAGAGTTAAATAAACCAATGTGTTGAATATAGGGTCGAACTCCATTCTCGCCCAACTCTAATAGAGCCTGCGGGGTATTGGCAAGCTTAAAGAGTTTGCGCGTACCTTTATTGACTGATACGTCAGTTGCTTGAGCTGAGAGTAGTACTGCTATGAGCAACTCAAATGGTGAGCTGTACTCTAGTTCGGTCGTAGGTTTTGGATTATTGGCTTTGAGCTGCTCAAAAAAAGCGCGCCGTTTCTCAGGGTTCATCATTTCTTTTGCTGAGAACGTGCAATCGCAGCAGCAATAATGGTGCGTTTGCGCTCTTGCTCTTGCTTTTGCTCATCTGATGTTGGGTTATCGGCGTTGACTGCAATAAGTTTGGCCACAGCTTTTTTAGCTAAACGATCATCATTATCTTTTTGTTCTCTATCAAGGCGTTGTTCTCGCTCGTGATAACGCTGACGTGAAATATCCGCCAGGTCTGTTGACCAGGCATTCCAACCTGTTTGATTGCCTGTGACATCGATCATCGTGATGCAATCGACAGGACATGGAGGGATACAAAGATCACAACCAGTACACCACTCAGTTAACACAACGTGCATTTGTTTTGATGCGCCAACAATGGCATCCACAGGGCATGCCTGAATACATAGCGTACAACCAATACATTTTTGAGGATCAATGAAAGCGACTGGTCTGGGACGTTCCATACCGCAGTCGGGATCAATCGTGGAGTGCAAATCAAAAGCATCTTGCGGATAAATGGGAATAAGGATTTTACTTAGACGCGCAATCCCATCAACACCTCCTGGCGGACAACGATTGGGTAATGCTTCGCCACTGGCCATTGCTTCTGCATAGCCACGGCAATCGGGATAACCGCATTTAGTGCATTGGGTTTGAGGAAGAGCGTCCTCCAAGCGATCAGCAAGTTCGTTCGCTTGAGTTGTCTTCATTACTGGATAGTGAGCTAAAAAAGTGAGGACCTTGGTCCCCACTGATTAATGCTTAGTTAGGGCCTTCTAATTTAGGAGGCCTTGCTTTAGTTGTGCTGTGCGCAACTTGATGCTCGCGTATGAACGACTTAATTTTTGGATAAACCTTATCACGCCAACGACGCCCAGCAAAAATACCGTAGTGACCAGCGCCAGTAACTTCGTAGTGGGCTTTATGTTCTTTTGGAATGCCAATACATAAGCCATGAGCCGAGCGTGTTTGTCCGCTTCCAGAGATGTCATCGAGCTCACCCTCTACCGTCAGAAGTGCTGTCTTGGTAATGTCTTGAGGTTTTACTAGATCACCAGCTACTTCCCAGCTACCATTCGGTAAGGCGTAATCTTGGAAAACAGTCTTAATAGTATCTAAGTAGAACTTAGCATCTAAATCCAATACCGCGTTGTACTCATCGTAGAAACGAATATGTGATTCAGTATCCTGTTCGTCACCTCGGACGAGGTCTTGAAAGTAGTCCCAATGAGACTGGAGATGATTCTGTGGGTTCATGGCGATAAAGCCAGTGTGCTGCAAAAAGCCTGGGTAAACTTTACGACCAACGCCAGGATAGCCTGGCGGTACTTTGTAAATTACATGACTTTGGAACCACCCATAGGACTTTTGTTCAGCCAAGTTATTCACAGAGGTAGGTGATTTACGGGCGTCAATTGGGCCACCCATCATGATCATGGATGCAGGCGTTACTTCACCAGCAGAAGCCATTAAAGAGATGGCACCTAAGGTTGGAACGGTAGGCTGACAAACAGATATGACATGCAAATCTTTTGCGCCAATCGTCCGAATAAATTCTTGGATGTAGTGAACGTAGTCATCCAGGCCAAACTCACCATCTGCCACTGGTACATTACGCGCATCGATCCAGTCGGTAATGTAAACCTTATGATCTTGCAAAAGAGTACGAACGGTATCGCGCAACAAGGTAGCGTGGTGTCCAGACATGGGCGCAACCACCAATACAACAGGGTCTTCCTTGAGACTCTTGATAGTTTCTACATCATCTGAAAAGCGCTTGAAGCGAACTAAGTTACAAAACGGTTTTGCAACAATCGTTCTTTCGTGTATAGCTACTTCTTGGCCATGCGCTTGCACTGAGCGAATGCCAAATTCTGGTTTTGTATAGTTTTTACCTAAACGATAGAGGAGCTCATAGCTAGCAGCTAAACGCTCGGATCCTGGGACCATTGATGCAGGGTTAGAGCTATTGATAAAGGCTTCAGAGGCTGCACGTGCCCATGAGCTTATTGGTTGTAGTAAGGCTGTTTGGAACTCGTGTAACTGATATAGCATTCTAGCTCCTGTAATTCTGTATATCCGCTTGTTATCCTAAAACGCGGGCGATTGCTTTGGCTACTTTATCAATATTTTTAGTATTGAGCGCCGCAACACAAATGCGTCCAGTCGAGAGGGCATAAATGCCATCTTCTTTCTGTAAGCGTTCAACTTGCTCAGCCGTTAAACCTGAGTAAGAAAACATTCCACGTTGTTGTTCGATAAAAGCAAAATCTTGCTTCACACCAGCAGCAGCGAGTTTTTCAACGAGACCATGACGCATTGCTTTAATGCGGTCACGCATTTCTGCTAACTCATCTTCCCAGAGCTTGCGCAATTCTGGAGAATTCAAAACAGCAGCAGCAATGGCAGCGCCGTGAGTTGGAGGATTTGAATAGTTGGTTCGAATCAAGCGCTTCAATTGTGAGAGCACGCGAGCAGATTCATCTTTACTTTGTGTCACGATAGACAAAGCACCGACACGCTCACCATAGAGTGAAAATGACTTAGAGAAGGAGCTCGATACAAAGAAGGACATACCAGACTGTGCAAAGAGGCGAACTGCAATACCGTCTTCTTCAATTCCGGCTGCAAAGCCTTGATAAGCCATATCTAGAAATGGAATCAGGCTCTTATTCTTACAGATATCAATCACTTGAAGCCACTGGGCTTCAGTAATATCCGCACCCGTAGGGTTATGACAGCATGCATGTAAAAGCACGGTGGTGTTCTTCGGGAATGATTCTAAGGATTTCACCATGCTAGCAAAATCAACACCACGAGTTTTGCCATCGAAGTAAGTGTATTCAATCACCTCAAAGCCAGCGGATTCAAAAATACCGCGGTGGTTTTCCCAGGTTGGGTTGCTGATAGCACAAGGCGCATTGAGATTGAGACGTTTAATAAAGTCACCGCCAACTCGCAATGCACCAGTACCGCCCAAACATTCTGCAGTTACCACGCGACCATCTTTGATTAGTGCTGAGTCAGTGCCAAACAATAAAGTTTGCACTGCACTGTTATATGGGTTTGGGCCTTCAATTGGAATGTAGCTACGTGGCGAATGTTTGGCAACAATCGCCTCTTCGGCTTTGATCACTGCTTTGAGGAGAGGCACTTTACCCTCATCTGTGTAATACACGCCAACACCAAGGTTTACTTTGTCAGGACGTTGATCTGCAACGTAGGCTTCTGTGAGGCCGAAAATAGGATCTTTAGGGGCTAATTGGACTGAGGCAAACAGGGTCATTGGAGGTCGTAAATGATGGTTTAAAGGTGGTTTTGTTAGTAATTGTCGGTTTTAGATTCCAGAATCAACTATTTCCAAATAAAAACGGCAAAATCATTGTTTGTACAAAATTCGCTGTGAAGAAAACTCACAGATGAAATGATAGCCGAGATGCCCCCTAAGTCCCCGAAAACTGCCACGAATCCTACAGCTAAAGAAGATATCAAAAGGCCGGTTGCCGACCCATTGGGCGAGGCCGGCCATGATCTAGATCCTGCCAAATTTGTAAGCTTTCCAGACTCCCCATATCAGCTTTATCAGCCCTTTACCCCTGCCGGGGATCAGCCAGAGGCCATTCAGGCTTTGGTTGAGGGGATTGAAGATGGACTCACTTTCCAGACTCTTTTAGGGGTTACGGGGTCTGGAAAGACCTTCACTATGGCCAATGTGATTGCCAGAACGGGTCGTCCAGCCATTATTTTTGCTCCAAATAAGACCCTAGCTGCTCAGCTATACAGCGAATTTAGGGAGTTTTTCCCAAAAAATGCGGTTGAGTACTTCGTCAGTTACTACGACTACTACCAACCGGAGGCTTACGTCCCTCAGCGTGATCTCTTCATTGAGAAAGATTCATCAATTAATGAGCACATCGAGCAGATGCGACTATCTGCAACCAAGAGTTTGCTAGAGCGACGTGATGTCATCATCGTCGCAACGGTTTCTGCAATTTACGGTATTGGTAATCCTGGTGACTATCACAGCATGGTGATGACATTGCGTCCTGGCGACAAAATGAGTCAACGTGATATTTTGATGCGCTTAATTGCGATGCAATACGATCGTAATGAGACAGATTTCAAGCGCGGCGTGTTTCGAGTACGCGGGGATACGATTGATATTTTCCCAGCTGAACATAATGAGTTGGCAGTGCGTGTTGAATTATTTGATGATGTGGTGGAGAGCTTGCAATTTTTTGACCCGCTCACTGGAAAAATTCGCCAAAAAATCCCCCGTTTTACGGTCTATCCAAGTTCACACTATGTGACACCTCGCGAGACTGTACTCAAAGCGATTGAAACAATTAAGGTGGAGTTACGTACTCGCCTGGATGAGTTTGTTAAAGATGGCAAACTCGTCGAGGCACAACGCTTAGAACAGCGCACTCGGTTTGATTTAGAGATGCTCAATGAGTTAGGTTTTTGTAAGGGTATTGAGAACTACTCCCGCCACCTATCTGGCGCCTCTCCAGGCGAGGCTCCGCCAACCTTGGTGGACTATCTCCCCAATGATGCCTTGATGTTTTTAGATGAAAGCCATGTCTTAATTGGACAGCTTAATGCCATGTATAACGGCGATAAATCACGCAAACATACTTTGGTAGAGTTTGGTTTTCGTTTACCTTCGGCAATGGATAACCGGCCACTTAAATTTACTGAGTTTGAAACCAAGATGCGTCAAACCATTTTTGTGTCTGCTACGCCAGCAGATTATGAGAAAACTCATCAAGGTCAAGTTGTTGAGCAAGTGGCGAGACCAACAGGATTGGTTGATCCAGAAATTGAAGTATTACCAGCAAGCACCCAAGTAGATAATTTGTTAGATCAGATTCATGAGCGTGTCAAAGTAAAAGAGCGCGTTTTGGTAACAGTGCTGACCAAACGAATGGCAGAGCAATTAACAGATTACCTTTCTGATAACGGTGTGAAGGTGCGTTACGTTCACTCAGATATCGATACCGTTGAACGGGTTGAAATTTTGCGGGACTTACGCTTAGGAGTTTTTGATGTCTTAGTGGGCATCAACTTATTACGCGAGGGTTTAGATATTCCAGAGGTTTCTCTAGTAGCCATTCTGGATGCTGATAAAGAAGGCTTCTTACGCTCCGAACGCAGCTTGATTCAGACGATTGGACGGGCGGCACGAAACATTCGTGGTAAAGCCATTTTGTATGCCGATCGGGTGACCGATTCCATGCGCAGGGCAATGGGGGAAACTGAAAGACGCCGTACCAAGCAAATTGCCTTTAATAAGCTCCATGGAATTGAGCCAAAAGGAGTTCAAAAGCGGATTAAAGACATTATTGATGGCGTCTATGACGTCAAAGAGAAGCGTGAGGAGATGCAGATTGAGCAGGAGCGGGCTCGCTATGAGGATATGAGTGAGAAGGATCTTGCTGGTGAGATCAAGCGCTTAGAGAAACAAATGAACGCTGAAGCCAAGAATCTGGAGTTTGAGAAGGCTGCTAGTACCCGTGACCGCCTGACCAAGGTGAAGGAAATGGCCTTTGGAGCCCGTTCTAGGGACTCTATAGGCTAGATACGTGATTGCAGAAGGGTCTTTAGGGGTCATTTGAGGGACATTTTTCTAGGCCATATGGTAAACTTGAGTGGATTGGTCGGGTATTACCCACCCAACCATGAGCTGTCCATAAACAATCTATTACCAAGGTGAAATATGAGACTTACTACTAAAGGCCGTTTTGCAGTAACTGCAATGATCGATTTAGCCCTGCGTGAAGCGCATGGCCCTGTAACTTTGGCTGGAATTAGCCAAAGACAAAAGATTTCCCTTTCCTATTTAGAGCAATTGTTCGGCAAATTACGCCGTTTCAATATCGTCGAGAGTACTCGCGGCCCTGGAGGCGGTTATACCCTTGCACGCACTGCTGATGCTATTAGCGTTGCCGACATCATTGTTGCTGTGGATGAGCCATTGGATGCAACACAGTGTGGTGGTAAAGGTAACTGTCATAGCGACGAAGAGGAGCATGGCCACTGTATGACCCATGATCTTTGGAGCAACCTCAACCTCAAAATGGTTGAGTACTTAAGCTCTGTTAGTTTGCGCAACCTGGTTCAGCAACAGGAAGGGCGCGGAGTAGTGATTCAAGACATGCGTCAAAAGAAAATCAAAGTTGAAAGTGCGAAAGCTGAAAAGCCAGCGCCAGCACTTGCAGCTAAAAAAGAAGTTGCCCCTAAAGCACCATTAATTAATTCAGTATTTAATTTGGCGCGTCAAAGTTAATAGCAGTAATTTATCCATAAGTAAATCATGAACGCACCACAAGACCTTCCAAAGCAACCCGTTCCGATGTTTAGTCCTAAGCACTTTCCGGTGTATATGGACTACTCGGCTACAACGCCCATTGATCCCCGCGTGGTTGATAAAATGTTGCCCTACTTGCGTGAGCAGTTTGGTAACGCTGCGTCCCGTAGTCATGCTTATGGCTGGGCTGCTGAAGAAGCGGTTGAGTGGGCGCGTTCAGAAGTTGCACTCCTAGTTCATGCTGATCCACGAGAAATTGTATTCACTAGTGGCGCTACTGAAAGTATCAACCTCGCATTAAAAGGTGCAGCACATTTTTATAAAGATCGTGGCAATCACATCATTACCGTGAAGACCGAGCACAAGGCAACTTTAGATACTTGCCGCGAGCTAGAGCGTGAAGGTTATGAAGTGACTTACCTAGACGTATTGCCAAGCGGCTTAATTGACTTTGCTCAGTTAGAGGCTGCAATGAAGCCTGGCACGATTTTGACATCAGTAATGTATGTCAATAATGAAATCGGTGTGGTGCAAGATATTCCTGCTATTGGCGACTTGTGTCGCTCACGTGGCGTGATTTTGCATGTGGATGCTGCACAAGCTACCGGCAAAGTCGAAATCGATTTAGAAAAAGTCAAAGTGGATCTCATGAGTTTTTCTGCTCATAAGACTTATGGCCCTAAAGGGATTGGTGCATTGTTTGTGCGTCGTAAGCCCCGTATTCGGATTGAAGCCCAGATTCATGGTGGTGGGCATGAGCGTGGTATGCGCTCTGGAACACTGGCTGTCCATCAAATTGTTGGTATGGGCGAGGCGTTCCGCATTGCTCGTCTTGAGATGCTTGACGAAAACAAACGCATTCGCGCATTGCGTGATCGCCTGTTAGCTGGTTTGAAGGATATTGAAGAGGTTTATGTCAATGGTGATATGGACCACCGTGTTCCCCATAACCTCAATATCAGTTTTAACTATGTTGAAGGTGAATCGATGTTGATGGCGCTAAAAGATTTAGCCATTTCATCTGGCTCGGCTTGTACATCAGCATCTCTTGAGCCATCTTATGTATTGCGCGCTTTAGGCCGCAATGATGAATTAGCACACAGTTCGATTCGTTTTACTCTCGGCCGCTTTACGACTGAAGAAGAAGTGGATTTCACAATCAAGTTAGTAAAAGAAAAAATTGCGAAGTTGCGTGAGCTCTCACCTTTGTGGGAAATGTTTAAAGACGGAGTCGACTTAAGTACGATTCAATGGGCAGCACATTAAATAATAATTAAATAAAGAAATAACGAGGGAATACCATGGCTTATAGCGATAAAGTGATTGATCATTACGAAAATCCAAGAAATGTTGGCTCTTTTGAAAAGGGCGATGACAGTGTTGGTACCGGTATGGTTGGCGCGCCAGCTTGTGGCGACGTGATGAAGTTACAAATCCGTGTAAATGATCAAGGCGTAATTGAAGACGCTAAGTTCAAGACCTATGGTTGTGGCTCAGCGATTGCCTCCTCCTCATTAGTTACTGAGTGGGTCAAGGGTAAGACTTTGGATCAAGCTTTAGAGATTAAGAATTCTCTGATTGCTGAAGAGTTGGCTTTGCCACCTGTAAAAATTCACTGCTCTATCTTGGCTGAAGATGCCATTAAAGCAGCCGTTGCTGATTACAAAGATAAGCATCCAGCGAAATAAATAAAGTCAAACTATGGCAATTACCTTAACCGACAAAGCAGCTGCACACGTCAACCGCAATTTAGAAAAGCGTGGTAAGGGCTGTGGTTTGCGTTTAGGTGTTCGCACTACAGGCTGTTCTGGCTTGGCTTATCAATTGGAGTATGTTGATGAGCCAGCGCCAGAGGATCAAGTATTTGAGTCCAATGGGGTGAAAGTATTTATTGATCCAAAGAGCTTGGCTTATTTGGATGGAACAGAGCTAGACTTTGTACGTGAGGGTTTGAACGAAGGGTTTAAGTTTCAAAATCCAAACGTAAAAGATGAGTGTGGTTGTGGCGAATCCTTCCGCGTCTGACGATTACTTTCGCTTCTTTGGACTAAATCAGCAATTCAAAATCGACTTGCCTGCCCTAGACCAGGCTTACCTAGCGATTCAGAAAGAAGTTCATCCCGATCGCCATGCACGTGGTAGCGATACAGAGCAACGCCTTGCCATGCAAATGGCTACATTAGCTAATACAGCATTACAAACGCTGAAAAATCCTGTGCAACGGGGTTTATATATTTGCCAACTGCACGGCGTAGATGCCAAACTAGAAACCAATACTGCTATGCCAGCTGCATTTCTCATGAAGCAGATGGAATGGCGCGAGAGTTTAGATGAGCAAGCTGAGGATCTGCCAGCTTTAGAAAAGCTCATGGATGAGGTTGAGGCCTCTAAGCAAGATACCCTGACTGAGATAGCCCAAGCAATCGATAGTGCTAAAAATTACCAACGCGCTGCTGAACTTCTCAGAGGCTTGCTCTTTATCGATAAGTTTGCTCTCGAGCTTGATGATGCCATTGTGGCTTTGGCCTAGCCTACGACCGAATTAAAATTTAACCCTTATGGCCTTATTACAAATCTCCGAACCTGGTAAATCCTTAGCACCCCATCAGCGCCGTATTGCTGTTGGTATTGATTTGGGAACTACTAATTCGCTCGTTGCTATCGTGCGCGATGCTCTGCCTAAAGTGCTGCCTGATGCTCAGGGTAGAGAGTTGCTCCCATCAGTTGTGCGCTATCTACCGAATGGTAGAACTCAAGCTGGCTTTGAAGCTCTTGAGAGTGTGGTAATTGATCCAAAGAACACGATTATTTCTGTGAAACGCTTTATGGGTCGAGGTATACAAGATGTAGAAAATATTGAGAGCGCTCCATACGATTTTGTTGATCAACCAGGCATGCTCAAATTGAGAACAGTTGCCGGCGATAAGAGTCCAATTGAAGTCTCTGCTGAGATCTTAGCGCGCTTACGTCAACTCGCTGAAGACTCTGTCGCGGAAGATATTGTTGGCGCCGTGATTACTGTGCCTGCTTATTTTGACGATGCACAACGTCAAGCTACTAAAGATGCTGCTAAGTTAGCTGGTATTGAAGTGCTCAGACTTCTGAATGAACCTACTGCTGCAGCGATTGCCTATGGTTTGGATAATGCCTCTGAAGGTATCTATGCTGTTTATGATTTAGGTGGTGGAACCTTCGATATCTCTATTCTCAAAATGAGTAGAGGTGTATTTGAAGTGCTTTCCACCGGTGGTGATTCTGCTTTGGGTGGCGATGATTTTGATCATCGCTTATATTGCTGGGTGATTGAGCAGTCAAAACTAGCGCCCTTATCGATTCATGATCATCGAACCCTGTTATTGGCATGTAAACATGCCAAAGAGTTGCTTAGCCATAACCCATTAGCGCGTGTTCATGAGACTCTCGCAGACGGTACCGTAGTGAATGTCGGCGTTAGTCAAGCACAGCTCTTTGAAATTACTCAAAACCTCGTTGCTAAAACCTTAACAGCCTGTAAAAAAGCCTTGCGTGATGCTGGTTTGAAGGCTCAAGATGTGAAAGGTGTAGTGATGGTTGGCGGTTCTACCCGTATGCCCAATGTACAGCGTGCCGTAGGTGAGTTATTTGGAACCCAGCCGCTCAATAATTTAAATCCAGATCAAGTGGTTGCGCTTGGCGCTGCCATGCAAGCCGACTTATTGGCTGGCAATCAAAGCAAGGATGATGAATGGCTGCTATTGGATGTTATTCCACTCTCTCTGGGTATTGAAATGATGGGCGGCTTGGTCGAAAAGATTATTCCGCGCAATACACCGATTCCAGTGGCTAGAGCACAAGAATTTACAACCTTTAAAGATGGTCAAACTGCATTAGCAATTCAGGTAGTGCAGGGTGAGCGCGAGCTCGCACAAGATTGCCGCTCTCTGGGTAAGTTTGAGTTACGAGGTATTCCGGGTATGGCTGCGGGTGCCGCACGTATTCGGGTAACGTTTCAGGTAGATGCAGATGGCTTATTGTCTGTTAGCGCGATGGAACTGGGTTCTGGAGTTCAAGCCTCAATTGATATTAAGCCTTCGTATGGCTTAACAGACTCTGAAATTACGCGCATGCTGCAAGACGGGTTCACTTCTGCCAAAGAAGATCTCTTAGCAAGGTCATTACGTGAAGAGCAAGTCAATGCTCAGCGTTTGCTCGATGCAGTACAAACAGCCTTAACTAGTGATCGAGCCTTACTCAACAAAGAAGAGCAAGTTGTGATTGACAAAGAGATGGTCCTTTTGCAAAAGATTTTGAATGAAGAAACAGACAGTGAAGTAGTACGTAAGGCAGTAGACCATGCCGCTAAAGCTACCGATGAGTTTGCACAAATGCGGATGAATGCCAGTATTCAGAAGGCATTGTCTGGTAAGAATGTTGCAGAGATATAAAACAATCAAGAAACAATAAACTCCCAATCAATAGAAAAGAATCATGACTCAAATCGTTGTCTTACCTCATAGTGAGTATTGTCCAGAAGGTGCTGTAGTTGAAGTGGCACCAGGTACTTCGATTTGTGAGGCCCTGCTAGAAAATGACATTCCAATTGAGCATGCTTGCGATATGGTCTGCGCTTGCACTACTTGCCATGTGATTGTGAAAGAGGGCGGCCAGAGTCTAAATGCACCCGATGAGAACGAAGAAGATATGTTGGATCGCGCCTGGGGATTAAATCCTCAGTCACGTTTATCCTGCCAAGCGATTGTGGCAAAACAAGATTTGGTGATTGAAATACCCAAATACTCAATCAATCACGCCAAAGAGAATCATTAATGCACCAAAATGAAGCAAATTAGCCCCGAACGATGCAATCTGAAGAAAAATGAGATTTTGAGAAGACTAATATGAGTTTGTAGTTTGTTCTTTAAGTAGTACCTCCAAAAATCTCTTTCAAGCCATCCTTCGGGGTGGCTTTTTCGTGGGGTAGGTAATGTTTAGATCATTTATCGCTTTGGAGCTGGCCCACTAGATTCGCGGATAACTAAATTAACGCTGGCTTTAATCATTCGCGGTAAGTTACTAACACCATTAATCTGAGATACCAGATGATTAGCAGCTTGTGCCCACATGCCGATTGCATCGATATGAATGGTTGTTAGGCTGGGCAGTAAATGTCTGCATATTTCAAGGTCATCAAAACCAATAATCGACAATGCATTTGGAACATTAATCCCTTGTTTTTGCGCCTCTAGCATTGCACCCATTGCGAGAACGTCATTGCCGCAAATGATGGCTGTAATTTTGGGGTTATTAAGAAGTAATTTTTTTAGTCCCAGCTTAGCCTCTTGTAGTTCATACGGACATTCCACAATCACATCAGAATTAAGTAATATCTTTTTCTCAATCAGTAATTCTAGGGCACCATTGACACGATCTTTTGCTCGATCATTATTTTTTGTGATTCCCGTAAGAATCCCAAAGTGTCGGTGACCTTGGCTTAATAAATGCTTTACACCTAGTTTCACGGCTTCACGATTATCAAAACCAGACGCATAGCCATTAAGGGGTGCCGACAAGGATCCAAGATGAATATAAGGGATGCCGCGAGTCTTCAATAGTTTTAATGCATCTTTTTGTTGACTGGTTCCAAATAAAGCGATGCCTTCAACTCCTCTTGCTAATAAGTTGGTGATCTGTGTCGCTTCGATTGCAGGATCATAGTTGCTACTGGCAACTAAAAGTTGATAGCTGGATTGATTGAGCTGTCTTTGAAATTCGGATAGTCCTTGAGCAAAGATAGCGTTATCTAGAGTCGGAACAATCACGCCGATTGTTCCGGACCGTTTTAGCATTAAAGATCGTGCGCCGGCATTGGGGATGTAGCCTAATTTCTTAATAACGCCCTGTATCTTCTCTTTAAGCAGGGTGCTGACTGTTTCGGGCCGATTAAGAGCCCGGGAAACAGTTGCAGTAGAGACTTTTGCTGCAGCTGCAACATGATCAATAGTGATTGATCCTGAAATTTTCTTCATTTAGGTCTAAGGGAAAGTCCTAGTCAAATTTAATGAGATGGCGTTACTTTGCCAAGATTTTATGGTTAGAATGAAAGCGCTTACATTTTATTCATTCTATAGGGAATTGAAAATTTTTAGCAAGTTTTTGTCCCTTCTTTTATTTTTTGTGATTCTTCTGCTCACTTGGCTTGGTATAACTGAGTGGACGGGCCTAGTTTCGGGCGCAAGATTTCCATCGCCAACTGAAGCTTGGAACTCGTTCAAGATTATTGCGATTCAGGGATATGGTAACGGCAGGCTTTATCAGCATGTGTTGCAAAGCCTGCTCTTGGTCACATCAGGGTTTTTGGTTTCCTCTTCATTAGGCATTCTGTTGGGAATCCTTATGGGGGCAAATAAGAAAATGGAAGCTTTTATGAATCCAATTTTTTTGACCTTGAGACCAATTCCTCCGCTGGCATGGATTCCACTGGCAATCGTTTGGTTGGGTCTTGGAAACTCTGCAAAGGTGATGGTCATTTATGTTGCGGCGTTTGTACCGGCTGTCATCAATACTTTTACTGGCGTACGATCCATTGAGACTCCCCAAAGAGAAGCTGCCGCTATGTTGGGGGTAAGTCGCTGGACTTACTATAGAGAGGTTTTGATCCCTGGCGCTATGCCATTAATTTTTACAGGATTAAGACTCTCACTTCAAGCTTCATGGACGACACTTGTTGCAGCTGAATTGGTTGGTGCAACTCTTGGTTTGGGGTCGATTCTGAATCAAGCAGCACAAGATATTAATCCTGCCATGATTTTGGTTGGCATGATTAGCGTAGCAATTTCTGGCTGGTTAATGACACAGATATTAGCTAGAGCTGAGAGCTACGCAATGCCTTGGAGGACATGATGGTACCTCAGGAACGTTTAAATCAGCGAGAGTATGTGTTGTGTACTTGCTTAGGGGTCACTAGCTTTATTGGGTTTTGGTATCTTGCCGTACTTTTTGGTTTTGTTCCAAAGCAATTTTTACCCGCTCCACATGATGTATTCCTCAAGTTTGTTTATTTAATCAATGAGCCTTTCTCTGGCTATACATTGCTTACTCATATTGCCTCGAGTTTTCAACGATTCCTATCCGGCTTTATTTTGGCAGTAGTAGTTGGTGTGCCTTTAGGTTTGTTAATGGCTTTATCAAGATTTGCCAATCAACTCATCACACCATTTTTTGAAAGTATTCGTTTTGTCGCTCCGATAGCCTGGGTCCCATTTGCAGCGCTATGGTTTGGCACTGGGATTGGCGGACCTGTCCTAGTAATTTTTATGGGTGCGTTTCCGCCAGTATTGATTAATACCTATCGTGGCGCTACTCATGTAGATAAAAAATACCTTGAGGCAGCAAAAATGTTGGGTGCTGGTAAATTTCGTTTAATGGTTGAAGTTTTATTCCCCGCAGCAATTCCATCCATTATTGCTGGCCTCAGAATTTCTGCTGGACTAGGATGGCAGTCATTAGTCGGCGCTGAGTTAATTGTTGCCTCTAGTGGGGTTGGGTACATGATGGTTAAGGGGCAGGCTAGCATTCAAACTGATATTGTCATGAGCGGAATGATTGCAATTGGATTAATTGGTTTAATAATTGATGTACTTTTAAGACAAGCTGAAAAGCTGGCTATTCACTATAAAGAAATTTGATTTATGGCAGATATTGTTTTCGAATCAGTAGAGCGCACCTTTAAGCAGAGCGGAAAAGAGTTTTTAGCCGTGGGAGGCATCGATTTAATTGTTAAAGATCAGGAGTTTGTTGCCATTGTTGGCCCATCTGGTTGCGGTAAAACTACTTGCCTGCGTATGGTGGCTGGCCTAGATATGCCCAGTAAAGGCCGTGTGCTGGTCGGGGGTAATGAGGTAAAGGGGCCAGGGCCAGATCGTGCGGTAGTTTTTCAGCAGTTTGCCTTATTTCCATGGAAAACCGTACAGCAAAATATTGAGTTTGGCCTCAAATCTATGAGTATGAGTGCTGCTGAAAAGCGAGACAAGACCGCCCGCTTAATTTCACTTATGGGATTGGAGGGCTACGAGCAAGCCTACCCCCATCAGCTATCTGGTGGCATGCAACAGCGTGTAGCAATTGCTCGGGCTTATGTTTTAGAGCCTCAGGTGTTATTGATGGACGAGCCATTTGGCGCTTTAGACGCTCAAACACGAGTGGTTATGCAAGAAGAGCTTGTAAGGCTGGCACGCAAGAATCCTAAAACTGTTTTGTTTATCACTCATGCAGTAGAAGAAGCAGTTTATCTTGCTGATCGCGTGGTAGTGATGTCTAGAAGACCTGGCTTGATTAGAGACGTGATCGAAATTAAGCCGATTCGAGAAAAAGAAGGATGGGATAGTCATTCCCAGATTGAGGATGTGATGGATTTAAGTTCGTTTGTGCAGTTGCGTAGTCAGATTTGGAAGTTATTGCGGGAGCAAAATCTCGGCGTTGATCATTAATTTATTTTTGTAATTTATTAAGGAGATAGAAATGCAATTCAAGAAAACACTAGCAAGTATGATGGGGGCAACTGTACTTTCAGTATTAAGCATTGGAAATGTACAGGCACAAGCTAAGCCAGCATTAACAGAGATTAAGGTTAGCTATCAACCCGCACTTTATTGGGCTTTACCATTTTTCGTGGCAACAGAAAAAAACTGGTGGGGTGAATTAGGCTTAAAGCCTGAATTTAGTACTTTCCCTGCTGGTGTTCCACAGATAGCAGCTTCGGCTTCTAAGTCATGGGATGTCGGCGGTACCGGTTCAGTCCCTGCAGTATTAGGTTACGTACGTTTTGGAATTAAGACTATTGGCCTCAGTAATGATGAGTCTGCAGGAAACGCATTATTGGCAACTGCTAAAGCTGCTGAAGCATTTGCTGCCAATCCACAGTCATTGAAAGGGCAAACTATTGTTCTGACTGGTAACTCCACTGGCGATTATGCCGTTCAATCTTGTCTTAAAAAGTATGGCATAGCAAAAACAGATGTTGTTATCAAAAATATGGGGCAGGGTGAAATTATCTCTGCAATGTCATCTGGCAATGCAGACTTTGGAGGGTTGTGGGCACCAAACATTTATACGCTAGAAGAGAAAGCTGGCGCTAAGGTGATTTGTAGCGGTAAGGATGGCGGCGCATTTGTTCCAGGTGCATTGATCGTTCGGGGAGACTATGCAAAGGAAAATCCACAAAATGTGGCTAAGTTCCTAGCTATTTACTTACGCGCTTGGAAGTGGATGAATGCTAATAAGCCACAGGCCATTGCCATGATGAAGAAGTTTTATGAGCAGGGGGGCGTGACAATTTCTGAGGCTTCAATGAAGAAAGAGTTCGATACTCGTCCTAACTATGACCTGGCAACAGAATTAAAGATTATGGATAGCTCCAAAGGCTCATCTCAGGTGGATGGTTGGTTTAATGCTATTGCTGTATTTATGCAATCTAGTGGTGCCATTCAAACTGTACCGCCAGCAAATGAATACATTACAGATGAATTCATGAAGATGGTAAATGCAGATAAGAAGTTGCGTGAATTTGCAAACAATGCCAAGTAGTAAATAAAACAATCTAAAAAATGGGGGCAACCTCATTTTTTAGATGAAGCGTTAAGCTCTTACAAAATTAAGGTTAGAACTATGTCTATAAGTTATTTGAAGAAAGCAGTTAAGACGCCGGATACTGAGACCTCAAATGCTCAGCAGGTAGTTACGGAGATGCTGACCAACATTGAGAAGAATGGTGAGTCAGCTGTTAAGGAATATGCATTGAAGTTAGATAAATGGTCTGGCGATATTGTGATGTCTGACCAGGCAATCAATGCTGTACTAGCAGATGTTCCGGGTGCTGTAAAAAAAGATATCGATTTTGCAGTTAAGCAGGTTTATGACTTTGCAATTTCTCAGAAAAATAGTATTACCGATTTTTCAACTACTCTGCATCCTGGTGTCACAGCTGGTCAAAAAGTATTACCAGTTAATGTAGTGGGTTGCTATGCTCCCGCAGGTCGTTATGCACATATAGCTACTGCCTATATGACAGTAGCAACAGCCAAAGCGGCTGGTGTTAAAAATATTATTGCCTGCTCTAGCCCATTTCGGGGTAGCGGTATTCATCCTTATGTCCTCTATGCTTTTAAGGCAGCGGGTGCTGATGTCATTATGACTCTGGGGGGAGTCCAGGCAATTGCTTCATTGGCTTATGGCTTATTTACTGGAAAACCAGCTGATGTTGTAGTGGGACCGGGCAACAAATTTGTTGCTGAAGCTAAGCGTTCATTATTTGGCAAGGTGGGTATTGATGTTTTTGCAGGCCCAACAGAAATTGCAGTCATCGCTGATGAAACTGCTGACCCCACAATTGTAGCTAGTGATCTTGTTGGTCAAGCTGAGCACGGGCATGAGTCCCCCGCCTGGTTATTTACGACCTCAGATAAGTTGGCAAAAGAAGTCATGCAATTAGTGCCGCAGATGATTGACTTATTGCCCCCAACAGCCAAGGATGCAGCAGCCTGTGCTTGGCGAGATTATGGTGAGGTCATTGTATGCAGTACCCGTGAAGAGGTAGCTCAGGTATCTGATAAATATGCTGCTGAACATCTTGAGGTGCATGCAAAAGACTTGGACTGGTGGTTAAGCACTCTCACATGCTATGGGTCCTTGTTTTTAGGAGAGGAAGCCACCGTTGCATTTGGTGATAAGACGAGTGGCCCTAATCATGTGTTACCTACTAAAGGTGCCGCAAAATATTCTGGCGGTTTATCTGTTCATAAGTTTATGAAAACTCTTACTTGGCAAAAAATGACACGCGAAGGAAGTAAAGAAATGGCTTTGGTTACTGCCAGAATTAGTCGCTTAGAGGGCATGGAAGCACATGCTCGAACAGCAGATGATCGTTTAGAAAAATACTTTCCGAATGAGCGATTTGATCTTGGGAGTCCTGTTGAAGTATGAGTCTTATGATTAATCAACTGTTTAGTTTGCAGGGGAAAACTGCGCTCATTACTGGTGGTAGCAGTGGATTAGGGGAGGGTATCGCTTTAGCTCTTGGCTTGGCTGGTGCTGAAATTGCGATTGCTGCTCGCAGAGAGGCGCCATTAGCCGAGGCTGTTGGTCGACTAACTAAGCAAGGCATCAAGACTTCCTCCTTTGTTGCTGACTTAAGTGTTCTAGAGCAATCAGCAGATTTATCTAAGGGGGTCCTAGGTAAATTAGGCAAAGTAGATATCTTGGTTAATGCAGCTGGGATCAACTTACGAGAGCCATTTGAAGCAATTACCCCTCAGAGCTGGCAAGAGCAATTGAATGTGCAGTTGGCGGCACCTTTTTTCATGACACAAGCGCTGGCTCCACAAATGAAAGAGCGTCATTGGGGGAGAGTTATTAATATTGCATCACTTCAAAGTTATCGTGCTTTTGCCAATAGTGCTCCCTATGGCGCTGCTAAAGGAGGAATATTGCAGTTAACACGCGCTATTGCTCAGGAATGGTCTAAGTTTGGCATTACATGTAATGCTATTGGGCCTGGGTATTTTCCAACTGCACTTACTGCGCCAGTATTTAATAACCCCGCTCTTGTAAAAATGCACGCTGAAAAAACTGCGATTGGACGCAATGGAGAGATACAAGACCTAGATGGACTTGCAATATTTTTAGCCAGCGATGCTTCTGCTTATATTACCGGCCAAACCATCATGATTGATGGTGGTTACACAGCTTCTTAAGGAAAGTAGTCATGAAAGTATTGGTCTACACACAACCAAATGAGATGCAAGTTTTAGATCGCCCGTATCCTTCACTAGATATGGACGAAGTCATCTTAAAGATTGAATCGGTAGGTATTTGTGGAAGCGATATGCATGCTTTTCATGGCCATGATCCCAGAAGAAAGCCAGGCTTAGTTCTAGGGCATGAATTTGCGGGAACCATTGAAGAAACTAGTTCTGCCCTATTTTTAAAGGGTCAACGCGTAACGGGTAATCCATTAATTACCTGTGGACATTGTGAGTATTGTTTGCAGGGTAGAAATAATCTATGCGCTAATCGCACGATGGTAGGAATGACAAGGCCGGGAGCATTTGCTGAATTCATGAGTATTCCTGCCAGCTCGCTTATCGCAATTCCGGAGGGGCTGAGCTTAGATTCTGCTGCACTAACTGAGCCAGCAGCCACTGCTGTACACGCAATTAACTTATCGATGCGCGCCTTACATAGACCAATTCAGGAGTGTCGTGTATTAGTTTTGGGTGGGGGTGCTATTGGGATGTTATCTGCCCTTCTTCTGAGACATTATGGTGTAGACGATTTTGTTGTGGCCGAGGTAAACCCTTTGCGTAGAAAGGCAATTGAAAAGCATATTGGTTGCAAAACGCTCAATCCCATCGAAGAAAAAACACCTGAAAATTCTTATGAATTTGTAATGGATTGTGTTGGTGCTGTAGTAACGCGTAATTCGGCTTTAGCAGCTGTTAAGCCAGGTGGAGTCATGATGCATGTAGGCCTCCAGGATTGGTCAAGCGAAATTGATATGCGCAAGCTGACGCTTTCTGAAATTACACTCTTAGGTACCTACACCTACTCAACTGTAGATTTACAAGCTACCGTCAATTTACTTGCTCGTCATGCCTTTGGAGATTTATCGTGGGTAGAGAAGAGATCCCTGAATGATGGTCCTCAAGCATTTAACGATTTACATGCTGGAAAAACAGCCGCAGCAAAGGTAATACTTAAACCATTCTTTTAATATTGGGTGCCGCAAGCCCTTCGATCATGACATTAAGACATGAAGGTAATTTACTAGCTATGGCGCGCTTTACTGCTGGTAGTATGTTTTCAGAATTTGTGACCAGCTCACCGTGACCACCAAACGCTTGACAAACTTTTTCATAGCTTGAAGGTAATAGTTCGCAACCAATGGCTCTATCTTTGCCGTAGTCTTTAAGCTGAATTTGATATTCCGCATTCCAGCAAGCATCATTTCCCACGAAAAGGACACAATTTAAGCCATAGCGGACTGCAGTATCGATTTCGGCGCTATGAAATCCAAAAGTTCCATCACCCATTATGGCAATGATAGGGACATCTTTTTTAGCAACCCTGGCAGCTATGGCAAAAGGTAGGCTAGCACCAATAGCTCCGGCAATGCCATTCAGAATTCGATTCGGAGCGTTTAAGCAAGCTTGAGCCCATTGTCCAATTTCTCCGCCATCGCTCACAAGGACAGAATCAGGATGACTATCTAAGATTTCTTGTAGTGGTAATAATGCCTTTGCGGGATGCAGTCTTCCCTCATTAGGAGGTAATTCTTTCCATGAGCTTGGGCGATATGCAACTGCTGCGCTAACTTCCCTTAACCAAGTATCTGAACTTGGGTGTTTTGCGGGATTTGTAGAGAGGATGGCATTAATAGCGCTTGAGGTATCGCATACACATGCTATTTGTAAACGATTGCCAAGCATATTCTTCACTCTGTCAATTTCAGCTTCTTCGGGATCTATTTGTAGAAACTTGCATTCTTGTTTAATGCCAGGAGTGTTCCCAAACTTCAAGGTAAAGTCTAGCTTTTTCCCAAGCAAGAGAATGCAGTCAGACTCAGCTAAGACCTCCGCAAATGCCCCAAGACTGGGGTCACCAATACCCCTTGGACTTTCCATGCCAATCACTGGGATGCCTAAAGATTCTTCAAGTAATACTAATTGCTTGCTGTTGACCTTAGAGAGCATCATCGGGCCCACAAGGATGAGTGGTTTTTTAGCAGTGGTTAATGCCGATAGGATAGTTGCAATGTCTGAAGATTTTGCTGCTTTACTATTCATCATAAAGTCTTCACTTGTTAGAAGTGGCATATTTAAGGGTGAAATCGCCTCTAGAAGATCAGATGGCAAACTGAGATGTGTCGGGCCGGGCCTTCCTGATTTTGCTATTCGAATTGCTTTTGCTAAATCAAAGCCTAGGTCCTCTATTTTTTGACAAGTCCAAGATGCTTTCGTTAGGGGTGCAGCAATAGCCGCTTGCGCCATTTCCTGAAACGCACCTTTACCAAGCTGATTAAGAGGGGCGTGCCCCGAAATCAAAACTACTGGAGTTTCAGCCATAGAGGCGGTATATAGCGCTGAGACTGCATTTGCATGCCCTGGCCCACCTGTGACTAAAGCAATTCCAACCTTTCCAGTTAATCTTGCCCACGCATCTGCCATATGGACAGCAGCTGCCTCGTGACGAGTATGAATGAGTTCAATATTAGAATCAAATATGGCGTTATATATAGGCATGATGTGATTGCCGGATAGTGTAAAAATTGTATTTACACCCGCTAACTCAAGAGCGCTCACAACAGTTTGTGCACCGTTTGTGATTTTTTTAATCATATAAAAGCTTCATCCTAGGATTTTAAAA
>Ga0194037_1000180_pt1 | contig 48356 bp, 53 predicted proteins | sample JunL306m_MetaG_FD_148653 | JGI IMG/M metagenome (GOLD analysis project Ga0194037, IMG submission 148653) | Anoxic zone freshwater microbial communities from boreal shield lake in IISD Experimental Lakes Area, Ontario, Canada - Jun2016-L304-6m | ecosystem: Environmental > Aquatic > Freshwater >... | reverse complement strand
ATCAGGAAGTTGATCTTGCCGAACAGGAATGTGGTGTGGCCGTCGAGCGAATCGATGTCGCGCAGGATCTGGCGGGCGTCGTCGTGCTGGTCGGCAGACATCAGCCGGCTGCGGATCAGGAAGGACAGGGCGCGGCGGGTGTCGAGCACATTGCGGCGGATGCGGCCGTTGAGGTCCTCTTCCTTGGCAATGTCGGAGAGGATTTCGGCGGCCTCGTCATCGGTGACCTGCGGCGTCAGCACGGTGCGGCTGACTTTTTCCAGTTCGGCGTAGATGTCCTCCAGCGCAGCGGCGGAGTATTCGACGTCCGCCGCATAGAGATCGATGAGCACATCCTTGCCTTCGGTAACGTAGCCAGGCTGGATGCGTGCGCGCAGGCGCTGTTGGCGAAATACCGGCAGTTCCTCGTCGCGCATCGAGAACAGGATGTTGTTATGCAGGATGAAGGCGACTGTGACCGTGCGCGATTCATCGGCCTTGTCGAGCAGAAAGTTGGAGTGCAGATGAACTGCACCGTCTTCCTCGATATAGAAACGGGCCGATTCTTCGAGGTCGGTGAGATCGTCGCCGGCGGGCAGGCGCAGACCGAAGACTTTTTCTATCCAGCGGCGCTCTTCGCGCGAGGGGGCAACCAGGTCGACCCAGATGGGCGTGGTTGCCGCGAGGTCTTCCAGGCTCCCTACCGGGATCTGCCGCAGGTGCCCGTTCTGAAGTTCAAACGCGTTGAGCCTGATCGGCTTGCGCAGCCAGTGTTGCGCAACAGAAAACCCCTGGCGCAGGGCGTCGGGCAGTTCATCGAGAATCTCTTGCCCGCGGTCGGGCGCGACCAGCTCCCAGACAAGAATGCCATCATCCTGCGGCAGCACTTCGAGGATGAGCGCCACGCGGTTTGGCGGCATCTGGTCGAGACGTGTCTTGAGTTCCGACAAATGCTGCTTGCGCACCAGGTTCTCGACCAGTTCATGGCGCGGCATGTCCTGTCGATGAACCAGATTCTCGACCCGCCGCTGGCGGGCCAACAGACTTTGCACGATGGCCAGGTCGTGCTGCTCTTCTGCGGAGGCTTTCACTGCGCCGGCGGTTGAACTCATTGTTTCGTGGCCCTGCTGTTTGCCCGGCATCTGTCCATGACCGGGCGGCGCTGCCGGCGTGGCCTTCCATCTGCGGTCGGGATCGACCAATGCTAATCAGAATTTATGGCGCTTTTGTTGCAGTCTCGTGACGGTGTGCTTCGGCCAGCCGGCATCCGGACTCCGGCGCATTGCCGATTGGCCCGGCCGCGATATCCGTGACCCGATCGCCCACGCCTGATACCTCGCCGCAACGGGGAGCGGGTCGGACGCTGAACTCGCTCGCATGGTGCCTGGGCCCGGGTGGCGGAGGGCGGTACGCCATTGCGGCAATTTCCGATGCGAGTGGCCGCGCCACCCGCAGCATGACGTTGAACAGTTCCTGGGCGATGCGTTCGCGCAGGGGGACCAGCAGTCCCGGCAGGCGCACCGAACGGCTGAGGGAGCGGGTTTCATCGGCATACAGCCGGAACAGTTCGTACAGAAGTTGCGTGAATTCGTCACGCGTGAATGTCGTATGCATGGCGCCGCGCAAGCGCGGCTTGCTGTCGCGCGGCGTCAGAATTTTCTGCGCGGCGTCGTACAGCAGTTTCATGCGCCGGGCGCGGATCGGCGCGATCTCCTCGTAGCGGATCACGATGCCGACCGGGAACTTGCCGACGCGGGCGAGAAACATGCGGTCGATTTCCTTGGTCGCCTGCAGCAGTTGCGGCTGGATCAGGCTCCAGTCAGCGGGGAGTTCCGCGGCCAGTTCGCAGGCGCGGAGGATCACCAGGGTGTCCTTGCTCGCTTCCTTGGTGACATTGAGCGCCAGGATCGGTTCCAGATGCGGCAATGCCAGGCGCAGGGGCAGGGCGGCGCGCAGCGCAGTGGTGGTGCGCTGGCTGAAGATACGGAGAATCCGGCCGTTGAGTCTGGCGAGTGAGCGCGCCCCCCGCTTCACGTCGCTTGCGTCTTGCTTGCGCCGTCAGGCGGGCTGTGGCTTGACCGCACGGTGGAAGCCGAGCATGCCGTGAAACACCTTGTCCACGGTTACCTCGACATAGCCCAGTTCGCGCAGCATGATCGAAAGCTCTTCGGCGGTGTAGAACAGTTCCAGCGCATCGATGAAGTACTGCTTGGCCTTGACTGCCGCCGGGCCGCTGCCGACGATCAGGCCGGTGAGGTGGAGGCAGGTTCGCAGGTAGGTGTAATACAGATTCTTAACGATCACGTTGCGCGGGCGCAGCATGTCGGAATGGTGGAAGTGACCGCCGGGCTTTAGGACGCGCAGGATTTCGGTGAACACTTCGCGTACCCGCAGATGGCGCGAGGCGAACTGCAGCGTGACGACGTCGAAATGATTATCGGGGAAGGGCAGCTTGTGCACATCGCCGATGGTGCTCTTGATCTTGAAGCCCTGCGCCGCGGCGCGCTGCTGGCCCACGGTCTGCATGGCGACGCTGCGGTCCATGGCATGCACGTCCAGCGTCGGCTCGCGCTTGAGCAGGGCGATGCCGATGGCGTTGGTGCCGGCGCAGACATCGAGTACCTTCTGCTGCGGCTGCAAATCCACCAGTTGCATGAAGCGCCGCAGGAAGTTGCCGAATTGCCCGAGGGCGGCGATGTTGTTGGCGCGGTCGTAGTAAGGCGCGACATCGGCGAAGACGTCGTTGAGATCCTTGCTCCAGACATCGCTGAAACGTTCTTCGCGTACCGCCTCGCGAGAGGCCAGAGGGGGTGGAACCATTGTCGTTATTTCCTCGGTTGAATTCGGGTCGTCCCGGTCTGGCGCCGACTATATTTGCAGCAGGTACGCCGCAGACAAGAGGCTGGCCGCTATTGCCGCAATATACAAGATAGTGGCGACCAGCGTATCGGCGCGCACGCCGAAATCGTAGAAGGTGCAGCGCAGGCGATGTGCCGAGCTCCACAGCGACAAGGCTACGACGCCGAAAATGATCAGCTTGCCGAGGCCGCTGCCGGCGAAGGCGTGCATCTTTTCGTAGCTCAGGCCGGCCGGCACATGGCCCAGTGCGGCCATGAAGGTCAGCAGGACGATCACCGGAATGAAGAAGGCGATGACGGTGCCTCCCGCGGCGAAGGGGAACCAGACGACAGGTTTATGTGACTTGGCCATGTTCAGAACACTCCCGCAAGAAAGAGGACGGCAACAGACAGCACTACCCATACAACATAGTGCGCGCCGGAAATCACATTGGGAGGCACGAAATCCTCGCCGATCTGCACCGGCATGGCTTTGTGCGTGGCGTTGAACCATGTGGCGGCGTGATAAACCGCTGCGGCCAGGGCCAGGATATGAAACACGATGGAATCCGCGCTTCTCAATCCCAGCAGGAAGCTTTCCCAGGCGACGGGACCCGCGGCGAGGCGCTGCAGGCCGACTACGAGGAGGACGCAATAGGCGCCGATAAAGATACAGGTGATCTCGCGCGACATGTAGCGCAGGTAGCGCGGATGGCGGAAGAACCAGGAGGTCGGCGGTACTGGGCGAACTAAGGGGTTGCGGCTCATTTTATGTCTCCTGCTTTCTCGCGGGAGACGGTATCCCCTGCGGACTTCCCTCCCGGAATCAGGTGCTCGACGATCCAGTCGATCGAACTGGTAATTTTCATCTGCTGCAGGGCGCTCGCCGGATCGACGTGGGCCGGGCAGACTTCGGAACAGGCACCGACGAAGGTACATTCCCAGACGCCTTCATGCGTGGCGACCACTTCCTGCCGCTCGCTGCGGCCGCCATCCCGCGAATCCTGATTGTAGCGGTGAGCCATGGTAAGGGCCGCGGGGCCGATGAACGACGGCGTCAGTCCGTACTCGGGACAGGCGGCGTAGCACAGCATGCAGTTGATGCACATCGAATACTGGCGGAACTTCATCAGTTGCGCCGGGGTCTGCTTGTATTCGCCCTCGCTGATCGGCTTCGGTTCCTTCGGAATGATGTAGGGCTTGACGCGCTTGAGCTTCTCCATGAAATCGTCGGGCGCCGTCACCAGGTCGCGCTCGATCGGGAAATGTGCCAGCGGCTCGACCCGGATCACGGTTCCTTCGTAATCACGCAGGAAGGTATGGCAGGACAGCTTGGGTTCGCCGTTGATCATCATGCCGCAACTGCCGCACACGGCCATGTGACAGGACCAGCGGAAGTTGAGTGTCGGGTCGATGTCTGCCTTGACCTTGTTCAGGGCGTCGAGTACCACCCATTCTTCCGGGCAGCTCAGTTCGTAGCGCTGGAAGCGGGCTTCCGTGTCGGTGTCCGGGTTGTAACGCAGGACTTCCAGTTGGACCGGGAGCTGTCGTATCTGTGTCATTTGTGGTCTCCCGAGTAGTCGCGCACACCGGGCGGCGATTTGGTGATCACCACGTCGAGGTAGTCGACGCGCGGAACGTCCAGGCCCTGATAGTGGACCATCGTGTGGCACAGGAATTTCTTGTCGTCGCGATCGACGTAATCAAGCCGCTGGTGAGCGCCGCGCGATTCCTTGCGAGCCAGCGCACCGACGATGACGGCCTCGGCGCAATCGAGCATGGAGCCGAGCTCAAGCATCTGGAACAGGTCGGTGTTGAAGACGCTGCTCTTGTCGGTGAGGATGACTTTGCCGTAGCGCTGGCGCAGTTCGTGGATCTTGGCTACGCCTTCCTGCAGGCCTGCCTCGGTGCGGTAGATACCGGCATTCTTCTCCATCGTGTCCATCATTTCCTTGCGCAGGCCGGACATCGATTCGGTACCGCCGGTACGCGAGAACAGTTCGCGGATGCGCACCTGGGTTTCTTCGGCCTTGGCATTCAGTGCCGCCGTGTTGGCGGCCGGCAGGCCCTGGATGTGTTCAATCGCAGAGAGTGCGGCACGGCGGCCGAACACCAGCAGTTCGACCAGCGAGTTCGAGCCCAGGCGGTTGGCGCCGTTGAGGCTGACGCAGGCACACTCGCCGGCGGCAAACAGGCCCGAGATCGGCGTCGCCGCCTTGGTGTTGGTGGAGATGCCGCCCATCATGTAATGCACCACGGGGCGGATCGGTACCGGATCCTTGACGATATCCACCTGGAGGTAGCTCGCGCACAGCTCGCGCACCAGGGGCAGGCGCTCGTCGATGTACTTCTCGCCGAGATGGCGCATGTCGAGCAGGACGCATTCGCCCCACTGCGTGCTCACCGTGTTGCCCTTCTGCAGTTCGTGCCAGTAGGCCTGGCTGACGCGATCACGCGGGCCGAGTTCCATGGTCTTCAACTGCGGCTTGCCGACCGGGGTTTCCGGGCCCATGCCGTAGTCTTGAAGGTAGCGGCGCCCGTTCTTGTTAACCAGGATCCCGCCTTCGCCGCGACAGGCTTCGGTCAGCAGGCTGCCGGTGTTGGGCAGTCCGGTCGGGTGGTACTGGACGAACTCCATGTCTTTCAACGGCGCGCCTGCGCGGTAGGCCATCGCCATGCCGTCGCCGGTCTTGATGGCGCCGTTGGTGGAGAAGGGGAACATGCGACCGGCGCCGCCGCCGGCGATGATTACCGACTTGGCATGGAACTGGCGCAACTCGCCGCTGCGCATCTCCAGTGCAGTTACGCCCTGGCAACGACCGTCATCGACCAGCAGGTCGAGTGCATAGTATTCGTCGTAGCGGATGATCGAGGGAAACTGCAGCGACGTCTGAAACAGGGTGTGCAGAATGTGGAAGCCGGACTTGTCGGCGGCGAACCAGGTGCGTTTTTTCTTCATGCCGCCGAACGGCCTGACCGCAACCGACCCGTCCGCTTCGCGGTTCCATGGGCAGCCCCAGTGTTCCAGTTGCAGCAGTTCCTTGGGAGCTTCGTGGATGAAGTACTCGACGCAGTCCTGATCGGAGAGCCAGTCGCCGCCACCCACCGTGTCGTCGAAGTGGAGGTCGAAACTGTCGTCCGACTTGATCACGCCGGCGGCGCCTCCCTCGGCGGCGCAGGTGTGGCTGCGCATCGGGTAGACCTTGGAGATCAGCGCAATGCGCAGGGTGGGGTCCGTTTCAGCCAGAGCGATGGCGGCACGCAGACCCGCTCCCCCAGCCCCAATGATTACTACATCAGTCGATATCGTGTCCATTCCGCCCATCCATAAGGTGTTCGTTGATCTCGGGCGGGCATTGTCGACGTTTTGCGGCGAGTCTTGTTGATCTTTGTCAAATGTCGGCAGGGCGAAACCGGAAAGCGGCCCGATCAGTCGCGCAGCAAACTGCCGTGGCTTTCAGTCTGGCGTTTGCCTGGCGCAGTCGTTATAATCCTGCCCTTCCTGTAGATGCCCCTGTACCACCATGCGCGCCAAACTTGTTGCCGGAAACTGGAAAATGCATGGCAGCCTCGCTACCAACCTGGGGTTGCTGCACGCCGTGCGCGACGGCGCCCGGGGGCGAGCCGAAGTGGCTCTGTGCGTGCCTTATCCGTATCTGGCGCAAGCCCGCTCGGTGCTTGCCGGCGGTGCCGTTGCCTGGGGTGCGCAGGATGTCTCCGAGCATGCGCAGGGCGCCTGGACGGGAGAAGTCAGCGGCGCGATGCTGGCAGATTTCGATTGCCGTTATGCCCTGGTGGGCCATTCCGAACGGCGTTCCTTTTTCGGCGACACAGATGCCGTGGTTGCCGCCAAGTTTGTCGCGGCGCAGAAGGCCGGCGTGACGCCGGTGCTGTGCGTCGGCGAATCGCTCGCCGAGCGCGAGACCGGTGTTACCGCCGAGGTGGTGACGCGGCAGATCGATGCGGTTCTGGCGAAAGCAGGCATTGCCGCCTTCGCAGATGCCGTGGTCGCCTACGAGCCGGTGTGGGCGATCGGCACCGGACGTACCGCATCACCGCTGCAGGCGCAGGAAGTACATGCCCTGATCCGTGCCCGTTTCGCGCGTGCCGGTGGCGATATTGCCGCCGGGCTGCGCATTCTTTATGGCGGCAGCGTCAAGGCCAACAACGCGGCCGAGCTTTTCGGTCAAGCCGACATCGATGGCGGACTCATCGGCGGCGCTTCACTTGTGGCGGCGGATTTTCTCGCCATTTGCAGCGCCGCTGCCTGAACATAATTTCACGAGGTTTTCATGGATTTATTGCATAGCATTATCTTGACCGTGCATATCATCGCCGGTCTCGGCGTCATCGGCCTGGTGCTGCTCCAGCATGGCAAGGGTGCGGACATGGGCGCGGCTTTCGGCAGCGGCGCGTCGGGCAGCCTGTTCGGTGCCACGGGTTCCGCCAATTTTCTGTCGCGCTTGACGGCAGGACTCGCCGCAGTTTTCTTTCTGACCAGTCTTGGACTTTCCTACATTGCGACATCACGTCCGCGAGTTTCAGGCAGCGTGATGGATTCGGCGCCGGCGCAGACGACCCCCGCTGTTCCTGCGCCGCAGCCGGCAGTGCCGGATTCGCGGGCCAAGGACATTCCGAAATAAATGGCGGGGGATGAAGTCCCGGCGCGTTAAAAAATTTTGGTGCTGCGCATCAGAGAGTGAACAGCGTGATATATAATTCGCGCCACTCGTTAAGCAGCGCAAAGCCGACGTGGTGAAATTGGTAGACACGCTATCTTGAGGGGGTAGTGGCGAAAGCTGTGTGAGTTCGAGTCTCACCGTCGGCACCAAGGAATATGGTATTGGTACAGCGGCAACAAAGCAGTACGGCAACACAGAAGAACAGACGCACAGAAGCAAAGCAGCACAGTAGTCGAGCGCCGGATTTCCTGCAGTACAACGCGGGCTGACCGGCCGACAATAATGAGTAATAAAGTGGCTTGCCACCAAAATGCTGGATAATTACTTCCCGATACTCGTCTTCGTTGCAGTTGGCCTCGTCTTCGGCTGTGTTCCGATCCTTCTGGGTTGGTTAATAGGGCCCAATAATCCCAACAGCGAAAAGTTGTCCGCCTTCGAATGCGGCTTTGCTCCCTTCGAAGATGCGCGCATGAAATTCGACGTGCGCTATTACCTGATTGCCATTCTCTTCATCCTGTTCGATCTCGAAATCGCCTTCCTTTTTCCCTGGGCCTCGATCTTCAAGGAGATCGTCAATACCGAGGCAGTGAAGATGTTCGGTTTCGTCGAAATGTTCGTGTTTCTCGGCATCCTCATCGTTGGCTACGCTTATGCGTGGGCCAAGGGTGCGCTGGATTGGGACTGAAGATGATCAAGGACTACAGCGCATGAGCATCGAAGGCATTCTGCAGGAAGGCTTCGTCACCACGTCGCTGGACAAGATCATCAACTGGACGCGTACCGGTTCGATGTGGCCGGCGACATTCGGTCTGGCCTGTTGCGCCATCGAAATGATTCACACCGGCTGCTCGCGCTACGACCTTGACCGGTTCGGCATCATGTTCCGGCCGAGTCCGCGCCATTCGGACATCATGATTGTCGCCGGTACGCTGACCAACAAGATGGCGCCGGCCTTGCGCAAGGTCTACGACCAGATGCCCGACCCGCGTTGGGTTCTGTCCATGGGTTCCTGCGCCAATGGCGGCGGCTACTATCACTACTCGTATTCAGTGGTGCGCGGCGTGGACCGCATTGTGCCCGTCGATGTCTACGTACCGGGCTGTCCGCCGACGGCGGAGGCGCTGCTGTACGGCCTGATCCAGTTGCAGAGCAAGATCCGGCGCACTTCCACCATCGCCCGCTGATCCTTACAGGCCTATCACATGAGCGCAAAACTGGACCGCCTTATACGACAGCTGAAGGAGACTTTCGGTGATCGTATCGGTGCCCCGGCCCTGTTGCTCGGCCAGGTCACCATCGTGGTGCCGGAGCAGAACTATCTTGAGGTAGCGCTTCGTTTGCGCGATGATCCGGCGCTGCGCTTCGAGCAACTGATGGATCTCGGCGGTATCGATTACTCCGAATTTACCGGTTATCAGGGCAAGCGCTTTGCCGCTGTCAGCCAGTTGCTTTCGATCACCCATAACTGGCGTTTGACGGTCAAGGTGTTTGCCGAGGACGACAAGTTTCCCGTGGTGTCGTCCGTCATGGATATATGGAACAGCGCCAACTGGTACGAGCGTGAAGCCTTCGACATGTTTGGTATCCACTTCGAAGGTCATGTCGATCTGCGCCGCATTTTGACCGACTATGGTTTTGTCGGACATCCCTATCGCAAGGACTTTCCGCTTTCCGGTTATGTCGAAATGCGTTACGACCCCGAGCAGCAGCGCGTGGTCTATCAGCCGGTGACCATCGAGCCACGTGAAGTGACGCCGCGCATCGTGCGTGAAGAAACCTATGCAAAAGGTGGCGGCCGTGGCTGACGTCAAGAATTACACCCTCAATTTCGGTCCGCAGCATCCGGCGGCCCACGGCGTATTGCGACTGGTGCTGGAACTGGAAGGCGAAGTCATCGTGCGCGCCGATCCGCACATCGGCCTGCTGCATCGCGGCACCGAGAAACTGACGGAATCAAGGACCTGGCTGCAGACCCTGCCGTTTCTGGATCGTCTCGACTACACCTCGATGATTCCCAGCGAGCACGCCTACTGCCTGGCGGTGGAACGTCTGCTGGGCGTCGCTGTGCCGATCCGGGGCCAGTACATACGCGTCATGGTCGATGAACTGACGCGCATCCTCAATCACCTTCTCAGCATCGGCACCCACGCCCTCGATATCGGCGCCATGGGCATGGTGCTTTACACTTTCCGCGAGCGCGAGGATATTTTCGACATCCTTGAGGCGCTGACCGGCATCCGCATGCACGGCGCCTACTACCGTCCGGGCGGCGTCTATCGCGACCTGCCGGACCAGATGCCGAAGTACAAGGAAAACAAGTTCAAGAACGCGCAGACCGTGAAGGAATTGAACGAGGCACGCAGCGGTTCGCTGCTCGACTTCGTCGAAGATTTCACCAGGCGCTTCCCGATCTATGTAGGTGAATACCATACCCTGCTGACCGACAACCGGATCTGGAAGCAGCGCACCGTCGGCGTCGGCGTCATCAGCCCGGAGCGTGCCATGGCGAAGGGCTTCAGCGGACCGATGTTGCGCGGTTCGGGTGTCGAATGGGATCTGCGCAAGAAGCAGCCCTATGAGGTTTATGACCGCATGGACTTCGATATTCCGGTGGGCGTCAATGGCGACTGCTATGACCGCTATCTGGTGCGCATGGAAGAAATGCTCCAGGCCAACCGCATCGTCCGCCAGTGCATCGAGTGGCTGCGCAAGAATCCCGGTCCCGTCATCACCGATGACCACAAGGTGGCACCGCCACCGCGGGAGAAGATGAAGGGCAGCATGGAAGAACTGATTCACCATTTCAAGCTGTTTTCCGAAGGCATGCATGTACCGGCGGGCGAAGCCTATGCCGCGATCGAGCATCCCAAGGGCGAGATGGCGGTGTGGGCGGTATCGGACGGCGCCAACAAGCCCTACCGGATCAGGCTGCACACCGCAGGCATTCCGCATCTGGCTGGTGTTGATGAATTGGTGAGGGGCCATATGCTGGCCGATGCGAGTGCCGTCATCGGCACCATCGACCTGGTGCTTGGCGATGTTGATAGATAGACCGCCGCATGAATAATCAATACGACATGTTGAGTCCGGAAGCCCTGGCAAAAATCGACCGCGAGGTGGCCAAGTATCCGGCCGACCAGAAGCAGTCCGCCGTGATGGCGGCGCTGGTGATCGCACAGGACGAGAAGGGCTGGTTGTCACAGGAGACCATCGCTGCCGTCGCCGCTTATCTGGGCATGGCGCCCGTCGCCGCCTATGAGGTGGCAAGCTTCTACAACATGTACGACCTGCAGCCGGTCGGCAAATACAAGCTGACGGTGTGCACCAACCTGCCTTGCGCCCTGTCGGGCGGTGTGCATGCGGCCGATTACGTCAAGGAAAAGTTGGGCATCGATTTCAACGAGACCACCGCGGACGGCAAGTTTACTTTGAAGGAAGGCGAGTGCATGGGGGCCTGCGGCGATGCACCGGTGATGCTGGTGAATAACAAGCGCATGTGCAGCTTCATGTTGCCGGAACAGATCGACAAGCTGTTGGCGGAGTGCAAATAACATGGCTCTGATCGACACCATCAATCCGCTGCTGACTACCGGTTGGTCCAAGGGCGACGCCGGATGGAGCCTCAAGGACTACGAGGCGCGCGGCGGTTATGCCCAATTGAAGCGGATCCTGGCCAGCAAGATGCCCCAGGACGACCTGATCGCCGAGGTCAAGAAGTCCTCGCTGCGCGGTCGCGGCGGCGCCGGCTTTCCCACCGGCCTGAAGTGGAGCTTCATGCCCAAGGCGGCACCGGAAAAGTACGTCGTATGCAATACCGACGAAGGCGAGCCGGGTACTTTCAAGGATCGCGACCTGTTGCGCTTCGACCCGCATTCGACCATCGAAGGCATGATCATCGCCGGCTACGCAGTCGGTGCCAAGCGTGGCTACAACTATATCCACGGCGAGATTTTCGACATCTACCAGCGTTTCGAAGAAGCGCTTGACCAGGCCCGTGCCGCCGGCTATCTGGGCGACAACATCCTCGGTTCCGGTTTCAGCTTCGACCTCTTCGCGCATCACGGCTGGGGCGCCTATATCTGCGGCGAGGAAACCGGTCTGCTCGAGTCCATCGAGGGCAAGAAGGGCCAGCCGCGCTACAAGCCGCCGTTCCCGGCGAACTTCGGCCTCTACGGCAAGCCGACCACCATCAACAACACCGAAACCTTTGCCGCGATTCCCTTCATCCTCGGCATGGGCGGCGAGGCCTACCTCAACCTCGGCAAGCCCAACAACGGCGGCACCAAGCTGTTTTCCGTGTCGGGCCACGTCAATCGTCCCGGCAATTACGAAGTGCCGATGGGCACGCCGTTCGCCAAACTGCTGGAAATGGCCGGCGGCATGCGCGGCGGGCGCAAGCTCAAGGCCGTGATCCCCGGCGGCTCCTCGGCGCCGGTGCTGCCCGCCGACATCATCATGGACTGCACCATGGATTACGATTCCATCGCCAAGGCCGGTTCCATGCTTGGTTCAGGCGCGGTGATCGTGATGGACGAAACCGTGTGCATGGTCAAGGCGCTGGAACGTCTGGCCTATTTCTACTTCGAAGAATCCTGCGGCCAATGCACGCCCTGTCGCGAAGGCAGCGGCTGGCTGTATCGCGTCGTGCATCGCATCGAGCACGGCGAGGGCCGTGCCGATGATCTCGATCTGCTCAACCGCGTTACCGACAACATGATGGGCAAGACCATCTGCGCGCTGGCCGATGCCGCCGCTTTCCCGGTGCGCAGCTTCATCAAGCATTTCCAGAGCGAGTTCGAATACCACATCGAGCACAAGAAGTGTCTCGTCGATCCTGCAGTCCAGCGTGCGGGCAGCGGCTTCTTCAAGGCGGGGGCAGCGTAATGGTCGAGATCGAAATCGACGGCAAGACGCTGCAGGTGGCGGACGGCAGCACCATCATCGAAGCCGCCCATCAGCTGGGTGTCTATATTCCGCACTTCTGTTATCACAAGAAACTGTCCATCGCGGCCAACTGCCGTATGTGTCTGGTGCAGGTGGAAAAGGCGCCGAAGCCTATGCCGGCGTGCGCTACGCCGGTTACCAACGGCATGAAGGTGTTCACGCATTCCGAACTGGCGGTCAAGGCACAGAAGGCGGTGATGGAATTCCTGCTGATCAACCACCCGCTGGATTGCCCGATCTGTGATCAGGGCGGCGAGTGCCAGTTGCAGGATCTGGCCGTCGGCTACGGCGAGTCCGCTTCGAAGTACGAAGAAGAAAAGCGCGTCGTCCCCGACAAGAATCTCGGTCCGCTGGTGTCGACCGACATGACCCGCTGCATCAACTGCACGCGCTGCATCCGTTTCACTGCCGAGATTGCCGGCTTTATGGAACTCGGCCAGGCCTTCCGCGGCGAGCACGCCGAAGTCATGCCCTTCATCGGCAAGACGGTAGATACCGAGCTTTCGGGCAACCTGATCGATCTGTGCCCGGTCGGTGCCTTGACCTCCAAGCCTTTCCGCTTCTCGGCCCGCACCTGGGAGTTGTCCCGGCGCAAGTCGGTGAGTCCGCATGACGGCCTGGGCAGCAACCTGATCGTGCAGACCAAGCACGACCGCGTGATACGCGTGTTGCCGCTGGAAAATGAAGACATCAATGAATGCTGGCTGACCGACAAGGAGCGCTTCTCCTATCAGGGTCTGAATTCGGCAGAGCGCCTGACCCGGCCGATGGTGAAGCAGGGCGGCGCCTGGAAAGAGGTCGATTGGAACGTCGCCCTCGATTACGCCTCGCATGCCTTGCGCGATGTAGCCAAGACCCACGGTGGCGGAGCCATCGGCGGCCTGCTGAGCCCTCACTCGACACTCGAAGAACTCTATCTGGCGCAAAAACTGCTGCGCGGACTGGGCAGCGAGAACATCGACTGCCGCCTGCGCCAGAGCGACTTCTCGGCCGACGGCAAGCGCAAGGGAACGCCTTGGCTCGGCATGAAGATCGCCGACGTCAGCCGTCTCGATCGCGTCCTGCTGGTCGGCTCCTTCCTGCGCAAGGATCAGCCGTTGCTGGCCCAGCGCCTGCGCCAGTCGGCCAAGCGCGGTGCGCAGATCAGCGTCCTGCATAGTGCGGACGACGATCTCCTGATCAAACTGACGGCACGTGCGATTGCCTCACCCTCGCAATTGCCTGCAGTGCTGGCACAAATCGTCAAGGCCGTGTGTGCGCTCAAGGGCGTCACGGCCGATCCGGCTTTGGCAGGACTTACGGTTTCTGCCGAAGCCCAAGCGATTGCGCAGAGCCTGGCATCAGGCGGCACCAGCGGCATCCTGCTCGGCAATTTCGCGCAACAGCATGCCCAGGCGGCCACGCTCCATTCGCTGGGTCGCCAGTTGGCATCTGCTCTTGGTGGCGGCTTCGGCTTCCTCGGCGAGGCGGCCAACAGTGTCGGCGGTTATGTCGCCAAGGCCGTTCCGACAGGTGCCGGCCTCAACGCCGCTGCGATGATCCAGAGTCCGCGTCAGGCTTATGTCGTGCTTGGTGCCGAACCTGAACTCGATTGTGCGGACGGTGCCAAGGCCCTGGAGTCGCTAAGCAAGGCCGCCGCGGTTGTGGTGCTGACGCCCTTCAAGTCGCAGACCATGCTCGATTACGCTGCAGTCCTGTTGCCGGTGTCGCCGTTCTCGGAAACTTCCGGTACTTTCGTCAATACCGAAGGCCGCGTGCAAAGCTTCTATGCTGCCGCCAAGCCGCTGGGCGAGACGCGTCCGGCATGGAAGGTATTGCGCGTGCTGGGCAACCTGCTCGGTGTCACAGGTTTCGATTTCAACAGCAGCGAAGAGGTTCGCACGGAAGCCCTGGGCGGTCAGCCGGAGTTTGTCTCCGGTCTGGACAACGCCATTGATAGCGGTGCGTTGAACCTGACGGCATCCGCCACCGGCTTTGAGCGGGTCGCCGATGTGCCGATCCATTTTGCCGATCCCCTGGTGCGGCGCGCTCCTGCTCTGCAACAGGCGCGCGACTCGGCCGCGCCTGCGGCGCGCATGAATGCCTCGATGCTGGCCAAACTCGGGCTTGTCGAGGGCGGCTCCGTCAGAGTGGGCGGCGCGGCGGCGGTAACGCTTGCAGCGCAACTTGATACCGCTCTGCCCGATGGTGTGGTTCGTGTCGCGGCAGCGCATTCCGCGACGGTCGCACTGGGTGCGATGGCCGGCGTTGTTAGCGTGGAGAAGGCATGATGGAAGCCACCGTTCTGCCCATGGTCGAAGGCTGGCTCGGCTCCTTGTGGCCTACCATCAAGCCGGTATGGCCATTGATCTGGACCCTGCTCAAGATCGTCGTGATCATCGTTCCGCTGCTGCTGTCGATTGCCTACATGACCTTCGCCGAGCGCAAGGTTCTGGCGTGGATGCATGTCCGCATCGGGCCCAATCGCGTCGGTCCGTGGGGTCTGTTGCAGCCGATCGCCGACGGCCTGAAGCTGATTTTCAAGGAAGTCCTGTTCCCGACAGCCGCCGACAAGAAGCTCTTCATACTTGGTCCCATCATGGCCTTTGCGCCCGCCCTGGCCATATGGGCGGTGATTCCGTTTTCGTCCGGCCTGGTTCTGGCCGATATCGATGCCGGCGTACTCTACCTGCTGGCGATGGGCTCGGTAGGTGTTTACGGCATCATCATCGCGGGTTGGGCGTCGAATTCCAAATATCCGTTCTTCGGTGCCATGCGTGCCTCGGCGCAGATGATTTCCTACGAAGTCTCGATGGGCCTTGCGCTGATCACCGTGCTGATGGTGTCGAGCAGTCTCAATCTGAGCGAAATCGTCAATGCCCAGGGCAAGGGGATGTTCGCCGGCATGGGTGCCGGCTTCCTCTCCTGGAACTGGTTATCGCTGCTGCCGATGTTCGGCGTCTACCTGATTTCCGGCGTGGCGGAAACCAACCGCGCACCGTTTGACGTGGTTGAAGGTGAGTCCGAGATCGTCGCCGGCCACATGGTCGAATATTCAGGCATGGCCTTCGCGCTGTTCTTCCTTGCCGAATATGCCAACATGATCCTGATGTCGGCCATGACCTCGATATTCTTCCTTGGCGGCTGGCTGTCGCCGGTGGGTTTCCTGCCGGACGGTTTCTTCTGGATGGCGATGAAGATGTCGTCCATCCTGTTCTTCTTCCTCTGGATTCGAGCCACCTTTCCGCGCTATCGCTATGACCAGCTCATGCGCCTGGGCTGGAAGGTGTTTGTGCCGCTGACACTGGTCTGGATTCTGGTGGTGGGCGTCTGGATGATGTCGCCGCTGACCATCTGGAAATAGGGCCGAGAGAAATCATCATGGGTGCAAAAGACTTCATAGGCAGCCTGTTCCTCAAGGAACTGTTCAAGGGCATGGCGGTGACCGGGCGCTACATGTTCGCGCGCAAGATCACCATCCAGTATCCGGAAGAGAAGACGCCGCAAAGCAACCGCTTCCGCGGTCTGCATGCCCTGCGCCGCTATCCGAACGGCGAGGAGCGCTGCATCGCCTGCAAGCTGTGCGAAGCCGTCTGTCCGGCATTGGCGATTACCATCGAATCCGCCGAGCGTGACGACGGCAGTCGGCGTACCACGCGCTACGACATTGACTTGACCAAGTGCATCTTCTGCGGTTTCTGCGAAGAAGCCTGTCCGGTCGACGCCATTGTTCTGACACGCATTTTCGAATATCACGGCGAATCACGCGGCGATCTCTACTACACCAAGCAGATGCTGCTTGCGGTGGGCGAGCACAACGAAGCGCAGATCGCCGCCGACCGCGCCCAGGATGCACCTTACCGCTGACCCGGCCATGGAATTCAAGACCACTCTCTTCTACATCTTCTCCGCAGTGACGGTATTGGCCGCCTTGCGCGTCATCACTGCGCGCAACCCCGTCCATGCCGCGCTCTTTCTGGTGCTGGCCTTCTTCAATGTGTCGGGCCTGTGGCTGTTGCTGCAGGCAGAGTTTCTGGCGCTGGCGCTGATCATGGTTTATGTCGGCGCGGTGATGGTGCTGTTCCTTTTCGTGGTGATGATGCTGGACATCAACATCGAGCGCGTGCGGCAGGGCTTCTGGAAGAATCTGCCGCTCGGCGGACTGGTCGGTCTGCTGATGGTAGGGGAGATGGCCGTGGTGCTGTCCGGCCGCTACTTCGGCCTGGCCAACTTGCCGCCGCAGAATCTGCCGGCCAACTACAGCAACACCAAGGCTCTGGCCCGGGTACTTTTCACCGACTATGCCTATCCCTTCGAAGTCGCGTCGGTCATCCTTCTGGTCGGCATAGTCGTCGCCGTCATGCTGACTTTGCGCCAGCGCAAGGTCACCAAGGCCATGCATCCGGCGGATCAGGTCGCGGTCAAGAGCAAGGACCGCATGCGGCTGGTCAAGATGGCACCGGAAGTCGACCTGCCCTCTGTTGAGGCGAAGCAAGGGGAACAGGCATGATCTCGCTTTCGCACTACCTGATCCTGGCCGCCATTCTGTTTGCCATCGGCACGGTCGGCATCTTCCTCAACCGCAAGAACCTGATCGTGCTGCTGATGGCCATCGAACTGATGCTGCTGGCGGTAAACATCAATTTCGTCGCCTTCTCGCACTATCTCAACGATCTGTCGGGTCAGCTTTTCGTCTTTTTCATCCTTGTGGTCGCGGCCGCGGAATCGGGAATCGGCCTCGCCATCCTGGTAGTGCTGTTCCGCAATCTGTCCTCAATCGACGTCGAAGATATCGAAAGCTTGAAGGGCTAGTGGGTACATGGGCATGAAAAATCTCTATCTGCTGGTTCCCCTCGCACCCCTCGCCGGAGCGATTCTCGCCGGCTTCTTCGGCAAGGTCATCGGCCGCACCGGCGCGCATCTGGTTACCATTCTCGGCGTTGCGATCTCATTCGCGCTGTCGGTGCTGATCTATCAGGACGTGCAGGCCGGGCACCTCTTCAACGGCGCCGTCTACACATGGATGGAATCGGGCGGCCTCAAACTGCAGGTCGGCTTCCTGATCGACCCGCTGACTGTCACCATGATGCTGGTGGTCAACTTCGTTTCGCTGATGGTGCACGTTTATACCATCGGCTACATGGCCGAGGATCCCGGCTACCAGCGCTTCTTCAGCTACATCTCGCTGTTTACCTTCTCCATGCTGATGCTGGTGATGTCGAACAACTTCGTCCAGCTGTTCTTCGGCTGGGAGGCGGTGGGCCTGGTCTCCTATCTGCTGATTGGTTTCTGGTACACCCGTCCGACGGCGATCTACGCCAACCTCAAGGCTTTTCTGGTCAACCGCGTCGGCGACTTCGGCTTCCTGCTCGGCATTGGCCTGATCGCCGCCTACGCCGGCAGCCTGGACTACGCTGAAGTTTTTGCCAAGCGCGAACAATTGGCCGCAATCACCGAACTGGTGACCGGCTGGCCGCTGATCACCGCCATCTGCATCTGCCTGTTCATCGGCGCCATGGGCAAGTCGGCACAGTTCCCGTTGCATGTGTGGCTGCCCGATTCGATGGAAGGTCCGACGCCTATCTCCGCGCTGATCCATGCCGCGACCATGGTCACCGCCGGTATCTTCATGGTTTCGCGCATGTCGCCGCTGTTCGAATTGTCCGACACCGCGCTGTCCTTCGTCATCGTCATCGGCGCCATCACCACCCTGTTCATGGCGCTGATCGCCATCGTGCAGACCGACATCAAGCGCGTCGTCGCCTACTCGACGCTGTCGCAACTCGGCTACATGACAATGGCGCTGGGCGCTTCCGCCTATTCGGTGGCGATCTTCCACCTCATGACGCATGCCTTCTTCAAGGCGGTACTGTTCCTCGGTGCCGGCTCGGTGATCATTGCCATGCACCACGAGCAGGACATGCGACGCATGGGCGGCCTGCGCAAGTACATGCCGGTTACCTACCTGACGATGTTCATCGCCGCCATCGCCAATGCCGGCCTGCCGCCTTTCGCCGGCTTCTTCTCCAAGGATTCGATCATCGAAGCCGTGCATTTCGCCCAGGTGCCGGGCGCCGGCTTCGCCTATTTCTGCGCCCTCGCTGCGGTCTTCGTCGGCGGTCTGTACTCGTTCCGCCTGATCTTCTTTACCTTTCATGGCAAGGAGCGTTTCCGCGAGGCTGCGCATGACGCTCATGGGCACGACGCGCACGGCCATGGCCACCATGCAGCCGAACCGCATGAATCGCCCAAGGTCGTCACCGTACCGTTGATCCTGCTGTCCATTCCGGCGATCGCTTCGGGTTGGTTGATCGGCACGGTCCTCTACGGCAAGTGGTTCGGCGACGCGATCTACATCGCCGAGAGCCACAAGGGCGTGGAGAAGATGGCCGAGGAGTTCCACGGCGTGGCCGGCATGGTGATGCACAGCGTCACGACTCTGCCCTTCTGGCTGGCGATTTCCGGCGCGGCGACGGCGTGGTTCCTCTACATCGTGCGCCCGGACCTGCCGGCAGTGATCAAGAAGAAGTCGGGTGTGCTGGCGACGATACTCGAAGAGAAGTACGGCTTCGACAGGTTCAACGAGTGGTTCTTTGCCGGCGGCGCGCGCCTGATCGGCCGCGGGCTGTGGAAGGGTGGCGACCAGGCGCTGATCGACGGCGTGATGGTGAATGGCTCGGCCAGCGTCGTCGGATGGATATCCGGGCTGGTCCGCCTGTTCCAGAGCGGCCGCATCTACCAGTACGCCTTCGGCATGATCTTCGGCGTCTTTGCGCTGCTGACGCTTTGGTTCAACAGGGCCTGATGCACGTGCGCGCTCATGCATACAGGCCTGATGGAATATTAATCCGATGAATTCGCAACTTCTTAGTCTTGCAATCTGGGTTCCCATCCTCGGTGCCGTACCGGTGTTCTGGATCGGTTCCGAGCGCCGCACGTTGGTGCGCTGGCTGTCGCTGGCTGTCGCCGTCGCCGGTTTCCTGGTCACCCTTCCGCTCTACAGCGGTTTTGACGTCACCCAGGCCGGCATGCAGTTCGTCGAACAGGCGCCCTGGATCACGCGCTTCAATGTCCAGTATCTGCTCGGAGTTGACGGAATTTCGATGCCATTCATCCTGCTCAACAGCCTGGTCACGGTGCTGGTGGTGCTGGCGGGCTGGGAAGTCATCGAGGACAAGCAGGCCCAGTACATGGGTGCCTTCCTCATCATGTCCGGCCTCATGAACGGCATCTTCAGCGCGCTCGATGGCGTACTCTTCTACGTCTTCTTCGAGGCCTCGCTGATCCCGATGTACATCATCATCGGCGCCTGGGGCGGGCCGAACCGCGTCTATGCGGCGTTCAAGTTCTTCCTCTACACCCTGCTCGGCTCGCTGCTGATGCTGGTTGCGCTGATCTGGCTGTTCCTCGAGTCGAACGGCAGCTTCAATATCCTCGACTGGCACCAACTGCGCATCGGCATCGCGCCGCAGATCCTCATCTTCATCGCCTTCCTGGTGTCATTTGCGGTCAAGGTGCCGATGTGGCCGGTACATACCTGGTTGCCCGACGCCCACGTCGAGGCGCCCACCGGCGGCTCCGTTGTGCTGGCCGCGATCGCCTTGAAGCTCGGTGCCTACGGCTTCGTGCGGTTTTCCCTGCCCATCGTGCCCGATGCCAGCCATCAGCTCGCACCCTTCATCATCGCGCTGTCGCTGATCGGAGTCATCTACATCGGCTTCGTCGCGCTGGTGCAGACCGACATGAAGAAGCTGATCGCCTACTCCTCGATCTCGCACATGGGCTTCGTCACCCTCGGCTTCTTCATATTCAACCAGATCGGCGTCGAGGGCGCGCTGGTGCAGATGATCTCGCATGGCTTCGTCTCGGCGGCGATGTTCCTCTGCGTCGGCGTCATGTACGACCGTATGCATTCGCGCATGATCGCCGACTACGGCGGCGTGGTGAATACCATGCCGAAGTTCGCAGCGCTGTTCGTCTTCTTCGCCATGGCCAACTCCGGACTACCCGCTACTTCCGGCTTCGTCGGCGAGTTCATGGTGATACTGGGTGCCATCAAGTTCAATTTCTGGGTCGGCTTTGCCGCTGCCACCACGCTGATTCTCGGTGCCGCCTATACCCTGTGGATGGTCAAGCGCGTGGTCTTCGGCGAAGTTGCCAACGATCATGTCGCCAAGCTGACAGACATCGGTGGCCGCGAGCTCCTGATACTCGGCCTGCTGGCCGTCTGTGTTCTGGCCATGGGCCTTTACCCCTTCCCGTTCACCGAAGTGATGCATGCCTCGGTGGATAACCTGCTCAAGCATGTTGCGGTGAGTAAACTGTGATGAACCTTTACATCCGCCAGCTGCACGCGCTCTGCGTGTCTGGAATTCCGCTTTGCGGGCAGGCGCTTTGCGTGCCTGGAACTCCGCTTTGCGGGCAGGCAAAACGAGACAAGCGATGCTGAATAATTTCGTTGTGCCCGACCTGTACCCGGCAGCACCGGAGATCTTTCTCCTGCTGATGTCCTTTCTGGTGCTGTTTGTCGACCTGCTCTTCGGCGCTACCCGGCGCTGGATGGCGGCCATGCTGACCGTGATCACCCTGATCGGCTGTGCCGCGATCACGCTGGTCACCTCGGACGGCCAGACCACGCTGACCTTCAGCAACATGTTCGTCGACGACCTGCTGTCGGACTTCCTCAAGCTCATGACGTACCTCGCGGTGATCATGATGCTGATCTACAGCCGGCAGTACATGGCCGACCGCGGCCTGGACAAGGGCGAGTTCTACGTCCTGGTGCTTTACGCCACGATGGGCATGATGGTGATGATTTCGGCGGCGAACTTCCTGACCATGTATCTCGGTCTTGAACTGATGTCGCTCTCGCTCTACGGCCTGGTCGCGATCGATCGCGACTCGACGCGCGGCACCGAGGCAGCGATGAAGTATTTCGTCCTGGGTGCGTTGGCCTCGGGTCTGCTGCTGTATGGCATGTCGATGATCTATGGCGCCACCGGCACTCTCGAAATCGGCGGTGTGGCGCAGGTGCTGTATGAGGGCCAGGCGGAAAGGCCGGTGCTGGTGTTTGGTCTGGTGTTCCTTCTCGCCGGCGTCGCCTTCAAGCTGGGCCTGGTGCCCTTCCATATGTGGATTCCCGACGTCTATCACGGTGCGCCGACGGCCGTGACCATGTTCATCGGCTCCGCGCCGAAGCTTGCCGCTTTCGCCATGGCCCTGCGCCTGCTGGTATATGCCCTGTTGGGTCTGGCGGCCGACTGGCAGAAGATGCTGCTGATCATGGCCGTGCTCTCCATCGGTCTCGGCAATCTGGCGGCTATCGCACAAACCAATATCAAGCGCATGCTGGCGTATTCGGCGATTTCGCACATGGGCTACATGGTTCTCGGCCTGATGTCGGGCGTGGTCGGCGGCCAGGTGGATGCATTCACCGCGGTCAACGCCTACAGTTCATCGCTGTACTACACCGTGGCCTACGTACTGATGTCTCTGGGCGCCTTCGGCATGGTGCTGCTGCTGTCGCGTGCCGGCTACGAAGCCGAGAACCTCGACGACTTCAAGGGTCTCAACAAGCGCAGTCCGTGGTTTGCCGCGATGATGCTGATCATCATGTTCTCCATGGCCGGCATACCCTTCTTCATCGGCTTCTTCGCCAAGTTCGCGGTGCTGCTGGCCGCCATCAAGGCGGGGTACACGGCGGTCGCCGTGGTCGCAGTGATGTTCTCGCTGGTAGGCGCCTTCTTCTACCTGCGCGTGGTCAAGCTCATGTACTTCGACAACCCGGTCGATTCCGCACCGATTACCGCCGGTCTCGATTTTCGCGTGCTGTTGTCGCTCAACGGCCTTGCAGTTGCGGCATTCGGATTGTTCCCCGATGCGGTGATGATGATCTGTACCACCACGCTGACGCGCTCGCTCTAGCCTGCGCAGCCGAGCCGGAACCGAACAGCCGTCATGCGGGAAGCGCATGGCGGCTTTTTTGTATGCGTTTCCCGGGCGGACGGCATCCCCTCGCGGGATCCGCCCCGGCATGGTTCCGGCACGTGGCTGAGATAAGATAGCGCGCTGTGATGCCGATCAATACTCTGATGCGAACATGGACGATGCCGATCTGATTGAACACGCCGTAGCCAGCGAAGCAGTTTTCGATGGCAAGTTGCTGCGTGTGCGGCGCGACACCGTGCGCCTGCCCAACGGTGACGAAACCATCCGCGAGTGGATCAGCCATCCCGGCGCGGTCGTGGTGCTGGCGGCGCTGGACAATGGCAAGCTGCTTTTCGAACGCCAGTTCCGCTATCCGCTGCAGCGCATATTTCTCGAACTTCCCGCCGGCAAGATCGATCCCGGCGAACATCCGCTGGATACGGCAAAGCGCGAACTGCGCGAGGAGACCGGCCACCAGGCGAAGACCTGGCGGCATCTGGCGACGATGCATCCCTGCATCGGCTATTCCGACGAGCGGATTGAAATCTTCTGGGCGCGCGGTCTGATCTACGTCGGCCATCAGCGCGATCAGGGCGAGTTTCTCGAAGTCATCGAAATGAGCGTGGCCGAGGCTGTACTGGCCGTGCGCGACGGCGAGATTACCGACGGCAAGAGCATCTCCGCTCTGATGTGGGCGGACAAGATCGATTCCGGTGCCTGGCCGCTTCCCGACTGAGCGATGAAAAAGCCCGGCAGCGCCCAAGCTCACCAGGAACTGGACCTGGATCCATCCGGTGGTCATACGCTGGAAGCGCTCCATGTCCTGACCGAGATTTCAAGCAATCTTGCCGACGAGGATGATCTCGACGAGTTGCTGGGACGCTTTCTCGGTACCATGATCCGCCTGGCCAAGGCTGATGCCGGAGTGGTGCGGGTGCTGACCAGCGACGGCCAGCACTTGCGCATGGTCGCCTCGCGCGGGCTGCCGCCCGAGGTGGTCGAAAAGGAACGCCTGGTCTCGCGCGATTGCGGCCAGTGCGGCATTGCCATCGGACAGAACCGGCCCTGTTTCGAGATCGACCTGACGGCTTGTGCCGAGCGCACCGGCAGCGATTATTTCAGCGTCGGCTGCCAGGCCATGGTGGTGGTGCCGCTGCAAAACGCCGGGCGACTGCTCGGCACCTACAATTTGTTCCTGCCCGAAGCCTTCGAGTTGCCCGAAGAAGTCGCGCTGCTGTTCCGCGCGATAGGCGAGCATCTCGGCATGGCGCTGGAGAACGCACGCCTCAAGCGCGAGAATTTGCGCGTTGTACTGACCAGCGAACGGCAGATGATGGCGGCCGAAATTCATGATTCACTGGCGCAGACACTGGCCTACATGAAAATGCGCATGGCGATGCTCAACGATGCCATTGCCGAGCAGTCGCTGGAGCGCACCGCAAAGTATGCCGGCGATGTCGGCCAGGCGCTGGACGACGCCTATGGCCACTTGCGCGAGTTGCTGGTGCAGTTTCGCAGCCGCATGGACCCGATGGGCCTGGAACATGCCTTGCACGGGCTGGCCTGCGGCTTTCAGGAGCGTACCGGCATTCCGCTGCGCTACGACAACCAGCTCACCGATTTGCGCCTGGCACCGGAGCAGGAGAGCCAGGTGTTTCACATCGTGCAGGAAGCGCTGGCCAATGTTGCCCGCCATTCCGGCGCCACCGAGGCGAGCCTGACGCTGGAAGCGGCCGGCGACTATTACACCGCGACGGTCGAGGACAACGGCCGGGGCGGTCAGGGGTTTTTCGCCATTGCCAATCGCGTTGGCGGTTTCGACGAGCATCCCGGGCTGCGCGATCACTTCGGCCTGACCATCATGCGCGAACGGGCGCGGAAGATCGGCGGGCGACTGGAAGTGGTCAACCTGCCGCAGGGCGGTTTCCGCGCCCGGCTCAGCTTTCCGCCCGGGGGGGGCGTCTCGGCATGAGCACACCGTCCGATGCCGGCCCGATCCGCGTTCTGCTGGTCGACGATCACACCCTGTTTCGCCGGGGCCTGGCCGAACTGCTGGAGCAGCGCGGCACCATTGCCGTGGCAGGCATCGCCGGCAACGCCGACGATGCCTGCCGCATCCTCGCCGAATCGAAGCCGGACGTCATCATTACCGACCTCAACATGCCGCCCAACGGCGGCCTGAGCCTGCTGCGCCAGTTGCGGGCCGATGGCTGGAGCGGCCCGGTGCTGATTCTCACCGTCAGCGATGCCGAGGAAGACCTCGCGGCTGCCCTGCAGGCCGGCGCCAAGGGCTATCTGCTGAAGGACATGGAGCCGGAAGACGTGGTCGATGCGGTGCAGCGCGCGGTGCGCGGCGAAACCGTGATAGCGCCGGCGATGACGCTGAAACTGGTCAACCTGCTGCAAGGCGGCAATGCCGCCGCGACCAAGGCCGACACCATGAAGCTGTTGACGGCCCGCGAGCGCGAGATCCTGCAGCATCTGTCGAAGGGCCTGTCGAACAAGGCCATCGCCCGCGTGCTCGACATCAGTCATGACACCGTCAAGCTCCACGTCAAGCACATCCTGGCCAAGCTCAACCTGAGTTCGCGTGTCGAGGCCGCGGTTTTTGCCGTCGAGCAGAAGGCCGCCGATCAGGGCCGGCGCACCTCGTAGCCGGCGGCGGTGGAGGCGCCCGCCGCATCGCGCATGGCCTGCAGCAAGGCCTCGGGCGGTTGCGCCCCGGAAGCGGCCAGTCGTTTGCCGAAGATGAAGAAGGGCACGCCGCTGATACCCTGGCGCGACATCTCTGCCGCAGCGGCGGCAACCTGATCAGCGTCTTCCGTCGAGTCCAGATAGCGCTGCACGTCCTTGCGCTCCATGCCGCAGTCACCCGCCACGGCCGCCAGGACGGTGCGGTCGCCGAGATGGCGGCCTTCGAGGAACTGCGCGGCGAACAGGCCTTCGATCAGCGTGTTGACTGCTGTCGCCTCCGGCGCGCCTTTCTGGGCGTAATGGATCAGGCGGTGTGCGTTCAGGGTGTTGGCGCGCAGTTCTATCTTGTCGAAGGCGAACCCGATGCCGGCAGTGCGTCCTGCCGCGCTCACCCGCTGCCAGATTTCCGCCAGTTTCTCCGGGCCGCCGAATTTCTTTTCCAGAAACGGCCGGTAAGCTTCGCCGCACTCCGGCGTATCCGGGTTGAGAAAGAACGGATGCCAGCGCAGGGTCACCGCGCAGTCCGGCTGTTCCTCGCGCCAGAGTTCAAGCGCGCGATCAAGATGGCGCTTGCCGATGAAGCACCACGGGCACACCAGGTCGGAGACGACATCGATGCTCAATGCGGTCATGGCGCGCCGACCTCGAGCACGATCTTGCCGATATGGCGGCTGGATTCCATCAGCCGGTGCGCCTCGGCCGCCTGCGCCAGCGGAAAGCGGGCGAACAGGTGCGGCAGCAGGCGGCCTGCCGCCAGTTCCGGCCAGATGTTGGCGGCCAGCGCATCGCGGATCGCGGTCTTTTCGGCCGGTGTGCGTGGCCGCATGGTCGAGCCGGTGACGGTCAGGCGCTTGATCATGACCGGCATCAGGTCGGCCTCGCCCTTGCTGCCTTCGAGGAAGGCGACATACACCAGCCGTCCGTCGCGGCGCAGCGCGGCGAGGTTGCGCTGCAGGTAGGGCGCACCGACCATGTCGAGAATCACATCTACGCCGCCACCTGCGGTGATCCGTTTCACCTCCGCGGCAAAGTCGGCCGTGCGGTAGTTGATCGCATGCGCCGCGCCCGAGTTGAGGCAGAAGGCCGCCTTCTCCTCGTTGCCGACGGTGACGATGCACTCGACGCCGAGATGCTTCGCCAACTGGATGGCTACCAGCCCGATGCCGCTGGAGCCGCCATGCACCAACAGCCGCTCGCCGCGCTTGAGACGTCCCAGGTCGACCAGGTTGGCCCACACCGTGAACCACGTCTCGGGCAGCGCCGCGGCGCTGGCGAAGTCCATTCCGGCCGGGATCGGCAAGGCGTGGCTGGCCGCCGCCACGCAGCATTCGGCATAACCCCCGCCCGGCGTCAGCGCCGTGACGTTGTCGCCGACTTTCCAGCCGGTGACGCCGTCACCCAGCGCGGCTACGCGCCCGGCGACTTCCAGTCCCAGCAGCGGCGAGGCATCCGGCGGCGGCGGGTAGCGTCCCGCGCGTTGCAGCACGTCGGGCCGGTTCACGCCGGCGCAGACCACGTCGATCAGGATCTGACCGGGGCCTGGCTGCGGCGCCGGGCCTTCGGCCAGCGTCATGCAGCCGGCATCGCCGCCGGCGCTGTGGTCGATGTATTTCATGGTTCAGGGCTCCATCAGAAAATCATGCGCAAGTCTATCAGCCCGTCCGGTTCAAGCAGAGCGGCGGCGAGGCTGCTGATACACTCCGGACTCGAATATCTCGGCAAACACCAGGTGAAAAATATGCCACTGCTGGCTCGCGTCGGCTTCGCTGTCTTGCTGGTTGTCACGCTTGTCTGCCCGGTAGCGGCCGGCGACGAGGCGGCACCGGGGCGTGCGCAGGGTCTGCTGGCGTTTGGCTCGGAAGAAGGCATGGCACGCTTCGTCCGCGCCCCGGCGAAGGCGGATTTTGCTGCCCTGGCCAACCAGTTCGAGGCGCAGTCGAACGGTGCCTTCTGCGGTCCGACCACGGCCGCCATCGTCTTGAACGCGGTGCATGCCGGGGACCGCAATCTGCCCCGTGACCGCAGCCGCCTGCGTGCCGAAGATTTGCGCCATGTCCCGGCCGGATTCGACCTTGCGCTGCCGCGCTACACTCAGGACAATGTCATCAAGAAGGGGCGCAAGACCCGCGCCCAGGTGCTCGGCGAGCCGGTCACGGTCGATGGTCGGCAGTTCAGGGATGGCGGCTATCAGTTGCGCCAGTTCGATGAACTGCTCAGGGCGCACGATCTCGTCACGCGGCTGGTCGTCGTGGATGAAGCGAAGTCCGAGGCGGAGATTCGCGGCGACCTGGCGGACAACCTCAAGCGCGCCGGAGACTACGTGGTGGTCAATTACCGGCGCGATGCGGTCGGCCAGCGTGGCGGTGCGCACATCTCGCCGCTGGGCGCCTACGATGCCGAGTCGGATTCGGTCCTGGTGCTGGACGTCAATCCCGCCAGTGCGGGCTGGGTCTGGATGCCGATCCCGGCACTGGTCAGCGCAATGCGTACTTTCGATACCGTGGAGAACCGTGGCTACATCCTCGTCAAGCCGCACTGAGCGCTGCTGCGCAAGCTATCAGCGACTGTTCAATCATGTTCCGGCCTGATGATTTCCTGATTCCGCAACGACTGGAGACCAGGCGCCTGGTGTTGCGGATGTTCGTCGATGACGACTGGCGTGCGCTGCACGAGCACTATGCCGACGCCGAGTGCACGCGCTTCACCTTTCGTCGCGCCTTGACCGAAGCCGGCACCTGGCGCGCCATGGCGAGCATGGCAGGGCAGTGGTTGTTGCGCGGTTACGGTCCCTATGCCGTCGAGGAAAAGTCGACCCAGTCGGTGCTGGGCACCGTCGGGCTCTGGTATCCGCTGGAATGGCCGGAGCCGGAAATCAAGTGGGCGCTGGCCCGCCGGCACCAGGGCAAGGGCTACGCCAGCGAGGCGGTGCGGGCCGTGCAGAGCATGGTGCAGGAATGTCTGCCGGACCAGTCGCTGATCAGCCTGATCGATTGCCGGAACGCGGCTTCAATCAGGCTGGCCCTGGCGGTTGGGGCAACTCTGGAGAGGGAGATCGAGTTCGCCGGAAGTCCGTTTCACATCTACCGCCATCCGCAACGGAGGTGACAGCAATGACCATTGGCCACATTGACTACGAACTGCGCACGGCGGACGGCGTGGGCCTGGCCGGTCAGGCCTGGCTGCCGCCGCTTCCTCGCGCCATCATTGCCATAGTGCATGGCATCAACGAGCATTCCGGGCGTTATGGTTTCATCGCCGAACGGGCCAATCAGCTTGGCCTGGGCGTGGTGTCGGTCGACTTGCGAGGCCACGGGCGCTCGCCGGGCGAACGTTCCTATGTCGAGCGCTTCGACGATTACCTGTTCGATGTCGATGCGCTGCTGGCAAAGGCCCGCCAACTGGCCGCCGGGCGTCCGCTGGTGCTGATGGGCCACAGCATGGGCGGCGCCATCGCCTTGCGCTGGGTGGCGCAGCGCGGGCAGTCGCTGGCGGGGTTGGTGCTGTCTTCTGCCGCGCTCAGGATCGGCGGCGACGTGCCGCGCCTGCTGGTCTGGCTGGCTCCGTTCCTGTCGCGCTGGCTGCCGCACCTGCGCGGCACGCGCTTGCAAGCCGAAGTGATCAGTCGCGATCCGGCCGCCGTTGCCGCCTATCTCGCCGATCCGTTGGTGACCCAACTGGCGGCGCCGGCCCGCACCGGCGCCGGCCTGCTGCGGGTCATGGAACTCAATTGTGCCGCGGCGCCGGGGCTTGGCCTGCCCCTCTACCTGTTTCATGGCGATGCCGACCGGCTTACCGATCCGGCCGGCAGCCGGGCGATATACGAACTATGGGGCGGAGCGGACCGCACACTGCGCCTGTGGCCGGGCAGCCGTCATGAGACGCTGAATGATCTTGATCGCGAGGCGGTGGCGGCGGAACTTCTGGACTGGGTGCTGGCGCACTGCGCTGACCCGCAAGCGTCCGGTGCCGGCGCTGACGCCGCTGTTCAAGTGTGACGCCCCCGCCGGCAAGCGTATGCTGCTCGCCGGCCTGAAGTCTACGGTGCCGTCTCCGGGACGGCGAAGGCAAACGTGCCTTTCTTCGACTTCTTCACCCGGTACATTGCCTGATCGGCAGCGCGGATCAAGGTTTGCACATCGCCGGTGTGATCGGGGAAGATCGCAATGCCTATGCTCGCTCCCAACTGCAAGGGATGCCCGGCGAACTCGACCGGACGGGAAACGGCAGTCACGATGTTTTCAGCCACCATCGCCGATGCATCCACATCGCCAATGTCGCCGAGGATAACCAGGAACTCGTCGCCGCCTATGCGCGCTGCAGTGTCTTCCTCGCGAAGGCTGGCGCGCAGCCGCCTGGACACTTCCTTCAGTACCTCGTCTCCTGCATCGTGGCCATAGGTGTCATTTACCGCCTTGAATCCGTCGAGGTCAATGAACAGCAGCGCGACTTTCTCATTTGAGCGGCGCGCCTTGCTGCAGGCCACGTGCAGCCGGTCGTCGGCGAGTCGCAGCGTCGGCAGGCCGGTGAGATGATCGTGGGTGGCCAGTCTTTCCAGTTCGTTGCGTTGCGCCTTTACATTGTCGAGGGCGGTTTCCGCCGCATCAAGCATTGCATTGGCGCTCTTCGACAACATCCCGATTTCATCCGTCGCGTGTTTCGCTGCGATCTCGATGCGAGTTGAACTGCCGGGCTGGATCGAGGTCATGCTCTGTGCCAGACCGGTAATGGGATTGATGATCATGACGCGCAAGACAGCGGCCAGAATGAGCACGGCCATCACAACCTGGACCAGCATCAACAGGGTTTGCAGCAGCGCGGCTCGCGTAGCCCTGCTGTCGACTTCGTTGTCATTTTGAATCACCACCAGCGCGCCGATGCGTTCTATGCGATCCACAGGGGAGATCAGCGGGTAAATTTTTTCGGTACCGATGCCGATTTTTTGGCGAAAGCCCTGTTCGCTCTTGAAACCTTCCATCGATTCGATGCGCGCCGCCAGGATGATGGGGTTGGCCGTCAAGCCCGCGAGTACTTCCTTGGCGATTTCATTATTGGCCGCATAAGCCGCGACTTCGGCCTGGACTTGCACGGTGCGGACCAGTTGCTGCTGCAATGATTCCGCCGAGCCGAGCTCGTGCCGGTAGGAATAGCTGTAGGTGAAAACTCCGGATATGAGCGCGAACACGGCCAAGCCGATGCCGACGGAAAAGACCAGCCGCGTATCGAGGCGCTTGAATAGCGGATTTCTCATTCGCGCTTCATTCCTTCAGACGCAGAACCACTTTCACCGAACCCTTGACCGCCTCAGCATCAACGTAGCCGATCGCGTTGCGGTTGCGGCTTACTGCATCAAGGACCGAGCGGCTGTCCGCCAGAGCGACCGGCGGCAGCACTTCGCCGCTGAAGCGCAAGCGCGCCCAGTAGGCATTCAGCTGCTTGACCGGCATGCCGTTCAAGGCGCGAAAGAATGCTTCGCGCAAGGGGCTGTCAAGCGCTTGCTCATAGATTGAAGCCGGCAACGGAGTTTTCAGCCCGCCGGCGTCGAAGCTGCGGCTGCGGCCAAGATAAAGATCGGAGACTTGCCGTTGCGTCATGGCGTGCACCGGGTTGTCGGGATGAACGATGACCGCGACATCGGCACACGCCGCCAGCGGCGAGGCCAGGCAGAGCAGGCAGACAAAAATTTTGCGCTTGAAGAGCTTGCCCATGGTCAGAAGGCGAAGTCCAGCGTTGCGGAAACCTGGTTGATGCGAGTGGCCTGAGCTTCAAGGGTGCCGGGATGCAACTGCTGTCCATACCACAGCCCATAACCGTTGGGCTTGATGAATGTTCTGATCCACTGCAGCTTGAGTGCCGCCTGGTGGTTGAAATCCCATCGCGTGCCGAGGGACAGGGTGTCCTGCTCTATACGGGTGAGGTTTACCGCCGAGATGGCAGTGTGGAGCAGGGGGGCAATCAGGGGTGGCCAAACGTTGGCGGCGGTACGCATGCTGGTGTCGGGACGATAAGCGCTCGCCACCACATAGTGGGTCCAGTCGCCGAAGCGCCGGCCGACGCTGAGGTAGCCGTTGTGGCCATTCGGCACTGTAGCTACCGTCGTGCTGCTATGCACCAGCTCGGATTGCGCCAGCCATATGCCATCATCGTAGGTGGCGCCGATCGTGGCATAGGTTACTTTGGCGCCCTTGAACGTAATGTTATTGCGCAGATCGGCGGCCTCCGCGCTGACCGCGCTGCTGACGAAGATGTTTGGACTTGCTATCCCGTCGAGAGCCTGAAGCAGGGAGGCTGACACGGCTATCTCGTTGGCGACGGTGAATTGCGAGTAAGCGGCCTTGGCGCGCCACAACTCCGATTGTCGGGAGACGGACAAGCCCAGCATTTTCTCGGCCTTGAAGTCGTAACTGGCGCCCAAGGATATCGGTGAAGTCTTGCTGTTCGCCGCCTGGACCTTGATCCGCCAACGGGCATCGTCGGTGTAAATGTTGTAGGCGGCATCGACGCCATCCACCGCGGCAATCGGGATCCAGCCATACAACTCCACCGGTGCGCGGGCCCAGGAATACGCATAACCGACCTTGCGGTAGTCCGACATCAGGAACGCGTCGTAGTTGAGGCGCCCCAGACGGAGATCGACTTGCGATGTCGGCCTGATGGCGACATAGGCCAACTCGGTCGAACTGTTCAGGTCGGTGTTGGTGTGATCCTTGAAAACGATCTGGCCGACCAGATCGACTGTCGGATTGATGGCATATTCAAGCTGCAGGCCGAGGCTGGAGCTCCACCGCCGGGTGGCTTGGGTGTTGGAGCTTTCGCCGACATCAAGGGCCGGGACAATGTCGGAGCGGTTGGCGGAGCCGTAGCGGATCGTGCCGAAACCGCTCAGGCGGAGATCATCGGCGGCAAGGGCGGCCGTGTTGCCGATGGCCAACAACAGGATCAGGATCAGCTTCCACCGCGGCGGCGAGTAAGGCCTGTTCCGCTCTGATTTTCTAGAAAACATCACTCTTTCCCATCTGTCCGCTGTCTCTGGTGACCGAGGAAGCACAGTGCTTCCGGCTACGATGCGGAACTGGCATGGATCCGACATGGGACCAGATTGCTGTCCCGCAAATTTGCGTTCCCGTATGTCGAAAGATATGCCGAGACGGAGGTGAGAGATATACCGTGATGACCTTATTCGCACTACCGGGAAACCGGTATATAGGTCTAGCGAACGCTGCTGGCGAGGCTCTCCCTGGTCAGGGTAATGTCTTGTTCCCCGGGTCACCGCCTTCGGCAAACCAGCGCAGCTTCTCGCGCAGCGTCACCACCTCGCCGACGATGATAAGAGTCGGCGCTTGCAGCTTGGCAGCGGCGGCCAGACCCGGCAGGGTCGACAGCGTAGCGGTGAGCGAACGCTGACTGGGTTGGGTGCCGTGCTGCACGATCGCCGCCGGCCAGTCGGCGGGCAGTCCGTGTTCCATCAGTCTGGCACAGAGGTAGGACAGGCCTGACAGGCCCATGTAGATCACCACGGTCTGGCGGCGGCGGGCAAGTCCCGGCCAATCCAGGTTCATGCTGCCGTCGCGCAGGTGGCCGGTGACGAAGACGCAGGCCTGGGCGTGGTCGCGATGGGTCAGCGGTATGCCGGCATAGGCGGCGACACCGGCGGCGGCGGTGATGCCGGGCACCACCTCGAAGTTGATGCCGTCGGCGTGCAGGGTTTCGACTTCCTCGCCGCCACGGCCGAAGATGTAAGGGTCGCCACCCTTAAGGCGCACCACGCGTTTGCCGCTGCGGGCCAGGCGCACCAGCAGCGCATTGATCTGTTCCTGCGGCAGGGAGTGGTTGCCGCGCTCCTTGCCGGCATAGATGCGTTCGGCATCAGGGCGGGCGAACTCGAGCACGGCTTGCGAAACGAGGTTGTCGTAGACCAGGACGTCGGCTTCGCCGATCAGGCGCGCGGCCTTGAGGGTGAGCAATTCCGGGTCGCCCGGTCCGGCGCCGACCAGATAGACCCAGCCGGGTTGAGCTGAAATGGGTTTCATGGAGGCGAATGCAACCGTAGCCGGGTCGCTCCGGTTGCTCAGGAACAACCGCCACTGCAACTGCCGCCGCACTTCCCGGAATTCCCGGCGGCGGGCGGCGCGGTACAGCCGCCGCGAAAGATGAACTGGAACTCACCGGGTTCGACTTCGGTGAAATCCAGCGTGGTGTTCTCCAGCAGGGGCTGGCTGAGTGGCGAAATCAGGATCGCGACGCCGACGCTGTCGACTATCAGGTCGTCTTCGCGTTCCTCGTCGAAGCCCATGCCATAGACCAGTTCGCCGTCCTTCTCGTCGTGCTTGACGGCCACGCGCAGCATGGGCCGGGACGGGCTGCCGGGCTGCTCGGCAGCAGCGCGGATGATCTGCTCGGCGGCGGCAGTGGTCAGTGCGAACATGGCATGGTTTCCTTGAGATCGGCAGTCCGGCAGGCGCGGACGTATTGGACAAATTTCGCCGGCCAGTCGCAGTCGCCGGAGGCACGCAGGTGCGTGTAGGAAGCCAGCAGCCGGTACAGCAGGACGCCGTCGCGCTGACCGTCAATGCCGTGTCCGCGACGGACCGCATAGGCATAGCGGGTGTCGGCCGGCAGATCGCCGAGGCTCGAGTAATGGAACTCGTGGCCGTGCAGCGCTGCGTCGCCGGCGGGCTTGCCGGCTGTGCGCCACGGATGGCCGGCGTTGGCTTCGAGTATGACGTAGCCGCGACCGACCGGCTTGTCGTGCATGCGGATGTCGCCGGGAATCACGCCGACCATTGCGGCGCTGCGGCCCTGCCATTGAATGCTGCGGGCGAGATACATCAGGCCGCCGCATTCGGCATAGGTGGGCAGGCCGGCTTCGATGGCGCGCCGAAGGTCGGCACGCAGGCCGGTGTTGCCTTCCAGTTGCTCGAGAAAGCACTCGGGAAAGCCGCCGCCGATCAGCAAGCCGTCGCAGGGCGGCAGGCGGGAATCGCGCAGGGTGTCGAAGAATACGGTCTGCGCGCCGGCGGCGGTGAGCGCCTCGAGGTCATCGGCGTAGTAAAAACCGAAGGCGGCGTCGCGGGCGACGGCAATGCGTACCGGCTGTTCGTCGCTGCGCCACTGCGGCAGCGGCGGTGGCAAGGGAATGTCGGTCTGGCTGATGGCCAGCAGGCGATTCAGGTCGACCTGCGCCGCGATGCGTGCGCCGATGGCGGCGACGTGTCGCCCGGCCTCGGCCGTTTCGTTGGCCGGCATCAAGCCGAGATGGCGTTCGACCAGCGCCAGTTCGGCATCTTCCTGCACCGCGCCGATCACCGGCACGTCGGTGTAATGCTCGATCACGGCGCGCAGCTTGGCTTCGTGGCGGCGGCCGCCAAGGCGGTTGAGGATGACGCCGGCAATGCGGATCTTCGGGTCAAACGCCTGGTAGCCGAGGATCAGCGGCGCGATGCCGCGCGTCATGCCGCGGGCATCGAGCACCAGCACCACCGGCAGATCAAGCAGGCGCGCCAGGGCGGCGTTACTGTTGCAACCTTCGAGGTCGAGCCCGTCATACAGCCCCTTGTTGCCCTCGACCAGGCAGACCTCGGCGTCATGGCCATGGCGGGCGAACTGGCTGAGCAATTCGGTATCGGGCGAGAGGAAAAAATCCAGGTTGTAGCAGGGGCGGCCGGAGGCGACCGAAAGCCACAGCGGATCGATATAGTCCGGTCCTTTCTTGAAGGTCTGCACCGAGCGCTGGCGCTGGCCATGCTCCCCCGAACTGAGAGCCGCCGCCAGCCCGATGCTGATGGTGGTCTTGCCCGAGGACTTGTGCGCGGCAGAAATCAGGAAGCGATGCATGCTGCCGGGGCCGGACTGCAGTTCAGTCGGTCTTGCTGCCGGCCGCTTCGAGTTGGGCGGGGTCGTCGTGGGGCATGAAATCCAGCACGCGCACGCCGATGAGGGTGATGGTGAAGGCGATGCCGATCCCGCCCAGCGCCAGCAGCATCTCGGGCAGGCTGGCCGCGTAATGATCGACCTCAGCATCGAAGAAGCTGCTCTTGACCTCATAGCCGGGGAAGATGTCGAGCGGGAAAGCCTGACCGCCGATGATGAAGACATAAAGCTGGATCAATCCGCCGAGGATGACCAGCAGGGATGCGAGGTTGACCCAGGCGCCGCGCGCCGCGGTGGCCGGATGGTAGAGCAGCGCCAGGGGCAGCAGGCTGCCGAGCAGGACTTGGCCGACCCAGAACAGGGAAGTGAATTCGCTGTTCATCAGGATGAAATATTCGAAGGCGGTGTTCTTGGCGAAATAGATGTTGGCCAGATGCATGACGGCGGTGAAGTAGAGCGTGGCGGCAACAAAGCTCCCCAGCAGGTTCTTGGTGCGCTGCAGGACCAGCGCCGGCAGTTGCGTTCCGTTCGCGGCGTACATCGCCGCCTGCGTCAGGATATGGATGGCCAGGCCCCAGGCGAAGGACATGATGATGAACATCGGTGCCAGCAGTGCCGTGCCGTAGGCCTGGCGCGCGACGAGGAAGACGAAGATGCAGCCGGTGCCGGTGGTCATTACCACGCGCCAGATGAAGGTGGCGAAACCGACCACCTTTGACCACGGGTTCATGCGGCGTTCCATCATGGTCCACAGATAGACGGCGACCAGTGAATAGAACACCGGATAGAGAATCATGTTCCAGCCGAAGACCGAGGTCAGGTTGACATGCGTTGCCGCCACCATGATGCGGTCGGCGCGGCCGAGGTCGAGCATGATCGCCGCCAGTCCTCCGGTCAGCATTGCCACGGCGAGCAGGCCGGCCAGCGGCGCCCGCGACTTGTAGAGCTCCCGGCCGAAGACCGATGCCATGGAGCCGATGTTGAGCACGCCGGACGCGGAAACAATGAGGAAGATGGCGACGATGAGCGGCAGACCCCAGACAATCTGGTTGTTCATGCCGGTCACGACGTGGCCCTGATGTTCCATGTAGAGCGCGGCGGCGACGCCGGTCGCCGAAACCAGAGCGCCGATGGCGGCAGTCAGGTAGAACAGGCTTTCCTTGTTGCGGGGATCGGGTTTCATCATGGCGTCGCCGGGCCGCCCCAAGGCGCCATGAAGTCAACAAAACGGAAGCCGCATGGCGGCTGAACCGTGGTCACCCCTTTCCTCGGGAAAGGGGTTGGGGGTAAGGTCAATTTTGACATGGTCAGATTCCCTGGTAGCGCACGCCGGGATCGAGGCGCAGATCGGCGCGGACCTGGGTGGTCGGTACGCTGGCGATTTGTTTGGCGATGGCGCTGGACGCATCGTTGAGGTCGCCGAAGCTCATTGCGCCTTCGGGGCAAGATTCGACGCAGGCCGGCTGCAGGCCCTTGTCCACGCGATGCACGCACAGCGTGCAGCCCTCGACGCAGCCCTGGCCGCGCGGCACTTCGGGATTCTGCTCATGCAAGGGGGTATGGACGAAGGAGCGTGCCTTGTAGGGGCAGGCCATCATGCAGTAGCGGCAACCGATGCAGATGTGGCGGTCGACCAGCACGATGCCGTCGGCGCGCTTCATCGATGCGCCGGTGGGACAGACGTCGACGCAGGGGGGCTTGGCGCAGTGCTGGCACATCATGGGCAGTTGCGTGCTGTGGCCGGTGCGGCGATCGACCAGTTCGATCTTGCGTATCCACTGCGAGTTCTGCCGCGGATCGGGAAGCTTTTCGGTGACGCCGTTTTCGCTGTGGCAGGCGTCGATGCACTTGCGGCAACCGGGCGCGCATTTGTTGGCGTCGATCAGCAGGCCCCAGCGCACCGCGGGCGAGGCCGCGCTGCCTGGCTTGCGCGCATCGGCGGCATTGGCCGCATCGGCGTTGCCGGCGACGGCCATCAGGTGCAGGCCCGGCGCAATGACGGTGAAGCCGAGGCCGGCAACACCGGTACCGGCGGCGGCAAGGAAGGCGCGGCGCGGGTTCTTGTCTTGGCTGCTCATGGCTTTACTCCCGCTGCCTTGAACCCGGCCTTGGGCTGGTGGCACTCGAAGCAGTCGAGTTTCACCGCGGCATAGGCGTGGCAGCCCTGGCAGAAATTATCGTTGCTGCCCAGCACCGAACCGGTCTGCTTGCTGGCGTGGCATTCGATGCAGGCATTGAGCGAGGCCGCCTCGCCGCGGACTCCCTGGCGCAGGGTGCGGTCGCGCTGGTGCTTGAGCATCTCCATGTGGTTGCGGCGCATTTCTTCCGCTGGCGCTACGCACTTCCCGGGGTTGGCGATGTCGATGGCCGGCCTGGCCGTGCGACCGCCTTCGTCGGCGAGAGTCGGTGCCGACGATATGGCGAATGCGGCGAAGGCCAAAAGGAAAAATCTCACCGCAGAGGCGCACAGGCGCAGAGAAAGGCAACGCAGAGGAAAAGCAAGGGTCTTGGCATTTCTCTGCGCATCCTCTGCGCCTCTGCGCCTCTGCGGTAAGGCTTTCAGGTTCACTCGCCCAGCCCCATCTGGATGTAGCCCGTCGGACATACGTCGGCGCAGATGTGGCAGCCGATGCATTTGTCGTAGTCGGTGGCGACATAGCGGCCGGTCATGGACTCAGTCTTCTTGACCTTGTACACAGCGGTCTGCGGGCAATACATGACGCAGCTGTCGCACTCGAAGCACTGGCCGCAACTCATGCAGCGCTTGGCCTCGGCAATGACCTGCGCTTCGGTCAGCGGATCGATGCGCTCGGCAAAATTGCCCAGTGCCGAATCCTTGTTCAGATGCGTGATGTGGCGCCTGTTGCGGGGCGTGTACAGGAAATGGCCGAGGAACAGCTGGTCGTGCGGGATCACGTAGCGGTCGGAGCGATTCTCGTAGTTGTGCACTACCGCCTTGCTCTGGTCGGTGCCGCGCAAGGCGCCCTCGACCGTACCCAGCTGGATGTTCTTTTCATGGTACTTGCGCATCAGGTCAAAGGAATGCACATCGATCTTGGGCCGCCGCTGCGCCTCGAGATTGCCGAGGAAGCGGTCGATGCCGTCGGCCGCAATGGCGCCGTGGCCGACGGCGGTAGTCAGCAGGTGGGGGCGGATGACATCGCCGCCGGCAAATACGCCCGGCTTGCCGTTGACCTGGTAATTCTTGTCGGCAGCGACGGTGCCCTTGCCCGAGTTGAATTCCTCGATGCCGGTGAAATCCACCGCCTGGCCGATGGCCGATACGATCAGGTCGGCCGGCAGATCCTTTTCCGTACCTTCGATTCTCTTGATGTCGAGACGGCCCGAGATCATTTTGGCTTCGCACTGCATCACGCGCAGCGCGGTGGCGCGGCCGTCGGCACCCTTGACGACACCGATCGGCATCCAACCGCCCATGAGGGCGATGCCTTCGGCCTCGGCATGATCGATTTCAGGCTTGCTGGCCATCATCTTGTCAACCGTGAACACCGAGGTCAGCGTGACTTCGGCGCCTTGACGCAGCGAGACATCGGCGACGTCCTGCGCCAGGCGGCCGGCGATGGCGCCTTCGATGTCGGAGGGGTTGGTCTTCTGGATATGGCCGAGACGCCGTGCCACGGTGGCAACGTCGATCGACGTGTCGCCGCCGCCGACCACCACCACGCGCTTGCCGACGTGCTGCAGACGGCCGTCGTTGAAGGCCTTGAGGAAGGCCGTGGCGGTAACGATATTCGGCGCGGCATTGGCCGCGGCATCGCCTTCGATGGGAAGGGCGCGACCGGCCTGGGCGCCGAGGCCGAGGAAGATGGCGTCAAAACCGCTGCGCAATTCTTCCAGAGTGACGTCGGTGCCGATGCGCGTCTTGAGACGCACGGCAACGCCGAGATCGAGGATGCGCTCGATTTCGGCGTCGAGGGTCTCGCGCGGCGTGCGGTAGCCGGGGATGCCGTAGCGCATCATGCCGCCGAGGAATTCATGCTCGTCGAAAATCGTGATGCTGTGTCCCTTGAGCGCCAGCTGGTAGGCGACGGAGAGGCCGGCGGGTCCGCCGCCGACGACGGCGACCTTCTTGCCGGTCTTGACTTGCGGCGCCGTGAACTTGAGGCCGTGCTGGATGGCCCAGTCGCCCAGATAGTGTTCGACAGAGTTGATGCCGACATGATCCTCGACTTCATTGCGGTTGCAACCGGACTCGCAAGGCGCCGGGCAGACACGGCCCATCACCGAGGGCAGCGGATTGGCTTCGGTGAGACGCCGCCAGGCATATTCCTGCCAGCTCATGACGGGCTTGCCGTCGGCTCCCAGAGGCGGCTTTTCGATGCCGCGCACGATGTTGAGATAGCCGCGGATGTCTTCGCCGGCCGGACAGGACCCCTGGCAGGGCGGCGTCGACTGGACGTAGGTCGGGCACTTGTAGGAATGGCTGGCCTGAAATATCTGTTGTTGCCGGCGCTTGAACCCGGTCTCGCCCTCGGTGTAGCGGCGGAAGTTGAGTTTCTCGGGCTGGGTTTCAGTCGTGGCGGACATGGTCGTCTCCATTGATACGTTCTTGAAATGCCTTCACCACAGAGACACAGAGACACAGAGAGAAATGCAAGGGCAATTTCTCGTGGCTCTTCCTCTGTGTCTCTGTGTCTCTGTGGTTCATTGTTCCTGGCCTAAAACGATCGCGGTGCTGACCAGCTGGTGTACGCCGCCGGCCATGCCCATCTTGTAGCCGTAGTAGGGCAATATCTTGGTGAATTGGGCCTTGCAGATGGCGCAGATCATCGCCACGAAATTGACCTTGTCGCGATCCGCCACTTCCTTGATGGCTTCCATGCGTGGCAGGGCGCCCTTGAGGCGCAGATCGATCAGTTCGTCGGTGAGGACGCCGCCGCCGCCGCCGCAGCAGAAGGTTTTCTCGCGGATGGTGTCGGGCGCCATTTCGACGTAGTGGTTGGCGACGGCGCGGATGATGTTGCGCGGAATGTCGAACTGGCCGCCGGGCATGTCGCCCATGCGTGAGGCGCGGGCGACGTTGCAGGAGTCGTGGAAGGTGATGATGCGATGGTCGTTGGCCGACTTGTCGAACTTGAGGCGGCCCTGCTGGATCAGGTCCCAGGTTAGCTCGCAGATATGCGAGGGCTGCCGGTAGTTCGGGTCGAGCTGCTTCTGCAGCTGGATGGCGAACGGATCGTTGGCACCGGCGCCGATGCCGGTCAGGGTGTTCCAGAAGGCATAGGCGACACGCCAGGCGTGGCCGCATTCGCCGACCACGATGCGCTTGACGCCGAGTTCCAGCGCGGCTTCGCGCACGCGCAGGGCGATCTTGCGCAGCTGTTCGTAGTTGCCGATGAACATGCCGAAGTTGCCGGCTTCGGAGGCCTTCGACGATAGCGTCCAGGAGATGCCTGCGGCATGGAAAACCTTGCCGTAGCCTATCAGGCTCTCGATATGGGGTTCGGCGAAGAAGTCGGCGGAAGGCGTCACCAGCAGTACTTCGGCACCATGCACGTCGAGCGGATACCTGACGTCGACGCCGGTGTCCTCCTTGACGTCTTCCTCGACGCCCTCCAGAGTATTGATCAGCGCCGGGCCGGGCAGGCCGAGGTTGTTGCCGATCCGGTGCACCTTGCCGATGATCTCGTTCGAGTATTTCTGTCCGTAGCCGGCGGAGTCGAGAATCGAGTGCGCCGCCATGGTCACTTCGGCGGTGTCGATGCCATAGGGGCAGTACAGCGAGCAGCGCCGGCACTGCGAGCACTGCCAGAAATAGGTGTACCAGTCGTCGAGCACTTCCCGCGTCAGGTCCTTGGCGCCCACCAGGCCGGGGAACAGCTTGCCGGGCAGGGTGAAGTAGCGGCGATAGACGCTGCGCATCAGTTCCTGGCGCGCCACCGGCATGTTCTTCGGATCGGCGGTGCCGAGGAAGTAGTGGCACTTGTCGGTGCAGGCGCCGCAGTGCACGCAGGAGTCCATGAACACCTTGAGCGCCCGGCTCTTGCCCAGCAGTTCGCCCATCCTGGCGATGGCCAGGTCATGCGTCACCTGCCAGTCGTCGTCGAGCTTGGCGTGAAAGCCGAGGGCTTCCTGGATCTTCTCGTTGGCGACGTAGGGCCGGCTTAGCGCCATGGATCCCGGCTGCAATGCCGGAATGCCTGGCATCTCGCGGTAGGCGGGAGCTTCGATCTTGGCCTTTTCGGCGGGCTTTGCAGCAGCGGCAGGAGCCGGTGCTGCTGCGACAGGGGTATCAGCCATGGTTGGGAACCCTTAGGCAAAATCTTTTAGCCACAGAGGGCACGGAGGGCACAGAGGCCACAGAGAAAGAAGCAGGTGCCTCACGCGACAAGAGGTTTTCTCTGTGATCTCTGTGTCCTCTGTGGCCAAGGGTCTTCATGCCTTCCTCTCCAGTGCTGCAGCCCAGGGAGCCAGACGGCGCGTTTCGCGCGGGTTATCGACCTGGTTGCGGGTCGGCGAGAAGAACACGCCGGGGGCATGCAGCAGCTTGCTGACCGGGAAGATGATCATCAGCAGTGCGACCATCAGCAGGTGCAGATAGAGGCCGGGGTGCGCCGGCAGCGGATTGACCTCGAATGACATCAGGCCGAGGAAAAACATCTTCACGGCAACGATGTCGGTGTGCATGACGAACTTCATCAGCAGGCCGGTCGCGGCGATGCCGAGCAGCAGGGCCAGCATCAGGTGATCGGACGGCGTCGAGATGTAGCGGATGCGTTCGACCAGAAAGCGCCTTGCCCAGAGCCCGGCCAGGCCGGCGGCCATGGCAAAGCCGGCATACATGCCGAAAGGCTGGATGAAGGCGATGACGAAATTGACCGGTTCGGTGAAGTAGCGCAGATGGCGCAGCAGCACCAGTGCCAGTCCGACATGGAACAGCCAGCCCAGTGCCCAGATCCACAGGTTGGACTTGAACAGGCTTTCAAAGAACACCACTTCGCGAAACAGGCGCAAGGCCACTCCGCTTCCCGTTGTCGGTGCGGGCGTGGTGGGAATGCTCAGCGGCGCCGGGGTGCGCGCATAGTCATACACCCGGTAGGCGACACCGCCCACCAGGACCAGCGTGGCGGCGTAGAACAGGATCGCGAAGAGGAGGTTCATGGACGTTCGCTATTGAGGCGCAAGAACGGGGATTCCGGAAAGCAATCGGGTCGAGGGCGCGAAGACAAGGAAGGCCGCAACGAGACAGTGCCCCAGGCACGGCGAGGCGCGGCAGACGCAGTCGACAAAGCCATCGGCCCGATTACGCACCGGAATCAGACGCAGCCGGTCGGCTTGGCAAGTCCGGCGATCTTGCAGGCCTGCTTGGCGGGGCCGTAGGGGAACAGTTCGTAGAGGTACTGGCTGGTGCCTTTGTCCGGACCGAGCTTCTTGCCGATGGCCTTGGTCAGCACACGCACGGCCGGGGCGATCTGGAATTCGTTGTAGTAGTCGCGCAGGAAGTTGATCACTTCCCAGTGCGCTTCGGTCATGACGACGCTTTCCGTCTGGGCGAGATAGTTGCCCACTTCCTCGGTCCAGTCGGCGAGGTTGATCAGATAGCCTTCTTCGTCGGTTTCGTAGGACTTGCCGTTGACTTCGATGCTAGCCATGTGTGTCTCCTTGGTGATGAACGGGGTAATAGGATGTCTTGCGGGAATGACGCGTCAGAGCCACGACTGGCAGTTCTTGTGCTGGGCGACGAGGTCGACGAAGCCGCCGTAATCGACGGTGGTGACGCCTTCCATGACGCGCTCATGCATGCCGCGCGCTTCGAGATCCGGCGCGAGTGCATAGACCTTGAAGCGCGACATCGCATCGCGCAGATGATTTTCCGCGGCATTGCCGCGGGTGGCGGCATACACGGCATCCTCGATCAGCAGGATGGCACCGCCGTCCTGCGCCACGCGCAGGCAGGACTCCAGTGCATTGCGTTCGGCCGGTGATTTATTGACGATATGCAGCATGTGAATTCCTTTTTCCTTAGAAGCTGAGGACCACGTCCTGCTCTTCCATGAGCTTGCCGAGTTCGGCGCGCGACATTACCGTGACATCGACCAGCAGGTCGTCTTCGGTGAGGCCGCGGGCTGCCAGCGATTCCTCTTCAACGTACAGTTTCTCGATGTCGTAACCATCCAGGGCGCGGTAGGTGGGCGAGAAGTTCTTGTTCTCGATGCCCTTGGTCTGCTGTCCCTTCTTCAACTGGAATACGCCGTCGTCCATGAAGACGAGGCTGACGTCCTGGTCGAAGGCTGCCGTGATCAGCACCACTTCCAGCGACTCGAGTGCATAGACGGTGCCGTAGGGGGCCTTGCGATTGACGAACATGAACTTCTTGACGGTGCCTTCAGACACTTTTTTCTCCCCAGACCGGCAACAACAACGCGTCTACCGCAGAGGCGCAGAGGCGCAGAGGTAACGCAGAGAAAGGCAAAGACGTATGCGCAAGATTGATTTTCTCTGCGCCTCTGCGCCTCTGCGGTGAGGTTTTGCGAACTTTGCTCATGGACTAATCGCCAAAGGTAACGAGGCGGTCGGCCTCGATGCCGGCTTCGACCAGTTGGCCGAGTCCCGAGATGCGGAAGCCGGCAGCCAGGTTCTCGTCGCGGATGCCCCGACGCAGAGCGGCGGCAACGCAGACCACGAGGTCGACGCCGTGTTCTGCGGCAAGCTTGGACCAGCGCGAGACGATGTTGCGATCGTCCAGCGGCGGCTCGGTCAGTGAAGACGCATTGTTCACGCCGTCGTTGTAGAAGAACACGCGACGGATCTCGTGGCCCTTCTCCAGCACGGCTTTGCAGAACAGGTAAGCCGAGTCGCTGGCCTGGTGCTGGTAGGGACCTTCGTTGATGGTGACTGCAAATTTCATAGGGCGTCTCCGCGGGACATTGGCCGCGCTACAGTTAGTTCAACCCGGACGCCGCGCAGCGGCGGAACCGTGGTCGCCCCTTGCCGCGGGAAAGGGGATGGGGGATAGGTCGTCGCCTTCATGCATTTAGAATCTGATGTGGGTCGAGGCGTTGAGGTTGGCGCGCGAACCGCGCCAGTCGTCGATCAGGTACTTGGTGAAGGGCAGGCCGGTCTTTTCGAAGAAGCGTGGCCAGCCGATGCGGTCGATCCAGTCGGAGAGGCGTTCCCATGGACGGGCGTCGGCCTTGTAGGTACGCAGGATGTTGCCGACTACGGCGTTGACTTCCGGCCAGCGCGGCGCATTGTTGGGCAGGCCGGAGGCGACCATTTTCATGAAAGTGGGCTTGCCGCGGGCGTTGGAGTTCTTGCCGCCGACCCAGATCGCCAGCTTCGAATATTCGGGGTCGTTGATCTGCATCGGCGGGCAGGGCGGATAGCAGGCGCCGCAGCAGATGCACTTCTTTTCATCAACTTCGAGCGAGGGCTTGCCGTTCACCAGCGCCGGACGGATCGCGGCCACCGGACAACGGGCGACCACAGTCGGACGCTCGCAGACATTGGCGACCATCTCGTGATTGATCCGCGGCGGCTTGGTGTGCTGAATGATGACGGCGATGTCGGCCTGTCCGCCGCAATTGATCTCGCAGCAGGAGGTGGACAGATGCACGCGGTTGGGCATCTCCTCGGCCTTGAACTCGTCGTAGAGCCCGTCCATCATCGACTTGACCACGCCCGAGGCGTCGGTGCCGGGGATATCGCAGTGCAGCCAGCCCTGGGTGTGGGACACCATCGACACCGAGTTGCCGGTGCCGCCGACGGGAAAGCCGTTCTTTTCAAGTTCGGCGATCAGCGGGGCGACCTTCTGTTCCGCAGAGACCATGAACTCGATATTCGAGCGGATCGTGAAGTGCACGAAGCCTTCGGCGAAATTGTCGGCGATGTCGCAGAGCCGGCGGATGGTGTAGTGGTCCATCTGGCGCTGGGTGCCGGCGCGCACGGTCCAAACCTGATCGCCGCTGTGGGAGACATGGTGCAGGACGCCGGGACGCGGACGGTCGTGATACTTCCAGTTGCCGTAGTTGGCGACGAATTTCGGATGCAGGAACTTCTTGTTGTCGAGAAAACCCTCGACCGGCTTGCGCATTTGGGGCTGGGACGTGGTGGGCTGAGACATTGTGTTTATCTCCGGATTTCGCTATTCGGTTGTCGGCGCCGCAAGCTCAGGCGGCGGCCTTCTTGGCATTGATCTTGGCCACTTCTTCGTCCCAGCCGAGGGTATTGACGTAGGGATTCATGCGCGGGCTGTTGACCATGTTGGCATCGATCTCGAGGCCGATGCCCTCGAGGAAGTTGACCAGACCGATACGCTCGATCATCTCGCCGGTGCGTTCGTGCTCCAGAGCGTTTTCGGCGAAGAAGTCGATGATGGTTTGACCGAGTTCGACCAGGTTCTCGTAGTCTTCGTCGTTTTGCAGTTTGAAGAAGGGAACCGCGACAGTGCCCATCAGGTCGCCGATCTTCAGCGTACGCTTGCCGCCGATGAGAATCGTTGCGCCCTTGTCCACGCCGGTCGCCAGGGCGCCTGTCATGACGTTGATGCAGTGCATGCAGCGGACGCAGTCCTTGTTGTCGATTTCCAGCGCCTGGGTATCGTTCAGTGCCACGCTGCTGATGCTGCCGGTCTTCCTGACGTCCTTGATTTCCTTGATCTGGATCGCCTTGGTCGGGCAGCGCGAGACGACATCGTTGACCAGTTCGTTCATGCCGTGTTTGGCAAACCACTTCTTCGCCAGGGCCTCATCGGTGCGCATGTTGTCGCGCCAGGTGCCGATGATGGCCATATCCGAGCGCTGGATCGAGTTCATGCAATCGTTGGGGCAACCGGAGAACTTGAACTTGAACTTGTAGGGCAGGGCCGGACGATGGATGTCGTCGAGGAAGCGGTTGACGACCATGGTGTGTGCCTTGGCTTCGTCGTAGCAGGACTGTTCGCAGCGCGCGGCGCCGACGCAGGACATGCCGGTGCGTACCGACGGGCCGGCGCCACCCATGTCGAAGCCCATCTTGTTGAATTCGTCCCAGGCCGGCTGCACGTTCTCGGTGGTGCAGCCCTGGAACATGATGTCCCCGGTCTGGCCGTGCAAGGCGATCAGGCCGGAACCGTACTTTTCCCAGACATCGCACATCTGGCGCAGGGTGGCGGTGTCATAGTGCATGCCGGGCGGCGGCATGATGCGGATGGTGTGGAACTCGGCCGCATCCTTGAACACCGGCTGGCCGGCGTCGTCCTTGATTTCGGTGAAGCGTGGAATGACCCCGCCGCCGTAGCCGCGCACGCCGACCGTGCCGCCCTTCCAGTAGCCCTTGCGGGTCTGGTAGGAGTGCTCGAGGTGGCCGAGTACATCGACCACGTAGTCCTTGTCCTTGGCCAGACGCTTGAGGCCGGTAACGAAACTGGGCCAGGGGCCGCTCTCCAGTTGGTCCAGGTTCGGTGTTGGGTGCATGGGCTTGGCCATGGGGTTTCTCCTCGTTGTCGGGGGTAACTTGATGGCACGATGGTAGGAGTCTGTGCGGTGCACAAACCATACTCCTGTAAGGTAATTCGACCTACCCGAAAGAGTTATATGCTTGCACTCCCATCCGGTGATGGCCGGATACCCGTCGCTGGTGCCATAGTCCGCTTCCACATAGAGGGGAATTCTTGGATACCGTTACCTCGCTCGACAAGTTTCGCGTGCCTCTCGGCAACCAGGAGATCGAACTGCAGCAGTTCGTCTTCGAGGCCGGCGGCATGCCGCTGCTGCGCACGCGCATTCGCGAGGCGAGCCGCTTCACCATTTTTGACATCGATCCGGTCACCGCGGCGCGCTGGGGCAAGGTGCTGTGCGAGTGGGCCGCGGCGCAGCCCGGCATGCCCGGGCGGGACGGGGAGGCCGTTTGAATCGCTTGTCTGAGGAGGCCTCAGCGCTGATGGCCGATGTCGTGTTTGCGCTCGAAGACGGCACGCTGGGCGACGATCACGCCTGTGCCTTGGCGCAGGCGGTGCGCCGTGCCTTGCCCTGGTTTGATGAAGAGCCCGAGGCCGGCATCCTGCCGCTGTCAGGCCTGGCGCGCGGCGAGGGCATGCGCTTTGTCGGCCGCCGCAGCCGCCTGGCTCTGCGCCTGCCGTTGCACCGCAGTGTCAGCGCCGGCGCGTTGGCGGGTGCCAGGCTCGATCTGGATGGCATTTTGCTGAAAGTCGGGGCCTGCAGCGTGCGGCCGCTGCTGCCCGCCCGTGGTGTTGTCTATTCGCATTTCGTCAGCGTGGACGCCGCGGACGAGATCGAGTTTCTTGAGCGTTGCCGCTCCCAATTGGCGGCGCGCGGCCTTACGCCGCAACTGATCAGCGGCAAGGCACGCGAACTGCGCGCGGCCGACGGCGTGGTACGCGGTTTCAGCTTGATGTTGCACGGTTTGGCGCGTGCCGAATCTCTGTCTGTACAGGAAGCCGGCCTGGGCGCGCATCGTACGCTGGGCTGCGGCATTTTCGTTCCTCATAAATCGGTCGCCGCTGTCGGCGACTGACCACCACACTACCAATCGAGGAGATTCCTCATGTCCGACCTTGCCACCTTGACCCTTGATGTAAGCGGCCTGCCTTGTCCGGCGCCTCTGCTGGGCGCCAAAAAACTTGTCGACGACCTGCAGCCCGGTCAGACCCTGCGGCTGATTTCCGACTGTCCCGGCACGGCAGACGACCTCTTCTCATGGGCAAAAGTCACCGGCAACGCCGTGCTCGGCAGCGAGAGGCTGGCGGACGGCAAGAGCGCCTACCTGATTCAGCGCGCCGGCGGCGCCAGCACCACGCCCGTCGCCCATGTCACCCTCGACATGCGCGGCGTGTCCTGCCCCGGTCCCATCGTGCAGGCCAGGAAACTGCTGGAGGGCATGAAGTCGGGCGAGGTGCTGCAACTTGTCAGCGATTGCCCGGGATCGGCGGACGATATTGCGTCCTGGGCCCGGGCAGGTGCCGCCGATCTGCTGTTTTCGCATGAGTCCGGACGCGGCATTCACGAGTTCTATTTGAAGAAGGCCTGAAGGCGTCCTGCATCCGGTTTTTATCGACCCTTCCCCCAACCCCTTCCCTGCAGGAAGGGACGACTAGTTAGAGGAGATCACCCATGAGCTACACCATCAACGGCGTTGAAAAGGAAGCTGACGACTACGGCTATCTGCTGGAGCCGGACTTCAGCGAGGAGGCGGTGCAGGTCATCGCCGCGGCCTGCGGCATCACGCTCACCGGGCAGCACTGGAAGGTTATCAACTTCCTCCGCACCAAGTATCGCGAGGACGGCCACACGCCGAACATGCGCAACCTGATCAAGGGCCTGCAGGATGAAGGCGACATGCCCGAAGCCGACAGCGCGCTGCTGTTCGAACTGTTCCCCGATGGCGGCGCCGCCAAGGAGGGCTGCAAGGTGGGCGGATTGCCGCAGCCGAAGGGAAAAGGCGGCTATTGAAAATAGCCGCCTTTTCCCTTCGGCGTTGCCCCAATAAC
>Ga0194037_1000179_pt1 | contig 48527 bp, 42 predicted proteins | sample JunL306m_MetaG_FD_148653 | JGI IMG/M metagenome (GOLD analysis project Ga0194037, IMG submission 148653) | Anoxic zone freshwater microbial communities from boreal shield lake in IISD Experimental Lakes Area, Ontario, Canada - Jun2016-L304-6m | ecosystem: Environmental > Aquatic > Freshwater >... | reverse complement strand
TTGTCCCAAAGAGGGACTGATTCCGATAACGAAAGGAATCAGGGAGATTGGGATGAGTAGGAGCAAGTTATATGGAAAGTATTTCGATTCTATATCTTTATTGAGAACCCATTATTGCGTATGACCCGAAATCCCCTATCCTTTTTATTAATTTTTTCATTTTATTTTTTTTGCACCCGGCAACCATTCGGAATTATTCCGAACTTTTCGGTCCAAGGTCGGTTTTGAAAATTTCTCTACAGACCAACGACTGTTCGCGGGTCTGATAAAGAGGGGAAGCAAAACCAAACGCTTCCCTTCAATTCCCCCGGCTCCAGCCGGGGGAATTATTTGTCCATCATCCGCTCCATGCGGATGGTGTGCGCCGAAGCGCTCCCATCCGCATGGAAGGTGACTCGGACCGAGTCACCAACCTGGGATGCGAAGTCCCAGATGGGATTATCAGATGACGCGACCACTGTCGCGCCATCCGATAAGCGGATGACGAACGTCCCCGGAAAGGCCCGGGAAACCCACCCGTGCCTTTCTGTAACCCTGCCCGCCTCGTGGTGGCGGACAGGGTTTTTTGTGCATGCCCCGAGAATGGCACATACACAAGCTATTGCCAATATTTTTTTCATTTTTATTTTTTCTGCACCTGGCAACCATTCGGAATTATTCCGAATTTTTCGGTCCCAGGTCGGTTATTTGAAATTTTTTCGAAACATTTGTGCCGTCCGGAGGAGAATATGCTCCTCCTTTTGAGTGGGACGGCGGAAGGAAAGGCGACATGCGCACCTCCCTTTCCGCGGTCCCGAGGGATTCTGCTCCCACCCCTCAGTCTCGAAGACTCGACAGCTCCCCTCAGGCAGGGGAGCAGGGAACAGTGAACAGATAGCAGGCAACATGGAACCAGCCTTCGCTAAAGCTATGGCTTGGCGAAGCAGGGAACAAATCCCTCCTCTCGAGGACTCGGTACTCCCTTTTTCCAAAGGGAGAGACTTTGAATCCTCACTTCTCACTTCTCGCCCTCACTTCTCACTGCTGTCTGCTCACTACTGTTCCCTGAGCCAGAGATAGCGGTCCGCCACCTTTCGGTCACGGACCATATCTTTTGCCCACATTGTACTTTCATTGACATGCGATTCCGCGGATGACGTTTGAGTGCCTCCGATATATGACTGGAGAGGTCAACGCCGATGAATGTATTCATCTCGATCCGTACACTGGGATTCCCGCCTTCGCGGGAATGACAGTATTTGTATCGTGCTGATAACATCCTGATTCGGCATAAACGAACCCGGGAATCGCTACTGACTATTCTGTTGTCAATGATCACCTCAAGTTCTTTCCGTTTCGTGGTCGCTTTCGCGGGCACTACTCATAGAAAGTCTCTCTCAAGGATCTTCATGCCCCTCATGGATCGGATTTTCCGATGAATGCGAGGCATTCGCTCCTGGCGAACCGGGGTAGTAATAGGGCTTGTTCCCGGAATCTCTCTCTTCCCGGGTCCGTTCCCGCTCTCTTCCGAAGAAGAAAGAAGGAAAAGGCTCGGGAATACGCTTCCGGACTGTCGGCCACATACCGCTCAAAGGGTGGTTAATCCCCTGCTCATGGTCTGCCGAGCGAGGCAGTCCCTGAAGGCGGTTCGCACTGATTGAATAAGGTACTATGCTTTCCAAACTATCTTTTGTTCTTGGAAAGAGGACGAAGGGGAGGTATGGAACCCTGGGTTTCCAGGGGGCTCTCTCTAACCTTCCGATCCAGGCGATGCCGAAGCGGATTCCGTAACCTTGTACTCCTCTCCGTTACTCTCTCAAACAACGGGCCTTGCCAAGCCGTAGCTTTAGCGAAGGATGGTCTTTTCTAGTGGTTTCTTGAAGGTACTGCCTTGCCAAGCCGTAGCTTTAGCGAAGGATGGTCTCTCTTTTACCAAGCCGTAGCTCTGAGCGGTGGCTGGTTTTCTCTCTTCTTGCTCTCTCATCTCAACAGCAGAGTATAGCAGGTATTTGCTATAGTGTCAATAATGTGTGACTGTGCTATTTCTAAATACTTGCTATAAAGTGAAATATGGTATTTAAATGGCGTGTATTATGTCACAATACTTTGACAAAAGAGGGGAATGGGAGTAAGATAGGAGTATGAAGTGAGGAGTGTGGAGTGAGGTTGAGGACGGGGATCGGAATAGGAGTGAGAAGTGAGAAGTGAGAAGTGAGAAGTGAGTAGTGAGAAGTGAGATTGGGGACGGGGACGGGGACGGGGATACGAAATGGCGATTATGAGGAAGAATATGGAAGAAAAGAAGAAAATACAGTCATTTACCGACCTTATTGCTTGGCAGGAAGGGCATAAACTGGCTGTTTTAATATATCGGAAAACTGAACTATTTCCGAAATATGAGATTTTCGGTCTCACGAGCCAAATACGGCGAGCGGCGGTATCGGTCACTTCCAATATAGCCGAAGGCTTTAATCGGACTTCTTTAAAAGAAAAAGTGAATTTCTATGCAATAGCTCAGGGATCAGTCGGAGAACTTGAAAGCCAGCTATTGATCGCGCGTGATATCGACTTCCTCGAGCTAAAGGACTTTACATTATTGGCGGATAAAGCCGTCGTTACGCATAAACTGCTTATTGGTCTTATTCAATCTACAAAAAACAGAATATCTGCTGGTGAAGGGACGGCTCCAAAAGGCTAAATTTTTTCCCAATTTTGAGCCTTTCTTCTTGCTCCTCCTCACTACCACACTCCTCACTTCACACTTCCCACTCCAATCCTATGTCCTACCAAGAAACCCTCTCAAAATCGATACTGACCCCGGCGCAGGCTGAGGTGTATGAGGCTTTGTTGATGCATGGCGCAGAGCCGGCCGGATCGCTTGCCAAAAAAACGACCCTCAAACGGGGGCTCGTTTATAAGGTATTGGATGAGTTGGTCGGAATGGGATTGGTCGAGAAAGGAGAAGAAGTGGGGAAAGTCGCACGTTTCACCCCAAAACACCCATCTTTATTGCGGGAATTGGTCGAAAGTCGCCAGAAGGCGCTCAAGGATGCCGAACTTTCACTGGAAAGCGTACTTCCGTCGCTCATCTCTAGCTTCAATCTCGTTTCCGGCGCTCCGGGTATCGAGATTTATGAGGGTCCGGAAGGTATTGAAAAGGTTTTGAACGACTCTCTTTCGAGTAAGACGGTCATCTACACGTATGCGGATATCGAAGCGGTTCGTAAGAATATCGACGCGATCAACCGCCGATACATGGCAAAGCGGGAAAAACTCGGTATCGAAAAGAAACTCTTCCTGTTCGACTCGGCGATTTCCCGCGAATACATGGGAAAACTCGCTCCTTCCGTGACGGATACGAAACTGATCCCGTCGGATAAGGGATTTCCGATGCTCGAGAGTGCGATGGAGATCTATGATGGTTCAGTCGCATATGTGACTTTCTCGAAAGACAAGATGATCGGCGTGATTATCCATGACCCGTTCCTGTACGAACTTCACAAACATATCTTCGAGTATATGTGGGGGAAGGCACCGGGCCCGGCTGAGTTGTCGGGTCATAAACCGAAAAAGGGGAGTGTAAAAACAACCGCAGGCACGGTCGTGGCGGAAACGGCTGATGAAGCGTCGGGACCGGAAACGGCGTCGGGACCGAAACCGTTCGAGGTAGAAGACTATGATGACGACGAATATTTCGTGAGATTGTGATCCTTCCATTCCGCACTTCGGCCCGTCGAGAGAAGCGGTGATACTATTTCTCAATAATATACCCCCCTCTATCGCTGTCTTTGCGAGCCCGCACTCACGGAGATAGAGGGAGCGGGTTTTTTAGAAATGGTATGAGAATATGCGAAGCGCGTTAGTATCATCATGCCGGAGCGACTTCGCTTTCTTCCGTTTGCATACGAGATGCGTTCATTTTCATCCGCGCAACCGGATTTTCGAAGATCAGGACGACATCGTTTTTTGTCGTATCGTTCGGATTCGGAAGAATATGCGTCAGGGAAAATCCCTCGGATGTCTTGCGGACGATCGCTTTTTCCATCCCGTTCCGATCGGTTCTCTCGGCGGATATCCATTTGTCGAATGTGTCCGGAATCCCGTCGGTCGCGATGCGTTCCCCGAGATCGAACGTCATTGGCATTCCAGTTTTTCTGGTGAGAAGCTTCCCGTTTCTTTTTTCATCGTATTGAAGGAGTGGGAGCGGGCGATCGCCGACCGTTCGCATGCCGATGCCGAAGAAGCCCTTCTTATTGATATAAAAGTCGGAAACCGGATTCGGCAACGCGTGATCGCCGGTGATGGTGACGATGGATCCTTCCGATTCTTCAGCGAGTACTCTGTCCCAGAACGCTCCGCCGACCATGTCACTCCTGTATTCCGGTTCGACATTGAATGAACTGCCGAATTTTTCCGTGCGGCCGTCTTCCGATGTTCCGGTATCCTCGAAGAAGACGAACGAAACGTTCTCCTGGTTCCTTCGGAGGACATGACAGCGCGTACCTGGTCCGGTTTTCTCCACGCGAGCATCTAAACCGGCAAAGATCGCTTCGCGAAACGATGAGGAATACCCCGATTCAGGGTAACTTTTGCGATACAGTCCACGCATCCATTCCTTGTCTTTCTCCGAGAGGTCTTCCGGCGACAGGGTCAGTATTTCCGTATTCGCCATCTCGGCCGGATTATTCAATTTTCCGGACTCGTGCAATGTCCGGAACGTTTTCTTGTAGAGTTCGACGCCGGCGCTGATATCGTCAAGCTTCCGGAGGAGGGATGGGTGATCGGTGTCGGTATCCTTTGAGAAGTCCACGAGAAGATCGCGTCCGCGGCGAAGGAGGTTTTTCGTGACCGTCCCGGCGACCGATGCCGTTTCGGTCTCATCAAGATTCGGAAACTCCGATCGTATGAAATCCGCGACGGCGTCCGCATCCTTCGTGATCTCGGCGTATTTTTTCAGGATGGGTCCAAGCGTTTCGGTATCGAGCGATTCCGCGAGTGAGAGGATCGTCTCGCCGTATTCCGACCCTTCTGCCGTGGCGAGGAACGAATAGGCGATGTCGTCAGAAAGCGTAGGATGCTTTTCCAAGACGAGGCGGAATCGTTCGGCGGCGGCGGAATCTTCCTTGCCACGGAACAGGAGAAAATGGACCTGCGCGCGGAGCGGAAGCCGGGAGAAATCCATTCCGAGAATGTCGGCATGGCTCGGCGTATGGAGATTCCGGAGTATGGACGCGGCATCCCGGTCTTTCTTTTCGAACGGCACGATCGACGGGTCGTTGACGAGATGTTTATACGGAACCGGCTTTACGTAGAGGAGTTCTCCGGTAGCCGCCGCATGTTCGGCACTTACGTCCATGAAGGTGAGGATATCCCGTCGGAATTTATCGCGGTCGGTCCGAATAACTCGAAGGAGATCGTTTACGGACCGTTCGGTCATGGCGACGTGCCGTTCGTGTCTGACGGCTTTTCGTATGTCGAAGTTTTTTTGAAGGTGTTGGTCTGGCTCGTTTCTTCTCCAAACATTGAATGTCTCTATAGTGCGTTTATCATCCTCGGACAAGTCATCCGGATGAAGATAAGAATCTTCCGGTGAATAGCGTGCCTCTATCGGAGCGACAATGTTCTTGTATTCCTGATCTATCCGTTCGTTGAAGAGCGCCTGATCGGCGTTCTGAGCCTTTTCGATCTCATCCGAACACGTTTCAATTTCCGACAGCCCGTCAAGGAGACCTTTCCACTGATCCTGTGAGAGGACGGAAGATATGGACATGAATTTTTCCGAGAGCGTCTCCGTATCCGATGGATCGATATCACCCAGTAATTTCTCCTTCATTACCCGAATGGCCCATTTGATCGATGCGTTGTCGGGCTTTTTATCGCGATCGAGGAGTGTTCTTGATATCTCCAAACTTTCCCAATCTGTCTTTCCGTCGGATGAGAGGATCCGGTCCAGCGTTTCAGATGGTACCCGAACGATATACTGCGGCATGAAGTTCTCGTCGTATATCGTGATGGCGTCATCGGCGGTACGCAACATCTCGTTTCCATAGGAAAGTCCTTTGTCCGGAAGCACTTTTCTTCTGAGTCGTTTCGCGTCGGTCTGTTGTTCGGATGAAAGTTCGGAGAGGCCGGAATCGGCCGGTTCATACCGTGCCAACCAATCCGCATCAATCGCGTCCCAATGTTCTTCCATTTCTGAAAGTTCGTGTCGGGCTGCGAAGCGTATCACCGGAACGTCGGTTTCCGCGATCGTTTCGAGGATGAACCGAAATTTGTTTCGTCTTGCGGCGGTGTTTTCGGGCACCTCTTTGCCGTCCTCATCCTCATCATAGAAGGGATCGGGCGGTACGGGGAGCGACTGAATGACATCCAACAGTTCGCCCGGAGACGCGCTTTTCAATCCGAGAGCGATACGCTCTATCTCCGTCATATCGGAGAGGAAAAGGGTATTCGCGATTTCCTGGGAAAGCGGAAAGGTGAACGCCTGTCGAACGGCCGGGTTGTTCCAGACTCGTGCCTGGAAAAATATCTTTTTCGTCGTTTCGAGTCGATGCCCGAACCACGGATTCGAAGTCTCATGGTTGACGGTTTCTTCTCTGAAAGAGCTCAAATCGCTTGCATTTTCCTCGGCCTTTCTTTCCAGAAGTCCTATAAGCTCGTCGAAATAGACTTCGATCGGTGCCCGATCGATTTCAACATCGGATTCCTTGTATGATTCCTTGCGCCATCCAAAATAATCATGCCCTTTTTTTTGAGGCAGGACAGGCTCTGCTGTTTCTTGTCTGCATATTCGCGCGAGGCCTTGTTCTTCACAGAAATCGAGGAATCTGTTTTCCGTGAGGGGTTCAAATTTCGGATAGTTCGATTCCAACACGTCACGCGTCCAATTTCGGACCGCATCGAGCCGTTCTTGTAGCTCACCGCTTTCGTTTATAGAATCGCCCGAGGCTTCCCGTACAGGGGGGGTAGGCGTTTCTACCGATAGTTTTGAGATGACGTTTTGGATCTCGTATTTCATACCGACATTTTACCATTGATGAGTGTGGATGGGGAGGGAGCTATCAGTTAACGGCTTAGGAGAGGGAACGGTAGTAAGCAGTATGGGCGTTGTTGAATAATTCGAACCTTTATCTAAGCTGTTATTTTCGTAAAAAGTCAAAAAATTATCAATAAATAGTGATGTCTGAAAAATTAAATGACATTTTAAGGCTTATTAAAGCTAAATGAATTATTCAACAACGCCAGCAGTATGTAGTATGTAGTAAGTAGACGGAGACAGGGGAAAGTAGGAAGTAGCATGTAGTCGGTAGCAAGGGGAGGAGGAATATGAAATGAGAAATGTGAAGTATGCAGTGAGGTTGGGGAACTATAGCTGATAACTTAGAACGAACAACAAGGACCGGACAGAATCTGCCTACCTTTGTAAAGAATTTCGGCGCGGAGTAATGAGAGTTTGACTGAGAAACGAAAAAGATGTATACTATCATCAGTAAGTAATCAAAAAGGATTACCTGTAAGTGATAGAATATGTATATTGAAGAGTTGGCACTGAGCAAAAAAACGGTCTTTTCGATGCAGGACCTTCGGATCTTGTGGAAAATTGCCGATGCGGACTACCTGAAAACGGTTGTGAGCCGATTATTTCGGCGTGGAAAACTGGTCCGATTGAGTCGCGGTATATATGCGCTGAATAATCAATATGACCGGTACGAACTCGCGAATAAATTGAAGTCGCCGTCGTATGTGAGTCTCGAAACAGTGCTTGCGAAAGAGAATGTGATTTTTCAAAGGTATGACGGTGTGGTATATTCCGTTTCCGATAATACGTTAACGCGATGCATCGGATCACTCGAATTCCGGTATAAGAAGATAGGGAAAGGGATTCTTTTGAACCCACTCGGTATTCGTGAAGAGGGGTCGGCCACGGTAGCGAGCATGGAAAGGGCGATGTGCGATCGGCTGTATCTTTCGCCCGGGTATCATTTTGACAATCTGCGTGGCATTGATCCGGAACGTTTGGAACAGACCTCCATGATATATACGAAGCGGGTACAATTGGATATTCGTCTGATAATAAAGGAATATTATGCTCAAACAACAAAAACATCGTGAGGTGTTGTTCAACGTCTTGCGAGACATCTATCGGTCTTCGTGTGCCGGTATGCTTGGATTCAAGGGCGGAACAATGCTGTATTTTTTCCATGCGCTCGATCGGTTTTCCGTCGATCTCGATTTTGATCTTTTGCCTGGCGGGAGTTCGGTAGCTGTTTCCAATGAGATTCGCAAGATTTTGCGCCGGTATGGAACAATAGACGACGAGGCAGAAAAGATATCCACATTGTTTTTCCTCCTTCGGTACGAACCAGGACAGCAGGGCGTTAAAGTTGAAATTTCCCAAAGGGAGCAACCGCTCAATACGTACGAAACAAAGAATTTTTATGGAATCGATGTGATTACTTTGTCTTTGGAAGATTCGTTCGCACACAAACTGGTTGCGGCAACGGAACGTACGGGAGTGGCAAACCGTGATTTTTATGACATTTGGTATCTCTTGAGTAAGTCCGTCCGATTCAATGAAGATATTATTACGGCTCGTACTAATCTGAATGCCGTCGAGCTTCTTGCGCATGTTCGAACGTTAGCGGCGGAGCGGATTTCTGCAAACACAATTTTGGAAGGTATCGGTGAATTGGTTGATGAAAATCAAAAGCATCGGCTCAAGTCCGATTTCAAGAACGAATTACTTGCCCTGCTTGATTTCGCGATCGATGAACGGAAGAGGAGAGCGTGAAACTAGGAGTGTCCAGCCTTCGCTAGAGCTTCGGCGTGACGAAGGAAGTGTGGAGTAGGGAATGGGGATGGATTGCCACGAGCGAGTACGCTCTCGCAAAGACAGACGGGGAGCGGGAACAGATAACATTGAACTGGAAACAGGGGAACGCTCCCACCCCTCACCCGTGCAGAGCCACGGGAGCTCCCCTCAGGCAGGGGAGCAGGAAGCGGGGATGGGAGTGACCCGCCTCCGCCAAGGCTACGGCGTGGCAATGCCCGCCTCCGCCAAGGCTACGGCGTGGCAATGCCCGCCTCCGTCAAGGCTTCGGCGTGGTGAAGGAAATGTGAAGTGGGAGTAGGAACAGGTAGCAAGCAGAAAGTAGTAAGTAGACAGGGCGGGAGTGGGAACAGGGAAGGGCGGTGGCTCGCCAACCCCGAGGCTCCGGCGTGGCATAAAAGAGATACCCTGTTAACGGATTCACGGGTTAACGAGTTGATGAATCGTGATTGAATGTCTTCGATTCGACAAAATATATGGGAATTGAAGATGATGGAATAATGATATGCGGATAAAAAAAGAGCATCAGCTAGCGCCGTGCTCCGTAAAACTTTCAAGTCGCATGTAACTTGCCCCTATACCCTACTATTTTTTCGAATTCCAATTGTTAAAATCCAATTCGGAAAATTCAAGAATTGAAATTACGGAAAAGTCTCGGAGTGAACATTCTGACTGGAAATATTCAATAAGAGCCAATTTCGGCGGGAGTCCGGTTGCACCAAAAGCATAATCCCCGATTGCGTTGAGGCCTGATATAGTACCATAATACGTGATGAGAAAATATCTCATCGTATCCGTTTCCGGGGACGGTTTTAATGGGTCTGTTTCATTCCATGTTTCGAAGTCCGCCTGTGATTTAAATGGATATGTATTAATAATACAGAAATCCGTCACATTGTTTTCCGTCACAATTAATGTTTTTTTGATCTCATCTCGTGAGGGAAAAACCGTGCAAGCGAATGACGAATCGAAATATACATCCTTTCCGTCTTTCACGCCTTTGCCTGAAATGAGATAATGACGGACATTAGAATTTGTAGTGTTCATTATTATATCCTGTCTTGATTGTTAATGAGATACTGCTTCTCCATCCAACACACCATCTCGGGATGATGACCTGAATGGAGAAGGGATCGGGAGTGGCAGGGGAGAGTGAACATATTGCATTGAATATATATTTCTCCGTTCGCGATTTCCGATCCCTCGATTTGACCTGATGATTCCCCCGTCTTCTTTTCAGTTGACAGGCCCTCCAGGCTCGGAGCATTGTCCGACAGAGGGGTGATGTGAAACCATCCTTCTCTTCCGCAGGAAGAGGTAAGCTTTTATCCAAAAGAACTCTCTATTAGAACAGGGGAGTATAGCATACAAACGTTGAAAAGTCAAACGTCGCGACGCGCCGTCGCGACGCGCCGTTGTCGACGGAAGTTCAGTCTACAGCTTGAACAGATGGACGATGATCCTTTGGTGGATTTGTTGATGAAGAGGCGACTTATACTATATATAAAGCATGAAATATGATTTTTCGTCCGGAAGAGTCGTTTGAGAGTTATAATATTGTGGTTTTGTAAACCATATATTTGACATAATATATGGTTTGATATACCATGGAATCATGAACTTCTCTCGAAAACAATCTATTGAAAAGGCGACCGCACCCAAGCGTGTGCTCGTGATATACGGTCCACGGCGAGTCGGCAAGACGACACTGCTTCAGTCATATCTCGATTCGAAGAAGGATCGGAAAACCCTTTCCGTCGTAGGGGATGATTTCCGTGTACGCGAACTGTTCGGAAGTGAGATCCGCGAGGATATGCTCGATTTCGCTCGGCCGTATGACATTGTCGCGATCGACGAAGCGCAACAAGTGCCGAGTATCGGACTCGGAATGAAGATGCTCATCGACGCATTTCCGGAAAAGGAATTCATCCTGACCGGGTCGTCCTCGTTCGAGCTTTCCTCGGAGATCGGTGAGCCGCTTACGGGGCGACATTTCGTCATGACACTTTTTCCAATCGCCCAGTCGGAACTATCGGCGAGCCGGTTCGAACTCACGTCAGGGCTCGATGATTTCCTTGTCTATGGATCGTATCCGGATGTATTGCTTGCAAAGAGTGGCGCGGAAAAGGAACGGATCTTGAACGAGCTCGTCTCGTCATATCTGTATCGCGATATTCTCGCACTCGACCGTATCAAGTCGCCGGACCTGTTGCGAGATATCGTGCGCATGCTTGCGTTCCAGGTAGGGAGCGAGGTATCGCAAAACGAGATCGCTGTCGCGCTCAAGACCGATACGAAAACGGTCGGTCGGTACCTCGATCTGCTCGAAAAGATGTTCGTGATCCGGCGAGTACGGGGATTCAGTCGGAATCTGCGAAACGAGATCACGAAGAAGGCGAAATACTATTTCCTGGACAATGGCGTCCGCAATGCGGTCATCGGACAGTTCGGCTCGCTCGCATCTCGAAACGACGTCGGACAATTGTGGGAGAATTTTGTCTTCATGGAACTGGTCAAGCAAAATGCTATCGCGGATGGGTCCGACACATATTATTTCTGGCGCACGCATACCGGCAAGGAAGTCGATATAATACGAGAGTCTCGTGGCGCGCTTGTGGCAATCGAATGTAAATGGTCGGATACCGCGAAAGAGCCGAAATTGTGGAAGGAGACCTATCCGGACAGTTCGTTTATGACCGTGAATCGGAAGAATTATCTCGATACGCTGGTGCCACGGGAGCCGAAGCGCAAGAATGAGGAGTAGATGGGGATTTTACTTTTTCTTGTAAGGGCGCTGTAATGGAGGAGAGGAATACGCGAGATATTCACCCCTCAGTCTCGAAGACTCGACAGCTCCCCTTCAAAAGTGGAGCAGGAAGAAAAAATATGCCAAAAAAATCAGACGAAAAAATATTGGTGCTGCTTGATGGGAACGCGCTGATTCATCGCGCGTACCATGCGTTGCCGCCACTCACGAACAAGGCCGGACAGACGGTCGGGGCGGTGTACGGCGTGGCGATGACGCTTCTGTCCGTCTTGGAGAAATTCCATCCGGAATACATTGCCGCGTCGTTCGACTTAGCCGCGCCGACGTTTCGGCACGAGAAGTATGCCGACTACAAAGCGACCAGAGTCAAGGCACCGGACGATCTGTATGCACAGATACCCTTGGTGAAGGATCTGGTCCGCGCGTTCAATATCCCGATTTACGAGCAGGAGGGATTCGAAGCGGACGACTGTGTGGGGACGCTGGCGCGGCAGGCATCCGAGCGTGGCATACCGACCATCATCGTCACCGGCGACAATGACGCGTTGCAGCTCGTGACGCCACTCGTGAAGGTGTTCGCGCTTCGCAAGGGTGTGAAGGACATCGTCTTGTACGACGAGACCGCGGTGAATATGAAGTACGGGTTTCCGCCGGCTGCTATTCCGGACTACAAGGGGCTCGCGGGGGACAGCTCGGACAATATTCCCGGCGTGGCAGGTATCGGGGTCAAGACCGCGACGGATTTGCTTCGCGAGTTCGGCTCGCTCGAGAATATCTACGATTCGCTCGATACTATAAAAGAAAGCGTGCGAAAGAAGCTTGTTGCCGATAAGGAAATGGCGTTTTTTTCCAAGGAACTCGGCACGATCGATACCTCCGCGCCGGTCGACTTCGACCCGGAGGCTTGTGTGGCGCGTGATTTCGATCCGATCGTCGTTTCGGAGCTCTTCAGGAATAACGGATTCTACAGCCTGTTGAAGAGGATACCGGGGAACGGTCAGGGAACAGCAGTGAGTAGTGAACAGACAGAAGTGAGGGGGGGAGGGAGTGAAAAAAAGGGAGTTGAAAAGAAAGTACGAGCGCGTGTATTGAGGGCGGCTGAAGATGTCGAAAAATTTCTTGCTGGAGTGAAAGGCGGGGCGGTGGCGGCAAATATAATATCCGGCGAAGCGTCGCTTTTCGGAACGGCGGGAATCGCGACGGTCGAATTGACATCCGTCGGGTCGGCGGTCGTCGTCGAATGGAACGATGAGACGAAAATTCCCTTGAAGATATTTTTTGAAGACGCGGAAATTCCGAAGGTGTTTCACGACGCGAAGACGGCGTGGCATGCGCTCCGAAACGAGGGTATCACGCTTGTCGGCATCGCCTTCGATACGATGATTGCCGGGTATCTCTTGCAGGCGGGGACGCGGATCGAACTCGAACATTTGCTCCTTGAGGCGTTCGACGGCGAAACGTTTTTTACGCTCGCCGAAGGGATTTTCCGGCTTTCGATTCGGTTGAAGGAAAAAATGGAAACCGTCTCCGCCGAACAATCCGGATCGTGGAAACTTTCGCGACTCTTCGCGGAGGTCGAAATGCCGCTTATTCCGATCCTGGCACGGATGGAGGAAGAAGGCATACGGCTCGATACGGGGAAATTCCGGGAACTTTCCGACGGACTCGGCAAGGAACTCAAGACGATCGAACGCAAGATCTACGATCTGTCGGGCAAGGAATTCAATATCAATTCGCCGAAGCAGCTCGCCGAGATTCTTTTCGTCGACCTTCACATACCGACCGCCGGTCTCAAGCGGACGAAGACCGGCATTTCCACGGCGTCTCCCGAACTTGCAAAGCTGAAAGACTATCCGATCGTGGCGCTCGTGGAGGAAGAACGGGAACTCTTCAAACTCAAGACGACGTATCTCGACGCGTTCCCGGCACAAGTCGATGCGCAGTCGCGGATCCATACGACGTATCAGCAGGCCGTGACGACGACCGGACGGCTCTCTTCTACCGAGCCGAATCTGCAGAATATTCCCGCGCGTGAGAAATGGAGCAAGGCCATCCGTGGCGCATTCGAGGCTGAGCCGGGGTATTTGCTGGTGGGCGCCGACTATTCGCAGATCGAGCTTCGCGTGATGGCACACGTGAGCGGGGACGAATCGCTTGTGTCCGCGTTCGAGAACGGGGAGGATGTGCATCGCACGACGGCTTCGGCCGTGTACGGCGTTACGCCTGCGGACGTGACGAGCGACATGCGACGTCAGGCGAAGGTTTTCAATTTCGGACTCATGTACGGTATGAGCGCGTACGGACTCTCGCAGAGCCTCGGTATCACGCCTGCGGAAGCGTCTGAATTCATCGATACGTATTTCAAGAAATTCCCCGGCGTGACGGGCTATATGGAGGGGATGAAGGTGAGCGCGCGTGAGAAAGGATATGTCGAAACGGAGCTTGGACGTCGCCGATACGTGCCGGAAATCAATAGTGACAACCGCAACCTCGCGCAATCCGGTGAACGCATGGCGATCAATATGCCGATACAGGGACTCGCGGCGGATATCATGAAACTCTCGATGATTCACGTTGCCGAGCTACTGCCGACATACGGTGATTCCGTCCGGATGCTTCTTCAAGTGCACGACGAACTCATATTCGAGGTGAAGGAAAATATCGCGGAAGCGTTCTCGAAGGAACTGAAACAGGCGATGGAATCCGCCTATACACTTCGTGTGCCACTCATCGTCGAGACGGCGATCGGGAAAGACTGGGGAGAATTATAGAAAAACGTACGGCAGCTTGCGGTCGGGCTGTGATGCGAGTAGTATGGAATACCCTTGTTTCCTTGGTGGAATCAAAGGGAAGGATTTTTGAAAGGACTTTAACATTTTAATGCGAAGAAACTCAAAAGGAGGCTTATATGAGAGTATTGTTGGTATACCCGAAATATCCGGATACGACATTTTGGAGCTTCAAGGGTGCTTTGGAATTTACCGGAGAAAAAGCGGCGCTTCCCCCACTCGGATTTCTGACGATTGGTGCCATGATACCAAGAGATTGGGAAACCGTTTTTGTCGATGAGAATATCGAGCGGTTGACCGGTATGCATATCCTGTGGGCGGACATCGTGTTTGTGAGCGGGATGATCGTGCAACAAGAGTCAACGGGCAGGGTGCTTAAACGGTGTCGTGATCTCGGGAAGAAGACAGTGCTTGGTGGCTCGATGGTGACCGCTGATCCGGAACAATTTTCCGGAATGGCTGACAGTCTGTTTCTCGGTGAGGCGGAAGGTCTTTTCCCCTCGCTTATTGAGGATTTAAGGAGAGGCATCGGCTTCGTGAAGAAGGAATATCGTTCGGATGCGTTTTGTGACATCAAGAGGAGTCCGATTCCATGTTTCGACCTGCTAGGAAGGAATATGTGGAAATACACTTCGATGGCACTGCAATGGGGTCGCGGGTGTCCGTATGGTTGCGAATTCTGCAATGTGACGACCTTGTTCGGCCGTCGGATGCGGTTGAAGACGCCGGATCGGATGAAGGCGGAACTGAAGGCGTTGTATTCCTGCGGATGGCGCGGGACGGTATTCTTCGTTGACGATAACTTTATCGGGAATCCCGGGAAGGCCAAGGAAGTACTGAAATCGATTGCGGACTTTCAAATCGAGCGCGGTTACCCGTTCCGGTTCTATACCCAGACGGATATAGGATTAGCGGCGAACGATGAGCTGATTTCCCTGATGGTGAAGGCCGGGTTCTTCCGCGTATTTACCGGTATCGAGACGCCGGAGGCCGAGAGTCTGAAAGGGGCGAACAAGCATCACAACGTGGATATCGATGTTCCAAAGGCGATGAGCCGACTGCTTCAAGCGGGTATTCAGGTGCAGGCCGGGTTCGTACTCGGTTTCGACCAGGATACCAGGGCTACATTCGGGAAGATGATCGCATTGATACAGAACACCGGTATCATGACCGCTATGGTGGGAACCCTGCAGGCACTTCCGGGAACCGTACTGTATCATCGGCTGAAGGAGGAAGGACGGCTTCTTGATCAGTCGGCCGGGGACAATACCGATGGAAGCGTCGGTTTCGTTCCAAATAATGGTATGTCGCGTGAGGCGTTGGAGTCTGGATATCGCCGGGTCGTCTCGACGATCTATGCTCCCGGGCCGTATCATTATCGGTTACTGAGGTTCCTGGGTGACTACCGGCCGAATCCGTTCCTGAGGAACCATTTGTCCTGGGGAGCGACTCGGGCATTTCTCCTTTGTATCGTAAAGATCGGAATCTTTTCTCGGGCACGAAAGTGGTTCTGGAAGACGCTTCGTTTCGCGGTCTCGACGAACCCGAAGGCCTTTCCAGCCACAGTGGAACACTGGATTTTTTGGTTTCATTTTGACCGGATTTCAAGCAAACTCGCGAAGCCGGGGTCCTGAATAGGACTCCGGTTTTTCTTCTGTCGGGTTGATTTTATTCCGGGAAAGCGATATTGTTCGCATGCTTGGATAAGATGAGTCCTTTAATAAACGAATCAAGAACCAAGGAGGATATCATGTATAGTATTGAAAAACCGACTGATTCCGTACTTGCGCGTGAATTGGTCGCTCTGGCCATCAAGCGGTATTTTTTGGAGCACTATTCGAAAGACGTCCTTCCGGATCAGAAACGGATCGGTGAAGAAGTCGGCATGCTTGGACGGGTCGGATACCGGTACGAGCATGAGGGAATACGGTTTCTCGCCCGGGTCGGGCAACGAAAGAGGAGGGGTCGGGATGTACCGGCCGTGTTTTTCATTCGGATATCGGCTCCGGAGAAACCGGCAGTCGCGCACCGGCAGAGGCATCTCTTCTTCTCTCCCGATCGTTCGCACGAGAAATACGTGCGTCTTATCGGGCAAAGGCAGTGACGGACGGGGCGGATCATATCGATCCGTCTCTTTTTTTATTTTTATTTCCGAGTCGTGCTATACTGATGGGGTCTCGTCGTAACTAGTCATTTTTTCGTATGGATAAGAAACAGAAGGCCGTCGTCGCGGTGCTTTCCGTCTTGGTGGCACTTGCAATCGCGTACTTTACGGTCGGCCGGGATTTTCTAAGGAGAAGCAACGTGAGTCCTATTCAGATTGAGAACGGCACGGCGCCGTCTTCGGGACCGCTTAATACGGGGAACGTGAGTCCTATCTCGGGGCTCGCGTGTGACAATTGGAATCGCCGACCGTTCGCGTTCATGCAACCGGTGGATGTCCAGGCCCGACCGGTTGCGGGATTCTCTCAGGCCGATATGGTCTTCGAGATGCCGAACCCGGCCGAAGGCATCTTCGTGACGCGGCTCATGGGGGTCTATCTGTGCAATATGCCGACTGAAATCGGCGCCCTCCGGAGCGCTCGGCACGACTATATCGCACTCGCAAAGGGACTTGATGCGGTCTTCGTCGGATGGGGCGGATCGGCATTCGCGATTCAGAAGCTGAATGAGGGCGTAATCGACAATATCGACTGCAACGGTCAGGGCGGAAAGAAGGCGCCTCAGTGCTGCTTCCGCAAGGATCGGACAGGACTTATGCGTGTCGAGGATACCGGCTACGCCAAGGGTGATGCGATTCTTTCGTGTGCGAAGGAATTCGGATACAGCTCCACGAATACGTTTTCAGGGTATCCGCACCAGGCGGAAGCGACGGAAACCGATCGGCCGAGTGGGGGATATCTCCGCGTCGGTTATCCGGGTGTCATGAAGGCCGAGTATAACTATGATAAGGCGTCGAACTCATATCTGCGTACGTGGGGAGGAACCGCGGACACGGATCGGAATAATGGCCAGCGCATCGCACCGAAAAATATCGTGGTCATGACGGCCGAGAACGAACAGATCATGGCCAATGTCGATTATACGGCGCGGGGTGTGCAGGACCCGTGGGCGAATCTGCCGGACGGGGAGAAGACGGGGCCGACGAATATCTCGGGTCGGTATAATAATCTCCAGATAGGTGACCCGTGGTTCGATACTACCGATAGCGGTTCGGCACAATTCTTTTTCAATGGCAAGGAGATTGATGGGACCTGGAAAAAGTCTAAGGCAAGCGCCGATTCCAAGCTGACCTTTTATGACAATGCAGGACAGGAGGTGAAGTTCGTCCCCGGGCAGATCTGGGTCGAAGTGATCATTCCGGGTATGGCAGTGGAATGGGTGCCTCAGGCCTAAATTCGTTCCAGGTCTGGTATACTGTGGGGAGCCGAGTGGCTCCCTTTCGGTTCTACGTGAGAGGAAAGTAAATTTCGCATTTCGAAATAGGAGAGAAACACTTATCAGCCTTGAATATCCCTTATGATCGTTCTCCTCACCGGGAAGGACCGGTTCCGACTCGTGCGACGCCGGACCGAATTGAAGCAGGGATTTCTCGCGAAGTATCCGTCCGGAAACATCGCGATTATCGACGCGTCTGCCGACTCCGGCTCGGTCGCGAAAAAATTACTCGAATCCGGATCGGCGGACCTGTTCTCTTCGGAGTGTCTGCTTGATATTCGTGAGGCTCTTTCTCTTCCGGACGACGAGGCGGTGAAGGTGAGGGAGATGCTGAAACGGCTCGGAGACGGAGTGTCTATGATCTTTTCCCAAACGGAACAACCGAAGGCGAAAGACAAGCTGTTCGCGTTCCTGAAAAAGACTGCCGGGAAAGTTGAGATATTCGACTCGCTTTCGTCACATGAAGCCGAGGTATTCGTTTCCTCCGAGGCCCGCACTGTCGTTCCCGGTATTTCATTTTCTCGTGAGGCTCTGGCGAAGATAGTTTCCGCTTGCGGGACTGATTCCGGGAGAGCATCGTCGGAATCGATAATATTGGCGCTTTTTAAGGCGGAAGGGGAAGTATCGGTGGCGGATGTCGATCGGTTTATTCATGAAAATCCGCAAGAGAAGGTGTTTGCCGCGCTTGATGCACTCGTGTCGGGGAATCGGGGGCGAGCCCTTGAGCTGCTTCTGCGTGAGGCGCGCGCGGATTCGGGCGGAGTACAGAAACTCTTCGGCCTGCTCGCCTGGCAGATCCGCGAGCTCTTCAAAGTTCGAGGGGAATACGACCGCGGTAATATGCGCCAGGACGATATCGCGCGCGCGACCGGGATGAACCCGTTCGTCGTCTCGAAACTGCTCTCGAAGATGAGCGCTTTCCCGCTTGACCGCCTCAAGTCCGGACTGTCACTCCTTGCAGATCTCGATGCCGATATGAAAATCGGCAAGATCGATCCCGAACTCGCACTCACACTCTTCGTGGAGAAGCTGTGAGAGCATACCTTCTCCCCTTGGAAAGGGGACTTGTTCCGAAGAGGTCTGAGGACTTGTTCCGAAGAGGTCTGAGGACTTGTTCCGAAGAGGTCTGAGGAACAAGGGAGGGGTTGTTGCACCCCTCACCCTGGCAAGGCCAGGGAGCTCCCCTCGGGCAGGGGAGCAGGGGGAGTGAATGAGAAGACATGTAACAAAAACCCCGCCAGTTGACGGGGTTTTATTCTGTCTGAAATGAAGCGGAAGAAACTACTTCGTCGCGGCCTTCTTGATGGCGGCGTTGAGGCGGGACTTCTTGCGGGCGGCAGTGTTCTTCTTGAGGATACCCTTGGAAACGGCCTTATCGATGGCTTTCTGAGCCTTCTTGAAGGATTCCTTGGCGGCGTCGATCTTGTCGGTCGCGACCGCTTCGCGAGTGGCCTTGATAGCGCTCTTGAACACACCCTTCACGATCTTGTTGCGTTCCGTCTTTCTCTCCGTCACACGCATGTATTTCTTGGCGTTCTCTTTGATGGGCATAACGATGATCTTGATGATGAAAAAACGACCTGAAAGAGGTCCTTTCCTTTCTATCATGGCTAAGGGATTTTGGCAATACCGTGAGTATTTTTGAAGCAGGGCGTGCATGAACATATTGCTGAGCCAGGAAAAATCGGAGGAGTATGATTGGTAAACCCGGATGCGATATCGTGGTTGCGGAAATGGCCTGGTCGATTTTCCAAGAGCGCTTCCTCATTAGACTTTTATGGCTTACATGAGTGTATACTTGCACATATATTGAAAATATGTATAATCAATACATATATTCTGATTACTATATTTATAATCAATACAGGTTTTTATGATTAAGCGACATTATAGCCCGATAGAGCCATTATTGGAGCCAAACAAGGTGTTGGTCATTTATGGACCACGTCGAGTTGGAAAAACGACTCTTTTAAAGGAGCTTCTCGAAAAGACGTCCTTGAAATACCGGTTCGATAGCGGAGAAAATATCCGTGTTCAGGAAATCCTCGGCTCCGGCGATTTTGATAAGATCAAGGACTATCTCGGAGACAACGAACTTATCGCTATCGACGAGGCGCAACAGATTCCAGGAGTCGGCGGGGGTCTGAAGATCGTGGTCGACCAGTTTCCCGGAATCCGGGTCGTCGTCACCGGTTCCTCGAGTTTTGATCTTTTCAATCAGGTCGGTGAGCCACTGGTCGGGAGGAAGAAAGTGATAACACTCTATCCGTTCGCACAGTTCGAACTTGCGGAGACGTATTCCGCTTTCGATCTTCAAAACCGTCTGGATGAATTCCTGGTATATGGTTCGTATCCGGACGTGTTTCTTGCACCTGAGAAACAGGAAAAGATGACCCTCCTCGATGAGATCGTTGATTCGTACCTTCTGAGGGATGTCCTTGCGCTTGATGGCGTGAAGAAATCGCGTACATTGGTCGATCTGGTCCGATTGCTCGCCCTTCAGATCGGTAACGAAGTCTCATTGAACGAACTCGCTCGGCAGCTTGGTGCCAACGTGCGCACGATCGAGAAGTATCTCGATATCCTTGAGAAGGGATTCGTGATCGTCTCGCTTTCCACGTTGAAACGAAACATGAGAAACGAGGTGCGAGGAAAACGGAAATACTATTTCTATGATCTCGGGGTTCGGAACGCGCTCCTCTCCCAATGGAGTGACATCGCATCACGTAACGATATAGGGGCCTTGTGGGAGAACTTTCTTTTCATCGAGCGATTGAAGCTCTGTTCCTATCGGTCGGTGTCTTCGCAACGATATTTCTGGAGAACGTATGAGCAAAGGGAAATCGACCTCGTGGAGGAGCGTGATGGGAAGTTTCTTGCGTCCGAATTCAAATGGAAGGAGAACAAGGTGAAAGAACCCCGTGAATTCCGATTGAACTATCCGAACTCGAACTTCCAGGTCGTCAACAAAGTTAACTACTGGGCATTTCTCACTGGAAGTGATATGAAGAAATGATATCGGAATACCGTCAGAAAAATAGCGGATTTCGGGGAATTCCGGTATCATGGAAGGGATAATTGGTTATTCTCCACATACCCCTCGCCTTCGAGGACTCAGGAGCTCCCCTTAGAAAGGGGAGCAGGAAAGAATAGTCGAAGCTGGGAAAATACGAATTCAACTGTTAGAGGAATGATATGATCGCATGGATTACGGGAAAAAATAGGGGCATCCGAAACGGCTCCATCATCGTGGAGGTGGGTGGCATCGGCTACAAAGTGAGTGTTTCGGCATATGTGCTCGGCAAGGTTGCCGGGACGGAAGAGGTGTCGTTCCACATCCATACGCATGTTCGGGAGGATGTCCTCGCGCTTTATGGCTTTCTCTCCGAGGACGAACTGACCGTGTTCGAGGCGCTTATTTCCGTATCCGGTATCGGGCCCAAGGCCGCGCTCGGCATATTGTCTATCGCGGATACGGATACGATTAGGACCGCCATCGTTCAGAAAGACCCGTCGCTGCTGACGCAGGTCTCAGGCGTCGGAAAAAAGACGGCGGAGCGCGTTATCGTCGAACTGCAGAACAAGGTCGCCGCACCGACGAATGCGGGCGGTCGTGCGACGACAGCTGACGGCGACGCGATTGAGGCGCTCCTATCGCTCGGGTACAAGGTCTCGGAAGCACGCGATGCACTCAAGGCCGTGCCGGAGGGTGTGAAGGATGTGGGTGAGAAAGTCCGTGCGGCGTTGAGGCTGTTGGGCAAAAAAGCGAAAAGCTGAAAGTGGAAAGTGTGAAGCAGGCACCGAAATCGTCACGATTCCATAAAGTATGTCCCGTAATCGAGTCCGCGAGATTTTCGGATTTACGGTTCGACATGAGATTTGAGATAGATACTAAGAAAACCAAAATCCCTCTGCCCTTTGGGCATCTCCCTTTTTCAAAGGGAGAATCCTGTCATTTGAACCGGTCATGAATAATTCGTTTCCCACTTTTGGAAAAGGGGAGTAAGAGGGATTTGAGAATGCTGAGCTTCATATGACATCAGACAAATCAATGAATCGATTTCAGTGCGACGAACTGCTCCAGTCGGAAGAATGGATGCGGTTTCAGGAGGCGGCCGGGAGGCGCGCTGTGCGTCTTTGCGGTGAGAAGTGGAGCGCAAACGGGGTCGTTCATGCGTTGCCGATCGTGGGGGAATACCTGTATGTGCCGCGCGGACCGAGGGGAAGAAGTGCGAAGTGCGAAGTGCGAAGTGAGGGAGAGGCGGTTGGGAATCGGGAATCGGGAATCAAGTGGGGAGAGAAAGTCCCTGCTCCCCTGTCCGAGGGGAGCTCCCGAGTCTTCGAGGGTGAGGGGTGGGAGGATATACGGAAAACCATTATAAAATTGCTTGCAAAAGCAAAGGAGATGAATGCGGGATGGATACGGATCGAACCGGAGTCGGAAGAGTCGTTGGCAGAAATCCGCGAGGCCGTAAATGGACAGCGGATCGTGAAGGCGCCTCATGATATGCAGCCGCGCGAGACATTCGTCGTCGATCTGACGCCTTCTGAAGAAGAACTGCTTTCGGCGATGAAACCCAAAACGCGGTATAATATCCGTATCGCGGAAAAGCGTGGCGTGAAGATTGTTTCCTCGACCGAACCGAAGTATCGCGAGGCGTTCATCCGGCTCGTGACCGGGACCGCGGATCGTAAGGGTATCACCGCTCATCCGGTCGCGTACTACGAGGCGATGCTTGAGACGCTTCTCGGCGATATGGCAACCGTGATAGTCGCGGAGAAGGACGGCGTCGTCATCGCGGCGAATCTGGTCGTATATTGCGGCAATGTGGCGACGTATCTGCATGGCGGGTCGGATGATACGTATCGTGCCGATATGGCCCCGTTTCTTTTGCAGTGGGAAGGAATGCGCGAGGCAAAACGAAGGGGATGTGCGTGGTATGATTTTGGTGGGGTGAGTACGTCGGAATTTTCCGCCGGCAAAGGAAAGTGGCTCGGTATCACGCGGTTCAAATTCGGATTTTCTCCAGCGACCGCGCCGACCGTTTTTCCGGGCACGTACGATATCGTCTTGTCGCCCATTCGGTATGCGGCGTATAGGATGATACAGAATGTAAAAATATTTTTTGAAATGAGAAAAAAATAACATATCATGGGCATATCAGTTTCTAATTCCCACCCCTCAGCCGCGCCGACGCGACAGCTCCCCTCCGAGAGGGGAGCAGGAAGCCTTTCCTACTTGGAATCACACCCCTCAGCCGCGCCGACGCGACAGCTCCCCTCCGAGAGGGGAGCAGGAAGCCTTCCCTACTTGGAATCACACCCCTCAGTCACGAGTACGTGACAGCTCCCCTCGGAAAGGGGAGCAAGAAATATTTTTTCGTATAGTGACATATGGATATATGAAACGTCTCAATCATCTCATCTCGAAACTGGTTCCGCAGGGAGTGAAGAATATCGCGCATGTCGCGGAAGCGTGGCTGTCGGCGTTGTGGTTCGGATTCCCGTCGAAAGGGATGACTATCGTCGGCGTGACGGGGACGAACGGTAAGACGACGACCTCGAATATCCTCGCGCGTATGCTTGAGGCGGACGGGAAGCGCGTGGCACTCGCCTCCACCGTGTCGTTTCGGATTGCCGGGAACGAACAGGTGAACGCGTCGAAGTTCACGACACTCGGCGGATATCGCCTGCAGAAATTCCTGCGCGAGGCGAAGGATGCCGGGTGTACGCATGCCGTACTCGAAGTGTCGTCGCACGCGCTCGACCAGGGGCGCATCGCGGGCGTGCGCTTCGCGGTCGCGGTCATCACCAATGTGACCCGTGAACATCTTGATTATCACAAGACGATGGAGGAATACCGCCGGGCGAAGGCGAAGCTCTTTGACGTGTCCGATGCCGCGGTCGTGAACCTCGACATGTGGGAGCCGGAATTCTTCCTTGAGCGGGCAAAACGGAAAATGACCTACTCGACGGTCGAGTCCTCGGCGGACCTGCTTGCGGAAGACATCTTCTTGTCGATCGATGGATCCCGTTTTTCCGTCGGCGAGACGGCATTTTCCCTCCGGTTGCCGGGAAAGTTCAATATCGAGAACGCGCTTGCGGCCACGGCCGTCGCAAAGATGCTCGGCGTGCCGATGAAGACTATAGCTATGGCGGCTTCGGACGTCGCGCTCGTTCCGGGACGCATGGAATCGGTGAAAAACGGGCTCGGCGCGACCATACTCATCGACTACGCATTGACGCCGGACTCACTCGGCAAGCTCTATGACCTTGTCTCGACCATGCGGAAGGACGGCGCGAAGGTCGTTTCCGTCTTCGGTGCCTGCGGTGATCGTGATCGTGGCAAACGGCCGATCATGGGCGAGATCGTCTCTTCGAACGCGGACATCGTCATCTTGACCGACGAGGACCCGTATCATGAGGACCCGGAACGTATCCTCGACGAGGTGGAAGAAGGTATCCGGAATAAAGAGACCGGAAAGACACTCTTCCGTATCCGCGATCGTCGCGTCGCGATCCGCAAGGGAATCGCCCTTCTCTCGTCGGACGATATCCTACTCGTTACCGGCAAGGGCGCCGAAGAGATAATGCAAGTCGGCGATAAGCGTATCCCGTGGAACGATAAGAACGTGATCGCCGAGGAATTGGAGAAGATGAACGTGTCGGCGTGATGCCGAAACGTGAAATTTGTGCTATCCTGTTGTCATCGGCGACGTGGAACATGAAAGAATATACACATGTATTCCGAAACGGACAAGTTAGTGTTCGGGAAAGGCGGCGTGGTCGTTCCTCTTTTGGAACATTTACCGTCGGGAGCGAGTGATAATGCGGATATAGGACGCTCTCTAAACGCATCTTCCGGAGGAACTGATACGGAAATCACGGACTTGGGCGTGGCTGACGATGGGGACGCGTCAGTCGAATTGCCTCATGATTACAAGAAAAAACTCGGCATTGAAGAAGTTGAAAAGGGAATGCCTAAGCCCGCTTCGCGCGATAAGGTCTTCGATGAGCATCGGCGGTTGATTGCCGAATTATACGACTTCGAGGCGGAGAAAAACCAGGAACGTCACATGATAGCCGAATCGGCTGACATACGGGAGGAGGATTTCCCTTTTTCAGTAGACGAATCGTTTCAGGATGAGTCTTTCATTCAACAGGCGAAGCAGGCTCTCTCTGCCGTCGATGCGCCGGATGGTCTGTTACGACGTTTGGAACACTATGAGGGGCTCGTGACGAAACTCGGTGTATTGAAAAGGGAGGCGGAATCTTTCGAGACAAATAAGGTTAAGCCCTTTTTTGCCACCCGTGATACGGAATCCCGCAAAATTGCCTCGATTGAAGAGATTGCAAAGGCCCGTAAGCGGGCTCGCGAGGCGTATGAGCAGGCTGAGCACGCGGAGTTTTCCGATGCCGCTCCCGAACAGCGACACCGATTACTTACGGAAGTGAAGGGATGTGTCGCGGACCTGAGGCAGCTGATAACGTTTCATGGGATGATTGAAACGGTTGATGACGAGGCGGCGAGAGACCGCGTCATACGGCGTCGGAAAGAGATGATCGTATTGGAAAAATTCATCATCGATCAGGGCTTGCTGGGAAAATTTCACAAGCTTGCGGAACTTGTATCGGCTGAGGCGGGCAAAGATGAGCCACCGATATCCGTGATGTATCGTCGAATCGAGGCATCGGCGAAAATCACCCAGCTGAAAGATCAGGTAGAGTTGTTCATGAAGGAACATTGTCCGATCAGGATGGAGGAGTTTGTTGCCGGGTCGGTCATGGAGGAGGATATCCGTTTGCAACAAAAGGCGCGTGAGAAGTATGTCAAGGAGAAGGATCCGGAGATTGACGAGTTGAGTCGTCGGGCGGAAGAGGCGATAAAAGCGAAGGATTCTCGTGCGATTGAAGTGTCGATGAGTCGGTTTCAGGAGCGAGTCGAAGCAATAGAACAAGACACGAAGAAGATATATCCGCTGGCGTATGCCACCGGTGAAAGCGCGGATGTCAAAGGGGCGACTTTAGGGCACAAAGTCCTGCAGTTCATCAGGGATCTGGCCACGCCGGGATCGAAGAAAGAATAGGATTCAATCCATCGCGTTTGACCGCGACGATCGAATGGTGTATACTGTCCTTGTAGTGAAAACGGGTGCCCCTTGTCGGGGAACCCGTTTTTTCTTCGTAAGCAGTAACATAAACATATGGGAAATGATCCCATGGTCACCTCGAGTGACGTGCATAGTGCGGCCGAAGGGACGCATCCGTGCGAGCGGTGCCGCAAGGCGAAAGAGCATGAGGAAATCGCGTTCGCGTTTCTCCTGGCGCTCATGCCGGTGATCACACTCACCCTGTTCGGCAACATGGGTCTGTTGTAGGAGTTCTGCCGGAATATAATCCGTATGACGTATCAATATGGCAAGTTATGAAGGGAAGAATTTTTTTCTTGCTCCCGATGGTCCGAATGGCGTGGTAAAGAATGATAAGGATGTCACATACGGTGTCGATGGAAAGCTTCCAGACACGGAGTCTGACATCACGCATGAAGAAGGACATACGCCTGAAGTCTTTTGGAAGAAGGGCGAGGAACCAGAAAAAGACTCAAAGGATTCCTCTATTGCGGCCTGATCGTGAAGCAGTTTTAGAAAAACGAGCTCCTTTGGGGCTCGTTTTCGTATATATCCCGTCTCCATGTTTACGGTCGGAACGTGCGTAAGGAAGCGACTCCGAGTGTCGAAGCCGATCTGATGAAACGGTGAATGTACGGGCGGACCATCTCAGCACGGCTTGAAAGCGCGGTGCTACGATGGTATACTGCGTATGGAACTAACGAAAACCGTATGCTTGAACGGGAACTCATGGAAATTGGACTCAATGAAAAGGAGGTGAAGGTCTATTTAGCTTCTTTGGAGTTGGGGCAGTCCGCGGTGCAGGGAATCGCGAACAAATCCAGCGTGAATCGGGCGACGACCTACTTCATTATCGAGGGACTCATGGCCAAGGGGCTGATCAGCAGCTTCCATCAGGGGAAGAAGCAGTTCTTTGTCGCGACCGACCCGGATCGGCTCGTCGAGATCCTCGAGGAGCAGGAGCGCGACATGAAGCGGAAGTCGGAAGAATTGAAAAAGTTGATTCCGCAGCTCCAATCGATCAACAACAAGAAGTCCGACCGACCGGTCGTGAGGTATTTCGAGGGAAAAGAGGGTATCAAGGCCATGTTGGAAGAGTTTTTACGAGGTGCCAGCAAAGGTGAGGCAAATATGGCATATTCTGTGGATGCAATCAATAAATTTTTTAAGGATTCGGAAGTCGCTTCTTGGAGGAGCGAGCGAGCTCAGAAAGGCATAAGGACAAAATCGATTTATACCTTTACAGATGGAGTGCGGGAAAGCACGTCTGATAGCCAAAGAAGGAGAGTTCCGATTGATAAGTTTCCGATAACCTGCGATGTGACGGTGTATGATAACCGAGTTCGTATAGCATCCTTGGGAGAGCGTTTATCCGGGATTATCATAGAAGATAAGGAAATTGCGGCATCGCTTCGGGCTATTTTGGACCTCGCCTGGGAAGGGGCGGAAAAATACCAATAAAGTTCCAAAAAAAAGAGCCTGGAAACATGTTTCCAGGCTCTTTTCCGTTATGAACGCTTTATGCGACGCATTATGCGTGAAGCATGTCATAACGGAAATTCATTTTTGGCTTTGTTGAATAATTCATGAAAAATGCCTTATATAAGCCATCGCATAAATTTCATGATGCTTTATATAAGCCAAGAAACGTATTTATTCAACAACGCCTTCTTTTTTTAAACAATTATTTTGCGACACGATTATTTATTCGTGTCCAAAAATTTCGTGTCGTGATTTTAATTTTACTAGTCGCCCATGGAAGTCTCGTTTAGTGTGTTTGAAAGATAATTGAAGATTTCTTGCCCGGCTGATATTCCCTACAGGGTGATGAGCGGCGTTTTGTTACGCGCGCTCATCCCTTCGGATGAATTCAGTCGTTCATGATTCCTCCAATGGTTAATTGTGAAAAAACAATTTTCATTACCCCGTATAGTAGCACCTGAAAGCCATTCTGTCAAGTGGTATGGACATTTTTTAGGAACTAGTGAAGATTCTGTTATCGGAAAGATGCAACACGATAATAGTAGTGGACATAATAAAGATTGATATTTAGCTTTAAAAAAGGAATAAATAATATATTTCTTCCAACAATGTTGAAAAGACTTGACAAGATTGAAATCATGCGCTATGCTGTTTAGTCGAGTTGAAAGACCCGACAGCCGGTACCTCAAAAGATAGACATTCGACATCGGGTAACGAGGCGATGCGTCGCCTTTGCCAGAGACGGCAATAGAGGCAAAGGAAGGGTCGGTCGCTTGGTGGAACCATGTGTATAAGCGGACTATGGGTAATATTCAAACATATTCATACTCCTAATGACCGCTTTCTATGCATGGTTCCCGATGGAATGTCATGGTCCGGAAGAACTTTGAAAATGTAGAAATATTTTAGGTAATCGGCGTTTTTGACGCCACAAACGGGAGAAATCGTGGCAAAGGCTATAAAGAAGAGCAAGAAACCGTCGAAGTGGAGACTTCCGATGGAGGTTGTAGAAATACTTCGGCACAAGGGCGGGGCCCACTCGACTCCGAGTGGCAAACATGGCTACGACCGGAAACGGTCCAAGGCCGAACTCAGGAAACTGCTTGCTGGATCCTGAGGCCTGAACATAGCACATTAATCTCAATATTTTTCTTTTCAACCCTCAAATACGGAGGAAACATGAGTACTGTCGCATTGGTCTCGTATAACGGTTTTGTCGGCGGCGAATCCAACGGATGGAAGGAACAGGGAGGCAATAGGGTCTTACTGCTTCAGAATTCCGGCGGTGAATCGTGGGGTGCCAAGCAGGGACCACAGAGCCAGTCCGAGCTTGTCGAAGGCGCCAATAGCGTTTCGCGGCAGATCGGCGGTCTCTGGGGCGTGCTGGTGGATGCTCTTCCCGAGCTCGATATGGTCTATTTCTACGTCGGCAGTACCGGCGCAGAGAAAGCCATCGAGCTTGCGAAACGGCATCGCCTCGATCCGGGGAAAGCCACGTTCGTACTGTGCGACTGTGGGTATTCTGGGAAAATGCGGCTCATCGAAGAGTGCGGCTTTTCCTCCTCTCGGGTCATCATGTGTGCGTGCGGTGGCCATTCCACCATGCGTCGTCTGTACGACGACGCGCTCGCCACGGTGAGTCCGTGAGGCCGGATGGCAAGTAACCGGACGGGACCACTTCTCCCGTTGGCAACAGAATCCCCTGGACGGAGTGGGGGAGAACGAAAGAGATCCGGCCGAAGCGGATCGAACACGCAAATTTTCCAAACATAAACGGAGACAAGAAACATGAATACTTTTCCCGCCATACCGATGACACTTCGCCAGATCGCCATTTCGGCCAACGGTGGCAAGAAGGCGGCGAAGAGAAGCCCTCATCGCGCGTCTCATGCGGAGCGGATGTTCGAAGCCCGTCTTCGTACGGCCCCGTCCATGAAGGAATGGGCGCGGATGTTGAAGGAGCATAAGGGGCATAAGCGGCAGTGCTCCCCGTAATCGGAGAAGATATCTGAATACAGCATCTTCTCCTCCTCATTCAGATTGTGAATCGGAGTATTCGCATTTTGAACAGGGAAACCTGGTGCACGTTAACAGTAGCAATCAGAAGGCTATCATGCTCATGGTACACGCGTACTCTTGAGCCGCGATGAGGACTCACTCATTTGCACCTGTCACATCGGCGTGGCGCGATAATTTGATAGTCAGAGGAGAATCCATTATGGATTCTATGGGCAAACCGTCGGTCGCAATGGTGCGACTCATAAAGACGGATACCCATGGCGGGGACGCTTCACCCGCTAGGAACAGAAGACCCTTTCTCTCTTTATTCGAGAAATACCTCGGGGCTCTGCCCCGAGGACACCGCTAAGGAATGGTTTGGAAAACCGTTGGTTTTCCAAGATGAGTTAGAGCGAAGCTCCTGCATACCCCGCCGATACGAAGCGGAGCGTAGTGAGGGGACAGCTCTGCTGCGGGGTATGTTGATTTGAGTCGAAAGGGGAAACGAAGCAAGAAGAACAGTCCTCGTTGCTAGAGGGGGTGATGGTTCGTAGGTAGGAGGTGGTCGTTTGAGATATGAATTTTTGTTCATGTTTCGACGAACGGTGGAGCGTCCACGCTAGGCGACTCCACATAGCAAGCCCCGCTACGGATATGGAGATTGACTTCTCCCATCATAGGGTATCTCGGTGTAGGATTTATTTCATATAAAGGGATGTTTATAACATTGCTTTATATGCATGCCAGCCGAATACTAACACCGATAACAGAGCAAACGTGACACAGTGGAAACGCACCGCAGACTATGTAGTCTGATGATTGCGTGCCTTATGTGTTGCAGACCGTAGCGTGAACTATGCGGTCCCTGTTATCGGTTAGAAATTGAGCCGACTTGAATAATTCTTGTCGGCTCCGGTATCGAGGTCATATCACGGGATACGGTTTCGACGCCGGATGCGAATCTGGCACCCCTGGTTGCGGGGTTAATAGGGACGGACTGATCGTTTGCAGGTGGCGGAATTCACATGATTCATGTGGATGCTACAAAGTGGCAAACGGCTATCCCGGGGTATGAGGCGTAGGATTTCGTAGGAAAAAGTGTTCGCGACATTTTTTCTTGCACCAGCCAAGTGCCGACATCGATAACGGAGCAATCGCCCTCGCCACGCCGAATAGGTGTGAAAATGGATGGCAACATTGCTATTCTCGCGACGATGCATGATGAGAGTCATGGTCCCGTTTATCGATAGAAATTGAGCCGACTTGAATAATTCCTGTCGGCTCCATCTTCAGCGGTATGTCAGAGACGTGCTTCTGAAGATGGAAACAGTTCATTTTACAATTCAAACAGGAGATATACACATGAAGGTTATTATCGTTGACGATTCAGCTGCTAATGTAGTGGCAGCCAAGAAAGCCGCTGAAGGATTTCCTGAGCACCAGTTCACTTTTGTCAGCCGCGCAAGTGAAGCTATCGGTATGCTCGCTTCTGCCGACGCCATCATCACGGATTTGTTTTTTCCGGATGAGAATCATGTCACTGGTAAGATGCTTGGCGATGCGTATGGTCAGTATTGCGCGAAACTGAAGAAGGATGAGACCTATCTGAAAGTTTTGGAGGAATACTACAACTACGATTTTGAAAGGGCAGAATCGAAACTCGCAGGCGCTATCGGTATGGCGACGGATGGGACAAGCAGAGCTGCCGTAGAGGAATTGATACGGTCATGTGAGGCGAATGGAGACAAGTATGGCAGTTGTGAAGCCTACCGGGAAAGGCTTAGAAACCTTTCTCCCGCACAGTTCCCGTACGGCGGTGCCATCATGCTCAGGGCTCATGAGCTCGGGAAGAAGAGTTGCCTCATTTCCGATATCCACAGTCACGCCGGGAGTTATAGGGACAACGTGAGTTCGGTGGATGGCATGATGCTTCTTCTTCCGCTCATAAGTGAGGGCATCGTTTCCGTTCAGGAGGCTAAGTATGACGGAGAAGAGTGCTTGAAGTATGTGGGGGAGGGTGAGTTAAGCCGTGCCATCGGTGGATATCCCGGAGGCGTGCTGAAGGAGCGGCCGGAAGTGTGGGCGGAGGCGATACGCAGGATTGTGGCCCAATGACGTATCGCGTGTTCTTTGAAAGGTTCGCGAAGTTATCCTAGATAAAAACTTCGCATTTGTCTCGGAATGTGTATTCCGGCTGTGAGTCCAAAAGGACGAAACAGATGTTTTTTTCAGTAATCCCTCGTTGCTAGAGGGTGTGATGGTTCGTAAGCAGGAGGTGTCGTTAGGGATATGAATTTTCGTTCATGCCTCTCGACCGGTGAAGCGTCCGCACTAGACGTCTTCCAGAAGCCCCTTTACGAATACGGAGATCGAGTTCTCCCATCACAGGGTATCGGCACAGGATTTCGTGCAAAGAATGATCGCAACATTTTTTGCACACCAGCCGGATACTGACACCAGATAACGGAGCAAGACGGTATGTTAAGACGCATTTCAGGCCATAGGGTCTGTAAAGTGCGCCCACTGACACATCGTAGACCGTAGTGTGAACTACGCGGTCCCTGTTATCGGTTAAAATTTGAGCCGACTTCACATAATGTGTCGTCGGCTCCATCTTCAGAGGCATGTCACGGACGCGCTCCTGAAGATGGATAATAATATTTAACAATTTGAAAAAGGAGATAAAAATGAAAACAGTGAAATTCGTCGGAAGTCTGGTCGTCGTTCTGGTGATGGTACTGATTCTCGGTTCAGCGGTGACGGACCTGTGTCTCTCCCAAGGCCTCGGTGTTACAGCCTCGGTTGTGGTTGGGAGTCTGGTCGGTTATCCAGTGTTCGGTATCATAGTCGGAGGATTGTACCTGTACTTCTATGATAGGGGCAAGTAACCGGACGGGACCACTTCTCCCGTTGGCAACAGAACCTCGCAAGAGGAAACGAAGGAGATCTTCCCGAAGGAGATCGACGAGTTGAGGGTCCTCGAAAAAACCTTTACGGATTGCCGACCTGAATAATTCTTGTCGGCCCCATCTTCAGCGGCATGTCACGGACGTGCTTCTGAAGATGGAAACAGTTCATTTCACAATAAAATAAGAGGAGAAAATATCATGGGTACTATTGGTGACATTATGGACGGCATTACGCCATTACCGGAGCCTTCGCAGTCGATTATCGACGCCTTGGAGAGCAGACGAGTGCTTTCCTATGAAACCACGGCGCAAGTTGTGGAACAATGGGAAAAGTTGCTTGGGCGCATCTCCATTTGTCGCGGGTCGCTTACCTTGCACCAAAACGGTCAAGGCGCGATGACAAGGAAAGGTGATCTGCTTGAAATCCATATGGATGTCGATCCGCTCGGGAATTCAGACGAAGAGGGCTTTATGTACGCATCTTTCAGTAAAGGGGGTACTGCTCGTATAGCAACCTTCTGCGGAGATGTCGTAGATGAAAAGCGTCTCGAATCTTTTCTCGGTTTCGAGGGCACATGGGAGGAAGTGACACGGAAGATTATCGAGCTCAACGACCTCGTCGTCGCCGAGAATACTCCGCCACCGGTTCCCGATGACCTGCAAGAAGAATAGTTTTCGTTTACCCGGCCGACGTACGCTATGTCGGCCCCATCTTCAGCGGTATGTCATGGACGTACTTCTGAAGATGGAATAATTTTATTAAAATCAGAAAAAGGAGTCGGAGATGAAAGGTGAACTGCACGGGAAACTCACGTATGTCAGGAAGACGAAACAGTATACCCTCAGGGTATGGGGATTCATACTCCATCTCGGCGTGCCGGATCGGAAGTTTCGCGGGAAGAAGCGCTTCTTGCTCCCCGGGTATACATTGGTCGATGTCGAGACGTTTATCGAGGAATTCGGTATCGTCATCCGGAACGAGGCTATGGATCGTGAGCTCGACGAACTGTTCGAACTGATGTGCGATTTCAGGGGAAATGGCGGCGATGCGGCCCTGGTCATCGGGCCGTGCGATCCATTCTGGGGATCGGGATATTCCAGTGTCCGTCTGGCCTATCCGGAAGAGGTGACGGAGCGGTTGGAGATCCCGTGACCGGCTCGTTTTTTGACGGTTCGAGCGTAAGGAAAATTATCCTTACGCTTTTTTCATACTTTGAAAATCGGGCACTAGTTCCCGATGAGGCGGCTGAGAATCCCTCTTTGGCGCTAAGATAAGCACAGAATCGATGTTTTATTTTTTGTAAAAAATGCCCCGCTCATAGTCACAAATCCCCCTTGCCCTCTCTTTTTTGGAGAGGGCAATCCCCCTTTCCGAAAGGGGGAGACTCACTTATTTTCGCTTGTACTCTGATTGATATCTTTTTTCGAAAAGAGTACCGAGTCTTCGAGACACGTCGTTTACGAACGACGGTGCCGAGGGGACCGCGTGCCGCCAAAGCTTTTAGCGGAGGCGCAGGGTTTTGTGCTTGATCGGTCGAAGTCAGCATATCGTTTTTAAGAATATGTCGAGTAAGATATCTTTAAGAAACCACCTCATCGGGAACCGGTGCCTCTTCATAAGCATCCTTCATATTCCAACCCCTCCTGTCCTCCCCTTAGGATAAGGGGAGAGAACGTTCTTTTTTCGCTTGTACTGTAATCGATATCTCCCTTTCGAAAAAGGAGTACCGAGTCTTCGAGGCACGGTCGTTTACGAACGACGGTGCCGAGGGGACCGCGTGTCGCCAAAGCTTTTAGCGGAGGCGCAGGGATTCGTGTCGGATACATTGAAGTCGGCATATCGTTTTTAAGAATATGTCGAGTAAAATATCTTTAAGAAACCACCTCATTGTGAGCCGGTGCCTGAAAATTTTGTATCCGAACAACGAATTATATTATTTGTGATACAAAAAAGCTGACCTGAAAAAGAGGCTGAGCCTCCAATTGAAGTCGCGAAGGCCCAGCCTCTCGTTTGCGTGTCCCTGAAGACTTGTTTTGGAGGAGGATATGAGTGTAAACGAATAAATGAAAACCGATCCTTCGTAAACAGAAAGAAAAATTTACAGTATGCTTGCGAGAAAAAGGGTAGCAAACAATCCGATGATGCCGCCGACGATGACCTCGCTCACACGATGCCCGACGCGCTCCTTGAGGCGCGGAAATTTGCTTTCGTCGAGGTCGAGTCGTTCGACGAGCATGTTGAGGTAGCGGCCCTGGTCGCCGAGGTACATGCGGATGCGGGCGGCGTCGTCCACGAGGACGAAGGCGAGCGCTGCGGCTACGGCGAAGGAGCCGGAGCCGACCCCTTCGTACCAACCGACGCTGACGGCAAGCGAGACGGCGAACGCGGTGTGGGCCGAGGGCATGTGCCCGTGCGTGAACATATATTCCGGCTTCCATCCATGTTTGAACGTGAAGATGGCGAACTTGACCGCCTGGGTCCCGAGGCCGACGATGAGCGGGAGCACGATGACGAGATAGGAATGAGCGACATTCATAGTGGTTTTGATAGGTCCTGACGGCGGATCCGTCGGACAATTCCAGTATAGCACTTATTCATCAAAAGCTTGCCAAAATGCAGATTTTCGTGAAAGAATAACAGTGAGATACTGTCTGAGACCTTAATAATCAAACATACGGAGGTGACTAATGGAATATGCATATGACCCAGGCGACGACGCGAGTGATGAATCGGAACGGGAGCTGCTGACTTCTTTCAGTCTTTTTATCCCGAAGAATCGTCCGGTAAAGTCGGATATGATGGTTTCCTTGCGTTCGTTGGATGGGATTCTTGGTCTCAAGGGGGAACTTTCGGCGTCGGATGTGATCTCGTTTCTGCCACGAGGAATCGAGGAAGTCCATGCGAACGGTATGAAGAAATTCCTGCACGATCTGGATTGGAGGATGCACTCGTCCGGTATTCGTGGGCTGTCGGAGAAATACGCGTGTCTGATGAGCTATGGTCATATCCTGCCTATAACGAAGGAACTTGTGCGATTCGATGAGGAGACGATGTCGCGGATACTGTTTCCTGAGGATCACCTCGGATCTGAGGAAGAGCGTGAATTTTATGTCCGGCACCAGGATTGTATCGAGAAGCTCTGGGCAAAGGTGTATTCGTATTTCAGCGTTCATTTTCCCGCGTGTGAAAGCAATATCGCTTCAGTCTCGACGTTCTTTTATCTCGCGCAGGCCAAATGGCTTGATGTGGTCGAGTTGTCGGCGCTTGCACTTATGCGTCATCGCGCGATATTGTATGCCAAGAAAGGGATATTCGACGGTATCGTAAAATCCGTAAGGCAAACCGAAGCGGAGGCATTGGCGGACGCAATCAATGCTATCAGGCAAGGCCGGTGATTGTTAGTATCTATCTCAAATCTCAACGCCTATATAAGGCAAAAAATCCGCTTGCCGGCTGAAATCCGAAAATTTCGGCTACAAACCATTCAAAACTCGTCAGGTTACAATAGTAGCCCTCCTCATTTTTCATGGTTTTCGCTCGAAATTTTCGGATTTACAGCTCGACATGAGATTTGAGATAGATACTTAAAACCAGGAAGGCTTCCGAACGAAAGCCTTCCTTTTTATATGTGTATGTTTAACTGAATAGACGCTTCCTCCTCGCTGCTTTGCATGCTACACTGGATGGGTTCCGTACCGCCGAAACGAACCGAATTATCTATGAAATTCTGGGAAAAAGGGCTTAATCCTGAGCAAAAAAAGGCTGTTCTCAAAACCGAGGGGCCGGTATTGATTTTGGCCGGGGCCGGATCGGGCAAGACCAAGACCCTGACTCACCGGATCGCCTACCTGATCGCGGAAAAGCGGATCTCTCCGGGAAATATCCTCGCGGTTACGTTCACAAACAAGGCGGCCGGCGAGATGCGAGACCGAATCGAACACCTGCTCGCGACCGCTGCGGACGAGAGTTCGGAGCCGGTTTCGTTCCGAGGGTTTCCGCATATCGGGACCTTTCATGCGATTTCGGCCAAGATACTGCGGAACGATATCGGTACGCTCGGCATCGACCCGAAGTTCAATATCCTCGATGCGGACGATCAGATCAGCATCGTGCGCACCGCGATGCGAGAGCTCGAGATCGACGCGGACCAGATAAAACCGCGGTCCGTGCTCGAGGCGATCTCGCGCGCGAAGGGCGACTCGCTCGAGGAGGACGGGTACGCGAGTCGCGCGACCGGGTACTACGAGGAGCTGGTCGCGAAGGTGTACCGACGGTATCAAGAGGAGCTCCGCAAGACGCAAAGCCTTGATTTCGACGACCTCTTGCGCCTCGTCGTGAAACTGTTCCGCACCTCACCCGAGACGCTTGAGCGGTACCAGAATCTTTTTCAGTACATTCTCGTGGACGAATATCAGGATACGAACCCGCTTCAGTACGAGCTCATCCGGCTTCTGGCGATGAAGCGCCGGAACCTGTTCGTCATCGGCGACGACTATCAGTCCATCTATCGGTGGCGGCAGGCGGACATCCGTAATATCCTTGAATTCGAGCGAGACTATCCGGAAGCCGAGATCATCATGCTCGAGCGCAACTACCGGTCCACGCAGATCATCCTCGATGCGGCCGGAAGCGTCATCGCGAAGAATCGGAGTCAGCGCGAGAAAAAACTTTGGACCGAGACGAAGGAAGGAGAGCTCATCACCGCACGCACGCTTCAGGACGAATCGGCGGAGGCGGAATTTGTCGCCCGGACGGTCGTGTCGAGAGTGAAGGAAGGGCGGAATTTCCGCGACTTCGCCGTGCTCTACCGGACGAACGCGCAGTCCCGCGTGTTCGAGGAGGCGTTCTTACGCTATTCCATACAGTATCGTATCGTCGGCGGACTCAAGTTCTATCAGCGTAAGGAAGTGAAAGACGTGATCGCGTACGTGCGACTCCTGTCGAATCCGTTCGACCGTCTCGCGCTCGAGCGCGTCATCAACGAACCGAAACGGACGATCGGCGGAGTGACGCTTTCCAAATGGACCGCGTTCGCCGAATCGCGTGGCGAGGATCCGCTTGTGGCAGCGGCTCATCTCACGCCGGCCGATAGCGGTATTCCCGAGAAGAAGATCCTTATCATCCGGAACTTTACCTCCTTCCTTCTGAAATTGCGGATGGAATCGGAGCAAGAGGGCGCCGATATGCCGTTTTCCGGGTTGCTCGTGAACCTCGCGACGGATTCCGGATATCTCGCATCGCTCCGCGACGGGACCGCCGAGGGCGAGGACCGCGAACAGAACGTGCGCGAGCTCTTCGGCGTCGCCAAAAAATTCGACGATCGTCCGCTTCAGGAGGCGCTCCTGGCGTTTCTCGAGGACGTCGCTCTTTCGTCGGACACGGACGCGATCGACGGCACGGCGGATTCGGTGCACCTCATGACACTGCACAGTTCCAAGGGGCTCGAGTTCCCGATCGTCTTTCTTGTCGGTCTCGAGGAAGGGGTCTTCCCACATTCGCGGAGCGCGTTTTCCGAGGAAGATCTTGAGGAGGAACGGCGACTCATGTACGTGGGACTGACCCGGGCCAAGGAGAAGCTTTACCTGCTGTCGGCGGAATCGCGGATGCTCTTCGGGTCGACGAGCGTCAATCCGCCATCGCGATTCGTGTCCGAAATCCCACAGCACCTCGTCGAGGAAACGGTCGTGGAGGAATACCCGTCGCTCTTGTCCGCAATGCCACGCTCGAAGAAATCCCGATTCGGCGGGTCGGCGTTGTTCGCGAAGAGGGGAGGGGAGCGAAGAAAAACAGTCGATTCGTTCGAATTGCCGGACCTTCCGAAATCTTCGGCCTCGAAGCGAAAACCCTCGGCTTCGACCGGCCCGAAAGAAACCGATCTTCGTCCAGGCGACAGCGTCGAACATCCTGATTTCGGCGGAGGTGTGGTCGTCGCGATCGCCGGGACCATCGCCACGATCGCCTTCCGTAAGACAGGCGTGAAAAAGCTTATGCTCGGAACGGCGCCGCTTCGGAAGGTGTAGGGGTTCAACCGTCATCCGGACAAGAAAACACCCCATACCGTTCGGTGCGGGGTGTCCGTTCATACGATGACCCGGAGGTCATCCTGTCGTGGTCGTCCGAAGATATCGAGATACCGCTTCACTTCGGACGCGGGGCCGGTCGCCTTTCCGACATTGTCGGAGAGTTTGATTACCGGACGACCGTTCGCCGAGACCGCCTTGCAGACCAGTGAGAACGGGCGATAGAGCCGCCCGTCGCCTCCGCAGCCCCTGAAGTCGTTCGTAAGGAGGGTTCCCCAGCCGAACGCGCAGCGGATGTTCCCTTGGCATGCCCGTTCGAGCCGCCTCATGTCGGGAATATCGAGGCCGTCGGAGAAGATGACGAGCTTTTCCTTCGGGTCGACGCCGTGTGAGCGTAGCCACGAGACGTAGAGCCCGACCGCCCGCATCGGGTCCCCCGAATCCTGGCGGAACCCGTCCCATTCATGCGCGAGCGTCCTTGGTGCGCCCTCCAGAAACTGTCCGGTTCCGAAGGTATCGGGAAGGAAGATCCGAAAGGCCTTCCCGTACCGCCGTTGCCATCCTTCGAGTACCGCGTACTGCGCGTCGCGCTTTTCCTGGTCCGTTTCCGCGAGGGTGGCGAGGACCATCGGCAGCTCGTGCGCATTGGTGCCGATCGGGTTCACGCCATATCGGATCGCAAGAAGCGTGTCCGACGTGCCGAGGAACTGATCCGGAAGCGACTCCGCGCACCGCTTGACGACCCATTCGTGCCAGGCCCTGCCGTGCCGTCTGCGATGCCCGAAATCCGCGAAACGGATATCCGGACTGGCCGCGAGCAGGGCAAGTTTTTGCTCTAGACGCTCTTCGGCCAGGGCGTACGCGGCATTCCGTTCCTTCTGTGTCATGCACCGTTCGAGCGCCTCGTAGTAGAGTTCCGAGACGATGGCGAGCGCGACGGTCTCCCAGAGCGAGACCGCAGCCCATGGCCCGGAGAACGAAAGCCGGTATTGGTCGCCCTCGCGACGGAGTTCGTAGGGCGGAAGCGAAAGCCTTTTCAGGAACGAGAGATACGGTTCCGAGAACAGGTTTTCGCCGTATGTCCGCATGTTCCGCAACGAGTCGAGTTCACCGTCGGTGACGCGCAGCTTCCGGGCGGAGTCGAGGGCGTCACGGAGGCGCTTTTCCCCGATGATTTCTGCGAGCGGGATATCCGCGTCGCGATTGATGAGTTCGAAGGTCGTCCCGATATCCCGATACAAGTCATGGATGAACTGTCCCATCGTGAACTTGTAGAAGTCGATATCGAGGAGCGACCGGATCGGCGATCCCGTGCCGGTCCCTTCGTATGCGAAGCCCGTGTGTCCGTGTCTCATGATTCCTCCTTTGTCTTTTCGTTATGTGATGAAGGGACCGTGCGACAGGCGTCTCATTTGAGACGCATCTGCCACACGGACCCCTTGTCGATGTAGACCACCTTTTCCCCGATGCGGTCGAGCGGCATGTCCGCACGTATGGCTCCGTCCATGACCCGGTTCAGTTTCCCGGTGGTCGGGACGAATAGGTCGAGTTCACCATCGTTTACGATCGTCGCGCAGACTCCGCGGGGGAGGATGGCGACATTGATCTCCGCGCGGTCCGTGCCGTTTTCCCAGAGACGGTACTTCGCGTAGCCCTCTTCGAACGAGAATTCGAACTTGCGATACGTCCCGTTCCGGTCGCTTACGATGACCGTCGCGAAGGCGTTTCCGGACTTTGCCGCAATCGGCACGAGCGCGTCGAGTTCCTTGACCCGTACCTGCGCGCACGACCGATCCCCGAACGGGACGATGAGATACGTCGAACCGAAGAGGTCCTGTATCCCCATCCCGTCGAACCACCGGGTGGCATTCCGCAGCGCTCCCCAGGTATCCCCGGCGGAGCAGAGCGGTCTGCCGAATACCGATACCCGGAGTTCCGTCAGGCCGCCGTCGGTGACGACGAACAGCCTGTTTTCTGCGCGTATGAGCCTATTTCCACGAACCGGACTTGCAAGTCCGTGTTCCGTGAACGTCTTTCCGTCGATGAACGTGATCTTCAGTGACCCGTGCTCCGGTTGCGCGATGAGCCATCCTTCCGGTATCCCGACTACCTCGGCATCGCTCCCGATGCCATGCGCTATCCGTTTTCCGCGTGCGAGGTCGAACACCGTTCCCGACCGTAGCAACAGCACGCCGCACGGATAGGTACGTATGGCCGGATCACCGTTCCCATCGTAGAGTCGCTCATATATCACCATCGCGCCGCCTCCCGCGAGCACCCGCTTGGTCTGTGCTATCCGCGCCGTCGCGAACCCGGTGTCGAAGGGTGAGGGGGGAGTATTGCGCTGTCCGTGTTGGAAGGTGGCGATATACCAGTCGAGCAGCCGTCCTGGGATGGTACTGAAATCCCTGACAGCCGTATTGAGCCCGACTCCCGGAGAGAAGACGGACGCGTTGTCCCTGAGCCGCCGCTCCAGGTCCCCCGGAGCGTATCCGTTGAGGGAACCCTTGTACGGATGGATTCCGGCATAGACCTGGAACGAGACGATGCCCCACGCGAACCAGTCGGTTTCCCGGTCCGGTCTTCCCGTGTGGTGCCAGTCCCGTATCGATGGCATGATGACCTTCGCGGGCCATCTGCCGATCGCCCAGGAGTCCACGTCGATCGCCCGCGGCTCGGGTTTTCCGTACGTATTCCCGAACATCGCGATCCAGTTCATCTCGTTCGCGTCGGCCATGATCGCACCGTTCCCGTGCGCGGCCAGTACCGTCTCACGCATCCGATCCACCAGGATCGAAGCGTGGCGGTCGTCGAATCCCGACCGTGCGCGGAACGCGTTGGTGAACATGCGGGGGAACGGCTCACCGTCGCACCGGTTCATGTAGAACCCGATCGGTTCCCCCCGCCCGTCGGTGACGATGCCACGGGGTGAGACGATGTACGGATGACGTATGGCGGAGAGGACCCCTATCTTCTCCGTCATGCCATCTTGGCGCATCTTCCGCCGGTCGAGATAGATCTTGACGATGAATCCGCCGTGGCGGAAGACCGATCCCTCGCCGCCGGTCGCGACGTAGTTCGTCTGATCCAGTCGGGCCGGGCCGTACCCCTCGAGGATGACCGCGAGTGCCTTCTGTGCTGTGGTCATGATGTGCCTCCCGTTTTGTTTTCGTTTCCCCGCGCTATCCGTATGACGGCGCAGGCGATATCGTCTTGTTGGACGGAGCCCGCCTTCCTCATACCTTCGATGCCGCGCATGATACGGCGTTTCGCGAACGCTCCCGCCACGTGTCTGAACGCGAGGAATTCGCTGATGGCATCCTTCCAGTCGATGCGATCGATCTGGGTGATCCCGTCCGTGAAGAGCGCGATGAATTCGGTTTCTTCGAGCAGTTCCGGCCCGATGTCGATGCGGATACCTCCCATTCCCGCCTTGAGTGAGTGGCGTCGTGCGGAGAAGAATGGTTTCCATTCCCGCGACCCGTCCGACACGAAGCAATCCTCCGTCAGGCGGTCCGCGTCGATGTCGGCCCCGTGCGCCTCGACGAACCGGTCGAGCCGACCGTTCCGGTAGGCGGGGTAGAACGGCATATTGCCGTCCCATTCCAGCCGGTGCGCGATGGTGTTCCCGTTATTGAGACGTATCGCCACGACGCCGTCGCCTTGGACCAGCACGATGCCGCGATGTTCGTCGACGTAGGCATGGATGCAGGTCGCGAGCAGGTCGTCCTGTCCGACGCGGAGCAGTGAGCCAGCCGCATCCAGGATTTCCTTCTGTCGTGCCCGGACATAGCCGATGGCGGTCTCCGGGGCGATCGTTTCACCGAACTCGCGGATTTCCCGGAGGGCCGCAGCGGTCGCCGACGTGAGCAGTCGTGCGCCGATATCGGTCGATCCGGCGGAGGAACATCCGTCCGAGACGATCCCGAACGCGATATGTCCATATGTCTCCGAAAGCGCGTAATCCTGACAGGGCATTCCGGAGCGCAGGTGCCACTCGCCGATCTGGAAGTGGTGGTCCGTGTGTGATGTGTGTGTCATGTGATCCTCCTTGTCCTTTTTGGTTGTCCCGATACGTCGTTCGGAAAAAAAATAAGGGGGATGGTCGCTTCCATCCCCCGCGCCCTCAGATGGTGGCGGCTATGTTTTGGCTCGGACCGCCGGTTCCCAGCGCCTGTGATTGGCTGGAGATCGAACGCGAGACGAATTCGGCCAGTTTCGCGAGTCTGCCCTTCGAGGCTTCCCCGGCGTCGATATAGCGATCGATGCCGGTTTCCTGCCGGAAGGATTCTAATTCATCCTTGAACTGTACGGCGTTGACGCCGATGAGAACGGAGACGAGCGATTCGATCTTCTCTTCGCGGTTCGCTTCCGCGACCATCGACCGGATCATGCCCGCCGTCGTGTTCTTTGAGTCGTTCTCGTCCCCGTCGGTGATGACGAATACGATGGCGTTGGCGAGAAAGTCGTCGTCCTTCAATCGCTCACCGTACTCGATCATGGCCCCGATGCCCGAATAGACGGCATCGTACAGAGGCGTCAGTCCCGACGGTCTGAAGACCGGGTAGGCTGCGGCGTCGATTTCTTCGAGCTGCTTGAAGCCGTGCAGCTCGTTTATCCCGACGGTCGAGGAGAAGGTGAGCACGCGCAGGAGCAGGTTGTCCGAACGCGGTGACTTCTTGCACGCGTCGACCGCCGAGACGAGCGCCGCGCGGAGATCGTCCGCGAAGTCGCTTGTCGAGCCGGTTACGTCTACCGCGATGGTGACGAGCGTGTATTCGGTCGCGCCGAGGTTCTCGAGCCTGGCTCCCTGGAAGGTGAAGTTCGTTCCAGCGATGGCATGCGTTTCCATCGACTGGTCTTGTGTGATTCTAGGCATGGTATCCTCCTGTTTGTTTCGTGTTGTCGATGTTTGTCGCGTCTCCCGCTCAGGCGAGAAACTTATCCGCCTTCATGAGGTGTACGCCGCGGCTCCTCATATCCCCGAGCCAGGCCGCCGTCAGGGCGGGAAAGTCGGGGCCATTTCCCACTTGGGGAACAGGACTGGAGCAGTCGGTCAGGATGACGAATTTCCCGAGATGCGATTCGCCGATGTTCTCGACGATCTGGTCGACCGTCGAGCGGACGCAGTGGCTGAGCGCCTCGCCGGCGACGGCCACGACATCCGCTTCGGCGAGCATCTCCAGGAATTTCGTATTGAGTCCGGTCGCCGGGTCGTCCGCGTCCGGCACTTCGGCCATGAGTGCGCCGTAGTGTTCGGTGTACGGGTTGGTACCCTTGACGACGTAGTCCACGTTGGCGAACTCCCTGCGTTCCCAGCGCTTGAGCGCCTCCATGAGGTCGCCCTGCACGTTGTGGCCCGCGGTTCCGATGACGCAGTGCTCGGGCCAGATCATGAGCGCGTATTTGTTGCCGCCCAAGAGTTGTCGGGCATAGGCGAGCATGCGTTTCCTGAGCGACGGCGCGCGCGGTGTCCAGATTCCCTTCTCGATGTCCGCGGCCGTGATGACGGTGTACTCCGCGGGGGAATTCCCGGCGGCGTCCATCCACATGCCGGGATGGGCCACGTCGATGACGCGGTGCGAGTCGAGGGTGACGTGGATGTCGGTAAGCCTGCGGCCGACGCGGTCGATGAGTGCCGCGACGCGACGCATGTCCTCGATGGCGCCAGGAACGGGCAACGCCGCATTCGCGGTGTCCATGAAGTCGTTCTGCGGGTCGATGATCATGAGATGTGCGTTCATGATGTCCTCCTTGTCTTTTTGGTTGTGAAAGTGCCTAATATGTGTAGTAAGTACACTAAGTAGGGAACGGAGACCGACGCCTGGGCGTCGGGGGAAGGAAGCTTCGGAAAGGGCTTTTGTGGCAGCGATGCCGGGGACGAATATATGCCCCGTCGGTTGCCGTTCCGGCCGTCTCCTCGGATTCCAGCGTTCCGGTCCTCCCCGTGAACTTACTAAGTGTATTATACACACTATATAAATCCTGTCAAGAAACCGTAATAATAAACGGGCGAAGGGATGTTCGGTGACGGGATGATTGACCGGAATCCGAATGACGGGGTATGCTGTAGGCGGTACACTTAGTTGCCATACCCAATATGAGTAAGACTTCCCATCCGAATGCCACGCCGTCGATCCGCCTCGCGGTCGATGCGGCCATATTCTCCGTCATCGAGGGGGCGCTCAAGGTGCTGCTCGTCCGTATCGGGAGTGGTCCGTATGCGGGAAAATGGGCGCTTCCCGGGGGGCTGGTCCGTACGGACGAGTCGCTTGACCAGGCAGCGGAGCGGGTGCTTTCCGAGAAGGCCGGCGTCGACGATATCTATCTTGAGCAGCTGTACGCCTTCGGGGGCGTGGATCGCGATATCCGCGGTCGCAGCGTCTCGGTCGCGTATTTCGCGCTCGTGAACAGCGACCGGAGACTGCCTTCCACGATAGAATACTATTCCGATATCGCCTGGTATGACACGACCAAGCTACCGAAGCTCGCGTTCGATCATGCCAAAATCGTCGAAGTCGGCATCGAACGGCTCCGGAACAAGCTCGGATATTCCAATATCGCGTACGGACTCCTGCACAAGGAATTCACGTTGACCGAATTGCAGACGGTCTACGAGATCATCCTGGGGCACGAGCTCGACAAGCGGAACTTCCGCAAGAAGATCCAGGATATCGATCTGGTGAAGGAGGCCGGGAAGATCCGGAAATCCGGACAGAGCCGTCCTGCACGGCTGTATTCCTTTTCGGAGCGCAAGCCGAAGATGGTGGACGTGCTGTAGAAGAATTTGTAAATCAAACTGATAACAGGGGAGGGAGTGGGGAATGAAAGTGTGAAGTGTGAAGTGAGGGCGGGGAACGGGAATCTGGATTGCTACGGATGCGAATCCGCTAATTGGCGGACTCGCAAAGACGGAGGGGAGAGAAGAGGAAGAGATCATCCGAAACGATAAGGGGAAAGGGAATAATGGGGTAAAGGGGAGTAAGGGGGCGGGAGAATGCGTATGGCGCTGATTTGATATCAGGACTGTTTCTTCTTCCGCTTCGCGTGGAATGCCTCGTGGATCTCGCGGAGGTGTTCGTTGGTGACATGGGTGTAGATCTGGGTCGTGGTGATGGAAGCGTGACCGAGCATGGCCTGTACCGACCGTATGTCGGCGCCGTTTTGCAGGAGGTCGGTCGCGAAGGAGTGTCTTAGTGTGTGCGGGTGCACGTTCTTGACGATGCCGGCCTTGGCGGCATAGTGCTTGACCATCCGTTGTACGCTGCGCTCCGTAAGGCGGATGTCGGTCGAACCGCGTTCCTTGACGAAGCCCTTCTTCGAGATAGGAACGGCAATGAACAGTGCCGGATCCATGTCACGGCGTTTTTCGAGGTAGCGGGAAATGGCATCGCGCGCGTCGTCGGACAGGAAGACGACCCGGAGCTTGGAGCCTTTGCCGCGGACGCTGAATTCGCCTTTGTGGAGATTCACGTGCTCGCGGTCGAGCGAGGTGAGTTCGGAGACTCGCAGACCTGCCGAGAAGAGGAGCTCGAGGATGGCTCGGTCGCGTAAGGCGCGGAGCGATGTGCCGGATGCGGCCGAAAGAAGCCGTTCCACCTCGTCGAGCTCGAGGAAGTCGACTTGGCGGGTCGGAGTCCTGCCGACTTCGATCTTTTCGGCTGGGACGGTGACGATGTCTTCTCGGGAAAGGTATTTGAGGAAGGCACGGAGAACCACGACATGATAGGTCTGAGTCGTCTTACGAAGTGGCTCACCATGGTCGGTCGTCGCTCGGTTGAGCTGGATGCGGTACTGCCGGATCCGTTCGAGCGTGATGTCTTCGGGGCGTTGGATTCCCGTCATGCTGAAAAATTTCTCAAGCGACTGGCTGTAACTCTCGATGGTCCGCGGGGACCGGTCAAGTTCGATCTCGAGGTGCTCAAGAAATCGCCGCATGAGGAGGTGGATCGGATTGGGGCTGATTTTTTTCTGGATATTCGGTTTCATACGTCCAGTATACAGAATTATCGGCAGGGCTCACAGCGAGATGGCTGAAAAAGGGGAAAGGGGTGTAAGGGAAAAAGGGAGCAAAAGGGAGTAATGGGCGTACTGGAAAAAATGGAATTAAGGAATACCTTGTCGGGGCGATTTATTTTCCTTTATATAAGGTATTTTCTATGATTATTTTTAGGGAAAATCTTTGACAGGAGGGGACGTTTCGGATACACTGTTTTCTGTAAGAATTCAAGGTGAAAGCCGATGGCTTCGGCGTCTTTTTTGTTGAAAGAAGCGTTTTGCCTACCGCTTTCTCCTGAAGAAAGGGATGCTCCCTATCACTACTTTCTCTCGCATCAAGGAGAGCCTCTCCCGCCTGTGGGAACGGACCGTGAAATGGTTTTCCGTTTTCGAGATGAGGGCGCACCATATCCAGCGCGAGACGCTCGATGTGTTGAAGTGCGGCCTCGGAGGGCGGCTTTTGCGATGGTTCAGGAATGCCGGTCCGTTTTCCCTCGTCGTCGTGAGCTCTTTGCTCGTTTCCGTGACGAATGTCGCCCATGAGCGGGGAGTGAGTCCGATCTTCGGGTATTTCCCCTCGGGAGGCGCTGTTTCCGCGACTCCGGGGAAGCATTTTGCAGCGGAAGGTTCGGCTCCGTCCAGTCTGTCGCTCGCTCCTCTGGCGACACCGTCGACCGCGGTGGACCTTTCGGCACGGGCAGCCGATGAGGGAAATGTGGCGTTCCAGAGCGGTGCGCTGCTTTCTTCGCAGGCGGAAAATTCGATCGCCCGTGATCCGGAGGAAGGCGGTGGCGTGAGTATCTATACCGTTGCCGACGGGGATACCGTGTCCGGCATCGCGACGAAGTTCGGCATCACGGTGAACACTATCTTGTGGGCGAACGACCTGGCCAATGTCGATTCCATCAAGCCGGGCGACCAGATTTTCATCCTGCCGGTCGCGGGACTGTCGTATACGGTCGCAGCCGGGGATACCATCGATTCGATCGCTGCGAAATACAAGGCCGACCGAGGAAATATCATCTCGTACAACAGCCTTCCGGCGAACGGCGATCTGACCGTCGGGGATTCCATTATGATCCCGGGCGGATTGAAGGAAGCGCCTCAGCCGGTGCCTTCGACAGCCCCGTCGGTCATCGCGCGACGACAGTATGCGTCCTCGACTTCGGCGGGCCAGGTGACGGACGTGTCTCCGGGGAAGACGCTCGATGGACGCGCCGGGTCCGGTCATCGGTTCCCGTACGGGTACTGCACCTGGTACGTGGCCCAAAAGCGGTATGTCCCGTGGGGCGGGAATGCCGGTACCTGGATCTTCAATGCCCGCTCGATGGGTTATCGGACCGGAAAGACTCCGGCCCACGGGGCTATCATCGTGACGACCGAGAATCGCTATTACGGCCATGTTGCCATCGTGGAAAGCGTTTCCGGCGATACGATCACCATTTCGGAGATGAACTATAAGGGCTGGGGCAAGGTGGACCGCCGTGTCATGTCTATCGCCGACCGCGCGATCAAGGGGTACATCTACTAACTTAGTATCTCTCTCAAATCTCACCACGATAATAAGCCAAAAAATCCGCTTGCCGGCTGAAATCCGAAAATTTCGGCTGCCCCGACCATCTCGCCAAGCGATCGTCGCGGGCGGACAAACCATTCAAAAATCGTCAGGTTAGTTAGCGGGACCCTCATTTCTTTCGGATACCCGTCCTCATTTTTCGGCACTGGCTCCCGATGAGGTGGCTGAGAATCCCTCTTTGGTGCTAAGATAAGCACAGAATCGATGTTTTATATTTGTAAAAAATGCCCCGCTCATAGTCACAAATCCCCCTTTGCCCTCTCTTTTCTGGAGAGGGCAATCCCCCTTTCCGAAAGGGGGAGACTCACTTATTTTCGCTGGTACTGTAATCGATATCTCCCTTTCGAAAAAGGAGTACCGAGTCTTCGAGGCACGTCGTTTACGAACGACGGTGCCGAGGGGACCGCGTGTCGCCAAAGCTTTTAGCGGAGGCGCAGGGATTTGTGTTTGATCGGTCGAAGTCAGCATATCGTTTTTAAGAATATGTCGAGTAAAATATCTTTACGAAACCACCTCATCGGGAACCAGTGCCTCTTTATAAGCATCCTTCATATTCCAACCCCTCCTGTCCTCCCCTTAGGATAAGGGGAGAGAACGTTCTTTTTTCGCTT
>Ga0194037_1000178_pt1 | contig 48593 bp, 32 predicted proteins | sample JunL306m_MetaG_FD_148653 | JGI IMG/M metagenome (GOLD analysis project Ga0194037, IMG submission 148653) | Anoxic zone freshwater microbial communities from boreal shield lake in IISD Experimental Lakes Area, Ontario, Canada - Jun2016-L304-6m | ecosystem: Environmental > Aquatic > Freshwater >... | reverse complement strand
GAATATCCCTTTTGGGAACATGAGACTCAAGACCTTCTGTTGAATTTCCATACCATGAAAATCGTTAAGATGTTACCGACTTTCATTGTAGCTCAATTCAGTCAGAACCCTATATTGCGTATGATCCCATATTTGCAATGCCTTTTATATAGAATTCAAGTTCCGCTCGATCCGGATCCGGCTCATTCAACTCCTTGTGAAGATGGATGAGGCAATGTATAGCCTCCAGGCCGTAGTCTGAGCAGAAACCCATTTTTTCGACGTAAAAGTCGATTTGGTTCTTTTCGACCGCATCGACAACGGTCATGGTATCCATAGGATCATTGGGGTTGACCCACCGTTCCAAGATACTTCCCTGTATCAATGGCTCGACTATTCCGTGAAGATCAGTCGTGACATCGAGCATAGCGAAAGACAGGAGGACGTTACTACGAATCATTTCTTGCTCCGGATGATTATTATTAAGATTTATTAAGATATTGATAAGACAATAGCATATAAATCTGTTTCTGTCAATGATAAGACGCCTTAAGTTATTTATCGGGTAAAAGTGGAGCCTTTTTGGCATATCTGATATAATTGAAAAAGATACATATGTAAAGGATCGTTTTACTGTTTCTCGGTCTTTTTGTTTCGTACTCAACGCTTCTCACTCCTCACTCCTTCCCCGATGTTTTTAAGAAAAGTCGAAATTACCGGATTTAAGTCGTTCGCTGATCGGACGGTTCTTGACTTTGCACCGGGAGAAGTCGGAGCGATACGCCAGCTCGGTATTACGGCGATCGTGGGGCCGAACGGTTCCGGCAAGTCCAATGTGGCGGACGCGATCCGTTGGGCCATCGGCGAGCAGTCGTCCAAGAACCTGCGCGGCAAGAAGTCCGAGGACGTGATCTTCGGCGGGACGGCCAAGCGTGGCAAGGTGGGGAGCGCGTCGGTCACGCTCCATTTCGAGAATCATGACCATCGCATCCCGATCGAGTTCGAGGAAGTCGCCATACAACGCAAACTGCACCGAAGCGGGGAAAGCGAATTCCTCATCAACGGCGCCAAGGTGCGACTGCTCGACATCGTGGACCTCTTGGCCAAGTCCGGCATCGGCAAGGACAGCTACTGTGTCATCACGCAGGGTATGAGCGATGCCGTTCTCAATGCGACGGCCACGGAACGTCGTTCGATCTTCGAGGATGCGGCCGGCGTCAAGCAGTATCAGATTCAGAAGGAGCGGGCGCTTCGTAAGCTCGTCTCCACCAAGGAGAACCTGGCCAAGGTCGACACGCTTCTGATAGAGATCGAACCGCACCTGAAGATGCTCCGGCGACAGGCGGAACGGGCTTCTCAGGGGAAGGACGTCGCGGAAAAACTCCTTTCGAAACAGACCGAACTGTACGGATTCTTGTGGCATTCCTTCCAGGGCGAACGTGGCGGATTGTCTCAGGAACGCGAGGACCTGGCGCGGTCGGCCGGCATACTCGAGCGCGAGACGGATTCGCTTCGTGAGGAGGTGGCAAAGCTTGCCGGGACGCTCGAAGATGGCGGGCAGACGGAAACGTTGACGCGCGACGCGGGAACGCTCCGTGGGGAACTCAACGGCATCGAGCGTGATGTGGCTATCCTTTCCGGTCGTATCGAGGCGGAACGCGAGCGGCAGAAGGACCGTGAGGAAATCCGGACGATTCCGGTCGACCTCGGCTATATCCGGAAATCGCTTGAGCGGATCCGCGCGAACCAGAATTCGCTGTTCGAACGACTCGGTCTCGTGGAACGGCTCGAGGACATTCAGGACATCCGCGAGTTCGCCCGGGCGATCGGCCAGGAGCTGGTCGATCTCGACGAGAAGGTCGAGGCGGGCAAGGTGACCGAGAAGGTCATCATCTCTCTTCCGGAAAACGAGAAGAAAGAAAGTGATGATCGGTTGTCTGCATATATGACCGGGAAGGAGACACTTGGGAAACGGATGGAAACGATTCGCGCCGGGATTGCCGAAAAAGAACAGGCCCTGCATCTGGAACGCGAGAAGGGTCGCGAGGCGCGCGAACGGTATTTCCTCCTGGAGCGGCAGGTCCGTGACAAGGACCGGGAGCTTTCCACGGCCAAGGACCGGTTGAACGATGTGAAGGTCCGTTTGGCGCGGGTCGAAGTCCGCGAGGAAGACCTGATCAACGAGGTCCGCGAGGAGCTTCGGACGGATGTCCGTAAACTGACCTGGGATGGCGGACCGCGCGATCGCGACGCGCTCAATCGCGACATCATCCGCCTCAAAGGCGAGGTGGAACGTATCGGCGCGATCGACCCGTTGATCGCCGAGGAGTACGAGGAGACCGACAAGCGGTTCACGTTCCTGACGACCGAGTCGGCCGATTTGCGGAGTGCTATGGTATCGCTCGAGACGGTGGTCAAGGAAATGGACGAGCGCATCGAGAAGGAATTTTCTTCCGCGTTCGACGAGATCGCCAAAAAATTCGAGCACTACTTCTCACTCATCTTCAACGGTGGCAAGGCGGAACTCCTCCGGATCAAGCCGACACGGAAGCCGGTCGGGACCGACGAGGATGGTGACGTCACCTCGGAAGAGGCGCCTGCCGACGTGCCTGGTATCGAAATTTCGGCCTGTCCGCCGGGCAAGAAGATCACGAGCCTTTCCGTGCTTTCCGGTGGCGAGCGTTCGCTGACGTCCCTGGCACTTCTCTTTGCGATCATATCGCATAATCCGCCACCGTTTGCCGTGCTCGACGAGGTGGAAGCGGCGCTTGATGAGGCGAATTCCAAGCGGTTCAGCAAGGTGCTCTCCGAATTGTCCGAGCGGACGCAGTTCATCGTCATCTCGCACAACCGCGAGACTATGCGACAGGCTGGCCTGCTCTATGGTGTGACCATGGGGGAGGACGGTTCCTCGCAGATCCTTTCCCTCCGGCTCGAGGACGTGGATAAACTGCATGGCGCGAAATAGAATCGCGCCTTGACAGGGCCCTGATCTCACGGTACTATGTCTTTCGATAGTCGATGACCGTCTTTTTTCGTTTTTACCGACACTATGCTTACTATCCGTTTCAACCGTACCGGCAAGAAGAACCGCGCCTCGTTCCGCATCGCGCTCCAGGAGAAGGCCAAGGCCCCGAACCATCGTCATGTGGAGGTGCTCGGCAGCTACGACCCGCATTCCAAGGTCGCCGTGCTCAAGAAAGAGCGTATTCTCCATTGGTTGGGCATGGGCGCGCAGGCGTCCGACTCGGTCCACAACCTCCTCGTGAAGCAGGGTGTGGTCGAGGGAAAGAAAGCCGCGATCAAGATGGCTCGCCCGGTGAAGAAAGAAGAGCCGGTCGCGGAAGTAGCCACTCCGGTCGAAGCGAAGGCCGACGTCGTGGCCGAACCAGTGGCGGAGAAAGAGGCCGAGGTCGCCGCATAGGCGTTGACAGCCGGTCCGGGACGGGCTACACTGGGCCACATACGATATATCCATATTCCGTAGACATGAGGCGCGAAGGGCGAGAGTCCCTCGGAAAGCCCTCACGAGGAAACCGCCGTCTTGGGACGGCTCCTTGATCTGCGGCTTGTCCGGAGATTTTTTATTCGAAGACGCGTATGATGAAACGAGCGGAAAAGGAAGTGCTCCTCAAGGCGGTCGCGGAGGAGGCGAAGGCGGCGAAGTCCCTCGTCTTCTCGGACTACAAAGGGGTGACGGTGAAGCAGTTGTCGGCGCTCCGCGGAGAGCTCCGCAAGGGTGGCTCCCGGTTCCAGGTCCTCAAGAAGACGATCCTCGACCTTGCGCTCCGCGAGGCGGGTATCGAGGTCGACGCACGGAAACTTGAGGGACAGGTCGGCGTGGCGTTTTCGCCCGACGAGGTATTCGCGGCAAAGACGATCGCGGATTTCGTGAAGGCGAACAAGGACACGAAGCTCTCGATTCTCGGTGGCGCGCTCGAAGGGAAGAGCCTCACGGCGGCGGAGGTGAACGCTTTGGCGAAGCTTCCGACGAAGGACGAGATGCGTGCCAAGCTCGCCGGGACGCTCCAGGCGCCGATCGCCTCGTTCGTCCGGACGCTTCAGGCGAATGTGTCGGGGTTTGTCCGCGTGCTGAACGCGGTGGCGGAAAGCAAGAAATAAGAGGTTTCAAACGGTTCCATTGTTGCATTGTCAGATGGTTGGAAGCGGTCCGATCATGCGACAGTGTAGTGATGGAATCGATAGAATACGTAATCAATAGTCATTAAGCGAAAAGCATATGTCCGAAGAGAAAGAAGTCGTGGCGGTGCCGGAGAAGTTCGCGAAGCTCGTGACGGAGATCGAAAAGATGAGCGTGCTCGATTTGTCCGAGCTCGTGAAGGTGCTCGAGGAGAAGTTCGGCGTGTCGGCGGCGGCCCCGGTCATGATGGGAGCGGTCGCGGGCGGCGCGGCGGCCGAGGAAGTCGCGGAGAAGACCGAGTTCGATGTCGAGCTCGTGGCGATCGGTGACCAGAAGATCAACGTCATCAAGGCGGTGCGCGAGGCGACCGGTCTCGGCCTCAAGGAGGCGAAGGACCTCGTCGACGCGGCCCCGAAGGTGGTGAAGGAGAAGGTCGCGAAGGCCGAAGCCGAGGAAGTGAAGAAGAAGCTCGAGGCCGCGGGTGCGACCGTGACGATCAAGTAGTTCCGGACTGCATGTCCTGGATATCCCGCCTCATACCATACGGTACGGGGCGGGTTTTCGTTTCCAGTGCTCTTCTCCGCTCTGTCGAGAATATATCCCGAAATACGCGGTCGCGTAATATAGGATACTTTTTTTGGCTCAAATAAAGGATGTCTGTTGGCCGGAACTTTTATCCTGATTCGCTTTTCAACCTGACAGCGCCCAGACATCAAATGTCTGAGGCGTTGTTTTATATGATTGTCGTGACGGAAGGTCTTTTTCGCGGTATACTGTATCGGAGGAAGGATCGGCATTTTCAATAACCAGTTTTCTATTCCTATGAACTATCTCGGATTCGATCTTATTGAGACGATCAAGGCAGCCGGATATGTCGGACTGTTCATCATCATTTTCGCGGAGACGGGGCTGTTCCTCGGGTTTTTCCTGCCGGGCGACAGCCTGATCTTCGTGGCCGGATTCCTCGCGTCGCAGGGATTTTTCGGGCCAGTCGCCTTGGCAGTCATCTTATTCGTCGCGGCGTTCACGGGCAATCTTGCCGGGTATGAGTTCGGGCGCCGGGTCGGGCCGAAGCTTTTTTCGCGAGAAGATTCGCTTCTGTTCCGAAAGGACCATGTCACGAAGACCAAGCGATTCTACGACAAGTATGGTGGCAAGACCGTCATGATCGCCCGCTTCGTGCCGATCGTCCGCACGTTTGCGCCGATTCTCGCAGGCGTCGCGGAGATGAAGTATCCGGTGTTTCTCGCCTACAATCTTGCCGGAGCGGCGCTCTGGACGATCGGTCTCGTCGCGCTCGGGTATTTTCTCGGGACCAGCGTGCCTGATATCGACAAATATTTGCTTCCGATCGTACTCGTGATCGTCGTTGTCTCTGTCTTGCCGGGGTTCATCCATCTCTATCGCGACAGTCAGGAAATGAAACGCGAGAAGGTGGCAAAGGGGGAATAAAGGTAAGGATATTCGAAACGGCTCCTCGCAGTGCAAACTCCGGGAGTCGTTTTCTGTTATACTGGTATACGTATGATATCATTCCGAATGCCGAAAACGAGGCTTGTGGCCATCCTCACGGTCCTGCTCGTGGGAGGTGTTTTGGTGTTCTTCTTAGTGTGGACGATTGTAGAGCGGTATCAGGCATCGCTGATGACGATCCAGGGCACGCCGGCCGGATCCGTGAATAGCCTCGGGGCGGGAACCTCGGTGGACGGAAAGCCGGTCAAGGTGACGGGGCTTCTGGGGGAGGAACTCGAGTCGCCTCCGCCGGACCCGTCGATGGATCGCATGAAAACACAGGGATGCGTCGCGGACGGACTCCTGAACGCGGACTTTCCGGGTGACGGCAAGACGATCAGTCTCATCAACCATTCGAATTGCTACTATCTTCACCGCGCCATCGAGACCTGGCTTTCGCCACCGGACTTCGGGAAGATCGATAAGAGCCTGAAGGACCTTCGCGACGGGTTCGCGCTTGGCATGTTCTTGGCCGAGGCGATCGATACCCGGGCCCACTATGAGTATCCGTTCGAAGGGCGCGAGTTTGATTTTAAGAAGATGTGTCGGCCGGGGTCGAAGAACTTCTGGGGCGAGGGCACCTGCAAGTCGTACCTGCCGAGCAAGGAATATCAGACCTACCTCCGGTTCATCACGCGGCGCGCGATCGATCGGGGCGTGCAGGTGTTCATGTTCGGGCAGGTGTACCTTCAGGACTCGAAAAACCTTTCGGAATCACCTTTGCCGGGTATTATCGCCGACATGCGCGAATATGCCGCTTATCATGGCATGAAAATCCTGGTCGGCGCACAGACGAACGAAATCACCGACAAGGCATACCTTGCGAACTTTGATTTTGTCGAGGGTGGCGTCGGTCTTTCTCCTGCCGGGACGGTCGAGGATGGCCCGTGCTTTTCCCGGTGGTGGAAGAAAGAAGGGGATTGGTGTTGGGCACTCCTCTGGAATGGCCGGTATACCTCGGTCGCGAAGAATGTTTTTGTTCACTACGACTGGAGCGGAGTGGTCGGCGACGACATGAGCGTCCTCACCCGGATGAACGAGGACGATCGGCATGCGGCGACGGCGAGACTCCATTCGTACTTCAATTTGAAGGGCGTCGGATTCCTCTTGCCATACCTGACACCGCTTGCCAAGGAGAACGGCGGGTGCGTGGGGCCCGGGAAGAAATTCTATACGCCGGACGACAAATTTTCCTGCAATGACGAGAGCGCGTGGAACGCGATATTGAAAAACAGGTAACGGATAGCATGATACGAAAAGCAGTTAACGGGTTGGGAACGGAAACGGGGAAAAGTCGATAGCCTGTAACAGATACACCGAGCAGATAACGGAGCGGAAGAGTCGCAGAGTCAGAATACTCACGTATGAAGATATCCGTTAGAGTGAAACCGAATGCGAAAGAAGAGACCGTCATCGAACAAGATGACGGGGGCTTTATCGTTTCCATAAAGGCGCCATCGCGGGAGGGAAAGGCGAATGCGCGGCTTCCGAAGGTGCTTGCGAAACATTTCGGTGTCGCTCCCTCGCGTATCCGCATCGTTTCCGGCGCGGCGTCGCGGAAAAAAATCGTGGAAGTCGGATAAAGAGGGTCAGGTACTTTTTTGCATACAAAATAAGTACCCGACCCTTTTCGTGCCTCTTGCCTAGATGGAATACGCGGACATGAGCGGGCCGAATACCATCGGCAAGATGATGGCGATGCCGATGATCGGCAGGATGAACGCGATGATGGTAGCGACGAGCGTCCAGAGGAAGTACTTCCGTGTCTTCTCGACCGATACATAGATCGCATCGAGTTTTTTGTCCTGCGCGTCCAGTCGGGATTTGATGTCTTCTTCCATAAATGCATGTATCAGTTGATTCAATCGCTTTCGCTCACAGTATACCGCATACTCAGTCTGGGTCATAAGTATCCCTCAAATCTCATCACTACTATACGCCGAAATGAGGGTCTGCCGGCTCGATACGCGGTACCTGTTTTCTGGACCGCGGAGTATCCGGCTCGAAGTTTGAATTCATCCTGGTGGGTGACCGGGCGCTTTGGATTCACCTTGGCGGTAATGAGACATTCGGAAATTTCAATGGTCGAATCTTCGGAAGGTATCTTCTTGGCATCGCGGATGGGGCGGTCACCGAATGTTTCAAGCCCAAGGAGTGAAGAATCGTAGGAATCTTGAAGGGATAAGCCTTGTGCCGTATGGTGCGGAACTTTTCATTTTTCCGAAGGCTGGGCATCCATTCTGATTCGGTATGAATTGCCGGAGACCGTTCTCGGGCTGTTTGAAATCCCTTTTATAAAGCCGTAAGAGCGTAGTATTGACGGAATATCTATTTTTTGGTACTATCCCGGTACAAAAAAACAAGCCGGGGAGGGCGGTGTATAAGGGTGATACGGTAATTGCGGATGTTTTCTTGCATTCGGATACCTATGAGGAAGGCTTGTCGCACAATACGGGTGATCGGTCTCATGAATGCCGACGAAAGCTCAGCGTTTTTCGCGTAGTTTCCGTCGGTTTTTATTATGCCCAGTTGATGTATCCACATCGTTGAGCCCTAATGACACGCGTATGACATATGTGAAAACACGGAGGCTGAGGAAGTGGTTCCGGGTCTATGACTCGGCGGTCATCTTTTCCATGCTCCTCCAGTCGGTAGCTCCGGCGATCATGCTGACGCCGCATGCGCTGGCCGACGAACCGACGACGGCCGTCGCTTCTTCGACGGACAGTAAGACATCGGCTCCGAGCGATACGAAGACCGACGTGACCCCATCCGATACCGCGTCCACGGGTGACACGGCGACGAAGGTCGATGCGTCCAAGGAAGCCTCGACATCTGCTTCGACGTCGACCGTATCAAATGAGTCGGTATCGGAGACGGTGGCTCCGACGGTGGCTGCTCCGGAAACGCCTTCGAACACCGGACCGACCGATACTACCGGGACGGCGAGTGCTCCGACCCCAACCGAACCAGCCGCGACTCCGACCGACACGACCGCTCCCGTTGACAATACTTCCGCTCCGGCCGTTTCGACGCCTTCGGCTCCGGACGCATCGGTTTCCTCGGATACCGCTCCGACCCCGACCGTCGAGGCCTCGGGTGACGCTTCGACCGAACGCGTTCCCGAATGGATCAAAGATGGCAATAAGCAGATGACCGGCAGTGCCGTGGCGCTTGGCAAGACCTATGTCGCGCCGCAGAACGACCAGGTGACCGTCACCTTTACGAAACTCCCGGACAATCCCGGGAAGCTTTCCATCGAGGAAGTCACACTCACCGACGAGCAGGTCACGACCTTACATGCGCTTTCGAACAAGGCCTACGACATCACGTCCGACATGGCCGACGGGAGTTTCGAATACACGATGACGCTTCCGACCAAGAGCGGAGTGGATCAGGCGAACGTCGGCGTTTCGTATACGGAGACCGTGCAGGAACTCAACGATGCTTCGAAGGTCAAAGTGATCGACGATACTCAGAACGCTCTTTCCGTCGATACGAACAAAGGTGAAGTGAAAATCGAGGCGATAGATCATTTCACGATTTATATAACTACCTATTCCGACGCGACACTGATAGTTCCTAGTGCAACATACCAGCAGGGTGAAACGATATACATGAAAGCAACCGGACTGGTTGCCGGACATTATTATCGTTTCGCGATAAATCCTCCTGAAGAAAATAACACGATATATGTAACTTCTTGCCAGCAGCCGAATGTGAATTTGGAACTTACCGGAGCATATACTCTCGCATCCGATGCGGTGATAAGCACTGGGTGGGCTGCAGAAATTCATGGGTTTACGACTGATAATTGCTCGGGTGCGAATTTTTCTCCCAGTCCTAGCGATTCGAAGCCATTTTCTGTAACTGTTGCAGTGGTCACTCCGGCCACGAACCCGTCGCTCGGCCAGTCCTGTGGACTGGACGTCGCGCTTGTTCTGGACAATTCCGGTAGCGTCGGATCGGATCTCGGCACGATGAAGACCGCGTTCAAGAATTTTGTCACGACGCTTTCCACGACGCCGACGCAGTTCTCCGTGACGTATTTCAACGGGACGGCCGCCTATACCCAACAAGGCTACAGCGGTGACGCGACGGCGACCAAGGCCGCAATCGATGCGGTTCCGAACGCGAAAGGAAGTACGAACTGGCAGGACGGTCTTCTGAAGGCGAAACGGTCGACGGATGCTCGGTCCGGAGTACCGAAATTGGTCATCTTTTCCTCCGACGGCGATCCGAACCGGTACTATACGGACATATCGAACGAGGCAAGTCCGGACGGACTCGTCGGTCCCGGAAATGGGTTTGACGTGGCATCCCATAACGCGGCGATAGCGCTCGCGAATTCCATCAAGGGATCGGGAACGCGTATCATCACGCTCGGCATCGGTGGCGACTCGCTCATGCAGACGCATATGGAGGCAATCTCCAGTGCGGATGCATATTATAATGCGACGAACTTCAATGAGAATCTTTCCTCGACATTGAGTCAGATCGTGACTGACCTGTGCGGTGGTACCATCACGGTCAACAAGTATATCGACAGCGTCGATCCGGCGAATCTCGCGAAGGATCCGTGGACATTCACGACGACGGTACCTGATCATGCTTCCGTCACGACGACGAACGGCCAGGTCAACTTTCCGGCAAAGGCCGGAAGTGGGTACTCGATATCCGAATCGTCCGGTCTTGCTGGTTACTCCTTCGGTAAGGCTAGCTGCAAGAATACGAAAAATAACAACCCCGTCGGAACCGAAGATAAGGCCAACAAGGGGGTGACTGGTATCTCGATATCGAATTCTGATGTCATTTCGTGCGATTTCGTCAACCTGAAGAACTGCAAAGCCGGGTCGTCGAAACTTGAAGGACAGGTGAAGGGGAGTACCTATACGACCGGAAATCTCTGTTCCGGCGGCGGTGACTGCTGGGGGGAAGGCGAAGACGTCCCCGCGAGACTCACGTTTGACGGACTTCGCGTGGGGGATTCGTATACGGTGACAGTCCAGCATGATTATAGCGATAATAATGCCGTGATCGGGTATGACAATTTTCATTCAGTGACGAGCGGGAATGCCACTGCGACCGGCGTAACGTTGGGCGTGCCATCCTCGGTGGATTGTGGTGGTGGAATTATCTGCAAGGACTACACGATATCGTTTACGGCCTCTGCCACGACGGCGCAGATAGATTGGTTGGCACACCTGAGCGATTATGCCGGCCAATGGAACGGTGCCTCGCTTCATTACCGGTTGCTAGAGGGTCCGTGTGGAGGAGCGGGAGGCAAAGATATTCCGATCAATCCCGGCCAGATCGTCGTGAAGGGTTCCATCACGCCGACGAAAAGCTCTGCGAACGGGGCTGATCCGAGCCAGTGGACGTTCAATATCTCCGGAAACACGAACGTGACGGGGAGCGTGAGCGGATCGACGGCCGGGAATTTGGCACTGGGGACAAATAACGGCGATGCGACCTATACGATTACCGAAGTCGGACCGACGGGATGGATCCTGGATACCGTTTCCGCGCCGTGCGTGAAGACGGGTGATGCGACGGCGACCGTGACGCTTTCGAAGACGACTCCGGACGTGTCCTGCACGTTCACGAATAAGAGACAGACGGGGACTCTGAAAGTGATAAAAAAGGTCAATAATGACAACGGCGGATCAGCTTCTGCTTCGGCGTTCAACCTGCATGTAAAGAATGGCGGAGCGGATGTTTCCGGAAGTCCGGCGGCCGGTTCCGCCAGCGGGACCATGTATACCCTGAATGCGGGATCGTATTCGGTAAGTGAGGACACTCCGACGAACGGCTATGCGCGGACCGGATTCGGTGGGAACTGTAACAGTGACGGCATCGTGACGGTTGTCGCCGGTCAGGAACAGACCTGCACGATCACGAATGATGACATAGCCCCGTCTTTGACACTCAACAAGATCCTCGTGAAAAATAACGGCGGGACGGCGAACGAATCGGATTGGACATTGTCGGCGACCGGAACCGGCCAGAATCCGACCAATCTCTCTGGTCAGGGCGCTTCCGGTACGGCGGACGTCGTGAGCGGATCGGATTTCAAGGCTGATACGTATACTCTCGCAGAATCAGGAGGGCCCTCGGGGTATTCGGCGAGCGCTTGGACGTGCACGAACGGGGTTGCGGTTTCCGCGAATAATACGATTTCACTCGGCCTCGGTCAGACAACGAGTTGTTCCATAACGAATACCGACCAGAAGGGGACCCTCATTGTCAAGAAAGTGGTGGTCAACGACAACGGCGGGACAATGGCGGCAACCAGCTTTGCATTCAATGTGAACGGTGGGACTTCGACGTCGTTCATTCAGGACGGGGACGCGGCACATGGAAAGAATACGGTATCGGTGAACGCCGGTACCTATACCGTTACGGAGCCGTCCGTTTCGGGGTATGAGACGACCTATGACAATTGTAAGAATGTCGTTATCCCGAACGGCGAAACGAAGACTTGTACGATCACGAACAATGACATCCCTGCACACCTCATCGTCATCAAGCACGTGAACAACAATAGTGACGGCACAAAGAGCGCTGGGCAGTTTTCGACCACGATATCGGGCGTAACGACCGCGAACCCGACCGCGAATGGTTCGGAGGCGGGTGTGGACAATATTCTGACAACCGTCGGCTCGTACACTGTGGATGAGGGCGCACATGCGGGCTATGAGAAGAGTCTGTCATCGGATTGTACGGGCACGATCGCGCTCGGCGAGACCAAGACCTGTATCATCACGAACGATGATATCGACTACCTGCCGACAATCGAAGCGACGAAGACGGCAGGCGTATCATCCGTTCCGGAGAGCGGTGGTAGCGTCACATACACGTATACGGTGAAGAATACGAGTCCGGCCGATGCGGTTACCATTACGTCGCTTCAGGACGACAAATTCGGCACGCTCACCGGGAATACCGGTTGTAAAACGGGTACGACACTCGCGATGAATGCGAGCTGTACCTTCACGTATACGACGACCATAAAAGGAAACGCCGGAACCTCGCATGTGAACGTGTTCACCGCCAAGGCCAAAGATAATGAAAACAACGAGGTAAGTGCCTCTGATGATGCTATGGTGACGTTCATCGACGTGAAGCCGACGATCGAGGTCGTGAAGACGGCAGGAACACTCTCTCTTTCGGAGCCGGGTGGCAGCGTGACCTTCTCGGTCGTCGTGAATAACAAGAGCTTCGAATCCGTCACGCTGATGAGCCTTTCCGACGATGTCTACGGCGATCTGAACGGCAAGGGCACCTGCGCGACGGGGGGGATCATCGCAGCGGGCGGTAGCTACTCCTGCTCGTTCGATGCCGGCGTATATGGTGAACCGGGGCGATATACCGATGTGGTGACGGCAATCGGGACGGATGATGACGGATCCACGGATACGAAGCATGATGATGCCACCGTCACGGTCACCGACGCCAAACCGACCGTCACGATCGACAAATCAGTCGACACGACCGGCATGGCCGAACCGGGTGGAAACTTCACCTACACCCTGACGATCAAAAACACGTCGGTGGAAACCGTTTCCATTACGGCGCTTACGGACAGTAACGCGCTGAGTCCTGCCTGTCTCGCGTTGGTCGGGCAGACGATCGCGCCGAACGCGACGAAGACCTGCTCCTATGTCGTGAACCATGCCGTCGCCGGAACATACGACAACACTGCTAAGGTTACGGTCAAGGACAACGAGAACAACGTGGCGGATGACGATGACAGCGAGACGGTGAAGGTTGTCGGAGCGCGGATAGCCTTCGACAAGACAGCCGCGACGAACGACGTCAATGTCCCGCACACGTTTACCGTCACGGTCACGGAAAACGATGGGACGGGATGGGTCGTGGCGCCCGGCGAACATGTCGACTTCACGCTGACGAACGGTAGCGGGGCCGTATCGACCCTGGATGCCGCTAAGAGCACGTGTGACGATGCCGGTGCGAATACCAATACGAACGGCCAGTGCACGATCGTTTTCAACAGTGCCACACCGGGAACGGTAACGGTACATGCGTCGGCGAACGTGTCCGTCGGCGGACTCACGCTTGCCCGGTCGACGGACGGCACGCTCGGTTCGAGCAACGATGCCGTAAAAACCTATCAGGCAGGAAAAATCGTTGTCGTGAAGCAGACTGATCCCGATCAGACCGGGAACGACGTGAAAGATACGTTCACCTTCGATCCGAGCTGGGGCGGTGAGAACTATACTTTCGACCTTTCGGACAACGGAACAAACGACAGCGGATGGCTCGCACCGGGATCGTACTCCGTTATCGAACAGGCGAAGAAAGGCTGGACGCAGACGAGTGCGACCTGCACATCATCGTTGACATCGGATAGCTCGGATTCAATTCAGACAATCAATCCGAACAATATTTCACTCAAGCCGAACGAGATAGTTACCTGCACGATCACGAATACCCGCGATACGGGGACGTTGACGGTGCACAAGGAAGTGGACGCGAACGGGGATGGGACGTACGAAGGAGGGGACGTCGCGGCGAACACACTCGGATTCGCATGGGGTCTCGGAACGGATACGCCGGCGAGGACGATGGGTTCCTCGGATACGCCTATCGAAACGGGTGATTATCAGGTGAACGAGAATACCGTCGACGGATACCACTATACGGGATGGTTCACGACCGGAAGCGAGACATATTCTTGTGCGAATCCGGAAGGGGTGACACAAAGCGATGCCGACCCGATCAGCTCGACCCTGCCGGTCGAGGTTACGGTCTCCAAGGATCAGACGACGGACATCACGCTGTGTAACGCGCGGGACATGGGAACGATCACGGTGGACAAGGTGACCACGCTTACGACCAACGAATTCACCAAGGAAGGCGGAACGAAAAAAGTCTCCGTGCCACGGACCGATCCAACAAAATTCTCGATCAACCTTACACAGGAGACGGCATCCGTCCATACGTACACGATTGCGGATCAGGACACGCCACAGCCGTTCAGCGTGCCGACGGGCCGGTATGCCATGGCCGAGGACCTGACGAAGAATCCCGGATGGAGCCTGGACGGTGCCACCTGTACCGTAAACGGTGGTGATAAGGATCATCCGTTCGTTCCTACCGCCAATTCCTTCGCGGTGCATGCCAACGACAATATCCTTTGCACCTTCACGAACACTTTCACGACGCCACAACTCAAGCTTGACAAATTCGTGGATACCGAGGGAAACTATTCCCTCGACGGTTCGAACAGCCTGCAACCCGGTGACAGCGTGAAGTACATCATCAAGGTCAAGGCTAAAGGTGGTGTCAAAGGAGAGATCGAAAACCTGAGTAACGTGGAGAACGTCACGGTGACCGATCTCCCGCCGGCGGGGTTCACGTACCGACCGGACAGTTGGACTGCAAAATCGAGCGTGGGCGGGGCGCACATCGGCGACCTGAAGCTCTCCCACGTGTACGCCTCACCGGGCGTGTGGGACCTCGGGACGATGGTTCCGGGAGAAGTGATCACGCTTACCTATGTCGCGGACATCAGCGCGACCCAGGACACGGGTGACTATCCTGACCTCGCATGGGCGGCCGGCACCGATCTGCTTGGCGCGACGGTACAGGCCACCAAGGGCGATCCGGAACTGTTTGCCGGTACCAAAGTCGCGGTCATCGTGCCTGAACAGCCTTCGGTGGCCATAGCGACGGTACAGGAGACTGATACGAAGACCAAGACCAAGACGACGACCAAGCGTGTCCTCGGCACGTCCACCGAGCTGCCGGCGACCGGGAGCGAAACGGGATGGATGCTTGCGGCACTGGCGCTCCTCGGAGCTGGTTCAGCACTCGTCTTTGTCGGAAAGCGCAAGAACAAGAATATGAAGAACGTGGGAATGTTTGTCGCTGGTTCGGTCGTTGGACTGTTTGGATTGTCGGGAATGCCGACGCATGCCATTGTCTCGAGTGATTCGAACCTGGCGGTGCAGGTCGAGAAGCCCGGCGCCGTGTCATTCGGTCCCGATTTCCGGATTGGATATGTCGTGCTCGACCTCGACAAGACCAAGACGGTCGACGTGAAGTGCTATCGGGAAGGATCCGCCACCGCGTTCGATTCGCTTACGACGATCGAGGGCGGATCGTCTGGGAGCTGTGACGTGAGTAAGGCGGGCATCACGGCGGATGGGACCTATGACTTCTACGTGACGGCCTATGCCGGATCGGGAACGAACGAATCGGAACATATCCCGGTGAAGATCGATATCTCTGCCCCGGGCATGCCGACGAACTATGCTCGTCTTGATCCGGATGCCTGCAACAAGACGATCTCGTTTACCACGGCGAACGATGGTGGCGAGACGGCAACGGTAGAGCTCTATCGTTCAACCTCGCTCTCGTTTATCGCGGACGCTTCAACCCTGGTTGCCACGAAGGCGATTACGTCGAATATTGCCGGCGCGATTTCGGATACGATAGCGACTGATTGCAACCTGACCTACTACTATGCCCTCCGTGCGGTGGATGCGGATGGTAACGGGTCGGGCTTCGTCGGTGATTCGAACGTGAACGTCACGAACGAAACCAAGACCAGGCATAAGACAAGGACGGTCGTCGTCCCGGGAAACAATGGGGCCGGGACCGTGACGCTCAATCCGGGCGCGGCCGGTCAGGGTGGGGCGGCCGGAAACGGGACGGAGCAGGTGAACGGTGCCGTGGAAGGAGCACAGGCGGGCAATGAGCAAGGAACCGTGAAGGGCGCTGAAACCGCATCGACGACGAACGCTTTCCAGGATTGGGTTATCTGGCTTGCCGGTCTTGCCGCCATCCCGTTGGCTCGCGTAGCATACGTTATGGCTCGGACACCATTGTCCGCGCTCGCGGAGGATATGCCGTTTGCCCGTCTCGGATTTCTTGGATTCCTCGGGAAGAAAAAGAAAGGCGAAAAGGAATATACCGGACCTGACGAGAACCGGAGGGCATAGGCGACGGTTCGGAAAACGCCTTGAAAACGGAAGTCCCGGATCCTTTGGATTCTGGGATTTTTCGTACCCGGTCCGGGTCGTTTGGGGCTGTCTTTGGCAATAGGGCTGTCGTAGCGGAGAAACGTGGGAACGGGATAATAGTTGATTTGTCGGTATTAAAAATACAGCCTTCTTGTGGAGCTGTATTCTTGTCTGCAATCATGGTTGACCGGATGGGAAAGGGAGCTTTTTTTGGTGTATAATAAATATATGAGTTTGTCCGGTGCGAGGTCGACGCACCGTCTAGTAAAAATTATATTGAGTAAACGTATGAAAAGAACAGTTCTCGTTTCGGGGTTATTCGCGATAGCGCTCGTATTTGCGGGAGGGGTCCAGCCGGTAAAGGCTGCAACTGAGATAATTTATAATTCCATCCCCTCGCCTCAACCCTCGAGCTCAAAAAGTGTGGGTTACCAGGCGACTCAGACATCTGAACTCGGCGATGAGATTACGCTCGGCGGAGTCAATAGAGAACTTGCTTCCGTTGATATCATGTTGAATAGCTGGGCCTGTCAACAAGGGAATTGGTACAGTCACGATTGTAGTAATCCTAATTCCGAAAACAAGGGCTACACTCATCCGGTCACCGTAAAGATTTATGGTGTTGATACGAGTGGGGAAATACCGAAGAAAGGCGCAATCATAGCCAGTAAGACCGAAAACGTCCTTGTTCCGTGGAGACCGGCGAGTGATGTGTCCTGCACGTCCGGAGGGTATCTTCCTGAGTGCAATAATGGGTATAATTTTATCGCGACATTCGATTTCTCCGACCAGGGCATTACGTTGCCTGACCAGGTAATTTATGGGGTGGCATTCAATACAGAGACATGGGGCGCTGTGCCGATCGGTCTCGATGGACCATATAATTCGCTTAACTTTTCTACGCCTGATACGGTTCCAAGTGTCGGTGTGGACAATAATGCGGACGCGATATTCTGGGACACTGACGGCGCGAAGAATTATACCGATGGCGGCGCTGCAGGTGTCGGGATCTTTCGCCAGGATACGGGATGGTCGACATATGTCCCTTCCGCAAGATTGAATGCGATTGTCCCGAACCCGCCGGTAGAGGTGACGTGCCCTGCGGATACGACAAAAACATTGTTGGAATCCAAGTCTGTTGATTCATCTTCGTTGAGTGGAGTATCGAGTGATGCAATCTTGCAAAATGGAGAAAGCTATCTGGTTGAATCTTCAGGAACGTGGACGAATACGGGAAAAAATATCGCAGATGCCGAATATGCGAGTGTGGATAACTGGCAGACGCACATGGACGGATATGATATCCCTCCGTACCTTTTGGGTAAGGGGGAGTTTGATTTGCAAGTCGATAACGCGTTTGTGAACTGGGGCGCATATAATCCGGCGCACACGTACTCATATCTTTACTCGGGAACGGGGAGTAGGGTGAACTTCAGGGTATTTGATGGCGATTCCACGACCGGAAGTCCGGATTCCGGTTGGTACGGTGACAATAACGGAAGTCTGAACGTCAACATATATTCCTGCACCAAGAACACGCCACCACCGACGAGTGCGACGGTTCATATCTTCAAGTATATCGACGGCAAGCAGGCTACAGCGGAAAATGCCGGTAGTGTGACGTTCCCGATGTATACCTCGACCTATAGTGCGGGATTTTCTCTCGGACCGGACGGTTTTGCCGGACAGGGCGTCCCATATGCGGCCTCCACGAGCCCGATGGCTATCGGTTCATCGTACGCTGCCGAAGAAGTGTTGAGCACGAATCTGGTCGGACCGTCATGTGATGGTTTGCATCAGTATGCTTTGGATGGGTACTCAGTCGGTGATACATTGGAGCAGGCACAGAGCGCATCGACAACAAAGGATATCCCGAGCTTCTCGGATTTACGAGGTGACAAATACATCATCGTCCGGAATACCCTCTGCCCTCCTGTGAAGACGCTACAGGTTCATATCCTGAAGTATCTTGACGGAGCGAAGGCGGATGCGACTTCGGCTTCTGGATATGCATTCCCGATGACGGCGACGTGGAAGACGTCTAATCTCAACGGAGGCACATCGACGAGTGGCAACTATGTCCTCGGTAACGGTCATGGCGGAGCAACCGACCTGTACGGTGCCGATACCGCGGTGATGAATGCGCCGGCCGATTATACGACGTCCGAAATTACGGATGCTACCAGTAAGGTGGTATCGACGCCGGACGCGTGCGAGCCGGGCAAATATCTCCTTGCCGGGTACAAGTCGAGTGAGACCGGTTTTGATGACGCGATCGCACAGACGCTTGCGCCTGTCGCGCCGGTCTTCATCGGACTGACAAGTGATCGGTATGTGATTGTCTATAACACGAAGTGTCCGACGACCGGTACGATCAGTGGCATGAAGTACAATGATCTCAACCGGAACGGGCAGAAGGACGCGAACGAATCGGGACTTTCCGGGTGGGTTATCCGGTTGATTCTCGATGATGGGACGAAGGATGGCAAGCTCGTAACATCGACGACGACCGCTGTTGATGGGTCATATAGCTTTCCAAACCTTGCGCCGGGAACGTACATCGTTCGTGAGACGCATCAGAAGGGTTGGAAACGTATGAGTAGGAATCCGAAAGAAATTGTCCTTTCCGCCGGGGATGTCGTGACGACCGTTCTCTTTGGGAACGCGGCGAAGCTGAAGAACGAAAAGGACGATACGTCGGATGATGACAACCGTGATGACCTGCACGGGAAGTACTATGGGAATCACGGGAGAAGCAACTACGATCAGGAGAAGGATAAACCTGACCATGCCAGTGCGCAGAGCAATAATCGCGATGCCGGAAAGAAAGACGGACGTCGTGGGTGATTCGCAGTAAAGAGTATTTACGGTCAGAAACCGCCTCGTCATACGACGAGGCGGTTTTAGATGTCTTGATTCTGACCCAAAGGATGGTTTTTACAGACCCTTGACATTTTATTGATATTACGCTACTATATCTCTTTGATAAGCATCCTAATAGAGAATATCGAATTTTCGTATGAAAAAAGGATTTCACCACGCCAGATACGAGGTCATAGCCTTGTTGGACAAGAGAATCGAAGCGGAGAAGGTCTGGATGTCCCAGGAAGAGGGCTATGCTTTGTCGTCTGCCAGGATAATGAATATCTTAAGAGAGCTGATCAGTGAGGTTCACACCTTGCAAGACGAGATGGAGGAGCTGGAAGAGGAAAGTTCGGCGATAGCGGTTTCACTTTCGAAGCTCGAAAATCTGGTAGACGCGCATCCTCAACATGATGATACCGAAAAGACGGAAGTACGCTCCGATGCTCAGTCTCTGGAGAAGGATTTGGAGGACATCGATACTCTTGTCGAGAAGGAAACGAGAAAGCGGAAGCTGTTCAGGCGGACGGCTAAACCGCTGAAGAAATAAACGCGTTTTTTCGCGTGTTTCTTTTGGGAAACATCTGTTGTCGCATCCGGTCAGTCAATGTAGATCACGTGTCGACGGGATGAAGGACGCGCCGGACGGAATCGTATATGGTATGATACGTGTATTATGAAAGGGACTATCGGAAAGGAAGAACGGATATCGGTATGGCTTTTCCGGGCAGGGATAGGCGCGCTGATTCTGGGAGCCAGTCTGTTTTTTCTTGTCTTTTTTCCGATTCTGCGGGAAGAAATACGGTATGCTCTTCGGAACCGTGATGCCGCTTCGGACACGGTATCGCTTGCATCGGCGGATGCCGGGAAAGCCGGCATTCTTACCCCGGTCAATTCGGAGTATTCCATCGTTATCCCGAAGATCGGCGCCAACGTAGCGGTCGTGCCGGACGTGGACCCGTTCGACCAGACGGCGTACCGCAAGGCGCTCGCGGACGGTATCGCGCAGGCAAAGGGGACGAAGACGCCGGGCGAGTCGGGAAATACGTTTCTTTTCGCACATTCCTCCGACGACTTTCTGACGCGCGGACAATACAATACGATTTTCTACCTCCTCGACAAGCTGGTCGTCGGGGATCGGTTCACGATCGCCTATCGGGGAAAGCTGTACGATTATCGGGTCTTTGACAAACGGGTGACCGCGCCGGAGCAGGTGGAGTATCTGAATGCACAGTCCGTGGAGAACACGGTCACGCTTATGACCTGCTGGCCGCCTGGGACCGATGCGAAACGACTTCTTGTTTTCGGGGTACTCGACGCGATTCGTGCGGAATGATGATTCGGACCATACAGAGGGTCAGGTACTTATTTTGTACGCAAAAAAGTACCTGACCCTTTTCTTTTTACAATGGGAACCTTCTGAGTCCGGCTTTGCTGAAGCAGAGCCGTATCCGCCACAGAAGAAATTTTTTCCGGCGTATTTTCGCGGAGCCGTAGAGCTCGCATTTGAGACCGATATAGTCAAATTTATTGTACACATCCTTGTGTTTCGGGTCTTGTCGTTGGCTCTTTATATAATACCGGATGGCCTTATTCTCCCAGACCGTCGCGATGTAATATCCGAACTCCTCGTACACCATGTCTATGTCGACGATCCGTTTCTGTTCGAAAAGCCCGAGGTCGTAGATGTCCCCAAGAATGAAGTCATCGACTTCGTAGATCGTGAAGAACTTCCGTGTGATGCCGAGCTCGGCTTTGGTTTTATCGTCGATTCCGACGACTTCGAATATCTCGCTTTCCTCGTCGTATCGCAAGTAGTCCTTCTCGAAAAGGAAGAAAATTTCCCTCGTTTCCTTGCTAAAGAAGTCGTTCTTGAGCCGGTGGATGAAGTCGGCGCTCGAGATGTGATTCGCTTTTCGGAACTGCAGATAGGCGACGGCCACCAGGATAGACGTCCAGACAGCGGATCGGCTGATGGTGCCGTTCGCAGTGGCATCCTCGAAGATGAAGGCTAGGAAATCGTGCAACATAGGGTGTCAGAAAGAGAAAAGTACGGTACCTTAGTATACCTTGTTCGCGCACGCCTTCCAAGTGAATGGAAATTTCGGGTCATACGCAATAATGGGTTCTCAATAAAGATATAGAATCGAAATACTTTCCATATAACTTGCTCCTACTCATCCCAATCTCCCTGATTCCTTTCGTTATCGGAATCAGTCCCTCTTTGGGACAAAGAGGGAGACTCTGGATAGTGTACAAGCGAAAAAAGAACGTTCTCTCCCCTTATCCTAAGGGGAGGACAGGAGGGGTTGGAATATGAAGGATGCTTATAAAGAGACTTTTAAGACTCAGAACCATGTATTGCGTATGATCCGAAATTTCCCGTCCCGATCCGCATAAAAAGAACCGATCGGAGTGGAAAATCCAACGGGAAGTCAGAAATGTTGAAAGACCAATTATAAGCCAAAAAACGATATCAATATCGTATAAGAACACGTTTTTAAGTACATGGTAACTTGACAAAATATTTCAAAGTGATACGTTTGCCTCACCGTTAGCTTTTGTCTGACGGATTGCCTGAGGAGAGACAACTGAATATATGTGGTCCCTCCCGCGACATTTTCTTGTGTAAACAAGGAATATGGACAACGGAACGAAAAGTCTTAGGATTTTTCCCCCCAGCCCCAAACGACTTCGAGTCTTTTACTCTGAGTCGTTTTTCTATATTCATAAATGTATAACCAGTAAGGACCAATCATATGAAACGGATAGATCGGACAGCGGAGCGGCTGTCGTGGGAAAAGAGGCTTCGGATCGGGAAGCGGGTGTTAGCTATCGTGATGATGCCGGTGATGGCGTTCTCTGTGTCCGGTATGAACCTAGCCGTTGCCGGATTCATGACGGCTCATGCCGAGGACGTGGCTGTGACGACGGATGCGGTATCGGCTCCCGCGCCGGCAGAGGCGCCGAAAGAGGAGCCGAAAGCTGATCCGAAACCCGCTGAAACGAAGGTTGCCGATCCGGCTCCGGAAACGCCTGCTCCGGCGGAAGTGCCAAGCGTGTATCCGGTCGTGCCTACGTCTACCGAGGCTCCGGCTCCCGTTCTGGACCCGGTCTCGCCGGCTTCCACCGATGAACAACCGGCACCTTCTTCGACCGATCCGGCAGTTGCTCCGGTAGTCGGAGTTCCGGCTCCTTCGGATTCTACTGCGTCAAACATTCCGGATCTGACTCCTGCTGTCGATTCCGCAGGCACATTGCCGACCACACCGACCGTGGAGGCTGCGGGCGAGGCGACGACTGAGCGGATTCTTCCGATTCCGGAATGGGTTTCGGACGGCAATAAGCAGACGACCGGGAGTGCGGTCGTGCTTGGCAAGACCTATATTGCTCCGCAAAATGACCAGGTGACGGTGACATTCACCAAGCTCCCGGACAATCCCGGCAAACTTTCGATCGAGGAAATCACGTTGACCGATGAACAGGTCGCGAGTCTGCACGCGCTTTCAAATAAGGCGTATGACATCACATCCGACATGGCTGATGGAACTTTTACGTACACGATGACTTTGCCAAAACCGAAGGACCGGCAGGATGTGCAGATCAAGTTTGCCGAAGACATAGCCGGATTGGACAACGCCGATGCTGTTGCCAAAACGGACGTAACAACAAAAACCGATTCGGTGAGCGCTAAGTTGGATCACTTCACGATATTCGTAGTAGCTGATCCGAACGTTGCCGCAAATGATGCTACTGATGCTCTGGCGGGGAGTTTCGCTTGGGCAAATCCTGATTATGCAAAAGTTTCAGATGATAATTATGCAGTCTTTACTAGTCCAGGCACAGCTTCACCAGAAACCTCACAGTATTTAAAGGTCACTGACTTCGGACTCAGTGTTCCACTTGGTGCTACCATTAATGGAATCGAAGTAACGGTTGAGAGAAGTACTACATCAACTTCAGTGAAAGATAGCGGTGTGTATTTGGTAAAGAGCGGTACGATAGTAGGCACAAATCATGCGCTTACATCTGGCACGGGTTTCACGAGTTGTAGCTCACCTGCTACTGGAGCTGGCTGTTGGCAAAACACGGAACATACTGTTACTTATGGTAGCCCGACTGATAAATGGGGAGCACCTGGCACATGGAGTCCTTCAGACTTAAATAGCGCAACTTCAGGTGTGGTATTTTCTGCAGTGCGCAGTGCTGGTACTAATAGTAAGGCAATAAATGTCGATAATATACGAATGAAAGTCTATTATACCGTGTCTTCAACGACCTCAGTCTTTTCAAGCGTAAACCCATCGAATTCTGGGGATCCGGTTACTTTTACTGCGACTGTAACTGGCTCAGGTGTTACGCCGACTGGCACGGTTACTTTTAAAGATGAGTCAGTGACGCTAGGAACTGGAACATTGAGTGGAAGTGGTTCTTCGGCAACCGCAACGTTTCTGGCAAGCGCACTTCTTGGCGGAAGTCATTCAATTACCGCGGTATATAATGCAGACAGCCTGAGTGGTAATTATGATTCAAGTACTTCTGCCGTTTTGACACAGGTTGTGCGGATTCCGCTCACTATCCCGACCCAGTCGTTGACCCTTTCAAAGCCTTACGATGGCAATAATAATCTAGCAGTGACGGCCGGTACTTTAAGTGGACTTATCCCCGGGGATACCGTGACGGTCAGCGCTGTTGCGACTTATGATACGAAAAATGTTGGCACCGGAAAAACAATTACGGTTGTTTATACGCTGAGTGGGGCTGATGCCGATAAATACAGTAAGCCAGTTAATTATGTAGTGACAACAGGTGAAATAACAACGCGGGCGATAACCGTGACCGCTTCCGCAAATTCAAAAGCATACGACGGTGGCGTAACGGCGCTCGCGATACCGACAGCCACCTCCGTTACCCAAGTCGCTCCCGGGGATACTGAAAATTTCACGGAACACTATAGCGTCAAGACTGTCGGCACCGGGAAAACGCTTATCCCTGTCGGCTCGGTAAGTGATGGTAATAGCGGAAATAATTATGCCGTTACGTTCGTCAATAGTTTAAACGGAGAGATAACCCCTTCAAGTCTGACGGTTTCCGGTCTTTCGGCAAGTGACAAGACTTATGACAGCACGACGGACGCGACACTCTCCGGCACGGGAGTACTTGTCGGTGTGATTTCGGGTGATAGCGTCACGCTTTCAGGAACAGCTGTCGGGGCATTTACGAATAAGAACGTAGGCTCAGGCAAGAATGTCTTGGTTTCCGGACTCTCACTCATAGGCGACGATGCTTCCGGTTATACCTTGACGCAACCGGTACTTACGGCGACCATTTCACAGGCACCGCTTTCCATTACGGCGCAGACGGATTCGAAAGTCTATGACGGTGGCGTAACGGCAGGAGCTACTCCGAATGTGGCTGGTCTTGTAGGAAGTACCGATACGGTCACGGGTCTTGCCGAGACCTACGACACCAAAGATGTGGGTACCGGGAAAACGCTTTCCGTTTCCGCTTACACGGTCAATGATGGCAATAGTGGAGGGAATTACGCTGTAACCACTCATACAAATACGACAGGTATCATCACGAAAGCCGATGCTACCGTCACGATCAATCCGTACACCGTTACGTATGACGGCAATGCCCATACGGCAACGGTCGCATCCATCGTCGGTGTAAACGGTGAGACTGATGCGACGGTCGGTACGGTGTCATTGAATACGACCCATACCGATGCCGGTACGTACAATACCGACTCATGGTCATTCACCGGAGCCTCCAATTACAACAATATCGCTTCAACAACGATCACGGATACGATCAATAAGGCTGATGCGACTATCATAGTGAATGGGTATACCGGTACGTATGATGGCACTCCTCATGGTTCGACTATCGGTACGGCAACGGGCGTCGGGGGAGCGGACTTGAGCGGTTCGGTTAGTCTTGGTTCTTCGTTCACCGATGTTACCGGTGGCACAGCTCATTGGACATTCTCGAATGCCGATTATAACGATCAGAGCGGTGATGTAAACATTATTATTAATAAGGCTTCATCTGTTACTGCTATTTCCTGCCCAGCCTCGGTCGTCTACACATCTGGAGCACAAACACCATGCACGGTTTCCGTGACCGGCGTCGGTGGACTTTCCCTGGCGCCGACACCGAGTTATACGGCTAATACGGATGTCGGAACTGCCAATGCGAGTTATACCTATGGTGGCGATGGAAACCATACGGGGAGTTCTGATTCGAAAGACTTCGGCATTACGCCTGCCATCGCAACGGTCGTCGTCACTCCGTACTCGGTAACGTACGATGGAGATGCGCATACCGCAACGGTTGTCGCGAGCGGAGTCGGAACGGACACGGACTTGAGTGGTAGTGTCGATCTTTCTGGTACGATACGCACGAATGCCGGCGATTACCCAGAAGATGCTTGGTCATTTGTGAATGCCAACTATATAAGCCAAAGCGGAACCGTTCATGATCATATCGAAAAAGCTGGCGCTGATTGTTCGGTCATATCGTACGATGTGACATATGACGGTCTTTCTCACACCGCAACAGGAACATGCACGGGCGTCGGTGGTGTCGAGGATGCTCTTGGCGGGTTGGACTTGTCTGGAACAATCCATACCGATGCCGGCGACTATTCCGGTGATGCGTGGACCTTCACGGATGTGACTGGAAACTACAACAACGATTCCGGCACGGTCGATGATACTATCGGCAAGGCCGATCTCACCGTGACGGCTGATAACATCACGAATGAATATGGGGATGCGGATCCGACATTCACCTTCGCGTACGAAGGGTTCGTGGACGGTGAGACCGCTTCGGTGATCGACACGCCGCCGACGTGTACGGTGTCCGTCTTGCATACGGAGATCGGTACCTATCCAATCATCTGTTCGGGAGGGATTGATAATAACTATGCCTTCGGGTATGTCGGCGGGACGCTGACGGTCGAGGACACGACCAATCCGGATGAAGTGAAAGACCTCGATGCAACGTACCGTCCATTGACTAAGGATGTCTTGTTGACGTGGGATGCTAAGGATAGTGATATCGAGAAGGTGTATATCTATCGAGGAGCGACCCGGCACTTCACGATGGACAGCGGCTCACGCGTCGCGAAGCAGGACAAGAACGACGAGACGTATGTCGACGACAACGTGATTCCCGGGAAGACCTACTACTATAAGCTGGTATCGCACGATTCCGTCGGGAATGAGAGCGATGCCGAGGTGGTCAAGATTACCATTCCGGTCAATGGGACCGTTGCAAGGGGTGAGGTCGTAGGGACGGAGCCGGCGCCGGCATCTGAGGGGCAACCGGCCACGACCGAAACACCGCAGCCTGGTTCATCGACCGTGGAAGGAACGACGGGTGGCACGCAGCCTTCCGGTGGAACGAATGGTCAGGGAACGGTTCTTGGTGCGGACACACAGACCGGTGGCGGATTCTGGGGTTCCATCTGGATGTGGATTATCCTGATCGGCCTCGGCGGGGGAGCCATCGCCATCTTCATGCGACGTCGCCTGAACGGGAATGCCTAATCGGTTGCTTGCCTCGTTCTTCTTTCGAAAAAGAGGCCAGACCTCCAAGGGGAGGCCTGGCTTTTTGCATTCATCTTAGTATCTATCTCAAATCTCATATCGAACTGAAATCCGGAAATTCCGTTTGAGTACCAACCGGAGGTTGGTCACCCTCTGGGTGAAAAATCATGAAAGTTGAGGACGGGTAGCGGAAATTTTCGGATTTCAGCCGGCAAGCCGTCATTTCGGCGTATAGTGGCGGTGAGGTGCGAGAGAGATACTTAGTGTCGTATCCCGTATATGCCGATGTTTCCGACGCCCCGGTAGCTTTCGACGGTCAGGCCGAAAGCCTCCGGACTGGCGTTGTACTCCGAAACCACCGAGGTGTCCAGGCTCTGGGCGATGAAGAAGACCGGCTTTCCTGCGGGAACGGTTCCGATATCGCGTCTTCCCTTCAGGATCGTGAAGTTCTCTTGGGAAGAGGAATAGATGAGTGGTTTGAGATAATTCTGCATATATTTTTCTCCGCCGTACAGGTAGGCTTCTGGTGCCGGTGCCGATTCGGAAATGATCGCGTCGCGGACCGCCTCGAGCTCGTCTAAGATGATGTATTGCGCGTTGCTGCGTATACCGGCCGCGGAGAGTTGCGCTTCGGAAACAATCGTGGAGACATTGAGGGCGATCAGGATAATCAGGATGAAGACCGGGAGGAGGAGGCGGAATTTCCCGGGAAATCTTCGTGAGGCGTATTCCGCTATCAGGCCAAGAGAGAGGAACGGGAAGAAAAAGACCGGGAGCAGATAGCGCACCTGGCCGTTGTGCCCGACCACGGGAAGCATCACGAGAAACGTGAGCGTGGCAGAGGTAAGGACGGTCCATAAGAAGACGCGCTTTTGTTCATCGCGCTCCATTCTGAGGCGGTGGATGGCAAGTATGATACCGGCGACGAATACCATAAGCCCGAAGGCGATGCCTGCAAGAAAGAGGAGATACGTCGCGCGGTCCGGATAGCCGCCGGTCGCATATCGGAAGCTCGTAATCGTGGCGCAGGTGTCGTCTTTCGGCAGGGATGAGGTGAACAACGCATTTGCCTGGGCATGGCAGACGATGTCAAGGAAAAGGTTCTGCGCGAGGCCGACACTTTCATGGGGCGAGCGCGTGTCGAGGACGCTGAAAAAGTATCGGGTATTCTGGAATTCTGTACGCGTTTCACTTACGATCTGCCCCGTGTTCAGGGTGATCGCGATCATGATGACCGCGAGCCATTTTTTCCATGTCTTCGGGTCCGACCGTATCGAAAAGACGATGGTCGGAAATATCATGAGCGGTAGCGATACGAGCAGGACGGTATGCAGCTGGATGCCGACTCCGAACGCGACACCGAGCGCGACGACCCAGGCCCAGGCCGTTCGGCTTTTCGTACGGAGAAATTCCGAGAGTGATAGGAGGAAGAGGATGATGAAAAACGGTATGGAATTGGAGTTCCACGCGAACCGGGAATACCGGACCGCCGGAAAGGAGACGGCATACAATCCCGCGAGGGCGAGTGAGGTCGCGGGGGCAAGGATCCGTTTCAGGAAGACAAAGAGAAACGGGATGGCCAGGATGCCGAAGCAGAGGTCCGGGACGGCGAGGGACCAAGGCGAAACGCCGAACAATGCGCCGGACGCGATCTGGAAGTAGTATGTGATCGGTCCCAGCTGAAACGGCGTACTTGCGGCAATCGGTCCCAGAAGTGGCCACGATGATCTGCCGGACAGCACATCGCCCACGAGCATCACGTCGCGTGCCTGGTCGGGATAAAAATACATCCATTGTGAGAACCGGTAGGTACGCAAAAAGACGCCGACAATCACGATGGCGGCGAGTATCCATATCCTCGGCGATATTCTTTGAAACACTTTTCTGGTGTCCATAGCGATTTCGTGATCAGTTTCCCTTCTTTTCGCCGAGCTTCCGGAGGAGGAACGTCACGAGGATCAGGGCGAAGGCCGTGAGTGCCATGAGGGGAATCGTGACATATCCGAGACTCATGACCGTCTTGGTCGTGCAGGAGACGGACTTGAACGAGCAGAACGCGCTTTGGGTCGCGGTATAAATGACAAAGTTGTGATAGAGCGAGAAGAGGAAACCGATACCCGCGAGCGCGAGTGCATAGTCGACGATCCGGCCATCGCGTTTCCAGAGCGCCATACCGAGGAGGATCACCTGCGGATACATGAAGATTCGCTGGAACCAACAGAGGTCGCACGGGATGAGCCCGGCGATTTCGGAATAGTACAGACTGCCACACGTCGAAAAAAGCGCGACGACGAATGCGACGATGAGTGTGTTCCGCTGCGTGATGTATTTTTCGGCGAGACTGCGGACCCGTTTGAAATCGAGGACGGATGCGACGGCGACGATCGCGAGCGCCGCCTGTCCGATCGCCACAAGGACCGAGAGCATGAGACTGATGGTCGGGGTCATAGGATGCGGTTCAATGATTGAACATGGTTTTTGTCACCATCCCGGTTATCAGCCTGAATGCGGGCCGACTTTCTTTCTTGTAGACTATCGCGACTCCGATCAGATGTCCATTCGGACAGGAAAAGTCTTTGTTCGTAAGTGGTATGTTCGCTTCCGAGATTCGATCGATATACATCCGGCGCAGGTTTCCCGGCCCATCTTTTTGATACCGGCATATCGAAGCGCCGCATGTCTGGCACGATATCGCCAAGAGTTTGGAGGCTCCTCCACGTGCCGATTTATATCTGTCGCTTTTGAGCTTCATACGATCTCTTTATGACGCGAGATCGACGAAGGGGAGCATATTGACTGGGAGAAAGATCGTTCCCTCCGGATCTTTCCGGATGACGTTCTTCGTGAGAATGATCTTATCGGAGACGACTTCCGGATACCGTTTTTCGAAATTTCGCATCGCAACCGGAAGGCTCGGCTTCGGGCGATATTTCACTTCCGCGAGAAGGACGGAATTATTGGGAAGTTCGACGACAAAATCTATTTCTGCTCCGCCGGTCGTCCGGTAAAAATGAACATATTCCTTCTTGAACCGATTCAAGAGTTCGAGATACGCGAAATTTTCGATGCGATGTCCGTCTGATTTTCCATCTGTGTCGAACGATCTGGTGAAATAGTTCCGCATGCCGATATCGAGCGCATATATCTTCGGCATCTTCGAGAGCTCGGAGCGGATGTTTCGGAAGAAAGGACGTACGACGTGGAATACATAGGTTCCGACCAGAACCTCGAGATACTTTTCGGCGGTATTTCGTGCGAGTCCGGTCGTTATGGAAATTTCCGAAAGATTGACGAGACTGCCTATCTGATCCGAAAGTATCCTGACGAGATCGTTGAATCCGGTGATATTCTCGATCCTCAGGAAGCCGGCCACATCCTTTTCGACATAGGTTTTCGCAATCGATTCGAGAATGGTGATCTTGTCTTCGTGTCCTGCCGTCGTGATGACCTCCGGATAGCCTCCATAGGTCAGGTATGTCCCGAAACGGAGATCGATCTGATCCGTATAGGTCTCGTAAAACAATTTCAGTGATTCGAAATCCGACACTGGGATGGCGGCTACCGTGCTTTTGTTTTCATAGTTGAAGTATTCACGGAATGTGATGCGCGGTATGTCGAAATCGATAGAGCGGCCTGTGAGAAACTCCGTGTTCTTGGTTATTTCGAGAGAGCTCGAGCCGCTTACGATGAATTGCAGTTTCCCTTTATGCGCATCAAAAAACGTTTTCAAAAACGTTCCCGCGTCGGGAATATTTTGAAATTCATCGATACAGACGGTAACAAATCGATCCGGAAAACCGTGGTTTCTTTTGAGGTACTCTTCGAGTATCGCTGTCGATCTGAGATAGGTGGCATCGGAAGTATCGTCTGCACGAAGAAAAACGACCTCGGCAGTCGGGTCCTTTTTTTTGATTTCGGCGACCACTTCGTTGAGGAGAGTAGTTTTGCCGACCTGTCGAGCTCCTTTCAGGATAAGGATCTTTTCTTTGCCTACCCAGTGGAGTATTTTCGGAAGGACCTCCCTTGTTATCATAGTGTTGATTGATAGAATTTCAATGAAATAGTATCATGGTATTGATAAAAAATCAATGAAAATCAATCAATATATGTAGATATTGCTTTATATAAGCTATTATTTAATAAATGCTATGAAACAGTCAAAGCGCCTCCGCGTACTGTTATGAATCGGTCGTGCTTGAGCTTTATACGAAGAGCAGGATGACGCCGACGAAGATGACCGAAGCCGAAACGATCCGATGGATGAGATGTGTGTGCTCGTTATGTTCCGTGATGAGATGCGGCAGAAAGGCCGTGAAGAATCCTCCGAGGAGCAGCATGATGAACGGCTGAGTCCCGTTGATGATCGAGACGACCGCGAGCGGGGCTGAGAGCGAAGCGAACGACATGGCGAGTGTTCCGAAGACGGTAAGGATCTCTCCGAACAGATTGAGGGATGCGATGCGGGCGCCGCCGATTTTCAGGAGTGAAAGGAACGGCTTTCGATACGACCCGATGCATCCGAAGAGGAAAAGTGAACAGAGTCCGCCGCCGACATATTCCCAGAACGCCGTCGCCCACGGATCGAGCGTATCGAGCGCGAAGTATTTGAAAAGGAGCGCGCTGGTCGCGAGTCCCAGGGACGAGAGCGCCATGAGTCCGAATGTCTTGCGGTCCGATCGGAACCGCCTGTCCGGATCGGAGGAAAGTGCGATGGCGCCACAGATGACGAGGACGCCCGCAAGCATCTGTATGGGTGTGAGCGTCTCGCCGAGAAAGATGCGGGCGAGGACGTAGCTGAAGACCGGGGTGAGCTGATAGAGCGAGACGACCACGCTCGCATCGGCCGATTTCATCGCGATGAGATACGGGATGAATGCCGCGACATAGAGGATGCCCGCGATCATGATCCAGAAGACATCGCGCGCCGGAATCCCGTACACCGCGTGTCCGAAAAGGACTATCCCGGCTGCCATGATGAACCCGGTGAGTCCGGTGAAGATGACGAGCGACTCCGCTCCCTGGTCGTCAGGGACGTATTTTGAGATGACGAACTTGTCGATGAAGCCGACAAACGACCAGAGGAGCGGGGCGAGAAAGGCGAGAATGGTCCAGGAGGGGAGCATGAGAGTATGATAATAGGCTCGAGAGAAGGCTAAACCTTCTCCGAAGGTTTAGCCTTCGGAAACGAGGTATTCGTTTTCCATCGAATGTCCGCAATGGTTTCATCGAGATTCGCGGATATTTGTGTCTCGATATCGCGGGTTGCGTCGAGAAGTTTCTCGAAGTCGGGTCTCTGGTAGTATTGTGGCATACGTTTGCGGACGTCCGCAAGCCGCTCTTCGAGAGAGGCGACTCCGTGTGGCATGACGCGCATATCGGCGTACAGGAGGATTTTCGCGTTCCAATCGTTCCCGGCAGCCACCTCGATCGCATTCGCGAAGGACTTGTCCTGAATGGTCGAAAGCAGTTCGGGGGAGACTCCAATTTCACTGAGCATGTTGCCGCTCGCAAGGTGATCGTCTTTACCGTATCGGGCGATGATATCTTTTTGAACGGCCTTCCAGTGTTCGACGTTCACCGCCTCGACACCCAGGAATTCGGGATGGGCCTCAAAATCGAATTTTACGATGTTGCCGATATCGTGAAGCAATGCCGCGCGGATGATGAAGTCCCACTCGATCGGCTCACCGACCCAGTGATCCCGTATGACACGAACGACCTGTGCCACCGTTTCCATGTGTTCCGCCAAGTTCGGCGGAACGGAGAACATCTCGTATACCTGCCGAATGTCGAGCACGTCGTTTTCCATAGGATTACTGGAGAGGGAGGGATAGGTGAGAACTTTGATAATCGGAGCAGACTAAACTTTTCGGACAATATACTGGTGTCCTGGATGTGTATGGCCACTACGAGTACTGAAATTCGGATGGGCGGACTGTATAATCTCAAATCCAGCGTCTTTTAGGAGTGTATCCAGTTCTTCAGTGCGGAAATGATGGCTTCTGAACGGTTTCATTCCGTCATCACTTTTCACCACTACCGTTCCATATTCACCAGAGAGAAGGGCATCATGCTCATACCGCTCATGCAAACTTTCTTCAAATCCGAATTCAGCTATGGAGAAAACGCCACCGGATTTCAATATCCGATGTACTTCGGTAAGTACCGTAGTCCTGTCTGACTTTTCCACGCATGCAAGTACGGCTTGCTCTATGACAGCATCAAAAAAAGCATCTTCATACGTAGTCGTCTTCGCATCCTGTATTGAGAATTCTATGCCGACAAGGTCGATTTGCGCCTTTGCGAGGTTGATTGCCGTAGGGTTTATATCCATCCCGTACGTTTCGAATCCATGCCTTTGTATTACTCGAGAAATCCTCCCGTCACCGGAACCAAGGTCGAGTACGCGTCCTCCTTCGGGGATAAAATCGAAAATCTTCTCGGAAAAGGGTGAAGTCGCAATCACTTTATTTCCGGAGGATTGCTTCCATTCCTGATACGTCATATGGTTTCATGTATTCCATTCGGATCAGCCGGGAAGGAGGGATTTTCGCGTCACCTTCCTACGGAAGGTTCCTTGTCCAGGGCAGCGCTGAATGTATCCCAACCTTTGGTTGGCTTCTAAGGTCGCATTTGTCGGCGCACGCGTCGATATCGTTCTGCTGAACGATATCTTGCTTTGCTTCCACCGGTTCGAATCCCTCCTCCCCAACAACGCTCGTTTCACTTTTTGAGAGAGAGATTTTCGCGTCGCTCCGCTCCTTGTCTAGGGCAGCGCTGAATGCTTCCTATTCGGTCGCATTCATCGACACTCGACTACTCGCTTCGCTCATGTCTCGTTCCTGCCCGTTCGAATTCCTCCTCCCCAACCTTCGCTACGTTTGAATATGCGGAGGGATTTTCGCGTCGCTCCGCTCCTTGTCCGGGGCAGCGCTGAATGCTTCCTATTCGGTCGCATTCATCGACACTCGACTACTCGCTTCGCTCATGTCTCGTTCCTGCCCGTTCGAATCCCTCCTCCCCAACCTTCGCTACGCTTTGAGAATAGGAGGGATTTTCGCGTCACTCGTTCGCCGTCGCTCACTCGCTTCTTGTCCACGGTGGCGCCAAATGCTGCGCTCGCTCGCATTTGTCGGCGCACGCGACGTTATCGTTCTGCTGAACGATATCTTGCTTTGCTGCCACCGGTTCTCATCCCTCCTCCCCAACCTTCGCTACGCTTTGAGAATAGGAGGGATTTTCGCGTCACTCGTTCGCCGTCGCTCACTCGCTTCTTGTCCACGGTGGCGCCAAATGCTGCGCTCGCTCGCATTTATCGGCGCACGCGGCGTTACCGTTCTGCTGAACGATAACTTGCTTAGCTGCCACCGGTTCGAATCCCTCCTCCCCAACCTTCGCTACGCTCATGTTGGGGAGGAGGGATTCGAACCCCCGTATGACAGGACCAAAACCTGTTGCCTTACCGCTTGGCGACTCCCCAATATTTCTCCCACCCCTCAGTCTCGACACAGTCGTTCGCGAACGACGTGTCTCGAAGACTCGACGGACTATCCTCTTCTTCCTCGGATAATCCTCCTTCGTAAGGGGAGCAGGCTGACTCTCCGATTTGACTTTCGACTATATGGACTTTTTGACTTTATAGACTATCGTTTACACCACTTCCCCGCCAAGGGCAGCGAGCGCCTGGGAGACGAGCGGATTTCCGGCCTGCTCTTCCTTCGTTTCGACGACAATCGCGATCTTCACCTTCGTCTTGAATATGGTATCAAAGGCCTGGGCAAGGGTCAATGCGTTGGTATGATCGGCAAGGCGGTCCTTGTGGAAGGGGAATCGGACGGCGACGGTGATTTTGTTCCCCTCGACCGACTTCGGCCGCGCGTTCGAAAGGGCGAGTGTGAGCGACGCGTTGACGCGGGTCGCCTCGCGGAGGACATCCTGCCAATGGTCCTGTACGTCGACGAGGGAGAAGGTTGAAGGTTCCGGCACGTCCGCTGGTTCCTTTTCCGAAGGCGTATCGGCTGATTTTGTGCCGGTCTCCAACTCCTCACTCTCGGGAGCTTCGCTGGATTTTTTTGTTTTGGTGGCTATCGGTTCGACGATGATTTCCTCCTCCTCTTCCTCCTCGTGCCGGAGTTCGCGGACGGGTTTCTTCGGCTCGGACGCGTCGGCAAGGGACTTCACAATCGCTATCTCGATCGGAAGTTCGGGGATGGATGAGTTTCGCATGTCGAGTTCCGCGGCACGGAAGAAGCCGATGATCTCGACAATCTTCGCGGTCGGAAGTGAAGTGGCGATGCCGAGCAGTTCCTCACGTCGCTCTTTCGTAAGCGGTTCAAGATCGGCTTCGGCGGTCTTGGGGCCGATCGAGGCAAGAAGGAGTATGCGGAGATAGCGGAGAAACGACGGTATGAACGCCGTGAAATTCTCGCCCTTCTCGGAGAGCTCCCGGATGGAGGTAAGCGCTCCTTCGAGGTCTTTTACCGCGAGGAGCTTCGCGAGAGTGGCAAGTTTTGCCTGGCTGGTCATGCCGAGGATGACGGCCGCGTTTTCTTCGGTGATAGGGCTTTCCTGAAGTGAAGCGACCTGCGAGAGGAGCGATTCCGCATCGCGCATGCCACCTTCCGCGGCGAGGGCGATCATCCTGAGCGCGTCCTCGTCGATCTTCAGTTTCTCCTGCTTTGCGATCCGGGACAGCTTGACGACGATGTCTTTGACCGGGAACCGTGTGAGGTCGAAGCGCTGGCAACGCGAGACGATTGTTTCGGGTACTTTGTGAAGCGCGGTGGTCGCGAGGATGAAGATCGCGTGCGCCGGAGGTTCCTCGAGCGTCTTCAGGAACGCGTTCCACGCCCCGGTCGTAAGCATGTGCGCCTCATCGATAATATAGATCTTGTATCGGCCGGAGGCGGGTGGAGTTGGCACCGTCTCGAGGATTTCGCGCATCTTGTCGACTTGTGTGTGAGTCGCCGCGTCGAACTCGATCAGGTCGAGCGAACGGCCCTCGGCCATCAAGACACAGTTCACGCACTTCCCGCACGGTTCCGCACCTTTGCGATCGGTGCAGTTGGCCGCCTTGGCGAGGAGTCGGGCGAGGGTCGTCTTGCCGGTGCCACGCGGGCCGGTGAAAAGGTACGCATGACTGATTTTCCCGGCCTTGATCGAGTTTTCGAGCGTACGGACGATGTGCTCTTGGCCGACGATTTCGGCGAAGCTTGACGGGCGATAGGTACGGTAGAAAGCGGGCATAGCGATTCAGTCTCAATAGTCGAGAGTCGGGAACAAAAATAATCAACGACTTTCCGTACGCCGTTCGATGTTATCCGTTTGTTTATTATCCTCTGACTTATTATATCAATCAAAAACGCTCCCGACCAGAGGGAACGTTTTGAAAAAATCCTTTTAGTTTGCTATTTCTTGAAGACGAAAAGCTTGTAACCTACGAAGTTCCAGGCGAGACCGGCGAGACTGCCGAACACCGCGCAGAGGAGGCCCCATTGGGATGGGTTCATGCCGCCGACCGTTGTGACCGAGGAAAAGATGAATGACGTGAAGAATATGTTGATCAGGAAGCCGATGACGCTGACGATGAGGAATTGGACGAGCTGCTCGCCACTTTTTTCGGTCTGGTGTCCGGAAAAGGTCCAATATTTGTTCCAGAAGAAGCTGTTGAAATTGGCGACGAGGAACGATATCGTCTTATAAAGGACATAGAAAGCGATAGCGACCGATCCGATATGCAACAGGATCGATTGCGGATATATGCCGTATGTCGACTGGAACCATGATTGAAGGGCCGCGAGTATGCCGATGTCGACGAGTGCATTCAACCCACCGACGAGGGTGAATTTCGCGACCTGCCAGATAACGGGGATGGTCTTATTCAGTTTCGAGGCGATGAAAATCCCAGCCGGTGAAGCGACCAGGAAGAAAACAATCACTATGGGCCATATTTTTCCGTACAGGCTTGCCGAGAGTGTCGTCGAAAGAATCGGCAATGCGAGCAGCCCGATGAGCAGTCCGGCGACGATGCTGGCTTGATAATCGCTTTTCGTGGCTATGGTGGCCTGGCCGGAGTTGGTCAGAGGAGTGTTTGAATCCATTGCTTTGTACCATTAAAAATCGCGCTTCCTGTCTGTAGGCAACCGTTCGTGTCCTATATTATGAGAGGCGATCAGTCCTGTTTTGCCCCGACTTTCTCCTGTTCGTCGATCTCTTTTTCGAGTGCTTCCATATCGCGGATCCACTCCTCGAGGACGCTGCTATTGTCCGGTGCCTGCGTGTCGGTGGCCGGCATGGATGTGCCTACTGGAGCGACGGCGCTCCCTTCGGTCGTTGCGGAGACCGGTTCCGGCGCGGATGTGGCTGGTTTGAATTCCTGCTTCCAGTTTCCCATGCGGGCCTCTCCCGAGGAAATCGTTTCCCGGGCGATGGTGAGTGCCTCTTCCGGAACGAGCGCTCCCTTCTGGAGGACGTGTTCGATGGCGGCGAACGTCGCCTGTAGGTCTCGGGGAAGCAGAATGGCGACCTCGTCGCCGGGTTCGAGCTTGAAGTAGGTCACCGATGCGAAGAGGATCCGATAGGCGCGGTTCTCGGCGGCGATGATGAAACTGCCGTGCGCGTCTTGTGTGACGATGCCAATCACGTGTCGCCGTTCGATCGGGCCGATCTGTTTATAGATGAACGATCCGTCCGGCGTGATGGTAAGCTTGAGCATGTCGCCTTCGACGAGCTTCGACTTCGAGGCATAGTTTGCCGGGACCGGATACTGCTTCCCGTCCGCGCCCTGCATGAACTGGCCATCGAACGTCCCTTGGATGACGGTGCCTTCATTCGCATCGTACTCGGTCTTTCGTGGTCGACCGGTTTTTTTCTTTCCTTCGAGTTGCAGGAGCATCGCCTTGGCTCCCTGTATGGTCCGTTCGGCATTGAGTATCATGTCTCGGAGCGCCTGCACCTTGGCAGCACTGTCTCCCGCTCCGTTGGTTGATTCGTCATTTCGGTCCGTCGTGTTCATATTTTTGTTTCGGTTCACTTCGCGAGCCGGATGACCCGTAGTCGCGAAAGGCCCCCTACTGTTTATATTGTCTTCAGTATAGAAGGAAAGTGAAAAGTCGGCAAGTGCCACTACCGTCTACCGTCTACTGCCTACTGCCTACTGCCTACTGCCTACTGCCTACTGCCTACTGCCTACCGTCTACCGTCTACAGGAGACCTGTCTTTGCGAGTGAGTTTTCGAATGAAACGATGTGGTCTTCGGGTTGGATCCATGCCTGGTGAACGAGTGACTGATGGCGATACTTGACAAAGTTTTGTAATATGCGATAGTATATTCATTCATAAATGAGCGTCGGAACTATCCCTTGGATACGGCTTTTCCGCGGTTTACGGGAAAGGGTGTGCCTGAGTGGTCTTTCCGGGGATTAATCGATATAGACTATGGCAACCATGAAATCTGACGGACGGAAGACGAGGAAAAATCTCCCGATAGCCTCTTCGAAAGATGCCGAAGGGGGATTCTTTTCCGATGCGCTGAAATCGTTTTCCGGTGCGTTTCTTCCGAGGACGAACGATATCGTCCGGGCGAGGTTCGGATTGTCCGGCGTCAGGCCGAAGACGCTCGAGGAGATCGGCAAGGCGTACGGAATCACCCGGGAGCGGGTGCGACAGATTTTGTCGGGTGCGTTCGCGTCCGTGAAGCAACGACGGGAAGACCCGATATTCGTCGCGCTGTCGGAAAAGATAGAAGCCGCTGTCGCGGAGCGGTCCGGCATCGTGTCCGTGGACGAATTGTTTTCGGCGCTCGCCGCGGATTCGAAGGCAGAAGCCGGTGCGGTATCTTTTTTTCTCGAATGTGTGAAGAGTGTGAAGGAAGAACGGGAGACGAACGATCACATCCGGTCGTATGCCGTCGCCGGATTCCCGTTTGCAGACTGGGACGCGGTCCAGGCGATCGCGCTTGATGTCGCGCGGTCGGTCGGGCACGCGCTGACCGAAGACGAGCTCTTCGCGAAGGCGAAGAAGAAGGGACTCGCCGTCGATCGGAAGACCTTCTTCGGGTACCTCGTGGTCTCTTCCCGTATCCGTCGGAATCCGTTCGGACGGTGGGGGCTTGCCGAATCGAGCGAGATCACCCCACGGGGGACGCGCGAGAAGGCGTATCTCGTACTCAGGATGAACGGATCGCCGATGCACTTCAAGGATATCGCGAAACGGATCGATGAGAGCGGTCTGCAAAAGCACGGTCGTGCCACGCATCCGCAGACGGTTCATAATGAGCTCATCAAGGACAAGAACTTCGTGCTGGTCGGTCGCGGTCTGTACGCGCTTTCCGAATGGGGATTCGAGAAGGGGACCGTCCGGGACGTGATCGATTCGATACTGCGCGCGAGTGGCAAGCCGATGTCGCGCGAGGATATCATCGCGGAAGTGCTCCGGGTCCGTACCGTGAAGCGCTCCACCATCGTGATCAATCTCAACGCCTTTTTTGGCAAGGCCGCGAAAGACTTGTATACTGTGAAGTAGATTCGCCTCCGCTTTCCGGGGGTCCTCCTGCGGGTACGCTCGTATCCCGGGAGATAAAACGAAACAGGAACGGATGACGCGCAACGCCGCGGTCCGGCTCCCCGACGATCATGAATATCTTTCTTCTTTCATTGCAGGGTCTGTTTCATAATATCGCCACCTCGTTTTCCTTGCTCGAGAACGTCTGGTTCTTCGTGTTCCCGCCCATCCTCTACTTCCTGTTCCTGGAGCTCTGGCTCGACCATGCCCAGGGACGGTACGCCTCGGGGGTAAAATACATCCTCCTCGAGATTATCGCCCCGCGCGAGGTCGAGAAAAGCCCGAAACTCATGGAATCGGTGTTTTCCGGCATGGCGGGTATCGCGAAAAACTACAATACCTACGAGGAGTTCGTCGAGGGGATGTTCATGCCACCCTTCAGTCTCGAGATCGCGAGCGGATCCGGATCCGTACATTTCTATGTGCGGACGCCGGCGGTATTTCGCAACCTCGTCGAGGCGAACTTTTTCGCGCAGTATCCGGACATGGAAATCACTGAGGTACCCGACTACGTGCAGGATGCGCCGGCGACGATCCCGAACGACAAATATGAGTTATGGGGATCGGATTTCGAACTGACGAAGCCGGACCTGTATCCCATCAAGACCTACAAATTTTTCGAGGAGGACGTGACCGGAAAGATGATCGATCCCCTGGCGGGCGTCATCGAGGTCGTCGGGAAACTGCCACCGGGACAGACGATGTGGATCCAGTGGATCATCGTTCCGGAAAAGGATGCCTGGTACAAGAAAGGAATGGAGACCGTCGATCTTTTTCTTGGCAAGGAAAAGAAAGTGAAGAAGGGCGTGTTGTCCGGTCTGTGGGGCGATCTTTCGGATATCTTGCGGAACCTTATCAAGGCATTCCTGACCACACCGGAATTCGAGAAGGCAAAGAAGGACGAGAAGCAGGAACAGCCGCTCGAGTTCCGTCTGTCACCCGGTCAGAAGGAAGTCCTTAAGGCGCTCGAGAGCAACCTTGGCAAGCAGATGTATCGGGTGAAGATGCGTATCGTCTACTTCGGACTCCGCGAGGGATTCACGAAGACGTTCGTTTCCATGATTACCGGCGCACTCAAGCAATTCTCCGACAACAACCTCAACGGGTTCAAGCCGGAGGGCGCCTCGAAGACGCAGGCAGACTTCCTGTTCGTGACCGAGCGACTCCGGTTTTTGCAGCGGCGGATCTATGCGCGCTATGTTTCCCGGGACCGCACGCCTTCCTCGAAGCAGTTCCTGCTCTCCGTGGAGGAGCTGGCGACGATCTTTCATCCGCCTGATCTCTCCGTCATGGCGCCGGCCCTGACCCGTGTCACGGCCAAGCGTGGCACGGCTCCCGCCAACCTGCCTATCCTTGAAGACTAAATTATGCCCACGTCCGAACAAAACGAGATCAGTTTTTTCGCCAAGACGAACTTCCGGAATCAGGAACGGATGTTCGGTATCAAGACCGACGACCGTCGCCGACACATGTACGTGATCGGTAAGACCGGCATGGGCAAGACGAATCTCCTGGAGAATCTGGCTATCCAGGACATCAAACACGGCAAGGGAGTCGCGTTCATCGATCCACACGGCGACACGGCCGAGAAGCTCATCAAGGCGATTCCGGCCGACCGTATCAACGATGTCATCTATTTCAATCCGGCCGATCAGAGCTTCCCGATCGCGTTCAATGTGATGGAAAGCGTCGATCCGGAATACAAACACCTCGTCGCGTCCGGTCTTATCGGGGTCTTCAAGAAGCTTTGGGCCGATTCGTGGGGCCCGCGGCTCGAATACATCCTGCGCAACGCCATCCTCGCCCTGCTTGAATATCCCGGGTCGACGCTCCTTGGCGTGACGAGGATTCTCGTCGACAAGGACTTTCGCGAGCGGGTCGTGGCCAAGGTGACCGATCCGGTGGTGCGTGCGTTCTGGGTGGACGAGTTCTCGAAGTGGAACGATCGCGTGTTGCAGGAAGTCATCTCGCCTATCCAGAACAAGGTCGGACAGTTCCTCTCGACCTCGCTCATCCGCAACATCGTCGGCCAGACAGTGTCGTCTTTCGACGTGCGCGATATCATGGACAACCGCAAGATCCTCATCATGAACCTGTCCAAGGGCCGTGTCGGCGAGGACGCGAGCGCGCTTATCGGCGCGATGATGATCACGAAGATCCAGCTCGCCGCGATGGAACGCGTGGACATGCCCGAGGAGGAACGTGCCGACTTTTATCTGTATGTCGACGAGTTCCAGAACTTCGCCACCGAATCGTTCGCGAACATTCTGTCCGAGGCGCGGAAGTACCATCTGAACCTGATCCTGGCGAACCAGTACATCACCCAGCTTGACGAGAAGGTTGCCGACGCGATATTTGGCAATGCCGGAACGATCATCTCGTTCCGGGTGGGTGCGGCCGATGCCGAAGTGCTCGAGAAGGAATTCGAGCCGGTCTTCATGATGAACGACATCGTGAACCTGCCCAAATACAACGTGTATCTCAAACTCATGATCGACGGTATCGCCGGGGACGCGTTCTCCGCCACGGTGCTCCCACCGATCTCGCTTACGGGGACGATCGATAATGAGGAGAAGGTCATCCGTGTCTCGCGCGAACGGTATGCATCGTCGAAGAAGGAGGTCGAGGACAAGATCCGCCGGTGGAGTGGCATGTTGACCGAGGAGGAGCGTGCCGAACTGCTGCAGAAAAAGAACGGGATATTCCAAAGTCAGTCGTCCGCGTCCGCCGATCCGTCAACACCGCTCCCGGGAAAGCCGGAACCGTCGCGTGCCGATGCTCCTTCCCGGACCTCAGATCGTCCCGCTCCCCGTGTCGCCGATGTGCCGGTGTCGCCGATACCGGCCCGAAAAACGGAACGTCCTCAGCCGGTTTCCCCGCGTCTTTCGTCGATTCGGCCGATGCGTCGCGATGACGTGGTTCCGGAGCCGGCGCTACCGAATCTTCCTCCTGTGCCGGTCATGAAATCCGAGGAGGTTCCGGTCGCCGTACCGACCGGTCCCAGTCAATCGACCGTTTCCCGGGATATCTTGTTCCATGAACGGGAAGGGGTCCCGATTGTCGATGCTCCGGCGCCGGTTTTTCAGACGGCTTCGGAGTCGCCGGCCGTGGCAACGGAGTATCCTCGCCCGACCGCTACGGACGAGGACGAGGAATTATTGTTCGCGGCCGCGAGTAAGCCAGTAAAGCCACCTAAGGAAGCATACGAAGACCGTCAGATGTATCCGGCGATCTGCGATACCTGCGGGACCGAGATCCGCGTCCCGTTCCAGCCGGACGGGAAACGGCCTACGTTCTGCAAGGAATGCTTTAAGAATCATCAGCGCATCGTCGTAAAAGCGCGCCCATCCGTGGCTTCGCGGGAACAGGAACACGCGCCCGTACGCCGACAACCGGAACCGGAACAGAAACGGGAGCCGGCTCGAACCGAACGGAACACGAGTTCTCGGACCTATGTTCCGGACGAGGCACCGATTTCCCTTTCCCGGGCGTCTTTGGTCGCGCCGAAGAAATTCCGACCGTTGCGTGAGCGGCCTCAGCCTGATCTCGGTGCCGTGCGCAACATCATTGGGAACACACGGACTCGCGACGACTCGTAGCTGATGGTCGGAGGATTGTCGCTTTCATTCGTGGTCGGTTTCTGATATCATAAGGGAAAAGAATCTATGGAATTCCGCAAACGTCACAAAAAACTGTATTTCTTCTGGATGATTTCCTCGATGCTCGTCGCCCTTTCGATGGTGGCGTTCCTTTTGGCGCCGGTATTCTATTCCAAATGAACGGAAGGACCGATCGCGTATGAAGATTCCACTGTTCGCGAAACTGATACTGGTGGTGCTGGTCATCGGAACGGGAGCCGTGCTTTCTTCCGGGTGGAAGGAGATGGAGCGGTCGAAACGGATCGAGGCCGAGGTGGCGGCGCTTCGTCAGGAAGCCGATTCGATCCGTGGTGAGAACCGGACTATCGGTGAGAAGATATCGTTTTTTTCGACCCAATCGTTCGAGGAACGTGAAGCGAAGGCGAAACTCGGCATGAAAAAGAATGATGAGGAAGCGGTTGCTTTGGATACGGGTACGGTACTCGGGGTAGACACATCTACCGTGGGACCGGATGGAGGGAAACGGTCCGACCATTCCGCCGATGTGCCGAATTATCGGAAGTGGGCGGCTTATTTCGGCATACCGATGAACATAAAGGAGTAACGGAAAATACTATGAGTCAGATTGAGACCGTGAAAAGAGTCTGGCAGGAATGGCATGCCGGTTCCTGGTTGCTCGGTATCGGGAGTGCCTTGTTGGTCGTGGTCGTGGCCGGTCTGGTGTTCTCCTACGTCGCTCCCGCCTCCTGGGACATCACGGAAAAGGTGCGAAGCGAGCTTCCGTTTCCGGCAGTCACGGCCGGATGGTCCGGTGCCGCCTCGTATCGTGATATCGCTCTCGATCTCGCCTCGGTCCGTCATTTTTATGAGAATCAGGATTTTTCCTCGGTCGGTTTGCGTGTGGATTTCACGACGGAGGATGGTAAAAAGCGGTTGAAGATCCGCGAACGCGAGATTATCAACCGGATGTTGGAGAACGATGCCATCAAACGTGTCGCCGCACGCGACGGGATTACCGTGACGGACGCGGAAGCGCAACAAGCCGTCTCGGACCAACTGAATGTTCAAGGAAACGATGCGGCTGCCGCGAAGGATCGGTTGTTGAAGCTCTACGGATGGACTATTCCGGAATTTACCGAAACGGTTGTACGCCCGGCGCTGCTTGAAGAAACGCTGACGAAGAAATTCGAGGCCGACGCCTCCAATTTTGCCGATGCGAAGAAAAAAGCGGAAGATGCACGGAAATTCCTTGATGATGGTCGATCGTTTGCCGATGCCTCCGCACAGTTCTCCGAGGGGAAGACTGCGGACAAAGGGGGTGATATCGGTTGGTTCTCGTACGCGGACCTGGCACCGACGCTTCAGGATACCGCGAAACATCAGAAAATCGGCGTGCCGAGCGGCGTGATCGGGAGTGATCTCGGATTCCATATCCTCCTTGTCAACGATCGGAAGACGGAGAATGGGAAGGACCTCGTCGAGTTGAGCCAGATCTTCGTGAAAAAGCGGACTTTCGGTGATTGGTTGACGTCACAGCTACAAAGTATGAATGTGCACGTGTTGGCACCGGAATACGAATGGAATCAGGATGCGGCCCGGGTGGAATTCCGTGACCCGGCCCTGCGTCAGTTCGAGGCGAATCTTTTGCAGAATTCCGAAGGGGACGCATCGGTCATATTCTGAAGATACTGAAAACTTTTCAAGGGTATTCGCGTACCTTTTTTGAGGTAGATACTGAGGACCGTTTTCGGTCACGCAGTCGTTTCGGTGATACGACATAAACAGTAATGATGTCCTATGGAAGACGAAATCATTTCCCCGGTGGAGAGTGCAAAGGCAGTTGGGACTGGCCCGGCGTCACCGGCTTCGCACCGACCGGTTGGAGCCTCTTTTTCCTCGAAAGCAGCCTTTTTTTTCGCAGTCATCGTCTTTTCATTTGTCGCCGGCATCGCCGGTTCGATGTTCGAGCGTCGGCTTCCGGAATATGTCGCGAAGGTCCCGTTTCTCTCGTCTTTTTTGAAACAGAAGCAGGCGGTCATTGCCGATGCCGGGATGAAAACGGGAACGAGCTTGGCGACCCCGACCGATCCGAGTGATGTCGCCCTAGTCGGTATCGTCGAGCGGTCGTCCGCCTCGGTCGTGTCCGTGGTCGCTTCCAAGGATGTCGCGCAGGTAGGAAATCCTTCGGACCTCCCGTCGATCTTGAGGCAGTTCGGGTTCGATGTCGGAAATGGCGGAACCGATGGTCAGGCGCAGGGGAATGCCGGTGCGACGCCGCAAAAACAGAAGATCGGCAGCGGGACAGGATTCTTCGTTTCCGCCGATGGCCTTGTTGTCACGAACAAGCATGTCGTGTCCGATGAGACGGCGGAGTATACGGTGGTCGTTCCCGGAGGCAAGGAATATCCGGCGAAGGTGCTCGCCCGGTCGCCGAATCAGGATATTGCCGTGCTTAAAATAGACGGGACCGGTTTCACGCCGATCCCGATCGGGGATTCCGCGTCGCTTCAGGTCGGGCAGACGGCCATCGCTATCGGTAATCCGCTCGGGGAGTTCCCGAACTCGGTTTCCCGCGGTATCATTTCCGGTCTCAATCGGAATCTGACGGCCGGCAGCGAATTCGGTGATTCCGAGACCTTGTCCGACATCATACAGACGGACGCGGCGATCAATCCGGGGAATTCCGGTGGGCCGCTCCTTGATCTTTCCGGAAACGTGATCGGTATCAATGTCGCCATGGCGCAGAATGCCGAGGGCATCGGTTTCGCGATCCCGATCAACCAGGTGAAGCGTGTTATCGACGACGTGAAGACGACCGGTAAGATCTCGACCCCGTATATCGGCGTGCGCTATGCGACTGTCGACGAGACGGTGCAGAAGGCGAATAATCTCCCGTATGCCTACGGCGCGATCGTGGTCCGCGGAGTCAAGGCGACGGACCTGGCCGTCATTCCCGGGTCTCCCGCGGACAAGGCCGGTATCGTGGAGAACGATATCATTCTTGAGGTCGACGGGACCAAGCTTGACGCGGATCATCCGCTCGGGAATATCGTCGCGAACCATCGCGTCGGGGATACGCTCTCGCTCAAGGTCTGGCACAAGGGAGCGGAAGGAACGGTTTCGGTGACGCTTACCGAACGCCCGCAAGCGTAAGCCGGGAAGGAATCCTCGTATGCGAAATGATACAGGACGGCTCTCTGCCACGGGAGCCGTCCTTTTCATATATCCGTTCCACTGTTTATCGCCCCATTACGTAATAGGGCAGTAAACATCACCGGTATATCCTTACGAGGCCATAAAGCGCATCATGATTCGATTCCTACCGTGTCGCAGTGAACGCTTGCATATATTCGCATGATATGGTTTGATACATAACCACGTTTTTTGAAAATATTTCTGCAAAATGTAATCTATCCCAAACCGATAAAAGGAGATACTCATGACCAGATCCATAACGGTCAGGTCATCCACTATACGAGAATGAATCCCATGTCGGGGGAGGTCGCACCGCATCTGTCTTGGTTGCGTTCGATCTGTTCCAATAATCTCGCCCGTTCAAACAATGAATGGGAGGCGATTCATTGGAAAAAGTTCTCCAATGCCGATCTTCTGCGGGAAGTAGAGCTCAGACACAAGGCATAATGAAAAAACGACGGATCACGAAGGTGACTCCGTCGTTTGTTTTTCTGTCTTTATAGCTCCGCCCTTCGCGAGAAGCGAGGTGTCTCTACGACCGAATGTCTGAAAACGTTTTCCGACTTTCCAAACCTATGATATAATTTTGTCATAAACACTCTCCCTATCCCTATGGCGAAAAGAATCTTTTCGATACTGATCGCGATTTTGATCGGTCTCCCGTATCAGACCTTTTCCGCCTTTGCTATCCCTGCTTCCAACCATGTCTGGGATACGCAGGAAGACTTTGCGAACGGAACCACGAATAACACATCCGTCTCCCAATCTTCGGGAGACGTTACCCTTTCGAACCTTCCCGGTTCCGTCTCCGATACACGTGTGGAGGATTTTCAGAAGGGAACGACTATGATTCCCGGTGAGCTTGGCACGACCACTATCACGGATACGAATGGGGGAGAGGTGGGGTTGAATCAGGGATGGACGTATTCGACTTTTTCAAGTCCCGCGATTGCAAATGACTCTGTCAACCATTCCTTCCTCGACCCTGCCACCAAATACCTCTACGTGAGTACTGATAGTGGTCTCTCCGTCATCGACACTACAAAGACAGGTAACGATGCACTTGTCATGAAATATTCAACTGATTCAAGTCCCGCCATCGCAGATGACTATGTCTACCACTCCTTCCTCGACCCCGCCACCAAATACCTCTACGTGAGTACTGATGGCGGTCTCTCTGTCATCGACACTACAAAGACTGGTGATGCCGCGCTCGTCACGACCTATACCGCCTCCTCGAGTCCTGCGATTGCAAGTAACGTCGTCATCCATTCCTTCCTCGACCCTGCCACCAAATACCTCTACGTGAGTACTTATGGAGGCGGTCTCTCCGTCATCGACACTACAAAGACCGGCGACGATGCGCTCGTCAAAACCTATACCACCTCCTCGAGTCCCGTGATTGCAAGTAACTCTGTCCGCCATTCCTTCCTCGACCCTGCCACCAAATACCTCTACGTGAGTACTGAAAGCGGTCTCTCCGTCATCGACACTACAAAGACCGGTAGCGGAGCGCTCGTCACGACCTATACCACCACCTCGATTCCCGCGATTGCAAATGATTTTGTCTGGCACTCCTTCCTCGACCCTGCCACCAAATACCTCTACGTGAGTACTCGTGGTGGCGGTCTCTCCGTTATCGACACTACAAAGACCGGTGATGCCGCGCTCGTCACGACCTATACCGCCTCCTTGAGTCCCGCCATCGCAGATGACTATGTCTTCCATTCCTTCCTCGACCCTGCCACCAAATACCTCTACGTGAGTACTTGGGGCGGTCTCTCCGTCATCGACACTACAAAGACCGGTAGCGGAGCGCTCGTCACGACCTATACCACCTCCTCGAGTCCCGCGATTGCAAGTAACGTCGTCTACCACTCCTTCCTCGACCCTGCCACCAAATACCTCTACGTGAGTACTCGTAGCGGCCTCTCCGTCATCGACACGAGCGGGAATCATCCTTCCTCCGCTTCATACTTTGGTAGTCTAAGGAAGATTGCCGACACTCCCACAAAGACCCTTTCCTTCGACCGGACTCAGGCAACCGATCAATTGACCGCACTCCGATACCGAACCGGGGACAGTGATGCCGTGTGGCAGGATAACTTCGATGACAATAGCATTTCGGAATATGTAGTAGATCCATATTCTTGGAAAAGTGATTCATTCTCAACCGTCACCGAAAGTGATGGCA
>Ga0194037_1000177_pt1 | contig 48663 bp, 60 predicted proteins | sample JunL306m_MetaG_FD_148653 | JGI IMG/M metagenome (GOLD analysis project Ga0194037, IMG submission 148653) | Anoxic zone freshwater microbial communities from boreal shield lake in IISD Experimental Lakes Area, Ontario, Canada - Jun2016-L304-6m | ecosystem: Environmental > Aquatic > Freshwater >... | reverse complement strand
ATAAGGCAAAAAATCCGCTTGCCGGCTGAAATCCGAAAATTTCGGCTACAAACCATTCAAAACTCGTCAGGTTACGACAGTAGCCTTCTCTCCTTTTTCATGGTTTTCGCTCGAAATTTTCGGATTTACAGCTCGACATGAGATTTGAGATAGATACTAAAACCCTTCGTAGCTCCGCATGGAAAGCTGCCCCTCGACATGCTTCATGAGCTCGAGCACGACCGACACGACGATAAGGATGGACACGCCGCCGAGCGTGAGCGACTGGATATTCGTCACATTCTGGATGATGGACGGCAGTACCGCGATGACACCGAGGAAAAGCGCCCCGCCGAGCGTGATCCGATTGATGACCCGACCGAGATATTCCGCCGTAGCCGTTCCCGGACGGATGCCCGGGACGAAACCGCCTTGCTTCTGCAGGTTCTCGGCGATCTTGAATGGATCGAACACGACGGCCGTGTAGAAGTACGTGAAGACCACGACGAGCAGGAAATACAGCCCCGCATAGATCCACTGGTCGTTGAGAAACGAGTTCACCGCGATGGCGATGTCGGCAACCGTCCCCGACCCGGACTGGGCGAAGTAACTCGCCACCATCTTCGGGATAAGGATGATCGACACGGAGAAGATGATCGGGATGACGCCTGCCTGATTCACGCGAAGCGGAAGGTGCGTGGAAGCGCCGCCGTAGACCCGGGCACCGCGCATCCGTTTGGCGTACGAGACCGGGATGACGCGCTGGCCGTCGTTCACGAACACGACCCCGGCGATGGTCACGATGCCCACCACAAGGAAAAGCAGGTAGGAAAAGATCTGCGTCGAATCCCAGGTCGACAGGAACCGCGCCGCGGACGTCGGCAACCCTGCGATGATACCCGCGAAGATCATCATCGAGACGCCGTTCCCCAGCCCCTGCTCGGTGATCAGCTCGCCGAGCCACATGAGAAAGACCGTCCCCGCGACCGCGGTCACGATCATCGCCGCAAGCGTCGCGGTCGAGGAAATAGCGATCACGCCCTGAGACTTGAGGAGCGTAATCATGCCGAATGCCTGGACGGCCGCAAGCGGCAAGGTAATCCATCTTGTCCACATGGTGAATTTCCGACGCCCCGCTTCGCCCTCTTCCTTCTGGATCCGTTCAAGTGCCGGTACGGCCATGGTCAAAAGTTGCATGATGATGGACGCGGAGATGTACGGCGCCACACCGAGAATCACGACGGATACGCCCTTGAGCCCGCCACCGGAAAAGGCGTTCAAGAGACCGAGCATACTGTTCTGATCGAACAGGTTTGAAAGCACGGTCATGTTCACGCCCGGCATCGGTATATTCGCGGCGAACCGATAGACGACAAGGACTCCGAGGATGAAGAGGATCTTCTCCCGGAGTTCCGGTATGACGAAAGCCTGTTTGAGTGCGCGCAACATGTCGGTAAGAAAAGGGTTTATACCCCTCCACTATATCAAGAAAGACCGTTTTATGCCAAAATCCGATGCTTCTGACAATCCATAGAGAGGGCATTCGAGGCCAGACCTCCTATCGGAGGCCTGGCCTCCTGTCGGCTGCCATTGAAGGATCTTTTTTGACTAGTCTTCTTTGATGGTCCCGCCGGCTTTCTTCACGGCCTCAAGGGCGGTATCGGAGAAACGGATACGGGAATCGAAGGAAAGCGCCTTCGAAAGTTCGCCACTTGAGACGACCTTGAACCCGCCGGTCACCTTCTTGGGAGAGAAAAGTTTCTTCGCGATCAGGGTCTCGCGGCTCACCTCGTCGCCGGCCTCGAAATGATGCTCGAGGAACGCGAGGGTCAGCGTCGTGCGCTTCGGGTTCGGGGACTTGAATCCCTTCACCTTCTTCAGGCGATCGATGATCGACGAACGTCCGCCTTCGAAAAGCGGGTCGACTGATGCGCCGGACCGGGACTTCTGTCCCTTCGTTCCGCGACCGGCGGTCTTGCCGCGGTTTCCGCCGCGACCGACGCGTTTGCGTCCCGGCTTCTTCTCGACGGATAAAGTGTGGATCTGCATACGATTGCTCAGGCTTACTTATTCGATTCCGCCTTTGACGTCTCAGACTTCGCCACGACTGGAGCCGAAACTTCTTTCGGCTCGGCCGGGGCCACATTCTGAAGCTGGCTGAACGCACGGACGGTGGCACGGGACAGATTGAGCGCGTTCGAGGAACCGAGCGACTTGGAAACGATATCCTTCACGCCGAGGAGATCGGACACCGCGCGAACCGCTCCGCCGGCAATGAGTCCACGACCTTCCTTCCCCGGTTTGAGAAGCACCTTCGCGCTCCCCTCCTTCGCATACACGTCGTGTGCGATGGTCCCGTTTACGAGCGAGATGGAAACGATGTTTTTCTTGGCATCGTTGAACGCCTTCTGGATGGCATCCGAAACGTCGTTCCCCTTGGCGACGCCGACACCGACCTTCCCTTTGCGGTTCCCGATCACCAACGTCGCGCGGAAACGGAACCGGCGACCGCCCTTGACGACGCGGGTCACGCGGGCAAGCGACAGAAGTTTCTGGTCGTACTCCGGTTTTTCCCGACGGCCTCCGCCGCGCTTCATTTTTGACTGTGGTTTCATGGCCATAAGAGTACAAGAAAAGGGTTTAGAAACGGAGTCCGGCTTCGCGGGCACCTTCGGCCACGGCCTTCACCTTCCCGTGGTAGCGATACCCGGCACGATCGAACACGATCGTTTCGATTCCGGCGGCAAGACACTTCTCCCCGACCTTCTTCCCGAGAAGCAAGGCGCCCGGAACGGTGTTCTTGGCGTCCTTGCCGAGATCACGGATCGCAAGCGAAACGAGCGTCTTTCCGGCGACATCGTCGATGACCTGGACGGTAAGGGTCCGGAGGCTCCGGAAAACCGAAAGTCTCGGGCGCTCGGCGCTACCGGAAATCTTCGCGCGCACGCGGCGTGCCCGATTTTTCCGTTCCTGATTCCTCTGTATCTGCTTCTGCATATGGGTATGAAAAACTTGCTATTCCTTAGGAAGACGACTTCTTTCCTTCCTTTCTGCGGACGACTTCTCCGACATACTTGAATCCCTTGCCCTTGTACGGCTCCACCGGCTTCAGCTGACGGATGACTGCCGCGAACTGTCCGACCGCCTGCTTATCGATGCCGGAAATCGTGAGTACGTTTCCCTCGACTTTCGCCTCAAGACCCTCAGGAATGGCCATGTCGACCGGATGGGAAAACCCGAGCGCGAGGTTGAGCTTCTTTCCCGCGACCGCCATACGGAATCCGACGCCGTTGAGTTCGAGTTGCTCCTGAAATCCCTTCGTGACTCCCTCGATCATGTTCCCGACCATCTTGGTAGTGGTCCCCCAGAGCGCCGAGGCGCGCTTCGACTCCCCTTTCTTCGTGACGGTGATTTCTCCCTCGGCGATCGCGATCGCGACATCGACATGATGCGTGAATGAAAGCGTTCCCTTCGGCCCCTTCACGGTAAGGATATTCGCCTTCATGGACGCTTCTATGCCCTGCGGCACGATCACTGGTTTTTTTCCTATTCGACTCATAGTGCTAGCTTCATGAGCTTCCAAGCTTCGTAAGCTTCGTAAGCTGAGAATTAACGGTGCGCTTCGCGCCTTACGCTTCCCTACCAGACCTCACAGATATACTCGCCACCGAGGCCCTTGGCATGCGCCTCCTCGCCACTCATCACGCCCTGTGAGGTCGAGACGATCGCGAGTCCGTACCCGTTCTTCACCTTGCGGATCTCGCCACGCTTCGCATATACACGGCACCCTTCTTTGCTGATACGGCGTATCCCGAGGATGGCCGGATCGCGGCGGAGCATGGAGCGCTCGACATACTTGAGCGCGATCTCGAGCGATTCCTTTTTGCCGGTCTCATCCATGATTTTCACGACGCCCTCGATGAACCCGCGCGACAGGAGTGTCTGCGCGATGGCGAACTTGAGCTTCGAAGCGGGAACGGCGACCGTTTTGTGGCCGGCGCGTTGCGCGTTCCGAATCCGAGTGAGCATGTCTGCGATTGGGTCTAACATAGTCTAGGTTCTTACTGTATAGCATTCATCGGCTTCCCGTTTCCATACCCCGATTTCTTCCGAGGGGCCGGACTTGGAAACCGGTCCGATTACCACGACGACTTCCGTACTCCTGGGATTTCCCCTTTCGATGCGAGCTCCCGGAAACAGATCCGGCAGAGATCGTATCGGCGGAGGTACCCGTGCTTCCGACCGCACTTCCAACACCGCCTCACGATACGTGTGGAGAATTTCGGATGTTTGTTCGCCCTCGCTATCACTGAAGTCTTCGCCATAAGAGATGCGTTATCAGGAGACCGATTTATTTATGCCTCTTCCGTCCGGAACGGGAATCCAAGCTTGCGGAACAATTCCAATCCGCTTTCCCGGTCCTTCGCCGTCGTCGTCACCGTGATCTGGAGTCCGAAGATGGTCTGCACCTTCTCGGGAATGACTTCCGGGAAGATCATATGCTCACGGAGACCGATATTGCAGTTTCCGGAAGCGTCCACCGAGGAGAGCGGGATACCCTGGAAGTCGCGGGTGCGGGGAAGAGTCGCGTAGAGGAACCGGTCGAGGAACTGCCACATGCGGCGACCGCGAAGCGTTACCCGGGTGCCGACTTCGAGCCCTTCGCGGATCTTGAATCCGGCGATAGCCTTGCGTGCCTTCGTAAGGACCGGCTTCTGGCCGGTAACGGCCGTAAGCGCGGCGAGGATCTCGTCGACACGGGCCTGTTCCTTCTGGAACTTCCCGATACCGACGTTCACCGTCACCTTCATGACGCGCGGAAGCGCGAACGCGTTCTTCGTGCCGAGCGCCTTTCCAAGCTCCGGCAGAATCTCCCTGTATTTCGTTTTCATGATCGGCTGGTTCATACTCTCTCGGTTGTTCTGATAATCGCGCGTTAGATCGACTTGCCGGAACGCCGGCTGATGCGGACCTTCTCCCCGCCCTCGACCGCGTACCCCACGCGGGTCGGCTTTCCGGTATGCGGACAGACAAGCATCACGTTCGAGACATGCACCGGGAACGGCTTCTCGATCCGCTCACCCTTGCTCCCGTCGCGTCCGGCCTTGAGGTGCTTCTTCATGACGTTCACGCCGTCCACGATCACCTTGTCCTCCTTCGCGAGGACACTCGTAATCTTCCCGCGCTTTCCGCGGTCCTTTCCGGCGATCACTTCGATTTCGTCTCCTTTCTTGAGTTTCATAATCTCTTTCGACTCACAACCTACAACCTACAACCTACAACAAGCTGTCATCATCGCTTGCGGAAAGTTGTCAGTTGTCAGTTGTCAGTTTACTGGTTAACTAGAGCACCTCCTGCGCGAGTGAGACGATCTTCGGGAACCCCTTCTCACGGAGCTCTCTGGCCACCGGGCCGAAGATACGCGTTCCCTTCGGGTCGACACCGTTGGCATCCAGGATCACCGCGGCGTTCTCGTCGAACCGGATATAGGAGTTGTCCTTACGACGATACTCCCGCGCCTGACGCACGATCACCGCGCGCACCTTGTCGCCCTTTTTCACCGCACCGCGCGGCTCGGCCGACTTGACGGACGCGACCACGATATCGCCGATAGCCGCATAGCGGCGCCTCGAACCGCCGAGCACCTTGAAGCACTCGATCACCTTCGCTCCGGAATTGTCGGCTACCCTGAGCCGTGTTTCTGCCTGTATCATATGGGTGCTTCTCCAGTCTTCTTGGCTTACTTCTTCGCGTCCGCGACCACGATGTGTCGTTTCCGACGGCTGACCGGACGGCATTCGCGGATCGAAACCGCGTCACCTTCCGCATACGTCGCCCCTTCCGGAACGTGCACGAGGTACTTCTTGGAAGAACGGTACCGCTTGCCGTACTTCGGGCTGACCTTCAGGGTCTTCACTTCGACCGTGATCGTCTTTTCCGCCTTTGCGCTCGTGACCGTCCCGCGCAAAGTCGGTGCCTTCGAGGCCGGCGCTTCGGTTGTCTGCTTCGTGATTGCCATAGGTCTCTATGCGTTTAATTCCTCTTCGTGCCCGAGCGTAAGCGTGCGGGCAACGTCCTTCTTCGCGGCGCGGTATTCGCGATGATTCCGCGTCTCCTTTCCGGCAACCGAGAACCGGAGTTCCCGAACCTTTGTGCGGAGCCCGAGAAGAAGCTTCTCCCGTTCACCATTGCTTTTCTCGCGCAGTTCTTTGATCTTCATACGATTCCCTTATTCGGTTCCGTGCCGGTCGACGAACTTCGTCTTCACCGACAACTTGTGCGCCGCGAGCCGCATCGCCTCCGCCGCGGCCTCACGTGATACGCCGTCAAGCTCGAAGAGTACCTTGCCCGCCTGCACCTTCGCCACATAATGGTCGACACTTCCCTTGCCCTTACCCATCGGAGTCTGCTCGCCCTTCTTCGTAATCGGCTTGTCGGGGAAAATCCGGATCCAGACCTTGCCACCGCGCAGGATATGCCGGGTGATGGCGCGGCGCGCCGCCTCGATCTGCCGGGCGGAAATGAGACCGGTCTCCATCGCCTTCAGTCCGAAACTTCCGAAACTGACGCGAGCCCCCTTGTCGGTCGGACCTTTCGGCCAACCTCCGCGATGAGTCTTCCTGTGTTTTACCTTCCGTGGCATGAGCAGCATACGGTTGTCTTCATTCTTCTCTTAACGTCTATTCCTCGTGAAAATTATGCTCCAGCTTCCTGTTTCTCGCGTTCCTCGAACTTTTCCCCCTTATTGATCCAGACCTTCACGCCGATCGCGCCATAGGTCGTCCGCGCTTCCGCCTTGGAAAAGTCGATGTCCGCACGGAGCGTATGGAGCGGGATTTCTCCCTTCGAGGTCCATTCCCGCCGGGACATCTCGGCGCCACCGAGGCGTCCGGAAATCTCGATCTTCGCCCCCTTCACATCGCGCTGTTTCATCACGTTCTCGATCGTCCCCTTGAGCACGCGACGGAACGGCATGCGCTTCTCGAGCTGTTCGGCGACGGCCTGAGCCACGAGCGACGCGTTCTCGTCCGGCGACTTGATCTCGAAGATGTCGATCTTGAGGTCAACCTTCCGTCCGCGGAAGAATCGGGCCTTCATGACACGGTTCAGGTCCTCGACGCCCGTGCCGCCACGGCCGATGAGTACGCCCGGTCGCGACGTCTGGATGATGATCCGGAGCGTGTTCGCGGAGCGTTCGATGTGCACGTCGGCGATACCGGCGGCCTTCCACTTCTTCGTGATGAACTCACGGATCTCGACGTCCTCGCGGAGCGTCTTCTGAAAGTTTCTCGAATCGAACCACCGGGATTTCCATCCCGCGGTCACACCGAGCCGAAATCCGATTGGGTGAATCTTCTGTCCCATAGCGAGTGTGTTAGATCGATTTCCTCTGATAGACCCGTTTGACGACGTTCTTCCGTTCTTTCATTTCCTGCTTCACGGAAACGTCCTTCTTCGTCTCTTTCTTCTCATCCTTCGAAGGGATGACTTTCGCTTCCCTCGTCTCCTTCGGCTCAGCCGCCTTTTTCACGACGACTTCGGCCTTCTTCACCTCGTGGCGGTTCAACCCTTCGATCCGTTCCTCGACGACGAGCGTAATGTTCGACAGCCGGTGAAGAATCTGGTTCGCCCGGCCGAACGCCCGCGGCTGCCAGCGCTTGAGGCGCTTGCCGTCGCCGACGAGGACCGAACTGACGAAGAGGTTCGTCGCATCGAGTCCGAAATTGTGTTCCGCGTTCGCGATCGCGCTCCGAAGAAGTTTACTCATGGGTTCCGAGGAACGTTTCACCTGCTTCGAAAGCTCGGTGAGCGCCGCATCCGCGGACATCCCCTTGATCACATGCGCCACGAGCCGGACTTTCCGGGGGGCGATCTTCAGGTTGTTGAGTTTTGCTGATACCTGCATAACCGTGTGCTCAGATTCGGATCATCGGGAATTATTTCTTCTTTCCACCTCCGGCCGTCGCGGTCTTGGCCGCCTTGTTCGCATCGAGTTCACGTTGCTTCGAGGCCGAGTCCATTTCCTTCTGGATCTTGCCACCGTGCCGCTGGAACTTCCGTGTCGGGGAGAACTCGCCGAGTTTGTGACCGACCATCTCTTCCGTCGCGTACACCGGGATGAAATCCTTCCCGTTGTGGACACCGAACGTGAATCCGACCATTTCCGGAGAGATCGAGCAGGCGCGCGACCACGTCTTGATGACGGTCTTGTCGCCGATCTTCCGCCCCTCGAGTTTCTTGATGACTCTCGGGTCTACGTATGGTCCTTTCTTGAGGCTTCGAGACATATCATTCTTATTACTACGGTTCCTGTCGGGGAAAACTACTTCTTCGCCCTTCGTTTCACGATGTACTTATTGCTCGCGTTCTTGCGCTTGCGGGTCTTCTTGCCCAAGGCCGGCTTACCCCACGGCGTCTTCGGTCCCTTGAGTCCGATCGGCTGGCAACCTTCGCCTCCGCCGTGCGGATGGTCGACCGGGTTCATGACCGTTCCGCGGACCGCCGGGCGGATGCCCTTCCAGCGATTGCGTCCCGCCTTACCGATCCGTTCCGCGCTGTGCTCGAAGTTACTCACCTGGCCGATTGTCGCGTAGCACTCCTTGGAAACGAGACGCACCTCGCCTGAAACGAGTTTCACCTGTGCCATCCCGCCTTCGAGAGCCATCAACGTCGCGCTCGTTCCGGCACTCCGGACAATCTGTCCCCCGCGACCGATCTTCATCTCGATATTGCAAATGACGGTTCCAGCCGGGATATCATTGATACGGAGCCGGTTCCCCTCAGCGACGAGTGCCTCCGGTCCCGACATGACCGACTGCCCGACCTTCATGCCGGACGTCGCCAGGATATAGCGCTTCTCACCATCCGCATAATTGAGGAGCGCGATGAGCGCCGAACGGTTCGGATCGCGCTCGATCTGGGCGATTTTCGCCGGAATCCCATGCTTGTCCTGGCGGAAATCGATCAGACGGTACGCGCGCTTGTGACCACCACCCTGGTGCCGCACGGAAATTTTCCCATTGCTGCGACCGGCGAGTTGCCGGACAGGCTGAAGAAGCGACTTTTCCGACTTCGCTTTCGGCGTCACCTGGTCCGGTTTCACGATGGTCATGAAACGGCGTCCGGCGTTGTTTTTCTTGTATATCCTGATGGCCATATTCGTTGCTGCTAGTGTTCTGTGCTAGGCTCCCTTGAACAAGACGATTTCCTCACCTTCCGAAAGCGTAACGATCGCCTTCCTCATTCCGGCCGTCGTCCCGACCTTCCCGCCGAAGGAACGTTTCTTCGGGGCGATGTTGATCATCCGAACCTTCCCGGCATGCACGCCGTACGCGGCACCGATCGCCCGACGCACCTCCTCCTTAGTGGCGCTCTTCGCGACCCGGAACACGTACTGACGGATCGAGTTCAACACATACGCCTTTTCCGTCATGCGGGCGGACAAGAGGACCCGCTCGGCGAGCGACTGCCCCTGAAGCGAATCCCCTCCCTTCGGAGCTTCGCGCTTCACCGTCTTCTTTTTCACGTCTTTCTTGATAAGTGCCATAGTGGTATTCCCTAGTTCTTCCCAGCCACTTCCTTCGTCCCCTCTCCGGAGAACCGATCCGCAAACATGGCGACGGACTGCTTCGTGATCACGAGGTACTCGTTTTGGAGCAGGTCATACACGCTCATGTTCTCCGACAGCACGTTCTCGACCCGATCGAGGTTCCGGCTCATGCGTTCGGTCTCACGCTCCTCGCGGGCAAACCCGACGAGCGCCCGCTTCCCGGACTGGATGCCGAGGCCGGACAACAGCGCCGAGAACGACTTCGTCTTGCGGTCATCGAACGCGAACGCGTCCACGAACCGCACCTTGTCGCCACGGAGTTTTTCCGAAAGGGCGATACGGAGCGCCTTCTGACGCATTTTCCGGTTCGCCTCCTTGGAGAAATTCCGGTCCTTCGTCGGGCCGAACACGATACCGCCTTTGCGCCAGTGCGGAGCGCGGACCTGTCCGATACGCGCGCGTCCCGTTCCCTTCTGGCGCCATGGCTTCTTTCCGGAACCGGCGCGCTCGGCGCGATCCTTCGTATGGGCGATCGGTGAACGGAGGTTCGCCGAAATGGCCACGTACACCTGATGCAGGAGCGTGTCGTTTCCCGGTACGTCGAACACCTCTTCCGGGAGTTCGATTTCACCGGTCTTTTCACCTTTCACATTGTAGAGCGGAGCCTTGATCATACTGTAATTCTCGTTCTTGTGATTTCCCGACCGATCTTACGCCTTACCGAGACTGCGGATCCCGACGATACCGCCGTTATTGCCCGGCACCGCGCCGCGGACCGCGATCAGATTCTTCTCCGCGTCCACGAGGACGACCGTAAGTCCGCGTACCGTGAAGTTCTCGCCGCCCATCCGCCCGGCCATCCGGCGACCCTTCACCACGTGTTCCGGGAACGTCGCACCGATGGAACCCGGCTTGCGCATATCGTGCTTGCGACCATGGCTCGCCGGCGCTCCGCCGAATCCATGCCGCTTCACGACACCCTGGAATCCCTTCGCCTTGGTCACGCCCGACACATCGACGATATCGCCGACTTCGAAGGACGATACCGACAGCTCATCGCCTACCTTCACCTCGCCGATAATCGCTGTCGCTCCCGCCTCATCCTTCCCCTTCGCGAAGAATGCCGGACGAAACTCCTTGCGAACCGTTCGCCGTGAGGTCTTTGCCGCCTCCACCTGGACCGCCGCGTACCCGTCCTTCTCCACGGTCCGTACCTGAGAGACCGTATTCGGTCCGCAGGTGATGATGGTCACGTTCTCGGAAGAGAGCCCTTCGTGAAGGGAGGTCATGCCGAGTTTTTTCCCGATGATGAATTTCATACCGTTTTCTCTGGTAAAACAAAAAGCCGGTTTCCCAGCCAAACCGCTTGCGCGCCTGGCTCGTTCAGTATCCCCTGCCCGCATTGCTACGCGAAGCGTTGCAGACGGGCCACCCGATCATTTCGCGTAGCGATGCGGGCGGGCCAACCGTCGGCCTGACCACATCGCCCGCAAAACGCGGTGCAAGGGACTTTAACGAGTGAATCTACATTTTTATTTCCACGTCGACTCCGGTCGGCAAGTCGAGGTTCGTCATGAGGTCGATGGTCTTCGAGGTCGGGTTCACGATATCGATGAGCCGCTTGTGCACCCGCATCTCGTACTGGTCACGGGAATTCTTGTGTACGAACGTGGACCGGTTCACCGTCACTTTGTGAATCTCCGTCGGAAGCGGTACCGGGCCGACGACCGACGCGCCACTACGCTCCGCCGTCTCGACGATCTTTCGCGCCGACTGGTCGATGACCTTGTGATCATACGCCTTGATCTTCACGCGCATGCGGGATTCCGCTTCGGGAGCTGTCGTTTTCTTTGCTTTTGTTGCCATTGCCGTGATGCTGGGAATTACGTTCTGGGACATTCAGGGAATGGTGGCGGGCGGAACCGTTTCCGCCCGTGCGATTCCGTGAATCGGGAGAGCTACTTGATGATCTTCGTCGTGGCTCCGGCGCCGACCGTTCGGCCACCTTCGCGGATAGCGAAGCGCATCCCCTCTTCCATAGCCACCGGGGCGATGAGCTTGATCTTGAGGTTGACGGTGTCGCCCGGCATAACCATCTCGGTCCCCTCCGGAAGCTCCACTTCGCCGGTCACGTCCGTGGTACGGATGTAGAACTGCGGCTTGTAGCCCTTGAAGAACGGCGTGTGTCGTCCGCCTTCCTCCTTGGTGAGGATATAGATCTGACCTTCGAACTCGGTGTGTGGCTTGATGGAACCCGGCTTCGCGAGGACCTGTCCGCGCTCAACGTCCTCCTTCTTGATACCACGGATGAGGAGCCCCGCGTTGTCTCCGGCCTGACCGCGATCGAGTTGCTTATTGAACATCTCGATGCCGGTGACGACGGTCTTCGCCGTATCCTTGAGGCCGACGATCTCGACTTCCTCGTTGATATTGACGGTACCGCGCTCGATGCGTCCCGTGACGACGGTGCCACGTCCCTCGATCGAGAAGATGTCTTCGATCGGCATAAGGAACGGCTTGTCGATATCGCGGACCGGTTCCGGAATCTTGGTGTCAAGGGCGGCGATGAGATCGAGGACCGGCTTGGCGGCTTCGCTCGTGATGTCGGTGGCTTCGAGGGCCTTGAGGGCTGAACCGCGGATGACCGACGCGTTATCGCCGTCGAATTCGTACTTCGTGAGGAGCTCGCGCACTTCCGCCTCGACGAGGTCGACGAGTTCCGGATCATCCACCATGTCCACCTTGTTGAGGAACACGACGATCTCCGGGACGCCGACCTGGCGCGCGAGGAGAATGTGCTCGCGGGTCTGTGGCATCGGGCCGTCGGTCGCGGCGACCACGAGGATCGCGCCGTCCATCTGGGCGGCACCCGTGATCATGTTCTTGATATAGTCGGCATGTCCCGGGCAGTCGACATGCGCATAGTGACGGGCATCCGACTCGTATTCGCAGTGAGCCGTCGCGATGGTGATACCGCGTTCCTTCTCTTCCGGCGCCTTGTCGATGTCGTCGATGTTGCGCTTCTTCGCGAAACCCTTGAGCGACAACACGTTCAAGATGGCCGCCGTGAGGGTGGTCTTTCCGTGGTCGACGTGACCGATGGTACCGACGTTGACATGCGGCTTGGTCCGCTGGAACTGCTCTACTGCCATACGAATGTTGGGACCGAAACGATGAAGCGTCCTTGCCTCGACCGCACGATCCGAAGACTAATGAATTATTTTTATAGCCGATGGAAACCGTCATCACCGGCCGCATACGGCCGGGAAGAGGACATCAGTGGGAATCGTACCAATAATATTTCCCCCTGTCAAGCACGGATGAAACCTACTCCGCCCGCTTAGCCACCTCGCCCTGCCGACTCCCGATGATCTCGGTCGCGATATTCGTCGGAACCTCGGCATAGTGGCCGAATTCCATCGAATAGTTCGATCGGCCCTGGGACATGGAGCGTAGCTGCGTCGCGTATCCGAACATGGACGCGAGCGGCACGTCGGCATGGATTTCCTTCACCCGAGCATTCCCCTCACCGCGGTCGGTCATCTCCTTGATGATGCCACGCTTGGAGTTCACGTCGCCCACGATATCGCCCATGAAGGCTTCCGGGGTGATGACGATGACATTCATGATCGGCTCGAGGATGACCGGCTTGGCGCGGCGGGTCGCTTCCTTGAAGGCCATGGAACCGGCGATCTTGAAGGCTGCCTCCGAGGAGTCGACGTCGTGGAAGGATCCGTCATAGACGACCACTTTCACGTCGACCATCGGATATCCCGCGAGCACGCCGGACTGTGACGCTTCGAAAGCCCCGCGGTTGATCGGCTTGATGAACTCGCCCGGGATGACACCGCCCTTGATCTCGTCCTCGAACTCGTAGCCTTTGCCGGTCTCGAGTGGCTCGACACGGAGCCAGCAGTGACCGTACTGTCCGCGACCGCCGGATTGGCGAATGTATTTCCCTTCGGCCTGCGCGGTCTGACGGATCGTCTCGCGATACGCCACCTGTGGTCGGCCGGTATTCACTTCCACTTTGAACTCCCGTTTCATGCGATCGACGATGATGTCGAGGTGCAGTTCGCCCATGCCCGAAAGAATGGTCTGTCCGCTCTCCTCATCGGTATGCACGCGGAAGGTCGGGTCTTCCTCGGCGAGCTTCTTGAGCGCGATGCCCATCTTCTCCTGGTCAGCCTTGGTCTTCGGCTCGATGGCAATGTCGATGACCGGCTCCGGGAAGGTGATGGATTCGAGCAGTACCGGATGGTCGATATCGCAGAGCGTGTCGCCGGTCGTCGTCGCCTTCATACCGACAAGCGCCCCGATGTCGCCCGTGGAGATATCCTCGATCTCCTCGCGATGACTCGCGTGCATGCGCACGATGCGACCCACGCGCTCGCGCTCCCCCTTGGAAGCGTTCAGCACGTAGCTCCCGGTCTTGAGCGATCCGGAATACACGCGGAAGAACGTCAGTTGCCCGATGAACGGATCGGTCGCGATCTTGAACGCGAGTGCGGAAAACGGTTCGGCATCGCTCGGCTTGCGGATCAACTCCGCTCCGGTCTTCACGTCCTCACCGATCATCGGCGGGACGTCCACCGGGGATGGGAGATAGTCTACGACCGCGTCGAGCACGAGCTGAACTCCCTTGTTGCGGAGTGCGGTCCCGGTAAAGACCGGAACGAGCCGGGTCGAGATGACCGCCTTGCGGATGGCCGCCTTGAGCTCGTCTATGGAAATCTCCTCGCCACCGAGAAACTTCTCGGTCAGCGCGTCGTCGGTCTCCGCGACCTTCTCGACGAGTTTCTCGCGCCACTGCTTCGCCTTGTCGAGGAGGTCGGCCGGGATCTCGCCCTCGATCACGATCTCGCCCATCGGTCCGTCGAAGGTGTAGCCCTTCATCTTGAGCAGGTCGACGACGCCGTAGAAATCGCCACGCTCCCCCATCGGGATCTGCATCGCGACCGCGTGTGGCGTGAGCCGGTTCCAGATGGACTCGAGCGCCACGGTGAAGTCCGCGCCCTCTTTGTCGATCTTGTTGATGAAGCACATGCGCGGCACCTTGTATTTCTCCGCCTGGCGCCAGACGGTCTCGGACTGCGGTTCCACACCTTCCTTGCCGTCGAACACGACGACACCGCCGTCGAGCACGCGCAAAGAGCGCTCCACTTCCACGGTGAAGTCCACGTGCCCCGGCGTATCGATGATGTTGATCTGATGATCCTTCCAAAAGCATGTCGTCGCGGCGCTGGTGATGGTGATGCCGCGCTCACGCTCCTGTTCCATCCAGTCCATGGTCGCCTCGCCCTCGTGCACCTCGCCGATCTTGTGCGTGATGCCGGTATAGAAAAGGACGCGCTCGGTCGTCGTCGTCTTTCCCGCGTCGATATGCGCGATGATGCCGATATTGCGGATCTGTTCGATAGGCTTGAGACGGGCCATAGGACGAGAGGTTAACGGTTTTTTGAGTTGGAGATAAGAGAGATGGGAACTTTACGAAAAGAGAAGGGGCCGCGCGAGGCTCCCCTTCTCGTCTGGCCGAAAATCTTGTAACGTCCGCGACCGATACTTTAGGCGAAGTGTGCGAACGCCTTGTTCGCCTCGGCCATACGGTGCACCTCGTCGCGCTTCTTCATGGCCGACCCGGCCTTGTTCGATGCCTCGATAAGCTCGTCTGCCAGGCGTTCCGCCATCGGCTTTCCCTTGCGCTTGCGGCACGCCTCTCGGATCCAGCGCATCGCGAGCGTCTGGCGCCGGTCACCCGAAACCGGAATCGGCACCTGGTAGTTCGCTCCGCCGACGCGGCGGCTCTTGAGCTCGAGTAAAGGAGAGATGTTCTTGATCGCCTGTTCGAAAATATTGAGCCCACCCTTCTTGGTCCGCTCATGGATGATATCGAAGGCATCGTACACGATCTTCTCGGCCACGCTCTTCTTGCCGTCCCACATGATGAGACCGATAAAATGACCCACGAGTGGGCTATCGTATTTCGTGTCGACCTTCCAGGCCTTATCGTATTGACGTTTTCTTCGAGGCATATGCTACGCAACTTACAACTGACAACGGACAACGGACAACGGGGAAAATCTTCGGGCTACCTTTCAATCTTGGGATGTTCCGGTTGTTCGCTCTGAGTTGTTGGTGGTTCGTTGGTGGTTAGTTGAGTTGAGTATTATTCCTTCGTGACCTTCTTCGGACGCTTCGCACCATACTTGGACCGGCTGCGATTACGCTTGGCGACTCCGGCGGAGTCGAGCACGCCGCGGACGATGTGATACCGCACGCCCGGAAGGTCCTTCACGCGACCGCCACGGATCATGACGATCGAGTGTTCCTGGAGGTTGTGTCCCTCACCCGGGATATAGGCCGAGACTTCCATGCCGTTCGTGAGTCGCACGCGGGCAATCTTTCGGAGAGCCGAGTTCGGCTTCTTCGGGGTGACGGTCGTCACTTTCGTGCAGACACCACGCTTGAACGGGCTCTGCGTGAGCGTCTTGCTGTTGTGGATGGTATTCTGGATGAACGTCATCGCCGGCGACTTGGACTTCTTCGCGGCGGTCTTTCTCGGACGCTTGACGAGCTGGTTGATCGTTGGCATTGCGGTGAAACAAAATGAAAAGCGGTTGTCACGCTGTGAAACTATGGTACGGGATAGCGGGAAACTTGTCAACAACGGCCGGAAAACTGTCAGAGAATCCGCTACATCTCCGCTTTGCGAAGTGAGTGGACCCGCTCGCAGGGACGAGCGGGCAGACAACATTGAACAGGCAATATGGAGCGAAAGCGGGGAAACTATTACCCCGACAAAGAGCGCGCTCCGTCTCGATAACAATGACCGTGTTTGAGAAAAATCGAAATTCGCTCAAAAAATATCCCTCAAGAAAGCCAAAAATATATCCGTTTTTCATCTTCGGACTTTTCATATCCCGATGTAGGATACTTCCGATCAATAAAAAAAGCGGCTGAATGAACTACCCCGTAGCAGAGCTGCGGGGTAGCAAACCCTAAGTATCTATCTCAAATCTCACCGCGATAATAAGGCAAAAAATCCGCTTGCCGGCTGAAATCAGAAAATTTCGGCTACCCCGACCGTCTCGCCAAGCGATCGTCGCGGGCGGACAAACCATTCAAAAATCGTCAGGTTACAATAGTAGCCCTCCTCATTTTTCATGGTTTTTCACCCAGAGGGTGACCAACCTCTGGTTGGCGCTCAAACGAAATTTTCGGATTTACAGCTCGACATGAGATTTGAGATAGATACTAAGAGGAGAATAAACGACCCGATAACTCAACGTTTCTCGTGGTTTGACAATCCTCCGCCCATTCCGTATATTCTGGTCACAAGACATGAGTTTCGTTAACAACATATCGGAGATAAACCATGCGTGACGGTAAGAAATTGAAGATACGGCAACAGCAAGGGGTTGGTACACTGAGGACGGACCTGCTCCGATACATCGTGGAAGAAGAGGATGGATGGATGACTAAACTTATCGAACAATTGACGATTCTACACCCGCAAGAAACGGAAGCACTCGAACGACTCATCCGAGATTTCGGTTACCTAGGCTACCTGAATACATATGGTCCAAGGTGGAGATCCACGGAATCAGCCAGGGAGGAATACGAACTGAATCGGGTTCCGACCATACGGGATTTTTTCGCCGGACTTTTTTTAAAGTACGTTTTCAAATTCGAGGTCGAGTTATGAATGGTTTTCTTCCGACCCAAAAGGCGCCGAAGGAGCGCCTTTTCTTTATTTCCTTTTTTTACAACCCGTTAACAAAATAACGTGTTATCTGTTCCCTGCTATCTGATATCTGATCACACCATCAAATTGAAGAAAAAACCGAGGGCTGTATCCAAGACGGCGGAAACTGGCATCGGGAAGATGAAGAGCACGAGGACCAGGATGAGAAACCCGTACCGCTCGAGAAACATGATAGTCTCGGGTCGGAACGAGAACGTCGCATAGAGGATCTTGGAGCCGTCGAGTGGCGGGATTGGTAGCAGGTTGAAAAACGCGAGCAGTACGTTCCAGAACACGATGAGCAGGCAAAGCCCGAAAATCACGTGTGGAACCGACCCCGACAGCGAGTCGGCAAACAGGCTCCATCGCCCGAGGAACCCACCCTGTCCGGACAGCACTCCGGCGAACCGCGCGAAGATGTCGCGCCGAGTCAGGAAATCGATCGATAACAGGCGACTAAGCACGACGGCAAGTAAAGCGAGTGTGATATTGGACAATGGCCCGGCCAAGGCGACGAGCGATGGTCCCCACTTCTGGTTCCGGAGATTGTACGGATTGTACGGCACCGGCTTGGCCCACCCGAACGACATCCCGGTCAGGAGAAAGAGCGTGATCGGTACGATGATGGAGCCCATCGGATCGATGTGCTTCACCGGGTTCAGACTGAGCCTTCCGGCATACTTGGCCGTCAGGTCCCCGAGCCACAAGGCCATCCATCCATGCGATACTTCGTGGATGATGATCGAATAGATGAGGGTCAGGAAATAGAAACCGACGATGACGAGTTCGTTTGCCATAAGAGGAAGCGAAAGATGAAAAGTGTAAAAATATGGGAACAGGAACAGACGGCGACGAACGACGGCATGGACAGCGAGGGGATGGCTATACCCCATGATTTCGTGATCGAAATGTTACGGTGTGAAAAATTAATAATGATAATAATCCGACATTGTCTACCCCCTTTTTCCCGTCCCACTTCTCCCCTTACATCCTTTCTCCCTTTTCCTCTATCCCTCCCTCATTCGCGTTTCGCCTTCCGCCTTTCGTAATCGGTACCGACTTCGACACCCCTTGCCAGACGGCAATCTTCATGATAACCTGTCTCCTGTAATACCTCAAGACCCCCGACTATGAGCCGAGTATGCCAGATGACCGGCCGTGGGACCCGTTCCGGAAACTCACGCAGCCATTCCAATATCGCCACCAAGCGCAAATTTGCCATCAACCTTCAGACGAAGACGATCGACGGCAAGCGCGTCCGCCTCTCCGCCAAGGCCATCAAGACCCTCGCCAAACAGGCCGCGGCAGCTAAATAAGCGGATACCGGACGATTCAGGACAACCCCGCCCTTCGCGAAGGGCGGGGTTTTCGTATAGAAAAATACTCCGGAACGTTTTGTTCCGGAGCTTGACGACCAATACTACACGGCAATCGACGTCTGATTCCTCAGACTCTTCGCATACCGTCCGCGAGCTTCTTCCGTCGGAGCGAGATCGGCAATGGCACACATAATCCGATACATCCCCTCTTCCTCCGTATTTCCCAAATCGGAACCAAGGAGCGGAGAGCCGAACCGACAAGTCACCTTTCCCTTGGAAAGCGAACTAAAGAATGCAAAGAAGTCATCTTCCCCATATTGTTTTTTCCTTTCGGTAGGAGGAACGATCGTTTCCGGTCCCACGAGGAAGGAAGGCAGTACCATGACGTTTTGGTAATGTTCTCCTCCCAGGGCTCTCGGGATCGCCATTGTCGATGGAACCCCTTCTTTAAGCTTTCCGGAAAGATTATCACCCGTTCCCTCGGGGAATACGAAGTACATGCTTCGCACCTCCTTTATCCTTCGAATCGCCGCGAAGTTCTGATTGCGCATCGCGCTCAATTTTTCGACCTCATTCCTGCTTGCGGCCTCATCCAGATATTTTTTCGAATGCACCCGGACAAGATCCACGTACGACGCGTACATGCGCAGGAATATCGATTCCCAGACCCGCTGGCCCGCCACGAATGTTATCGGGATATCATCCGATTCCCCGAGTTCACGGAGGGCGCGCCAAACGACCGTCGCGTCGACCGGACCGGTATGATTCGACATCACGACCACGTGGCCGCCGGACCGATAATGCGCGAACGCGGCACGCAGATATTCTTTCCCCTCGATAGTCAATGAAAGCAACAACCTATCAAGCAAAAAATCGACCAAAGCCCTCGATTCCGGCGTCGCGGCAAGAAATGCGCGCCTTGTCCTGTCCTGCTCTATGATAGGCTGAAGCGTACTCTCACGGATATAAGTCGCCGTCAATAAGGACTGCAGTTCGTCACTCTCCGACGGAATCAGTCCTAATCGCTTGGCCAGACCCGGTATCAAGCCGGAAACATACTCAAGCACGCCTTTGTTCGGATCAAAAGTTTCCATGATAGTTATAGGGCTAGATTGTTAAGGAAACATTCAAATTGACTTCTTTCTAACAGAAAATCGTACTTATGTCAATTGTCAAAACTTGACGTGGAGACAGCTTTAGTCTTGAATGTTGATACTTGGCCGATTTTCCATTCATTAAAAATAAAAGGAGTGAACCTCATGGATCCTCTTAATGACAAAAAAATCACGGGCGTCATCCCACTCGAAAAAAATCAACCAACTAACGAGGAGGATTTTCCTCTCGACACCGAAACCGGATTGAATACGCCGAATACAAATCTCATAAGCGGTCTTGGAGGCGCTTTCGTTATTTCGGACGACCTTCCTGATCCGGAATAAAAACAAAAAAGCCTTCGCGATAATACCGAGGGCTTTTTTATTTTCCTTTCCGTCCTATCGGTTCATCGCCGTGACGGTGAACTGAAGCGTCGTCGCGAAGAGAACCCAACAAAGATACGGGATATTCATAAGCGTCACCCACGGCGCATACGGCCAGATCGCGATCATCGTCCACGCGAGCGTCGCGAGGATGAGCACGCAGTCCACTGCGGCAAGCGCATTGTTTTGTAAGCCGAATTGGATCGGCGAGAACGCCAGATTGAAAACGATATTCAGTATGAACGGCAGAAGTACGATGAACGGGATCTTGCCGGCGAAATACAATCGCACAACATTGCCAAACGATATCGCGATCAGGACATAGAGCACCGTCCATGCGGGACCGAACAGCCACGCGGGCGGTGCCCACGACGGCTTGGCAAGTGACGAGTACCAGGAGTACTGGTTCATAGGGTTATCGCTCTTCCCGACGAAGGATCCGCAAGACACCGAAAGCGATGGCAGCACCGGCAAGCGCGGTCGCGAGCTGGAGCCAGCCGAAGACCGTCAATACCGTACCGGAAAGCGACGTCCCCCGAAACAGGGTCAAGGAGAATGCGAGGCCGACCGTGAACAACAGCGCCGACTTCGCGACCGCGGCGACAACGGCAGTCGTCACATACGGACGCACCGTCGCGCCTAAAGCGTCTCCTGCTCCCCTTTCGGAGGGGAGCTCCTGAGTCCTCGAGGGTGAGGGGTGGGAGAAACCGTTCCGGAATCCCCGGTCCGCCACAAACACCAACAACAGATTCCCCGCCATGATGAATGGAACGAGCGGGGCGAACGCCACGGGCAATTGCCCCGTCGAGACCGCCACCAAGCTCGGCACGGTCGCGATCAGGAACGATTCCTTGCGGAACCCGAAGAACACCACGGACAAAAACAGCGCCGCGTTCACGAACGACCCGGTGATCGGCTGCGAGAACACCAAAGGAGACACGAGCACGAGCACCGACAAAAACGCGAACCGATACAGGCGCATCGCTCCCGTCCCCTGAAACGACAGCGCTTTCGCTCCTTCTTCCGCTTTAAAATTTTCCGTATTCATATGTTTTCCGATTAACAATATTATACCATTCAAAATAATGAGCTCTCCTAAAGGTCATGCCAGCAGAATCCGCTCAGAAACAAATCCCTCCCCTCGAAGACTCGGTACTCCCTTTACGAAAGGGAGAGATCGATTACGATACGAGTGATGGATAAGGCGCCTCCCCCTTTCGGAAAGGGGGAACGAGGGGGATTTGTGCATCGTTTACCGTATATACATTATAGGGAATGCATTTATTGGAAACCGTATTACTTCCATGTTATCTGTTTAATATTAACTGTTATCTACTTCCGCCATATGTCATTGCCAAAAAAATTATAAATTCTTCTTGTTCCCTGTTCCCTGTTCCCTGTTAACTGTTATCCGTTCTCTATCCTACGTCTGCTTCGAATCCTTCAACGTCTCCACCGCCGCCTTGTCGCGCTTCGCGTACTTGGTATGGAGGATTTTCTTTCTCGTGGCTTCGGTATTAAAGTACTCGCGATAGACGGCCTGCACCGGTTTGCTCTGGTGCGCGACGCGGAGCGACCCTTTCTTGTCGATCGAATAGAGTCCCGCGGAACGCTTCTTCACGATGTCGGCCGACGTCGGAATCGGTTGGCCACCGCCACCGATACATCCGCCCGGGCAGGTCATCACCTCGAACGCGTCATATTTGTGCGGATCCTTTTTCAATTCCTCGAGCACCTTCCGTGCGTTATCGAGACCGCTGACCACACAGATCCGGATTGTCGTCTCGCCGATGGTCACGATTTTCTCCTTACGTCCATCGATACCGCGGATCTCCTGCATCGCATCTTCGGGTAGTTCTTCTTTGGTCATCAGATAATACGCCGTGCGGAATGCGGATTCAAACACGCCTCCCGAGGAGCCGTATATCACTCCCGCGCCTGATGGTACACCAAACGGATCATCCGCCGATTCCGATTCGAGTTTCGACAAATCAATACCACGTTTACGGAACAGTCGTGCAAGCTCGCGTGTTGTAAGCACGCGATCAACCGGAGACCGCCCATCGATCTGTAATTCCTCGCGTCCCGCCTCGGCCTTCTTGGCAACGCATGGCATAATAGAAACCATTTCGATATCCTCCGGTCGCAGACCGACCGTATGGCTCCAGTATTCCTTCACGATCCCCCCAAGCATGATCTGCGGGGAGCGCGACGACGCGAGGTTCGGTATGAACTCGGGATAGTAAAACTCCACGAACTTCACCCACGACGGACAACACGACGTCATCGCCGGGAGCGGTCCACCCGCGCGGATCCGACCGACGACCTCGGCGGCTTCTTCCATCGTCGTGAAGTCCGCACCCGCCGCCGTATCGAACACATATTTGAAACCGACCCGGCGCAGTCCCGCGACAAGCTGACCCGTGGCGACCGATCCGGCTTCCATACCGAACTCCTCGCCGATACTCGTCCGGATCGACGGCGCGAACTGCACGACAACCGTCTTGCTCCCGTCGGCGAAAATCCGCTCAAGCTCTTCGAATTCTCCCACGCCCTCGATGGCACCCACCGGACAATGGATGATGCACTGCCCGCAGTTGATGCACTCGATATTCGGATCATCGGACAGTTTTACTTTCCCCGTCGAAGGATCGATCGAGAGATAGCCAGTCGGACATACTCGAACGCAATTTCCACAACCAATGCACTTCGTCTGATCAAACACGATTGTTCCCGAACGGAATACCTGATCGGTTTCCTGTTTTTTTCCGGTCGGCTTTGCTTTATATTCACGGACAAGCTCGAGAAGATGGCACTTCTGCAAGAAGACGCAGTCGTCGCACTCGAGTACATGATGCCCAAGGAGCGTCTCGAGATTACCCTGACGCTCCGCTACGAGCTCTGGCGTGTTCGTTGATACATCCATGCCCTCTTCGACGCCGGTCACGCAGGCGCGCACAAATGCTTCCCGACCCGCAACCGACACCACACACATCCCACACGTACCAGAAGCCGGCAAATCCGGATGAGTACACAAAGTCGGTATCACCACCCCCGCCTTTTTTGCAGCCTCAAGAATCGTTGCCGACTTTTTCACCTTGACCGATATGCCGTCGATAGTGATCGTAACCATAGCGCGGCGGATATACGTTTATTTCTTCTTCATTGTACTCCGCGTGCGAAAGCGGGTCAAAAAACGTCCCGGAAATTCCTTTCCGGGACGAGCGCGTTCGATTTCAGTTTTTCGACATCATGACGGATGGAGACCTCTCCACGACCGTGACCGGATCGCCTACCCGCGACCAGAAGAAGAGCCGCTCCGCATCCTTCATAAGGAGCCTGACACAGCCATGCGAAGCAGGATACCCCGGCAATGCCTGCTGGTGCAGGAAATACCCGGTATTCGAAAGATTCAACGAGTAGGGCATCGGCGCATTGTCATACTTCTTGGAGCACTTGTACCGCTGCTTATAGGCGATGGCATATTCCCCTGCCGGAGTAGTCTTTCCGATTCTGCCGGATGAGACCGGACCCCAGAAGACGAGTGCGCCGTTTTCGTATGCTCCAAAGTACTGTGTATCGAGGAACACCCTGATTTCCCGATTGTCTCGACTATCGGAAAGCTTTTTTGGAATCGGCACATATCGATTCGCTTGTTCGATATCGGTCGGCACCAACACCTTTTTTCCGGTCGGCAGATGCCGATTGTCAAGATGATTCACGCTCATAAAGACCGCCTGAGAAACGGAGTCCCCTTTGCAGAGACTCCAAAGAGTATCACCTTTTTTGATGATTTTTGGTTCGAACCCGTCCGGAATCGGCTGATCAGCGAATGCCTGAAACGGGATGAACGCAAGCGAAAGTACTAAAAGTAGGGTTTTCATGGGGACCTGCCTTTTTGTTTTGGTTATTGTAAACGTGCTATTTTCCGGAATCATGCCAAAGAAAAACCAGCCTGTCAAGGCCGGCCTGGTTTCTCTCTTTCTTTGTCGGGCTGTCGGGAATCGAACCCGACCTACGTGCACCCCATGCACGCGTACTGCCGATATACTACAGCCCGAAATCCTGTACCGTACGATACAAGACGGAGTCCGGCGAATGCCGGAGGAGCCCCTCATAACTTTGTCCCGCATCACCCGCCCCCCGACTTTTGACTTTCAACTATTCGAGGATCCCGTCCAGGTTCACATCATAGAGGATCGCTTCCTGCAAATGCCGATAGTTCAAAAGCTCGTTTTCCCGGAACCAGATCGGGATTTCCTTTTCCGCCTCGTCGGTATTGCCCGAAGCATGGATAAGGTTACGGATGGAGCGGCTATCCACGTCGGAAATCTGATAGGAGTCGACGGTGAAGTCTCCGCGTATAGTACCCACATCGCTCGACATCGGTTCGGTCGAACCGGTAATTTTTCGCACGACGCCGGTCGCCCCATTCCCCTCCCAGACCATGGCCACGACCGGGCCTGAGGAGAGATACGTCGCGTTCGACTTCAGGATCGCAAGACCGTTCTCACGGAAGGTCGCGTACGGCGACTGCTGGCCCTTCTTCGCATATGCGGCGGCAGCCTTCTCCCCGACGGCCTCGAGCCACTCCTCGCCGCCGACCATATAGTGTTCGGTCGCCATCTCGGGAGTCGGAATGAGCATCTTCGAGGCGATGAGCTTGAGACCCGTCCGCTCATAGCGCGAGATGATCTCTCCCACGAGCGAACGCTGGACGCCGTCCGGTTTGATCACGACGAGGGTCCGTTCCTTTTTCGGATGTTTTGCTTCGGCCATATATGTTCGGATGATTGATTTACCGCCTTCATCCCTTTGTAACATGGAAATCGGGAAAGAGAAAGCCCGCCACATACAACGTATGGCGGGCTGATTGGAACGGACTCAGACGAGATCATACAGGAATTTGCACGTTTCCACATGGGAAAGCACCGGATTATGCCCGGCCTGGCGGAGCTCTTCCCGCAAGGCTTCGGAGGATGCTACGACAGCGACCGTGGCCTCATGAAAAATCGTGCGGCACTGATTGACGAATTCTCCCAGCAGCCGCTTCTTTACATCCAGCTTCCGGTGGATCTCGATATGCTCCACGTCAGTATCGAATACCGTATCGGTAACGACGACGGTATGCCAGGGCTGTTCCCGAAGCAACTTTTCCGCTTCATCTCGCGAAGAAACGAAACGTGCCACATGTTCTTTACGGATATGATCCTTCCATATACCGTCACCGAATGTACATGGTGGCTTCACGATAAGAATGTTCATACGCAGTCTCCGTTTATTTCTGGTTTCATGGACTGGAAAAGGACTCTTCCCCGACATCATAAGGCAAGGCGCAAAAAAGTCAAATTGGAAAGCCGTCCGATATTTCTCATCGATACGACCATCAGTATCGCGGTCAAATAAAATACCGACCGTTTCTTTCAACGGTCGGTATAAGTATCTATCTCAAATCTCAACGCGCATATAAGCCAAAAAATCCGCTTGCCGGCTGAAATCCGAAAATTTCGGCTGCAAATCATTCAAAAATCGTCAGGTTACGACAGTAGCCTTCCTCATTTTTCATGATTTTCGCTCGAAATTTTCGGATTTACAGCTCGACATGAGATTTGAGATAGATACTAAGTATGATCACTCAACAACAGCACAGCGGGACGGCATCTCTTTTCGCGCGCGTCTGATTTCTTTCATCGTCTTTCTTGCTTCCTGCCATCCGATTATATTCAACCGTCTCAAAAGTTGTTCACTGTCTCGATCTTCCGGAGAGAGCATTTTTTGAATATGTTTTTCATCTCGCTCTATTTTTAAGGTGACAAAACCGTTCCACGACTGAAAAACAGCAGAGGCCCCCGGAAAAGGCAAATCCGAATCACCGTGATGCGCCCGAGAAGACGCACCCGTCGAGATCGGCCGAACAGCGGTATGAAAGGTCGCCCGAGACGTCGGTCCGGCGGATGATGGCGCCCGTTGCGGCGACTCGGGCCAGGGTTTCAGCCGCCGGATGACCATACGTATTCTGCCCGACCGAAACGATCGCCTCCTTGGGTTTGACGAGGGTAAGGAATTTCTCGTCCGAAGAATATTTCGAACCGTGATGGGAAAGCTTGAGGATCTCGGACTCCGGAACGTCCGGCAGGAAGGTCTCCTCGTGCGGCAGGTCGCCGGCAAGGAGGAAGTCCGTCTCGCGGTAGGAAAACCGGGTGACCATGCTCCCCGCGTTGGATTCGGTATTTTCCGCAAGCGACCCATACGGATAGAGCACACGCAGCACGCCACCCCCAGGAAGAGACACGGCGAGTCCCTTGTCCGCCTCGATGCGTTCCGGAGACTCCGCTCCCTCGCCGAGGCGATCCTGAAGGAGTTTGAACACGTCGGACGACGATTCGGCGTTCGTAGAAATGAACGTACGGACCTGGTAATTTTTGACCAAGTCGGGCAGACCGCCGATATGATCCGCATCGGGATGCGTTGTGATGACCGTCTCGATCGTCCGATCCCAGAAGGGTACGTATCGCGACAGTCGAGAAAGCAGAAGCTTTCCGCTCCGTCCGCCGTCGATCAAAATCTGATTCCCGCCCTGCGAGATGAGGATCGCGTCTCCTTGCCCGACATCGAGAAAGACGACCCGGGTCTCACGCGCATTCTGCCACGCCCAATAGGAAAAGATTCCGCCGACCAGCGCGGAAAGGAAAAGCGCGACGAACAGGGTCCGAAACAAAATCTGCCGCATAGGAAAATAATTCGACTCCATTATCGCATACCTCGGAATCATTGGCACCACCGTCACCCGAAGATGTCGTCCGAGGATCTTAAACCTCCGTGTTTATTTTTTTCTTCCGTCTTTTCGCCCTTTTTTTCCCTTTACGCCCATTTCCACCATTTCCATTCTTCACAAAAGGCGCGACGCGTGTCGGTCGGGTTCTTCACCGTTGAAGGAGATATCCACTTTGTCTTCCGGGACAACTATCCGCCGTTTCTTGTCGATAAAGAGAAACGCGAGACCGAGCGCGGCATACCAGGCGACTGAGGCGACCCAGCCGAACTCCGTCTGAATCATCACGGAACGGGACCATCCGGCCATATATTCCGTGCCAAAAATGATCGGGCGGATCCCCGCGTATGCGGGAAACGAGAACACCCCTCCGAGCCATGGTGAGATCATGCCGACCGCTCCGACCAGGGCCGAGCAGAACATGGAGAATGGCACGATCGGCAAAATGATGGCGTTCGCAAGGAAAGAAACGGGCGAGAAGGTCCCGAAGTTCGCGAAGATGACCGGCATGACGAACAGATTCGCCGAGAATGTCAGAAGGGCCGCCTCCGCAAAAAATCCTCCGTATCGCATCCGCTTCACGATCCGGCCGATGAAGGGCGATGAGAGCGCGATACCGGCCGTGGCCGCGAACGAGAGCAGGAATCCGATATCATGTCGCAAAAGGAGCGGATTGAGCACGAGCATCACCGATGCGACCAAGGCGATGGCCCAAAGCGACGCGTACCGACGTCCGAACCATCCGGCCGACACCAAGACGGACGACATGCCGAACGCGCGGACCGCGGATGCCGGTGCGCCGGACAAGAACACGAACGCGACGGTGGCAAAAAGAGAAAAAACGGCGGCCCGCGGACGCGAGAGGAAACAGACTATGCCGAGAAGCAGGAAGCATTCGGCAATGATCGAGATATTGTACCCGGACACCGCGACGATATGTGAGAGCCCGGCCGACCGAAAATCCGCGACGACCGCATCGGGCAGTTGCCGGCTTCCGCCGATGACGAGTCCTTTGGCCAGTCCCGCCTCCGGCTCCGGAAGCGACTTCGAGAGCGCTTCCTCGAACCCGCTTCGGAATCCGAAAAGGGCACGTCCGAACGGATACTTCGTACCCCGCTTTTCCCACGAAGAAACCCGGCATTTGTAGGCGATCCCGTCCTTCGCGTAGTACATACGCCAGTCCGCGTCCGGAGCCGTAAGCGCGCACGAGAGTGCGCCCGTGTCCCCGTAGGAGACGCCGGAGCGGATCGAGAAGGTTCCCGCGACGAGTTCCCGCGGGCAGACGGCCCCGTCCGTGCACGAGTCGAACCGGAACACTGCCGCCGTACCGGTATCATCGGTTTCCGGAATCCGCACGATCGTGACCGTTCCCGATACGGGTCCGACCGGACGGTCGCGGTCCCACGACGCTTCCTCGCGGGCGGACAGGAAACATCCCGAAGCGAATGCGAGGCAACAACAAAAAACCGTCATCCCCTTCCGGTTCGACCAGACGGCGACGAACGCGATACCGGTCGCGAGCGCGCAAAGCGGTACGGACGGTGACCACGCAGGAAAAAGCGACCCGAGAAAAACACCCGGAATCACGAACGGAAACGAACGCCGTATAAGCGAAGCGAAATCCATTGCCAATCAACAGATAACGGGTAACGGAGAGCAGTCAACAGACAACATCAACGACGAGAGGGAACCGTTCTTCTCCTCATTTCCTCATTCCCGTACTCCCTGTTCTCTGTTCACTGACGTTTATTCCAGATTCTCAATTGCCTTCTTGAAGCTCTTCACCGAACCGAATGATTTGTAGACGCTCACGAACCGGAGATAGGCGACTTCGTCCACGGCGCGAAGTTTCTCGAGGACGAGGTTGCCGATTTCCTTGCTCGCCACTTCGGGCTCCCGTCTCGCATGCAGTTCATATTCGATTTCCTCGAGGATCTTCTCGGTCTTCTCCTCGGACCCGGGTCGTTTCTCGAGGGCACGCCGAAGTCCGGATTCGATCTTCTTTCGGTCATAGTCCTCCTTCCGGCCATCCTTCTTCACGACCGAAATGCCCATCGTTTCCGCCTCCTCGTATGTGCTGAACCGGCCCGAGCACTTTTCGCACTCACGCCTCCGTCGTATCGCGCGACCTTCCTTCGTCTCGCGCGAATCGACGACCTTGGTATCCTCATGACCACAAAACGGGCAACGCATACGGATTCAGACATCAAAAAACCCCTCTCGCCATCAATATACCACGTTCCGGGAAAAAGAAAAGGAGGACGACCGGTCCTCCTTATCGTACGAGCGGGTCAGCGGAGTTATTTCTTCATCTTCCGGCGGATGAATGCGGGGATCTCCAGATCATCACCTTCATCGGCAAAATCCTTCGATTCGGCGCGGAGTGGCGTCGGTGCCGGCTGTATTTTTTCCTCGATAATCATCGCGGGGCTCTCCACCATGCGCCGGGTGCTTTCGAACGCGGAACGGGAGAAGATATCTTCCTCCTCTTCCGGAAGCGTAGCCGGCTTCGGATTGACAGTCGCACGCGAGACCGGTGCAGGGACGGGAGGAACGGAAGCGACGCGGGAAACGAATCCGACCGGATTGCGTTCCTTGACGCGACCGGCGTCGAATCCGGTCGCGACGACCGTGATCTGAATCTCGCCCTTATGCACCTGATCGTCCACGACGGCACCGAAGATGACCTTCGCGTTCGGATCGATGCTTTCGGTGATGATGTTCGCCGCCTCGTTGATCTCGAGCATACCGAGGTCGGCCGAGCCGGAAATATTGATGAGGACGCCCTTCGCACCGTCGATGGACAGCTCGAGGAGCGGGCTGTTGATGGCCGCGCGGGCCGCCTCCTCGGCGCGGTTCTCGCCCGACGCGATACCGATGCCCATGAGCGCGGAGCCGCTGTCCTCCATGATCGTCCGGACGTCCGCGAAGTCGACGTTCACGATACCTGGCTTCGTGATGAGGTCCGAAATACCCTGCACACCCTGACGGAGCACGTCGTCAACGATACGGAACGCGTTGATAAGCGAGGTTTTCTTGTCGATGATGGAGAGGAGTTTGTCGTTCGGGACGGTGATAAGCGAATCCACACGGTCGCGAAGATTCGAGAGCGCCTCCTCGCCGATGGCGCGTCGCTGCGCGCCCTCGAAGGTGAACGGCTTGGTCACGATGCCGATGGTAAGCGCGCCCAGCTCTTTGGCCGTCTCGGCGACGATCGGTGCCGCGCCGGATCCGGTGCCACCGCCGAGTCCGCACGCGACGAACACCATGTCCGCCCCCTTGAGTACTTCCTGTATCTCGTCGCGGTTCTCTTCGGCTGCTTGCCGACCGATTTCCGGATTCATACCCGCACCGAGTCCCTTCGTCAGATTCTTGCCGATGTGAACTTTCTCTGCGGCTTTGGAATTGTGGAGTGCCTGCGCGTCGGTATTGATGACGACAAACTCGACTCCCTTGATCTTGGAGTCGATCATGCGCGAGACCGCGTTGCCACCGGCCCCGCCGACGCCGACGACCTTGATTTTTGCGAATGTCTCGATGTCAGGTTTGATTTCGGCCATACGGAAAGGATGCTAAAAGGATGATCGAAGTGTTTTGACCGCCTTTTGTTTTCGAAGTCCTACTTTAGCACGCGGAAAAAGCGTGTGTCAAGCCGGTTTTCCCGATTTTTTTGCTTTTTACGGCCGTTTTCAGTCCAACGGAAGGAACTTCCGGAGCATGTCTTTCAATTTCTTTCCCGAGGAAAGCGCCCACTCCGGAACGGCCCGTTTCGCGCCGTCTGCCAGAAAGCCGATCCCAGCGACGCTCCCGCGCGTCCGTCCGCGTTCCCGTGCGAGCAATACGAGCCCGACGGCGGTCGCGAAATCCGGACTATCCACCGAGTCGAGGATACCGCCAAGAGGCTTCGGGTAACCGATATGCGACGGGAGACGCAGCACATTCTTGGCAAGCTCGACCGCTCCCGGCAACAATGCGCCGCCGCCCGTAAAGACCGCGCCGGCCGGTAACATTCCCTCGCGTCCGCACTTTGAGAGCTCGGCATTCGCCAACCGCAGTATTTCGTCCATGCGCGCCTCGACGATTTCGGCGACATGATGCCGCGAGACCGATTCCGTCTCATGTGAATCGAAGCGAGACAGGTCCACCTCCTCGCGCTTGCCGACCGTTTCCGGCAGTGCCGTCCCATACTGGAGCTTCACCTGCTCCGCCGTGTCGATGGATACCCGGAGTCCGATCGCGAGGTCATTCGTGACATGCGCCCCACCGACCGGCAACGTCGCGAGATGAACCAACTCCCCTTCCTCGTACACTGTGATCGACGTCGTGCTCCCGCCGACATTCACCAAGACAACGCCGAGTTCTTTCTGTTTCGGATTGAGGATGGCTTCGGCGGCGGCCAGCGGTTCGACCGCGAAAAAATCGGGGCGGATACCGACCTGATCGAGAATGCGCCCGAGGCCTTTCATCTGGTTCATGCTCGTACCGACGACGAACGCCTCGGCTTCGAGTCGGACACCGCGCATGCCGATGGGATCCTTGATATCCTTCTGATCGTCGAGCCGGTAGCTTTTGGGAATCACGTGCAATACCTCGCGGTTCGAGGGCAGCATGACGCGCGCCTCGACCTCGGCCATGGCACGCTCGACATCCTCTTCCGCGACCTCGCCATCGGGCCGGCTAACCGCGATAACCCCAAGCGTCTTCTGACAAAAGATATCCGTTCCGGAAACACCCACGCCGACCACGTTCGCAGTGACACCTGCCATCCGTTCCGCATGGGACACGGCCTTTGCCACGGCACCCGCGACGGCGGACGCGTCGACGACGGTTCCCCGTCGCATCCCTTCCGAGAGCATCGAGACGGCACCGAGCACACGGAGCGATTCCTCGCCCGCGATTTCCTGTGCCATGACCGCCCGCACCTGCGACGATCCGATATCGATTCCGAGATAATTTACCGTTTTCGACATACGGACAAATGGAGAATTCCTTCCCCCGTGGATGCTCCCTGCTTATACCTGTCAGTATACCCCGAAAACGGAGAGAAGACAAAACGACGGAAATGAAAAGTGTAAAATGGAAAACGAAAAGGAATCGAATGCCTGAAAATCATCCGTCTTTGCAAGGAGCCTTCGACGAAGCAATCCGGTCCTGTCGCTCGCGAGCGACCGGGCCAGGCTACGATACCGAATCAACACGATCAGAGAGGCCGGGTCCCGCCCTTCGTGAAGAGCGGGGCGGGCTCCGGGAAAAACTCCGTTTCCCTTCTCCTACTTCGAAAAAACCGCGATGATATGAGGCACGAAGATAACGAGTCCGACGAACGTGGCAGCAATAGACGCGATCAGTACCGCTCCGGCCGTGAGGTCCTTGATGACCCGCACGCTCTCATGATACTGCGGGCTCAGCACGTCCATCAGGCGCTCGAAACAGGTATTCACGATCTCGAGCGGGAGAATGACGCCGATCGTCAAAAAGACGACCGCGCGTTCCGTTATGGAAAGCGGGAGGAGAAACGAAAGGATGATGGACATCGCTCCCAACATGAACTCGATACGGAGGTTCCGCTCCGTCGAGAACGCGCTCCGAATACCATCGGTCGCATGTCGGAAGCTTTTGGCAAATTTGGTCATAAAAAATCCGTTAGATATCTCTCCCTGAGATTCTACAACGGATACGCCATCACCGCCAACCGGAAGCATCCTATCAGGGACGGAAAAGAAATTCCGTCACCTCGTCTTGGATGCGGAACATCTCCTCGCTGTGATCGAACCCGAGTAGGTGCAAAATGCCGTGCGAGACGACGAAGAGAAGCTCCTTCGAAAACGGCACGCCATCGGCATCGGCCGCGCGGCGCACGAAGTCAGGCGAAATCACAAGATCACCAAGAAAAATACCTCCATCCGCGTCGGGACGAATCACCTCCCCTTCGTGCTCGGCAAACGACAGCACGTCCGTCGGAGCATCCTTATCACGATACGTCCGATTCAGCTCCGCGATCTCTTCATCTGGCACGAGCGCGATACCGACAGAAACCTTGCCGCATGAAAAAACAGGCGGCATCCCGCATCGGGATACCGTCTGTTTCACGACCGCCACGAAAAAATCATCCTCGAATCCGCAGTCCGCGTTTCTCACGATGTCGAGTTCGATTTCCATAAGCTCTAGGCGAGCGCTTCCTCGACGAGCTTCTTCACCGTGTTGCCGTCGGCCCGACCGGCGACCTTCTTCGCAGTCGCTCCCATAAGCTTCCCGAAGTCGGCCTTCGTCGACGCGCCGGTCTCAGCCTTCGCTTCCGCGATAAGCGTTCGGATCTCGTCGTCAGGCAGGTTCGCCGGCAGATATGCGCCGATAATCACGAGTTCGGATTCCTCGTGCTCCGCGAGGTCGGGGCGTCCGCCCGCGCGGAAACTCTCCACGCTTTCCCGGCGTTGCTTCGCGAGTCGCCGCAATACGGAAACAGACTCCGCGTCGGTAAGCTCGGTTGCCGGCTTGCGCAACTCGATCGCCTCGTTCTTGAGCGCGCTTCCAACCATGCGGAGTACGTCACGCTTCGCGGCGTCCCCCGCCTTCATGGCATCCTTAAGGTCGGCCTGCATCGTTTCGTAAAGGGTCATAGCGGACGATTTAACGGTTCATTTTCTTCTTGATCTCGCGAAGTGATTCGTCGTCGAACTTCCCGAATTTCTTCAGACGACCGATTTCCTTGCGGATCTTCGTCTTGTAGAGAGCCTCGTTGCGGCGCTCCGTCTTACTCTTCTCATCGCGACGGAAACGGAGTTTGCGTGCGCGCTGAAGCGTCCCGCTCTGCTGGACACGACGCGAAAACCGCCGGATCATGCTCTCCGGTGTCTCTTTATCCTTCTTTCGTACTTGTATCATGTATACCGACCTCCTTTCCTAGTTTTTCGATTCATATCCCCCCTTTATCTCAACCCTTTCGGGCGTCTCATGCATTCATTTCACAGGACGAATCCCTTCCGAGAGTCTGGTCCCACCGATCAGGTGCAGGTGTATATGCGGTATTTCCTGCCCGCCGTCATGCCCCACCCGAAAAAGCAGTTTATACCCTTTCCCGGAAATGTTCAAGTCCCGGGCGATATCGCGCGCCGCAAGGATCATCCGCCCCGCCAGTCCCGCGTCATCGTCCGAAAGGTCGTCGATCGTCTCGATCCGGCGCTTCGGAATAATGAGGACATGCACTGGAGCCAGCGGATGAATATCATGAAACGCGATAATCTCATCCGTCTCGAATACGATATCCGCCGGAATCTCTCTCGAAATGATTTTGTCGAAGACGGTCCCTTCCATACCAAGCAAGTGTCTTAGTATCTATCTCAAATCTCAACGCCTATATAAGGCAAAAAATCCGCTTGCCGGCTGAAATCCGAAAATTTCGGCTACAAACCATTCAAAACTCGTCAGGTTACAATAGTAGCCCTCCTCATTTTTCATGGTTTTCGCTCGAAATTTTCGGATTTACAGCTCGACATGAGATTTGAGATAGATACTTACTGATCGAATTTCGGCACCGGATGTGAGAGCGACGCGTTCGTCTTGAGAATCTTCTTCACGGCGTCCACGAGCCGTTCCTGTGTGACGGTCTCCTGTGTCCCGGACACCATGTCCTTCACGATGGCGGTGCCGTCGATTGCCTCTTTCTGTCCGAGGATGATCGTCACCTCGACCCCGAGACGCGACGCGACGCGCATCTGCGCCTTGAGGCTCCCGCGACCGAAGCTCTCCGAGGCCAGCACGCCGTGTTTCTCGAGCTCCGCGAACATCCGGAGACTTTTCTTTTTCGCGAGATCGCCAAGCTGGGCGAGAAACACGCGTGGCTTCGGAAACTCATACGGGCGCACCTGGGTCCGCTTCATCTCGAGCACGATCCGATCGAGGCCAAGGCCGAATCCGATAGCCGGCGTCGGCTCACTGCCAAGCTCCTGCAACAGGTTATCGTACCGGCCACCGCCACCGAGTGCGTATTTCTTTCCCTCGCGGTCGGTCGACCAGATCTCGAACACGGTCCTGGTATAATAATCGAGTCCACGGACGAGACGCGGGTTGATGCTGTACGGGAGTTCAAGCTCGTCGAGGTATTCTAGAAGCGATTTGAAGTGAGCACGACTCTCGTCATCGAGAAAATCGAGTGCTTGTGGGGCCTGCGAGGTCAGTTGAACGCACTTGTCCTCTTTGCAGTCGAGGATACGCATCGGGTTTGTCGTAAGCCGTTCGCGACACGACTGGCACAGCTTGTGTTTCTGGGATTCGAGAAACCGGACAAGCGCCTTCTCGTATCGCTTGCGTGATTCCGGCGTACCGATCGAATTCACCTGAAACTCGATGTCCTTGAGCCCGAGCTCACGAACCACGCGGTAGGCGATCTGGATGACCTGCGCGTCGAGGATCGGGTCGGCCTCGCCGAACACGTCGAAGTTTCCCTGCCACAATTCACGGTACCGACCTTCCTGCGGACGATCATACCGGAACACCGGCCCCATGGAAAAGAGCCGGATCGGCTTCGGCAGGACGTTCATCCCATGCTGGATATAGGCGCGCGCGATGCCGGCGGTGAATTCCGGACGAAGTGCGACCCGGTCCCCTCCACGGGTCTGAAACGAGTAGATTTCCTTGTCAATAATATCGGTCCCTTCCTTGATCGAACGCACGAAGAGGTGCAGGTACTCGACCGTCGGCGTGTCGATCCGACCGAACCCGTATTCCTGCGCGGCCGACGACAGACTCCGGCGCACACGTTCCCAGTACGGCTGTTCGTCCGGCAGTATGTCGCGCATACCGCGAAGCGACTGCATCAGCAGCTCGTTTTCCGAAACGAGCGGAGCCGGGGCCGTTTTCGTCACAGGTTTCTTTTCCGTTTTTACCACCGGCTTCGCGACCGGCTTTTTCGCCTCTGACGAAGATTTCTTCGCAGGGACAGTCTTCTTCGAGGTCATAGGTAAATCGCTTAGGATTGCATTAGTACGAAAAAATAAGATCAACGATACCACTCGGCGCGCGGGAGCGGCCACGCCCGGAACAATACTCGGCCGACGATCAACCCCTTGTCGACGGCACCGAACACGCGCGAATCGAGGCTGTTCATGCGGTTGTCGCCCAAGACGAGGTACTGGTCCGGACCGAGCGTGATCGGTCTCATATCGGTCGTTATGACCGACGGCGCCAGATAGGCCGATTCATCGAGCACATATCCGTCCGGATGCGTGTCATTGACGATGAAAATCTTCGAGCGTTCGATGCGGACGGTCTCGCCCGGCAGTCCGATGACGCGCTTGATAAGATAGAGGTCCGGCTTCTGTGGGGAACGGAACACGATCGGTTCCTGCCGTGGCAAAGCGGAGAACGGGGACACCGTAAACAGCGGGCTACCGGAAAGCCCGACATCGGTACGCTTGAACCCGAATTCATTCACCACGAGATACTCACCGTTCTCGAAATTCGGCTCCATACTCGAGCCCTGTACGAAAAACGGCTGGAAGAGAAAGACGCGGACTGGTATGATGATAAGGGCGGCGAGCACGAACACCTTCACCATCTCGAGAAAGAACTGTCCGGCCGAGAGCTCGCCTTCGGCCTCGACTGCCGGACGGGTATCGCGATCCGGAGATCCGGACCGCTCTGGTTTCGTCGCCATACGATGAACATTCAGGAGGGACAAGCCCCTACGGATAAGGAGGAAACAGTGTCATGGTATCACATTTTCGGCATACAATCAAGCATCGGAAAAAAGTGAAAAAAGACTATGTTTAAGGGAAAAATACAAAAAAAGTACCTGATCGGAGCGGGCATCGCGATCCCGGCGATCGGACTACTCTTCCTTGGATGGAACCTCTTTCGAACCGCGGAAAAAATCCATGTCGACAACGCTTCCGGCGGAGCCTTCGGGAACATTTCTTCCGTACTCCCCGGCGGGCAACGGGAACCGCTCAAGGGCGAAGAAACAGGCCGGGTGAACATCCTTCTCCTCGGTCTGGCCGGAAAAAGCTATCCGGGACAGAACCTGACCGATACCATCATGCTCGCGAGTATCGACGCACGTGAACACAAGGCGGCATTCCTTTCCATCCCGCGCGATCTTTTCGTACCGATTCCCGGAACGAACCTCTCCACCAAAATCAACTCCCTCTATCAGTACGGGCTCTCCCAAGGAAGCGATGCCGACCTCCTCGTGCGCGCGGTAGAGGACATCACGGGACAAACCATCCCCTACTACGTCGCGCTCGACTTCGACGGCTTCGAGAAGGTGATCGATGACGTCGGCGGTGTGAGCGTCCTCTCCGAACGCGATATTCTCGACACGCGCTATCCCGGCAAAAACTACAGCTACGAGACCTTCCAGCTGTCCGCCGGCTGGCACACGCTCGACGGCGCGACCGCACTCAAATACGCACGCGAACGGCACGACGATCCGGAGGGCGACTTCGGTCGGGCGAAACGGCAACAACAAATCATCAAGGCATTCCAGGAAAAAGCCCTCTCGATCCGGACCTACCTCGATCCCTTCACCGCCAACCGGCTCCTCGGCACGCTCGGGGACAGCGTCCGGACAAACTTCACGATGAGCCAAATCGCGAGCCTGATCGGACTCGGAAAGACGACCGACCTGCGCAACGCCTCCACGGCCGTCGTCGATGCCTGGCAGAAGGAAAGCCTGCTACGTGTCTCACATATCGATATGAACGGCGTCACGGCATTCATTCTCGTCCCGCGGACCGGGACGTGGAACGAGGTCCGCGATCTCGCCACTCACATTTTCGACAAGGCCGAGCTCGACCGGAAACAGGGCGAGATGAAAAACGAATCCGCAACCGTCCTGATCCTTTCCCGACCGGAAGACGTCGCCGTCGCGAACCGTCTTTCGATGGCACTCCGCGACGCGATTCCGGCCAAGGATATCGGCACTGCCTCCGATGCGACGCTCGTCCGCCCCGACAAGAGCCGGGTCGCCGACCGGACGAACCTCGGAAAACCGTTCACGCTCGATTCGCTCCTCGGTAATTTCTCGCTCGAAAAAAGCGTCGACCTTCCCGCCTTCGGCAAAGATGCCGACTTCGTCATCGTCGTCGGGAATGACCTAAAGAACCATCCTCTTCCGGAGACCTCGCTCGGCAGCGATACGTCAACGGACGCATCGGCCGAGGATTCCTTCTCGGGATACTTCACGCCACAGGCACGATAGACGGATAGCGGAGAACAGGGAACAAGGAAATAGAATATCCAAGTATCTATCTCAAATCTCACCACGATAATAAGCCAAAAAAATCCGCTTGCCGAAAAAACCCGTTAACCCGTTAACGGAAAAACAGCATATCAACTAATGAAATTTGACTCTGGAAACGATAATGATGGTATGATAGGTATGTAACGAACCACATTTATGAAAATTATCGTCGGCCTCGGCAATCCGGGAAAGGAATATGAAAGGACCCGCCATAATGCCGGATTTCTGTTTCTCGATTTTCTCAAGGAATCGCAGGGATTCCCACCGTTCGAGCCGTCCTCAAGGTGGAAGGGGTCGGTCTCGGCCGGTCTGCGCGACGGAAAAAAAGTCCTCCTCCTCAAACCGGAAACGTTCATGAACCGCTCCGGGGAGTCCGTATCGGCTATCATGTCGTTTTTCAAGATACCCGTTTCCGATATCGTCGTCGTTCATGACGACCTCGACATCGCGGCGGGATCGTTCAAGATCGGCAAGGGCTCCGGCGCTGCCGGACACAACGGCGTGTCCGACCTCATCGAAAAACTCGGTACCAAGGAGTTCACCCGCGTCCGCATCGGGATCGGTCGCCCACCCGAGAACGTCCCCGCCGACGTCTTCGTCCTCTCGCCATTCTCGGATGAGGAACTTATTGCACTTCGGAATACTTTTTTGGAGATTGAGAAAAATCTTGACTCAGAATAGTCGCCGTTGCTATTCCCCAATCCCCCTCGGTCCCCCTTTCGGAGAAAGGGGGAGGCTATCAAAGGATGCTTGGTGATATGCCTTTGGAAATCACAATGGGTACGTTCTCTCCCCTTGTCCCAAGGGGAGGACAGGAGGGGTTTGTGAGCGATGCGACAGGAGGGGTTGGAATGGAATACTGTACGATAAGAATAAACAACGCTTCCTCTCCCAATCACCCTGATCCCTTACCTCAGACGAAATCAGTCTCTCTTCGGATCAAAGAAGGAGACCCACAAAGGACGTTTATCGATATACAATGAAAGCGTATAGCAAAACGTTCTCTCCCCTTGTCCCAAGGGGAGGACAGGAGGGGTTGGATAAAAGGAAAGTCGCGAAAGAAAATATTGAAGACCTATGCCAGCCGACAGGAAAACCATCCTCAAGTCTCGCGCACGAACACTTCGAAAGACCATGACCGAAGCGGAAATCCGGATATGGAACCAGCTTCGAAGGAGGCAGATCAACGGGCTTCGTTTTCTCCGGCAACATCCGCTCGGGAAATATATCGTCGACTTCTACTGTCCATCCGAAAAGCTCGCCATCGAAATCGACGGTGGGCAGCATTATGAGTCAGGGGAAAGCGTCGGAAAGGATCGTGAGCGCGATAATTTTCTTCTTCACGAATACGGTATCCGCACCCTCCGATTCACGAACATCGACGTGATGCAAAATATGTCCGCCGTCATTGATCGGATTCTTGAGGAGACGTCTGTAAATTAACCATCTTACACGCCCCTACTACTCCCAATCCCCCTCGGTCCCCCTTTCGGAGAAAGGGGGAGGCTCTATATGTATGCCATGCGATATTTTTTGGAAGACGTAATAAACACGTTCTCTCCCCTTATCCCAAGGGGAGGACAGGAGGGGTTGGTGAGCGATGTGACAGGAGGGGTTGGAATAAGAAGTGGTCCGAAATCGGCATACGATACAAAACAAAACCTCCACCGGAGCGGAGGTTTTGTGAGTATCTATCTCAAATCTCATGTCGAGCTGTAAATCCGAAAATTTCGTTTGAGCGCCAACCAGAGGTTGGTCACCCTCTGGGTGAAAAATCATGAAAAATGAGAGAAGGCTACTGTCGTAACCTGACGAGTTTTGAATGGTTTGCAGCCGAAATTTTCGGATTTCAGCCGGCAAGCGGATTTTTTGCCTTATATAGGCGTTGAGATTTGAGATAGATACTGAGATGGGATACGGCTATTGGGCCCCTTGGAAGCTCGCATCTCCGAGGGTGTAATGTTCAGAATGAGCGGTAGCACCGACCGGGTTCACGATACCGGTATGAGTGGTTTTGAGCGTTTTCAGTTCGTCCTTGATTGCCTGTTTGTCCAAGGCGTCCTGCGCCGCCTTCGCCGACAATTGCAGCTTCAGGGTATTCAGATCGTCTTTGGTAGTACTGACATCGCCCCGAATACCGGTAATAGCCGTCCACACATCTTCGAAGGAGCTCCCGCCTGTCACCGTGCCTGCCAAGGCCACACCCGTCACGGCGAACACTCCCGCAAAAATGAACCCGAAAATGAAATTCCTCATAGAGTTTCGACAGATACCCATAAAAAGTAACCTGGAACCATACCGGATAATCATTTTTTTGTCAAGTAAAAACCACCCGGATAAGGTGGTTTTTGCTTCTTCTTGACTCGCCATTCCTGATTTTAGCTTCCGTCCCCATTCCCTAACCCGTGAACCCGTGAACTAAAGAACGCCTTTCTCCTGTCCCCGTTTCCCTATTTTTCATTTTTCGCTTTGCATTTTACACTTCTACGCCCGCGACACATACGCGCCCTTCTCGGTATTCACGATCAGCCTGTCGCCGACGGAGATAAAGAGTGGCACGGTCAGTTTGAGCCCGTTCTCGAGCGTGACGACTTTGTCCCCGCCCGAAGCCGTATCACCTTTGAGTCCCGGCGGCGCCTCGACTACTTCGAAGGTCATCTTCACCGGAAGTTCCACGTTGATCGCGCGTCCCTCATAATTGAGTACCGTGACTTCGGTCCCTTCCAAAAGATACTTCGCAGAATCACCCACGGTCGCGACCGGCAAAGCAAACTGCTCATAGCTCTCGGAGTCCATGAACTGCAGTTCGTCATGCTCGGGATAGAGATACTGTGCGGAAGACTTCGTCACCTCGGCCTCCTCGAACTTGTCCTTGTCCTGGAAGGTATATTCAATGGTCGCCCCGGTAAGGAGGTTACGGAGCTTGGTGCGCATGACCGCGCCCGTGCGTCCGGTCATCGAGTGCTGATAATCGAGCACGACGAACGGCTGGCCGTCCCACACGATCTTCCGTCCGGTCTTGATATCGGTCAGTCCGAGCATAAGATTCAGTCCAAAGTCAAAAATCGAAAGTCAGCACGGTCACATGCCGAACAAATCCTTACTTCACCACGTACGGGATGAGTCCCATAAACCGGGAGCGCTTGATCGCGAGCGCGACGTCTTTCTGCTGCTTCGACGAAAGCCCGTGGCGCTTCGGCGGATAGATCTTTCCCTGGGAGTTCAGGAACTTCCGGAGGAAATAGGCATCCTTGTAATCAAGGTGTTCGAGTTTCTTCTGCATCGCGTCTTCCATAGAAGGAAATTTAATATGTAATCAAAATACTTTCGCTTAACGTTCTCTTTCCCGTTCCCAACTCGTTAACCCGTTAACGAAATACTCATTTTTTTATTCTTTAGAACGGGACATCCTCGATCCGGATCTCATCCTTCTCATCATCGAGGTTGATGGTCGGAATCTCGTCCTCGATCGGAGCCGGACGCTGAGTCGCCGGACGCGGGGCCGAAGATGATCCTCCCGAAGCCGGCGCATGCGAGGAGTAATCATCCTGCCTCGGTGCGTACCCGCCACCCTGCCCGCCCTGTCCCTGCGGACGGGAACCCATCTGCATGGTTTCACCGACAATCTCGGTCGTCTTGCGCTCGATGCCGTCCTTGCCGACAAACGAGCGGGTCTGAAGCCGGCCCTCGAAAAAACATTCCTGCCCCTTCGTGAGGTACTGTCCGGCGATTTCCGCCAGCTTTCCCCACAGCACGACCGTGTGAAACTCGGTCTTTTCCTGTTTCTGCCCGGCCTTGTCGTTCCAACGGTGGCTCGTCGCCACGCCGATGGTCGCGACCGTCTGTCCGGTCTGAGTCGTCCGCACATCGGGATCGCGCGTCAGACGTCCCACCAGGATCACCCTGTTCACGTTCATATATTTTTCGGTTACCCGAATTATAGACTGTTACACGATCTATCGATACGTTGTTTCCGATTCCGACCCCGCTCCCAACCCGTTAACCCGTTCCAACACTTTTCGCTTTTCGCTTTCAACTTTTTGCTTCTTTAGATGTCGAGCACTTCCTTTAGTTGCTTGTCGAGGTCTTCCTGAGAAACCGGTTTCTTTTCATTCTCTTTCTTCTCGACGGGTTCACTCACGACCGGCTTCGTTTCCTCTTCCTTCACGACTGCCGGCCGCTCGGCACGAACCGGTTCACTTGTCCGGCGTTCACCGCCACGATCGGGAAATCGGCGTCCACCGCTGCGGTCGTTCCCTCGGCGATCGTCCCGACGAACCGGCTTGGCCCGTTCCTCACGCGGGATAGCCTTGAGCTCCGGAAGTTTCTCCGCCCGCATCAGGATGAAGCGGGACACCGACTTATAGAGCTGCAGAAGGCGGTTGATCTCGTCGATCGCGTTCACCTTCTCCGGAGTCGTAGCCGAGAACGGCTCGTCCCCCGCTTCCGCCATCGTGAACCGACGGGCGATATAGGTCCCACGGCGCTCACCGAGAATCTCGTAGGCAAGATTCCTCTTTTCCTCCGTCTCTGCCGGAAGGAAGGTCCCTCCGAAATCCGTCACGATCTTCTCCACGTCCTCGCGGATCTTGGAAAGCTCGGCTTCCTTCGAATCCCCGACGAGATAAAAGAGCTCGTATTCCCTTGTTTCCTTTGCTGCCATACGGTACGTCTTATGCTATCTGATTACATACGCGAAAACCGCCAAAAGAGAGCCCCTGTGCGGTTTCTGCCCGCCCTAGTCTTCGGAAGAAGCGGGGCGTGCGTCGGACTTTCTCTCTTGTAGTGCCATCCTAACAGGGTTTTCTTCTCCTGGCAAGGGACGAACATCAACAAGGCCTAGCTAACGCCCTATCAATCGAATGCTTATAACCCAGATATGATACCAATGGAGGCCTAGCCTCCATTGGTTGGTTATTCGAGAGCTAGAACGTTATCGACCATGTGCCGACCGTCGTCCACTTGTATATCTTGTAGCCACCCGTGTTCGTGACAGTCGGCGAGCCGGTCGTTGAAACCGCATTGGGATAGGTATTCGGATAGCGGATGATAACGATACCGGAACCGCCTGCGGCACCGACAGAGGTAAAGTTAGCGGTGCCACCAGCACCACCACCAGTATTAGGAGCACCAGCAGTACCAGCAGCGCCATACCCACCTCCTGCTCCGCCGCCACCAGCACCACCCGCCCCCCCTGAATAACCAGAGTTATTAGAACAACTTCCACCGCCACCGCCAGCATAATATGTAGCCGTACCTGAAATTGATGAAGATATTCCGACACCTCCGGCAGCACCGTTTCTAGTTGAGCTTGCACCACCAACAGCTCCAGCACCGCCACCGCCACCGCCACCGCCACCATTACCAGGAGAGACATAAAGATTGTCCCCCCCTTTATACCCCTGTCCACTGATACCAGCACCACCATGTTCTCCAGCATAGCTACCAGCCAATGCTCCACCGCCTGAACCTCCTGCTACACCACTTCCGCTTCCTGCACCACCACCACCACCTATTGCCGTAATAGATCCAAAAGATGAATTGCCACCATTGCTAGCTTTACCGCCGTAGCCGACCCCAGTATCTCCAGCTCCGCCACCGCCGACAACAACTGAGATAGGACTCCCGACGGAAACCGCATAACCAGTATTGGTTAATAGCCCTCCAGCTCCGCCACCTCCGGCAAAAGTAGTGCCACCGCCGCCACCGCCCGCCACGACCAGATATTCCACCGAAGGCGTAGCCGAGACGCAACTCGACCCGTTCCATCCATATCCGCTGTTGCAGGAATATTCACACTTCGCCGACGTATTACTCCCGCTGTATGTATAGGCGGTATTGGCAACAAGTCCGGAATCATCTCCAATATACATGTTTGCGTTCGACGGAACACTGCCGGTACAGGAGCACACCTGCACCGAACAATTCTGTGCGCTATAACTGCCGGAAAGGGAACCGTTAAAACAGGTCCGTATCTGATTGGAACATGAGGAACCGCACGAAACGGAGGCCGCCTGATAAGCCGTCACGGTCTGCCCGCTCAAAATGAATCCTCCCCATGGGATGGCACAGCTGGAGCATGCCTGAACCGAACAGCTCTGTGCGGTGTAAGCGCCTGAAAGCACCCCATTGTTACAAGTCCGTGTCTGACTCGTACAGGTAGATCCGCACGAAACGGAGGCCGCCTGATAGGCCGTCGCGGTATCGCCGTTGGCGATGGTCCCTCCCCATGGAAGATCGCAGGAGGTCGAGCAACTTGTGCCATTCCATACCCCGACACTGCAGTAAAATTCGCATGGTGCCGACGTATTGGTGCCACTGTACACATACGGGGCGTCGACGGAAAGGCTGATGTCGTCGTTCGTATACATGGCAGCGGACGACGGCAGTGTTCCGATACAAGACGGTGGTCGGATACCCGCCTCCATCGCCCGAGTCAGACTACTCGCTGTTCCCTGGGATTTTATCTTCGTAATCTGGGAACGGGCCGTCGAACAGTCGGTAATGGGAACATCGCCGTTGATGCCACTGTAAAAACCGATCTTCCAACCGTCGGTAGACGCGATAACCCCTCCCGAGCAGGAAGCATTGACGATATTGTTCGAGACTTCCTGTATGGTTGTCCGGCTCTTCTTATATACCTGATACAGCACTTGTTCCACGCCGGCATCCGCGGACTGGAAGGAACGGGTTGAACCGCTGGTAGACAAGGCTGATTTTTGTTGCAGGACCGAGGCCGACAAAACCGTCAGCGCGGACACGAGCATCAAGGAAAGGATGATGATGGAAAAGACAAGGACGGATCCCTTACGGGATGCGCGTGAGGCAACTGTTTTCATAGAAGAATACCCTCCTTATTGATAACCACCCTCTTTACTTTCAGTATATCACGTTCTTCGACGAAAGGATTCCGTCGTAGAACATCCCACGTGCGTTCCGGCGTTCAATCGTTCTCGTATCCGTTCGCCAGGCTCTGCACGTTCTTCGCGTAATTGTTACAGGCCGTCCGGATAGCCGCGCTCGCCGGCTTGGTCGTCCCGCAGTAGTAGAGCATCGACGCGTTATATTCACCTTTCTTGCTCGTCGCGCCACCGTTAGCCAGTTTCTTGGCCATACCCATCACGCCGTCGATCACACTCCACGGATCCGGAGGATTGTGACCGGTCGCGTTCGCGATATACGATTTGTATCCGAGCCACGTCGTCGGCATGAACTGAGCGATACCCATCGCGCCACCATACCCCACTTTCCCGGCGCAGGAGATTTTCCGGCTGTTGATATCGTATCCGAGCTCCTTCATAATCTGTTTGAAAACCGTGGCATCAGCCGATTTGACACGCGTATTCTTGTAGGTACATCCGCCGGTATACCGTCCCAAGCCACTCTCCTGCGTCAGTTCGGCCAGGATGAAACTCTTCCGCACGCCCGTCGCCTTGCTCGCGATACCGGCCGCTTCTTTGACATCGTCGGTACTCACGACCGTGCCGAGCAAAGAAGACAGGTCGTCTCTCAATTTCTGCAGTTTTTTCTGCAGTTCCGCGACGGTCGCCGTCTGTTCCGCGAGGTCCGCCTGCGTCGACTGCTGATCGGCGGCCAAAGCCTGCTTTTCCTGCAATTTGTTTCCGAGCGTCGCCTCGTGGGCCTGCTTGAGGGCTTCCAAGTCGGACTTCGCCTGGACCGCCTGATCCTGCGAGGATCGGATATCGGCCAGGATCGCATTCATCCGCTCCCCGACCGACTGATACGTGTCCGGATTGGTAAGTTCACGGGTCACATCCTCGCCCGAAAGAACCGCACTGAACAGGGAATCCCCCGACTCGGACTGTATCTGTCGGACCAAGCCCGTCAGGATGATCTTATTCTCGTCGATCCGGTTCTGGATAAGGTCGATCTCGCCCTGTTTCCGGTCGATGTCGTTCGTCGCGGCCGCAATGCGGACCTTTGTGGCCGCAATCACTTTTTGTGCCGCGGTAAGCGACGAGTTGATCTGGCTCAGCTGGCCGGCGAGTGCATCCTGTTTCGCCTGCGCCTTCTGCAGCTTCTTGTTCAAAGACGAGATATCGTCCTGAATCGAGGAAGCGTCCTGCGCGTACGCGACCAGAGCCGGCACCACGATGGTGCCGACGATCAGGACCGCAACCGAAAAAGCGAGTATCCGAAATACCTGTTTCATATCCGTATCATACCACAAAAATCATTCCATCGGGAAATCACCCGCAAAAAACGGGCTACCCCGTTTATGGGCGACCCGTGATTCTGCGTGTGAAAGACGGATTACAGAAGCGCGGCCGCGTCCTCCTTTGCCTTCTTCATAATCGCCTTGCCGATCTCCTCGGCAACCTTCGGGTTCTCCTTGAGGAACGCCTTGGCCGTCTCACGACCGACACCAAGCTTCGTCTCGCCGAAGAGGAATGAATTCCCGGACTTTTTCAGGACCTCGAGCCGGGCTCCCGTATCCAAGAGGTCGCCGGTCGCCGAAATCCCCTCGTTATACATGATGTCGACTTCGGTCGTCCGAAACGGCGGAGCAACCTTGTTCTTCACGACCTTGACCTTCACCCGGTTGCCAACGACCTCTTCTCCCTTCTTGATCTGCGCGGCGCGACGTACCTCGAGTCGAACCGAGGAATAGAACTTGAGCGCCTGGCCACCGGTCGTCGTCTCGGGATTGCCGAACATGACGCCGATCTTCATGCGGAGCTGGTTGATGAAGATGACCACCGTATTGGACTTCGCCATGATCGGGGTCAGCTTGCGCAACGCCTGCGACATGAGCCGCGCCTGGCGACCGACGTGCTGGTCGCCCATCTCGCCTTCGATCTCCGCACGCGGGACGAGTGCCGCGACCGAGTCGACCACAATCACGTCGAGCGCGTTCGAACGCACGAGTGTCTCGACGATGTCAAGCGCCTGTTCGCCGGCATCCGGCTGCGAGATGAGCAGGTCGAGCGTCTTCACACCGAGCTTCTTCGCATACTCCGGATCGAGCGCGTGCTCCGCGTCGATAAAGGCGGCGGTACCGCCCATCTTCTGCGCGTTCGCGATAATGTGGAGCGCCAAAGTCGTCTTGCCGGACGATTCCGGACCGTATATCTCGATCACGCGGCCACGCGGTACGCCACCGATGCCGAGCGCCAGGTCGATCGAGACGGACCCCGTCGGGATCGCCTCGATATCCACCTTGCGGACCTCGCCGAGCTTCATGATCATCTCGTCCCCGAATTTCTCCTTGATCGCTCCCATCACCGCGTCGAGCCCATCCTTCCCGCCTTTCTTCTCCGACTTCTCCGACTTCGTCTCTTTTGTCGCCATACGTGTATCCGATTAATGATCATCCTTCATGAAAATAAATCATTCCCTCCCGTTCGGTCCGAAGATCGCCGTCGAGGACTTCGTATCCGCGGAAAGTGCCGACTCCGTCCCATCACCCTGCCGGATCAGGATCACGTTCCCGATATCGGACGAGACCTCGATTTTCCCGAGTGCCACAAACGGTTTCTCCTCCCCGGCCGACAACTTCCCGTTCCAGACCGTCTCGCCATCCGCCCGCACGAAGACCGTTGCCGGAGCCGTGGCCCGAAGCGAGATGCTGACAGCGTTTGTCTTCGTCGGATCCGGTAATACCGCATCCGTCCCGCCCCGGTCGGGCAGCGCCGCGGAGACCGATATCGTCCGTTCACGCGTCTTTCCGAATCGGTTCGTCGCCGAAATCGAGATCACGTTGAGGCCCGCATCGAGCGACAAGTCTTCCGAGAACAAACCCCGTTCATCGACGGTCGTCTCTCCCTCGTTGATCCGGACAACCGCCCGGGGATCTGTCTCCCCACGGACGGATATTTTCGCTTCCGTCACCGTATCCCCATCGGACGGAGACAGGATGACCAGTCGCGGTTCCGAAACGAACGATTGGAACTCGAAATAGAGGTACGAGAAAAAACCGAGCACGACGAGCGCGATGACCGATACGACCATACCGCGTGCCGAAAGCGAGAACTGGAACGCGGCCGGACTCCGGAACTGAAAACGAGCTGTGATATCCGGCTTCGTAAGATTGTCCCGTATGCTCCGCTCGCGATCGTACAGCTTAATGATAGCATCTTCGGGAATACCGAGAAACGACGCGTATCCCCGAAGGAATCCGCGCACATATACCTCGGGTGGAAGCTTCCCGTACGCTCCCGATTCGAGCGCCTCGAGATACTTCACCTGGATTCCCGTGACGCGAAACACCTCCGCGAGGCTGATCCGGTTATCGGTCCGGACCTTCCGAAGTTTCTCGCCGAGCGTGAGCGAACCGACCGGTTTTCTGGTGAAATTTGCCACTGTCATGACCCCATTCTAACACGTCCGGACCGAAGGGCCAAACAGGTGAAAAACGCGAAGTACGAATCGAAAACTTCAGAAAAACTTCGGATAAATGAGGGTCGACGAGTCTTGGATCCAGCCCGTCACGTTTTTAAAATCCGATAAGTATCTATCTCAAATCTCATGTCGAGCTGTAAATCCGAAAATTTCGAGCGAAAACCATGAAAAAGGAGAGAAGGCTACTGTCGTAACCTGACGAGTTTTGAATGGTTTGTAG
>Ga0194037_1000175_pt1 | contig 48788 bp, 26 predicted proteins | sample JunL306m_MetaG_FD_148653 | JGI IMG/M metagenome (GOLD analysis project Ga0194037, IMG submission 148653) | Anoxic zone freshwater microbial communities from boreal shield lake in IISD Experimental Lakes Area, Ontario, Canada - Jun2016-L304-6m | ecosystem: Environmental > Aquatic > Freshwater >... | reverse complement strand
GCTTGAGACAAAGAGCATCAGGCCGATGAGCGCCAGGGCGCAGGCGGTTTGCAGGATTTCGAGCGGCTTGGCCTTGACCGGCCGGCCGAAGATTTTTTCGAGGAAGGCAAGGGTGATGTGGCCGCCGTCGAGCACCGGGAAGGGCATCATGTTGAGGACGGCCAGGTTGACGTTGAAGAGCACCATGAACGAGAACACCCGCCGCCAACCGTCCTCCATCTGCAGGAATTGATAGAGCAGCGAACCGATGCCGATCGGGCCGCTGAGATGGCCGACCCCGATGCTGGAATCCTTGGCCCACACGCTGGAGATGGTGGTCCACATCATGCGCAGCGTGTCGGACACCTGGCGGATGGGTCCCGGATGGACGAGGCTGCGGTTCTGATAGGGCGCGTTGAAGAAGCTGAGTCCCAGCATTGGCCCCTTGCCTGCGGGGGCGGCCGGGATCTGCGGGGTGGCGGTGAGCTTGAGCGTTTGGCCATGCCGCAGGATCTCCAATTCGATCGGCTTGGCACCGGTCGCCTTGACGAAGGCCAGGGCGGCCGCGTCATCGGCGAATTTTTGCGAATTCATGGCTACCAGCGTGTCGCCAGCTTTCAGGCCGGCTTTTTTGGCCGGGCTGCCCGGGAGGATCGAGCCGATCTCGATGTGATCGTCTTCCGGGCCGATGCCGACCTGGCGCAAGCCGTTGCGCTGGAACCATTTGGTTTTGGCGGTGCGGAATTCGGAGACCAGGGTGAGCGGGGCGGGGCAGCCGGGGCGCTCGACGGTGAACTCGATTTGCAGGCCCTTGCTGAGGATGATCCCCTCGGTGATGCTGTCGAGGGAGCCGGCGAAGCCGTTGACCGGTTTGCCGTTGATGTGGGTGATTTTATCGCCGGTGTGGATCCCAGCCTTGGCCGCCGGGCTGTCGGCCAGGACCTCGCCGACGATTTGCGACGGGATGAAATCCTTGGGAGTGCCGACCTGCCACACGACCACCGCCGAGAGCAGGGCCAGCAGCATCGAAAACAGCGGGCCGGCGAAGGCGACGATGATCTTGTCCAGCGGACTGATCGGCGGCAGCGTGGCGCGCTCGACGGCCTCACCTTCTAAAGCTTCCATCGGTGCCATCTGCGGCAGGGCGACAAACCCGCCCGCAGGGATCCAGCCCAGCCCGTACTGGACGCCGTTGATTTCCTTTTTCCAAATTGCCTGGCCAAACCAGATCTGGAAGCGGTCGATTTGCAGGCCGCGCCATTTGGCCGCCCAGAAGTGACCGAGTTCATGCACGAAGATGATGACGTTGAAGACCGTCAGCACGACGGCAATCAGCACGATCACATGGAGAATGGTGGAAAGGACGGACATGGGTAATTGCAGGACTGCGGCAACTTAGCGTCACCGGCCGGTCCGGCAAGTCCATTAAATCCTCTGGCATCCGCCACTCCGGCAAAAACGGCACGGCGCGGCGGCCCGCCGCACCGTGATTTATCGCTGGCGGCGGCCTTGGTCGGACCGGGCCGGGCAACCTACCTTGCCGCCCCGTGACGTGCCTAACCCTGCGGCCTCATCGAGGCTGCTCCACCCGGCGAGATCCATCGCCTTCACTACCCGCGCCGGTAAGGAACCGGGCCTCAAAGGCGGCATAGAGAGGCGTGCCGGAACTGGTGGTGGCTCTGGGGTCCAGGCGGATGCCGTAAGTCGTGTGAGGCAGCCAGCCGGACGGTCCCGGGTGGTAAGTCAGGGTATCGTTGGCCACCCTGGTAGTGGACCAGGCGAACGATCCGGTGGTGGCCGGCAAGGTCGTGAACGCGGCCTCGACCGAGGCCGGCGTCATCGCGGTGCTGAAATGGATCACCAGCGGCGTGCCCGTGGCAACACCCGCGGTGTCGTGTGCCGGCGAGATGGCGGTCACCACCGGATCGAGCGCCAGCACCTGGGATTGGGCGATGAAGATTTTCGCCGAGGTGCCCGCCATCAGGATGGCTGGGATTTCCGGCGTGGCTGTCACCGTCAGACATTCCGCGGGATTGAGCAGGTTGGTCAGGACCGTGCCCGCAGGATAGATCGTGGGCCGGCTGGGCAGGGTTTGGTTGGTGCCGGAGGTGTTGAGCGCCACCAACACCTCCTGCTCACCGAGCTGGCGCGAGTAGGCCAGCAGTCCCGGGCCGGTCGGGCTGTGCCATTGGCTGACATGATCCCCGAGGCGCAGGGCGGGATACAGCCGCCGCAAATTATTCAGCTTGGCCACTGCCTGGAACAACGGGTGCGCCATGGCGAAGTTGTCGCCGCGCGACGGCCCGTGCTCGAACTGGCCGGCGAACATGTCCTCCCGGTTGTCAGGGTCGCCGCCGCCATCGAATCCCTGTTCGGTGCCGTAATACAAGCATGGGATGCCACGCGCGGTATACAGAAAGGCCAGCGCAACCTCGAGCCGCGGCACCTGACCGTTGGCATTGCCGGAACTCAGGAACCGCGGCTGGTCGTGATTATCGAGGAAGGTGACCAGCCGGTCCCGGGCCTCCGGGGCGTAATGCTCCGGCAGCGCGTGGTAGCGGCTTTCTATCTGTTGGGTCTTGCCCGTGGCGCGGGCGAACACGCTGTTGATGGTGAAATACAACGGATAATCGACCACCGAGTCGAGCGCGAAGGCGCCGCCCGCGCGGCGGCCGGTGTAGGACCCGCACTTGGCATCCGAGGTGTCGTAAACCTCGCCGAACATGAAAAAGTTGGAATTGTTGTTAGATGCGGCGGCGGCGCGCAGCGCGGGGCACCAGTTCTGCCAGAACCCCAGGTTGACATGCTTGACGGTGTCCACGCGGAAGGCGTCGAAACCGGCGGTGGCGAGCCAATACTTGTAAATTTGGATCATGCTCTTCTGCACGTAGCTGGATTCCGTGCGGAAATCGTCCAGCCCGCAGAGCGCGCCATTCTCGACCTGGGTGGGGTCGCCGTAGTTGCGGATCGGGCCGTTGTTGTGGAACAGGTCGCCGAGGCGCGGGGTGGTGGCGCTGTCGAAGGGCGGCGCGTATTGTTTGGCGGCATTGGCATAGCGCAGCGTGTAGCCGTTAGGCGGGTGGCGGAACGCGGCGGCCGGGGACGAACTGCCGCTCTCGATGATGGTGCTGCCATGGTTGACCACAATGTCGTCGATCACCAGCAGGCCCAGGCGGTGGGCCTCCTGCACCAGGTGTTGCAAGCTGGCCAGCGTGCCCAGGCGGGGATCGACGTGATAGAAATCGCTGCCGGCGTAGCCGTGGTACTCGCCGTTGATGTTGCGCACCACCGGCGAGATCCAGATGGCGGTGGCGCCCAGCGCCTTGACGTAATTGAGCTTTTGCTCGATGCCGGCGAAATCGCCGCCGTGAACGCCGGTGGCCTTGGCCGGGTTGTATGTCCCGGCGGCGTTGTCATTGGTGGGGTCACCGTTGCAGAAGCGGTCGCTGAATATCTGGTAGATGCTTTGGGATTTCCAGAAATCCGCGTTCAGCTCCGGGGTGTAATTGGGATTGAGCGTGAGAATGACCTTGTCGAGTTTGATGCCGCTGTCGCGCATCCAGACGTGGAGCGTGTGCGGGCCGCTGCTGCCCACGCTGAGCGTGGCCGGAGCGCTGGAGTTGAGGAGGCGGCGGGTCCAGTGCCAGCTGCCGGCGCGGCCGAGAGTCATGGCGGTGGCCGGGGATCCATCCAGCGCGGCATGGACGGTCAGGCCGCCGCCGCCGGCCGCCTGGCCGCGCAGCCACAGGTAGTAGGTTCCTGGGGTGGCAAACTCCACGGGGAATTGCAGCTCGGGGCTGGTGGCGGCGAGGTCGGCGGTGCGGGTCGTGCCGTCATTGGGCAGCGCTTCCATGTATCCGCTGCCGCTAAAGCCAGGGACGGTGCGGCGCGTCTGCCACGAGTGAGGCCCGGGTGCCGTGTTGGCGGCGAATGATTCGCATTCCAGCACCGCGAACCCCATCGCTTCGCGGGTCGTCTGCGCGGGCGAAAGTGCTGGCAGGAGCAACGATCCGCAGGCGGCCAAGACGGCCGATTTCAAGTGCCGGGCATTCATCTTGCGCATCACACTAGTGTATGTGCCGAACCCGGGGAAAGTTGGCGGATTTTTGAATTTCATGTGATTCAGCGGCCGGCGGCGTGGATGATCCGTGCCAACTGGCGGTTGAATTCGGCGGCCGCGGCCAGTTCCGCCAGCCCCAGGTGCATGCGGTAGCGCCAATAATAGGGCATGATCGCCGGCACATTGATCCGCTCGGCTTGTGGCTCGGGGTGGCGGATCGTTTCATCCATCGCCAACAGATCCTGCAACGGAAAAATCGCCCACATCGCCGGGGACTCAAGGTGCTGCCAGATCATCCGGGTGGCGGCTTCTCCCGAGAGTTCGGCCGCGGGAAAAGCCCACCCGAACATTTGCCAGGCAAAGCGCGCCGTCGCGTGGGCATCCTCTTTCCACCAGGCGCGCAGCGTCGGCATGTCGTGGGTCGATGGACTCACCACGCTCAGGTACGGGGCGTCCTCCGGATGGAAAAACTCGATCTGGTGGGTCTTGGGCATGCGCTGGATTTCGAGCGTGAGGATGCCGAGTTGTTGCATGACGCCCAGCACGCAGGCCGGCACCATCCCGAGATCCTCGCCGCACAGCAGCATCGCGCTGGCTTGCCGCATCGCGGGCAGCTTCTCATACCCGCCGGCCTGCCAGAAATCCTCCTGCCTCCGATAGAAATAGTCGTTGTAAAGGTCGTCCATGCGCCCGCGCTCGGCGGGGTCCAATTCCTGATAGGAACGCGTCGCCTGCATCGCGCAGCGCGGATGGAACCGCGTGCCGTGCGAGCCGGCCACCTCGAACAACAGCACCTCGCTCGCGCAATCCAGCAGGCCGGTCCGGATCCGCTCGTCGGTCGGCTCCTGCGCGAAATAATCGACCAGCCGGCGCTGGGTGGCCACCGCATCGCGCAGCTGGAAATAGCCCGCGCCGCAATCGTCCAGAAAGCGTTCTTTCACCTCACCCGCCGCGTCACCGAACAGTTCCGCCAGAAAATGCTCGCGGATGTAGGGCCGGCAATAGCGGTTGAAGTCAAACGCGATGCCCCGCGCGCGGATTTCATCGCGATGAATCGGCAGCGCCGGATCGAAGTGGCCCATGATGCCCTCGACCTGGTCATAGGGCACCTGCCAGATCCGGAAAAACCCGAGGATGTGATCGATCCGATAGGCGTCGAAGTAACGGCTCAGCTGGGCGAACCTGGCGCGCCACCAGGCATAGTCATCCTGTTGCATGGCCTCCCAGTTATAGGTCGGGAACCCCCAGTTCTGGCCTTTCACCGCGAACGCGTCCGGCGGTGCCCCGGCCTGCGCGTCCATCTTGAACAACCCCGGCGCGGACCAGGCATCCACGGATTGGCGGTCGATGCCGATGGGCAGGTCCCCCTTGAGGGCGAGCCCGCGCGCGTGCAGATGGCTGACGGCATCCGCGAGTTGTCGGTCCAGCTCGCATTGCAGCCAGAGATAATAGGCCATCTCGGGCCACCGCGGATGATTGGGAGCGGTCAAAGCCTGCACCCGCGCCGGGTCATAGACCGTCCATTCCTCCCAGCGGCTGAAGTCGGCGGTGCCGTAATGATCGCGCAGCACGCAGAATGCTGCATATGGAACCGCCCACTTGCCGTTTGTTGATAGAAAGTCCCGGAACGCGTCGCCGCCCGTGATCGCGCGGTGGTGGCGCTCGAAGATCCGGCGGGTGAGGGCGAATTTCAGCCGCATCACCGCCTCGTAGTCGACCTGATCGAGCGCGTTGAGTTGCGCGCGCGCGGCGGCCAGGTCGCGGGTGAACGCCGGCGGCATCGCGTAAGCCAGCGCGTCGATGCGCAGATAGAGCGGGTGCAGCGCGAACACGCTGATCGCCGAATACGGATACGAGTCGGTCCAATCGTGCGCCGAGGTGGTGTCGTTGATGGGCAGGATCTGGATCAATTTGAGTCCCACGCCCTGCGCCCAATCCGCCAGCGGTTTGAGATCGGCGAACTCGCCGACGCCCAGGCTGTGCTCGCCGCGCAGCGCGAAAACCGGCAACGCAACGCCCGCCCCGCGGAACAGGCCGGCAACTTCCCGTCGGTAACCTTCATCACTCACCTGCGTCCATTGGCGGGAACCCTCGGTGCGGGCTGGCAGAACGCGGTTTGCGCCAAGTTCAAGGCTGGTGACGCGTTGCGCGGCCCGGTCTAACAACCCGTATTTGTACTCGATGTGCCAATCCGTCGGCAGATAGAGCGCGGCCCGCCAGATGTTGGGGGCGGTTTCGCGCAGCGGCACCGCCGCCTGCCAGTCCCAGTCGCCGAGCTCGGTGACGCCGCCCAACAGGCAGGGCACCTGGCCGGCGGGCACCGCCGCCATCCGCAGTTGGAACGAGTGGTTGGCGGTGGGCGGGGTGGTGAGTGGCTGCAACGGCCCGGCGGCGGGCAGCACCGCGCGCAAGGCCTTGGTCTCAAAGGCATAATCCACCGTGCCCGCGGAGCACCACGTGTCCAGCAGCAGCCAGGCGTCGAGCGCGGTCGGATCCGGCTCGGCGACGCGCGGGCCGTGCCACTCGTCGAGCAGCACGCCGTTGGAAGTCTGGCGGAGTTGATAGTGGTATTCCAGGCGCAGGCGTCCCGCGGCGTGGATCTCCAGCCGGGATTCCCATTGCCGGTCGTTGAGCCAGTGCAGCGGCACGACCTGCTCGATCCGCACGCCCGCGTCGTCGAGCACGGCCGCGTATTTCAACCACAGCGACTGGCCGGGAACGGTGTGATAATTCAGGCGGAAAACGAGATGCATGGATGGAGGAAGGTGAAACTTACCGGGTCGGTGGCGCGGTGGCGGTGGCGATTTCCAGGAGCAGCGCCGAACAGGGCGCCAGCTCCGGCAGGGCGACGCCCTCGTTTTCCAGTAGCTTGGCGGCCGCCTGGCCGGTCCAGTTGGAGCCGAGTCGGTCGGTGAAGGCCCAGGCCGCGTCGCCGGGGCGGCCCAGGAGGCACCGGGCAGCTAACGGGATGCGGATTTTCACTCCCCGCAGCGTCTCCGAACCGTGGAAATTGGCAACCACCAGAAAGGCCTGGCCGGTTTGCGGGTGGTGGCGCAAAAACGCGTACAGCCAGTGGCCGGAGGAGGTTTCGCCCGCCAACCGGCCGAACGCGGGATTGTCGTGGTTGGCAGGGTTCAGCCCGTAGAACTCACCCGCCGTGAAGGCGCGGGCCCGGGTGGCACGGATGAGTTGGCCATACCAGGAGCGCAGTGATTTTTGATTATCGCTGAGCCGCCCGCCGTCGAACCTGCCGGAGTTGACCCATTTGGTGAACTCGGGCATCGACCAGTAATCGAAGATCGAGGTGCGCGAGTCGTCACCCCCGAAACCTTCCGCGCCGGCGGCGGGTTCGCCGACTTCCTGCCCGTGATAGAGCATCAGCGGCCCGCGGCCCATGGCGAACAACACCGCGGTCACCGGCTTGCCCACCTGCATGCCCAGGCCGCCCCATTGCTTCGGGCTGGCGAGACGGACTTCGTCGTGGTTTTCCGCGTAGCGCAGCGATTGGTGGAATCGCAGGCCGGTGAGTGTGAGCGGATCGAGATCGTTGGCCCATTTTCCTGCTTGATAGATTCCGGCCAGCACGTCATAGCTCGGATCATCGTAAACCGCGTCGAATCCGGCACGCAGGAGCGCATCAAGCACGTTGCCTTCGGTGAGTTTCGCCGGGTCGTTGTCATAGGCCTCCGCGGCGAAGAACACCTGCGGGTTGCGGGCGCGACAGCGCGTCACCGCCCAGCGCCAGAATTCCATGGGCACCAGGTGCGCCATGTCGGCGCGGAAGCCATCGACTCCCATCGTCTGCCAGTAGCCCAGAATCGCATCCATGGTGCGCCAGGTTTTGGGCACTGCGGCGGGCGCGGCCGCCGGGCCGGGCAGATGGGAGGTGTCGCGGCCGGCGGTGAAATCGTGGCCGTAGTTGAGCTTCACCGTCTCATACCAATCGTCAGCCGTGGGTGCCCAGGACACCACGTTGTTGCCCGTGACGCGTGCGAAGGTGGTTTCCGGGGCGAATTTCCCGTCGCCGCCCGGGCGGCCGGCGGTCGGGAGTCGCAACGGCGGGCCGCCGCCAGGGTGCCGCCCTTGCAGATAGTAAAAATGGTTGTCGCGCGCGTAGAACGCGCCGCGCTCGTCGCCCGTGCCAAACGAGAGCTCCGGGCGGACCGCCGAGACATAGGAACGCGCCACGTGGTTGGGCACGAAGTCGATGATCACCTTGAAGCCGCGGCGATGGCACCGTTCTAACAACGACTGGAATTCCTCCAGCCGCCGGGCGGGATCCAGCGCGTAGTCCGGGCAGACATCGAAGTAGTCCCTGATGGCGTAGGGGCTGCCGGCGATGCCCTTCAAAATATCCGGATCATCGGCGGGATGGTCCGGATAGGCGGTGCCGCTGGCCTGGGCCAGCACGCCGGTGAGCCAGAGGTGGGTGAAGCCCAGCTGTTGGATCGAATCCAGCGCGGCGGGCGTGATGTCGGCGAATTTCCCGCAGCCGTTTTGGGCGAGGGTGCCGTTGGTGTGGCGGGTTTCGTTGGTGTTGCCGAAAGTCCGGACCATGAGCTGATAGATCACCGGCCGGCGTTGCTCGGCGGCGCGGCCGCTGAGGACCAGCACGGCGAGGGCCATCCCGGCGAGCAGGCCGCGCCAGATCATGGTTGCGGGAGGGTTCCGGTTTCCGACTCATCGCCCACGATGAGCGTGGCAACGGCGGCGATGGCCATGGCCACCCCGCCCACCAGCACCGCCTTCATCGCGTCGCCTCCCAGCAGGGTGTCCACCAGCCTGCCCAGAACCACTGCCGCTAGAATCTGCGGCAGGACAATGAAAAAATTGAACACTCCCATGTAGAAGCCCATCTTGTGGCCTGGAATCACGTTGGCCAGCATCGCGTAGGGCATCGACAGGATCGACGCCCACGCCACCCCCACGCCCGCCATCGCCAGCAGCAACATCGCGGGTTGTTTGACCAGCGCGGCTGAAACCAGTCCGAGCGCGCCCATCGCGAGACAAATCATATGGATGCGCTTGGCTGCCAGGAACCGGCTCAGGGCCAGCAGCACGAAGGAAAACCCGAAGGCCACGAGATTGTAGGCCGAGAAACAGACCCCGCCCCAGGCCGCGCCCTCCTGGTAGCGGCGGGCCGCGGCCAAGGTCGCCTGCAAGCCGGCGGCCGCCTCCGGGATGCCCGCTTCACCGGCCGCTCCGGCCTGATGGGTGGCGAGCGCCAAGGCGAAGCTTTGAACCAACGGGCTGGCGGTCTCCTGTGGGGTGGCCGGGGTGGTGGTGGCAATCCCCTCGTGGATCAAGGATTCGAGAATCGCGGCGTCGATCCGTTCGCCGGCGTCGCGCTCGGGCGGGCTCAGCCCTAACATCTGAGCGGCCGCCCCCGACCACGTCCGGTTAGGGCGGCCGGCCGTCGCCGCAACGGCGAGCGCGTTCTTTTTCACCTCGTAGGCCTTGGCCAGGGCGGCCGCCGGAGCGAACCACCGGGGATCGTGATCCATCCGCGCCCGGGCCACCGCATCATGCAGCCCCAGCGGGCGGCCGCCGAAAACCCCTTTGCTAACCGCCGGCACAAAGTAGATCCACATGCTGAACAGCGCCAGCCAGGTGAAAAACTGGACCACCGAGAGTTGTTTCATCGCCGTGGGCATCGAGCCAATGCCTTGGAAAATCTCCCGGAACGCCTGGCCCAGCCCCGCATGCTCGCGCTTCTGGCGCGCGAATTCGCCGAGGTCCGGCGGTGGATACTCGCGGGTGGTCAGGATGGTCACCAGCACCGCCGCCAGAAAGACCGCCGCACCGATGTAAAACGCCAGCTTGACGGCCGGCGGGACCGGGCTTTCGACGGTGGCCTCCTTGCCCACCCCGAACCCGTTGGTTAGAATGAAGGGCAGCGCCGAGGACAGCACCGCTCCCAGGCCGATGAGCAAGCTCTGCATCGCGAACCCGCGCTTGCGTTGATCCTTGGGCAGCAGGTCCCCGACGAATGCCCGGAACGGTTCCATGCTGATATTCACCGACGCGTCCAGGACCCACAACAATCCCGCCGCCACCCACAGCGCCGGTGAGTTCGGCATCGCGATCAAGGCCAGACTCGCCAGAACCGCCCCGGCCAGAAAATACGGCCGCCGCCGCCCTAACCGCGTCCACGTCCGGTCGCTGTAATAGCCGATGATCGGTTGGATGATCAAGCCGGTGAGCGGAGCGGCCAGCCACAGGATCGGAATATCCTTCTCATCGGCCCCCAGGAACTGATAGATCGATGACATGTTGGCCATTTGCAGGCCCCAGCCGAACTGGATGCCGAGAAATCCAAACGACATGTTCCAGATTTGCCACAAGGTTAAGCGGGGTTTGTCAGTCATGGGATCACGTGCGGTGTGCGCCACAGCGACTAAGTGCCCTGCCCGCCGGTTCGGCAAGCTCCGGATTGCCGACTGAAACTTTTCACAACCGAGGCATGGACTTGCGACATATGCCAGACTAGCATGCAAGCCATGGAACCGATTGCGCGCAAGCCTCGTGAGGTCCAAGGATTCACCTTGGTGGAATTATTGGTGGTGCTTGGGATCATCGTGGTATTGGCGGCACTGTCATTCATGGGAGCCTCGCGGTTCATTGAGAGTGGCCGCAAGGTGCAGACTTTGGCCCAATTCCGCGATTTTCAGGCGGGCTTGGCGTCCTTCGAGGTCGATTACATGAAGCCGCCGATCCCGGAAGACAAGCGGCCGCAAGGCCACGACACCATCTACGGCGACCCCAACGGCCTCTATCACAATGGATTTCTGGTCTCAGTGCTCGTCGGCGTGAGCAAGGAATTTGCCTACGGCGGGGAAACCTTCCGGGTCGATGCCGTCAACCTCCTCAAGCAATCCTACGTCGAATTCCCCTTCAAGGGCGACAAGAAGGGCGGGGTCGGGCCCGACGGCAACCTCTACGATCCCTGGGGTGCCGAAATCATCGTCGCCGTCAACGGCTTCAAGGGCACCGACCTGGATCTGGTGGACTTTAATAACGGAACCAGTGACACCCGCCTGCACACCTGGGGGTTGGCCGAATACACGGACACCAAGCCGCGCAACCAATCGTATGTGTTTTGGTCCTACGGCAAGGACAAGAAAAAAGGCAAGAACGGTGCCAATCCCGGCACGATCCTCCCGTATGCCGGGTCCGACGATGTGATCTCGTGGTGAGACTTCGAGGCACGTGGGCGTCCCGCCCACGTGATTCCTCAAGCGGTGAGCACGGGGGTCATCGTTCACGGGGGCGGCGGTGCCGTTAGCCGTCCTGGAAACTTGCTCGATTGGCTTACGGAGCGCGGGCTTCAGGCCGCCCGGATTGAGCGGGTGAAGCCCGCGCTCCATGGAGCCGCCACGCAAAAACCCGGACGACGCGGAGTCGGCCGGGTTTGAGGGCAGTGAATCCAGGCAACGCTGTTAGCGGCGGCGGCGGCGCAGCAGCAGGGTAGCTCCAACCACACCCAGGAGCGTGCTCGCCGACTCCGGGATCACCGAGAAAGTGGCCTTGAAGTTGCTGCCGCCGGCGTTGGCATATAGGGTGCCATCGGTTGAGGAAGCCGTCAGATAGCTTTCAAGGGTGTAATTGCCGTTGGACAAACCGGCGAGGATATTGAGGGGATTCCAAGCCGAAGAGCCAGCCCACTTCTGGTCGCCGGAACCGGAATAGGAGGAGCCGGAAGCATCGGCGAACGTGGCATTGGCCGTCCAATTCACGTTCAGTGCGGTGAAGGAGCCTGACGGGGAGCCGGAATAAATGCGATAGAACGCGGTGGTTCCGGTGACATCCGAGCCGCCGTTTTTCCAGGTGTCGATTTCCGCGCCGGTGAGGTTGAGCGTGCCGCCGGCGGACGGGTCGAACGAGCCGAAGGAGAATCCGCTGAAATTCGCCAGGCTGGTGGAGGATGATGCGTCATACCAGATGGGGCTGCCGCCAAGGTTGCTGGAGGAGACGTTGATAAATGTGCCGATGAGACCAGAAGCACCGAAGGAGCTGCCAGCAAGGAGGAGGGTCGCGGTGGCGATGAGGCGGGGATATTTCATGGCTTGAATATGCGGGTTGGTGGGAGGGGTGGGTTCGAATGCAGTTTGGAATTTGAAAGGCGCAACACGATTGTCAATGAATTTCTTCATAATTATTTCCGGGATGGAATGAATCGAGGTTAGCCGGAGCAATTACATATGTGGGGCAAGGATGGACGGTTTAGAAAAAACTCATTTGGCTTCCTCGGCGGATTCGCCGGTGCGCACGGTGAGCGAGCGGAGAGCGAGCGCGGCCTGGGCGGACGCGCCGATGCGGATTTCATCGAACTCGAGGCCGGTAGGGAGCAGGCCTGAACAAAAGGGCGGCCCCAAGGGCAGCGAACCCTCATGCAGGCTGGCTGCGCCGGTGTTGCGATTATAACACAAGGTGACGGTGCGCGGGCCGATCACCGGACTCTTGGGCAAGGCGATGGGCAAGCCTTGTTTCACGTCGATGGACCAGGTCTGCTCCGGGCCGTAGGCATCGCCAAAAAATAACAACTCCTGGCCATCCCGATAAAAACTCATCCCGGACCACCCGTCGGTATGGAATTTCCCGTGGAGCGGTTCGAGGGTTTCCAAGGTTGCCAGCAAAATCGGGTTGGAGGCGCTGAGTGATCGATCCGGCAGTTTGACGAAGGCCTCGAAATCCCCGGCTTCCAGGCGGTTGGCGCGGACCGTGGGTTGGCCGTGGGCCACCCTCCAGGTTCCGCGTCCTTGGCGGGGATTGCGATGGTCAAGGCTGGCGGTGGCAGGCGCGGGGTCATCAAAACGATCCTCCAGGATCGGCACGAAACGCGGTGCGGCCTGTGGAAAGCGGGCCATGGAAATGGGGATGCTCTCGATGGTGTTGCGTGCCGACACCCGGGCGGCGGAACCCGCGCCGAGCACCGTGCGCTCGCCGCCGGCGGACAACTGCATCTCCACATGCCCTTGGAACACGTGAACGGCATCCAGACGTCCCGGATGACTCTCCATGCCGAATTCCGTGCCCAAATCCACCACCGTGCAGGAGGAGGTGGCCACCGCGAATTTTTGCCCCGCGGCGTCGAGACGGAAGCGTCCGCGCCCATGACCCAGGCGGAGTTTTTCATCGGACACAAACTCGAGTTCGGTATTGCCATCGATCACGGCCACCGCGCCGGAGCTGAGGGTGATGCGGGCCTGCCCCTGTTGCAGGCGGATGATCGCCCCCTGGGCCAGCCGTGCGGTTAGACCGGCAGCATGCTGCTCGCCCTCGATCCCCCACACCGCATCCTCCGAAAACGTGGCCGTCGCACCGCTGGTGGCAGCCGTGGCGAGGGGGTGGCGATCCGGCAGTCGCAACACCAGCGAGGCCAGCAAGGCAATCACCGCTGCCATGGCCAGACCGGCCGCGACCAACGTCAAGCCGCGCCGGACCGTAGACACCGGCTTTTTCGTCAGGCGTTTGCCCTCGAATTCCTCGCACAGCGCGTGATGGAGCAGCGCATACTGGCGGTAGAGCGCCACCAGATCGGGTTCCCGCCGCAGACGCATCTGAAACGACTTGAAGCCCTCATGGCCGATGGATCCATCCAGCACCTGCTGGATCAGTTGATGGTCGTTCTTGATGGTCATCCTAACAAAGTGGTCTCGTGGAGTTGGCGCTCGATGCAGCGGCGCAGTGCCGCCCGCAAATTGAACAGCACCGCCTTGAGGGTGCCGGCACTGCGACGGGTGGCGGCGGCGTAGACGCCCAGCGATGAGGTCGTGGCATAGCGGTGGTGGAGCAATTCCCGGTCTTGCGGGCGCAGGCGCAGCAGGCAGCGGCGCAAGGCCAGGTGCCGCTCTTCGAGTTCCTCGGGAGCCGCCTCGATGTCCGGTGACATGCGCTCCAGCAGGTCATCATCAAAAACCAACCAGCCGTGGGCGACGAGGCGGCGGCGGTGATTGAGCAGGTGATAGCGGATGATTTGGAAGGACCAGGCCTTGAAGTTGGTGCCGAGTTCAAACACCTCGCGCTTTTGCCACAAGGTGATGTTGACCTCTTGGAGCAAGTCGCGGGCACCGCCCCCGCCGGGCGCCAGCGAGCGGATATAGGCCAGCATCGCCGTCTGGTGGTTGGTCAGTTCCTGGACGAATTGCTCGGATCCCGGATTGTCTGAAGGAGGCGTTGGCATAGATGATTCACCTATCAAATGTTGGGAAATGCAATGGGGTTTATCCGAATGGGGAAGCAAAAACGGAAACACGGGTTTTTAAAACCACTGATTGAACTGATTTTTCACTGATTTCACTGAAAGAATTGGGTTTTCCCTCACGGATGCCACGGCCATCTTTTAGGTGATAGAGCATGATGCTGTGACTTCTTAATCATCAGTACAATCAGTGAAATCAGTGGTTTTCTTTTCCCTGTTTGGGCTCAGGGCACGGCGACGGACAGTCGGACAAACCGCTTGGCCACGCCTGCGGGCGGCGTGTATTTCACGAATGCCGGATTGCTTTTATCGGCGCTGGCGGTGACATCCGTCCAGGACGTGAGGTTTTCCGACTGCCAGACGGAGAACACCACGCCGGTGGCCAGGGGACTGCGCGGCCAGGCGACCACGCCGCCAACCAAGGGCGGATTGGCGGTGAACGAGGAGCCGGTTTGGCCCATGAAGTACTCCACGCCGTTGGACACGCCATCACCGTCGGAGTCCTGATCCGCCGATAGGCCTCCGCCGTTGGCCGTGGACCAGTCCGCGAACGATAGCGTGGCGTCGTTGCTGAAAAACGCCGTAGCGAGGGTTTGAGTGGTTCCGGCAGGACCGAGATTGAACGTGCGGTCGAAGCCGTATTCATAGCCCCCGTTGGGCATGAGCGGCGCGCTGGTGGTGAACTTGTAGGTGCCGAACGAATCGCCGGCAAAGCCTGGCGCGTTGACCAGCGTCCCGGTGTAGATGAGGTCGGCATCAGGGTCGGTCAGGGTCAGCGGACTGAGCGCCGGCTGCGTGCCCGTGAAAAACTGCACCGTCACCGCGCCGGGCGGAGCGAAATACCCCTTCGCGGCCTGAACCTGCATATTGACGCTGAAGGTGATGTTGCGCGCCGGGTCGAGCGGCGACGGGTCGGATCCGTTAGGGAGGCCGTCGCCGTCCTCATCGTCACCCGCCACCAAGGCGGGGCGGTCCACCGGAATGGTGAGCGCCTGGGTGCCGGACTCGGCCTGGAAATCGACCGTCCTGATCGCGCCCGCCAGGTCGGCGCTGGTGCTGAGTGATGCGAGGGATTGGTTGGATCCATAGGTGGAATTCTCGTTGGCCAGCAGGGCCATGATTTTCACGTTTTGCACGCCTTCCGGCACGCCCAGCAACGCCAGGTTGAGCGCCATTTCCACGCCGTCCACCGCGGCACCATAGGTGCTGCTGTCGGCGCCGACATTGGTCCAGACCGCACGGAGTTGGGCAACCGCGCCATGAGAGGCGGTGGCATTGTCCACTTGGCCGAGATCGACGCGAATGCGTTGGTTGAGGTCAAAGAGGCTGGCATAGGCGGCGGTGCCGGCACCATAGATGCGGATCGCGTAGTCCGGCTGGAAGTCGGTTTCGAAGGTCATGCCGGTGCCGGTATCCGGGGCGAGATGATTGAGATCGCTCTCGAAGCCGCCACTGCGAATGAGATCGTTGCCAATGCTGGAAACCCCGGTGCCGGGTTTGGAGTCAATGAAAACCAGGATGGCATTGCCGTCGGCCCGCCCGGCGATCAACAGGTTGAGCAATTTGCCGGTCTGGGCGGCATGAATGTTGGCCAGGGCGTTGTTGGTGCCCCAATGGCTGGTGTGCGCTTGAACCGCGAGTTGGGAGTATTCGGTCTCGGTCCCGGCGCTGCGGGTGCCATCCACGGTGATGGTGGCGCGGCTGGCCGTGGTGGCGGTGAGTGACGCGCAGACAAGCCATAAGGCGAGATTGGGTTTCATGGGATGGGTGGGTTAGGGGCTGGAGAGGTCATCCGCCGAGGCAACCAACAAGCGGCAGGATCCTGCATCTTTCAGATGTATGGCCCAGCCCATCGGTTTACTCAATGGCGAAAATAGGCCGGTGAAATTCGCCGGCGCGGGGGCCCCCCGGTTCACGGCATCACGCGCACTCGGTAGAACCGTTTGCCCGCCCCGGCCCCGCCGGAGTGGGTGAAGGCGGTGGTCGCGGAGTTGGAGGTGACGGAGGTGCCGATCGGACTCCATGGTGGCTGCAAGGTGAGGCTGGTTTCGAGTTGATAGACCTTGCCGGCCACCGTGGTCGCCGAGATCACCATGTCGTTGCCGGAGGCGGCAATGCCGGTGGCCTTGAACGTGGAGGTGGCGAGCAGCGGATCGGTGCCAGCCACATCCTCGGCGGCGTTGGACTGGCCGTCGCCGTCGGCATCGGCGGCGGGATCCAGCGCGACCACCGAAGCCGATGCACTGCTATAGGGACCGTAGATGCCGGCGTGGCTGATCTGTTGGACGCGGGCATGGACCACCGTGCCATAGGCCACCGTGACGGTCTGGCGGGTGCCGGACACCCCGCCGTCAAACAGCTCCGCACCGCCGGCGCTCGTGCCGAGTTGCAGGTAATAGCCATTCACTCCGCCTTCCGGGTCGCTGGCCGGAGACCACGCGAACGTCACCTCGTTGCCAATCACATACGCGTGCAATGAGGCACTCGCCGGCGCGGCCGGGGCGGGCGGCGGGGTGACATCATAAAGTTTCAAATACTGGGCTTCGTAAGGCGCGGCGGACCAGGCCGCGTCGGTCTGCGGCACTCGGTTCATGGCCACGTAGATGCCATTGGCGAGAATGTCCGACCCCAGGCGCGGTGCCGGCGCATCCGTTTCGGCAAACGGAGCCACCCGCCATTGCCAGATGTCGCGGCGATTGGAGCGGATCGCGGTGTAGGCGGCGATGTTCTTCAAGTTATAGGAACGACCCGGCTTGATTCCGTAGTCGTTGACGCCATTGCCGTCGCTGTCCTGATTGACATTGAAGGAGCCGGCACCGGACCAATCCCGATCGGTGTTGGCAAAGGCGAACACCACGTCCGCCGCGGACGGCGCGGCATTGCGGGTTTCAAACTTGGAGGCCGCATAAATCTTGCTGTGAGATCCGCCGCCGACCTGATCGAGGAAGTAGCGGTTCGAGGCGCGCAGCGCCCGGCTGAACTGGCGGGCCTGGCCGATCCCCGCATACACCGGATAGAGCTGGTCGTTGCCGTAGTTGGCATCATTCCAGGCGGGCATCATCGAGTTGAGCTGCTTGAAATTGGCGATTTGCTTGCCGAAGTTGGTTTCATATTTCTGATAGCCGAAAGTCCGCGAAATGCCCAGTTCCTGCCCGGGGAACACCAGCGGCGCGCCATCCACGGTATTGACCACCGCGTAGCGGACCAGCGCCTGGAACGGGTCGGTATAGTTTTCCTCGTCGTGCGAGGTGTTGTTGAGCAGGACCAATCCCTGGCCATAGGCGTTGCGGCGCGACTCGAAAATCGAGCGGTAATCGGCCGGTCCGCTGGCGCTGGCGAGCGGGAACACGATGTTTTCGTTGAGGATGTCAAAGTGACGGTTGGAACGATAGGTCACCGCGCCGCCATCGAGTGATTCCGACATGAAGACAAAGTTCCACTTGCGGGTGCGGGTCTTGTTGATGAGGTATTCCCAAAGTTGGGGCGGTAGGCCCTGGCCGAAGTCGGCGCGCAAGCCGCTGATGCCGTGGGCCGTCTGGGTGGCGCGGTCCGATCCCGCGGGCACGCCGGTCTTGTCGAGCCAGAACAGCGGGTACTCGGCGAAATACTTCCAGACGTTGCGGGTCACGGCATCGAAGTTGGAGCCGTGGAAATCGAAGAAATCGCCTTCATTGGTGTAGTTGCCGTCATCCTGCGGATTGAGGCTCACCAAGGCCGAGTAGTTGCCAAAGAACACGTCGCGCACGTCACTCCATTTGCCGAAATCGCCGCGGTCCGGGGCCAGGGCGAGGTTGGCGGCGCTGGACGCCCGGGCTCCATAGTTGGCGGACTGAGAGTAGAACCTGGCTTCGACATTGCGGATCTCCGAGCTGGCTGCGCCCCCGAACAAGGGCACCCCCACCGTGGAGATTTCCGCATCCGGGGCGGTGTGATTGAAGGGGGCGTCGAGCATGACTTTGACCCCCTTGTTATCCGCCGCGCTGACCATGCCTTGGAACGCCAGCATCGCGGACTCGCGGGTGTTGCCCACTGACATCAGCGGATTGACGGCAAAGAAGTTCTTCACCGCGTAGGGACTGCCGGGGTAATCCGTCTGCCCCTCCACCCCGATCGGATGGATCGGCTGGAACCACAACCAGTTGCAGCCGAGGTTTTTCAAGTAGTCCAGATCCCAGCGGTTGTTAGACTGATGGGGCGCGTTGGGGGCATTGTATAAGTCCTCGAACGTGCTGCGGTGGGCGAAATCATCGCTGGTATCGGCGGGCGTGTTGTCGTCGGACTCGACGGTGAGCACGTTCATTTCATACAAGCTGATGTTGCGTGAATCCACCGGGGAAACCACGATCGCGTGATCGCGCCGCCCCGCGTTGGTGAACCAGCGCCACGCCGGATCGCCCAGGACCTTCCAACGGGCGGTCAACCGATAGGCACCGGTCTTCTGCGCGTTGAGAGTCAGCGAGTAGTTGCCCGCGCCGGTGTCGGTCATGGTATAAGCCCTGAAGTAATTGGTGTCGTCGAGGGTCACCGTGTTGCCATCGGGCGGCAGGATCCCGTCCTCGACGCCGTCGCCATTGGCATCCAACTGGGCGCGGTCGCGGCGGTTCAGATTGGTGAACACCTCCACCGCGGTCACGTTGGCCTGGCCGGGCGCAAACGTCAGGGTTAACGGCAGCGCATCCCCCGCCACCTCGTCCACAAACAAATGGGTGGTGGTATAATTGCCGCTTTGGCCGTTGACCGTGAGCACCGGGTCGCCGAGGGTTCCATTCTGATAGGTAAACACCGCGTTGTCGGTGCCTGCCAGATGATCGGCGAATTTCTCGTCGTTGGTGGCGGGATTCCACAGGCCGATCTTGTAGCGCAGTTTGCCGCCCAGCGGCAGCCCCGCGAGCGCGTTGCTCATCGTCCCGCGCCACCAGGCGGCGTTGCCGTTGCCGCTGGCATCGCCTTCCACGCCGTCGTATTGGAGCGCCACGGCAGTGCTGCCGGCCGCGGCCACGCCCAGCGCGCCGCCGGGCGCGGTGGCATCGGTGCCGGCCGGGTCGAGCCGGTAGTAGAGCGCGCCGGCGGTGGCCCAGCGGGTGTCGAGCGCGCCGCTGGTGCCGATGTAGCCGGTTTTGAGCCGGACCTGCAGGTCGTTGCCGGCGAGGGTCCGGTTGTTGGCATGCAGCACCCAGCCGGGGCGGTTGCGGATGGAAAACGGCGCGGCCTGGGCGGCGGCTTCGCTGGTGGTGGTTTGCGAGGCCTCGTCCGATCCAAACAGATAGGTGGTTTCCGGGCTGCCGCCGCTGTAGGTCACCTTGATGTAATACTCGACCACATCGGTGGCGGCGATGGCGGTGGTCGGAATCACCGCTTTCCAATACTGGTTCGCACTGGCGTTGGAAACCCAGCCCAAGGCGAGCGGCGTCCAGGCACTCGTGGTGCCGCCGCGCGGAGTGGTGCGGTAATAGACCGTGCCGCCGGTTTCATTGTCCGCGCCGCCCAGCCAGACTCCCTGATAGATCGTGGCATCCGCCGCGGTGATTTCATAGACCGGGTCGCGCATGGTTTTGGATATCTGCGATTCGGTGAGGGACGGCAGGTGCCAGGCGTTGCCGGGTGCGGCAAACAAGGCGGTGGTCAGGCAAACATACAGGATAAGGATCCGTTTCATATGGGTGGGGTGGGTGCGGCGGCAGTCAGGCGACGAGTCCAAGGCTGGTTGTTTAAGGATTTTTCAACCACAGATGAACAGGATGGACACAGATGAAATCCAGTGAAATCCAGTGAAATCCCTCTTCATCTGCGTATATCTGAGTTCATCTGCGGTTAACAATCTCTTCTCTCTAAGCTTATATCGACAATATTGGGCGGTAAGGCGGTTGATCTAATGGATATGAGCGGGCCGCTATTGTGCCGGGGGATACTGGATATTCACCCGATAGAACCTGCGGTTGACGCTGGTGGGCGGCGATCCGGTGGAGGAGCCGTCGTCGGTCCAGCTCAGCAAGCCGCCGGTGCCGGTGAGGGGCGCCCCCGCGGCCGTCCAGGACCCGGCGAGGTCGCCGGAGAAATATATTTGATAGGTCCGGTCGATCAGGCTGGGGAACTGGAGGGCGAAGCGCCCCTGCGCATCCTTGTTGACCATCACGGGCACGCCATTGGAGTTGTTCACGGTAGGATCGAGGCCGAGAATGTATTTTTGGCCGTTGGTCATGCCGTCGCCCGAGGCGGCGGGCTGGTTGCCGACGGCCGGATCGGTGGTGCTCAGGCCGTATTGCAGTTTCCACCAGTCGGGGATGCCGTCGTCGGCGGTGGAGATCGAAACGGTCGGACCGGTTTCAAAGGCGAGGGCAAACGTCTGGCCGTTGGTGACAGCGACCTCGATCTGCTGGGTCTGGGCTTGGTTGCGCATGTTGAGCGTGTCGAATCCGGAGTTGGTCTCGCGATCCACGGCCGCGCTGTTGTAGATCGCATTGTAACCGCCGTTGTATTTCACGACCGACCGCACGGTCCGCTGTGACGCGGTGCTGTCGATGACGCTCACCTCACCGTGGGTGGCATCGTTGACGCTGGTCAGGTTTGCCTGGCCGCGGACCAGCAGGTCATACAAATTGGGCGACATGCCATGGCGGACATAGACCGTGTCCACGCCGGTCCCGAGGTGATAGACCGCGGCGAGCCTGCTAGAGCGTGGTGCGAGGGTGATGGACTTGGAGATCTTGCCGTCGCCGCTGGCAAACGTCCAACCGGTGCCGCTGGCCGCCGGGGTGGCCGCATACTCCTGGTTCACATAACTGTTGGTACCCACTCCCGCTCCGCCGGTCTGGGCGAACCAGTCTTTGAAGCCGCTGGTGCGGTAGGCCGGCTGACCGGTGGTCGCCGAGAGATGGACATTGCCTTCCTCCTCGGTCTCGGAACCCGCGTAGCCGAGCGGGTTGCCGACGGTCTGGAACACCTCGCCGGTGGCGATATCGCGCACCCAGGCGTGGGTCATGCGCCCGCCTAGGCGTTCAAAAAGTGCGAACACCCGGTCGTTGTAGAGCAGGAATTCCGGTTCACCGTCGAGATCCACATCGGCCGCCTCTGCGACCGATGTGGCGGCATAGCTGCCTGAGACGGCGGCTGCCGCCCACGTATTGACCCGGCTGTAAACCGCGGCCGAGCGCGTCTGCGCCTGCGCATACTTGGCAAAGGCGGCCAGGTTCTGGGTGCCTGAGTCCGGGCTGAGGTAAGCGCCGGTGCTGAATTTGCTCAGGTCATTGGCGGTTTGGTCGTGGAAGGCCGTTTCAAACACCGAGGCATGCACCGTGCCGCGCGCCAGTTTCGCCAGCGAGCCGCAGGCGTCGTTGAGGCTCGCCACGCTATTCCAAGCACTGTCCGCCAGGCCGGTTCCAGAGCCGATCTGCCCGTAGGAACCCGGCAGGAGCACCCCGGAACGAATGTTGAAGATTTTGCCAGACAACCCTTCCTCCAGCGATGAACCGGTATACCAATGGTCATAACTTTCCTCCGTCGCATGATCGAGCCAGTCCTTGGCGACTTTCGCCAGCGTCAGACCCGCCCCCCGCTGGACCTCACCAAAACCGATTGGGGCAGACGGCGAGGGTGGCACCGCCGTGTCCACCTGGCCTGCGGCGATCTGGTCTGGCGTCACGATCTGAATCCACGGGTGATTGGCCATCCACGCGAGATTGGCGTCGTAGGCATCGGCGACGGCCTTGTTGGCGAAATCCTCCCAATTGTTGACCAGCACGATGACTTGGTCGTTGGGGCCGAGATGCGCCTTTTGTAGTAGCAGTTCACGCAGCACTATGGGCAAGCCGTTGTCATTGTTCTGCTGGAGGTAGCCGCCGAGCCCATCGTTGATCACGAAGCAACTGGTCGAGTTGACACGGTTGAGGCGGTAGCCGCCGCTCTCCAGTGCGGCGGAGCGCCCGAACCATTTCAGGACATGGCGCATCTGGTCGATGAAGGTGTAGCCATAGCCGAGGTCGGCCACCTTATCGAGAACCCCGTCGTCCGAGACCCGCTCCGGCGTCCAGAAAACCTTGGCAGAGGGCGCGTGACCGTAGATTTCGGTGAGAAAGCGCGTCGCCAGCGCCACATTGTCGCGGTTGAACGGCTTGCTGAAATACGGCAGCATGTGATCCGAGAACGTGCTGCCGAGCAAATCCACGGTGCCGGTGCCGATGAGGCCCGCGATGCGCGCGTTGAGCGCAGGACCGTCGCGCCACGGGTGGCCGGCGGCGGGATCGGCTTTCGCCCACTGGATGGCCGAGGCCAGCGTGGGCGTGATGTGCATCGTCAGCGGGACGTTGTATGCCTGATGGACATCGAGCGGGCGGTAATATCCCGCTCCGGCGTTGTTATTGACCACATTCTGGATGGAGCTGCCGGGCAGGATCGCCTGGTTGCCGTGGACGACGGACACGACCTTGATGCGCTTGCCCCGATCATTGTCACCGCTGAGGCCGACCCAGGACCGGAGCACGCTGTTAGCGCCACTGATATTGACCTGATCCTGCCAGTAATCCGAGGCGATCCAGTCATTGCGAATCGCATCGCGGATGTCGGAACGGCCGCCGAGGTCGCCGCCACCCGCCGGACTGTTCTGCGTGCCATCCTTGGTGGTGTAAACCTGATACATCAGCGTTGAGGCATCTCCGCCCCAACCTGCATCGATCAAGGCCTGGCGGCTAACCGAAAACTCGACCGAGTCGAGGGCGGAGTTGTAATATGACTTGCCAAATCCGTTGGCCGAGTTCTGGTCGCGCGAGACCACATTGAATTGCGCCAAATCCTGCCCGATCGCCGTCGAGTGCGCCCCGGCGCCGGTGCGCGTTTTATCCCACAAGTAAATGTGGCCGTTGTCGGCATGGTATGAGGCGACGACGGCCTGCCAGCCCATGGTGGTGCCGGTGTCCACCTGGTCGGGCAGATTGTATTCGCCGGTTCCGGGGTTGCCGAAGTTGATAGCCACATAAACGTCCAGATTCCCCTGCTCGGCCAAGGCCTTGAGATCGTTGAGATCGACGCGGAAATAGAATTTCCCGTCGCCGCTGAGATTCGGATCGCCGCCGTCATGGGCGTAAAACGCCACCAGGTCGCGCGACGTGTCCCAGCCGTCGTAGGCGTGATTGATATCCGCGCCGTTGTAGTTGGGTCCGGTCCCGTCGGAATAATCCAGCGCGATGAGATCGTCGGCGGTCCAATCGGTGAAGCTGTGATTGTTGGTCACCGTGCCCACGGTGGTCGACACCCCCGGGCCGATCTGGATCGTGCCAGCAGGTGGCGGTGACGGTTGGCCGGCGACGTGCGGGTCCATGCCGTTGAGGAATTTGGTCAGGTTGCTGATGCCATCTGCCGCGGGCGTTCCGTTCGGGCCGTTGTCGGTGAGGGTGATGATTTTTCCGGTGTGCAGGTTGTAATGGCCGGGCACGCCGTCGTCCCAAGGATCCAGGCCGTATTGCACCTTCCATCCGTCAGGAAGTCCATCGCCACTGGTGCTTTGGAGCCGCGGATCGAGCTCAAGCCAGATCACATCCAAGCCATCGGCACGCACATTGCCAGCGGGCCGGAAGACGGCATTGAGACGGTTCTTGTCGAGCGCGGTGGAGGTGTAGGTGGTGCCGGCGAATGCTCCGCTGGACTCGACATAAGTGTAGCAGAAATCGGAGTAGCGCAACGTCACATCGGTTCCCGAACGCGGCACGGTGATGGCCTGGGTGAAGCGGCTGAGCGTCCCTAGGACAACGAAGTTCCCGTTCCCGTCGGTCTGGTTGCGGTCGATGATTGCCAGATCCACGATCCCGTTGTCGTTGGCGTCCTTGGTGCCATCGGTTATTGCGCAACCGGACGTGTCGGTATTATTCGGATCGGTCTCGAGCCAGACGGCGGTGGGCGATTTGGCGAGCACCTTGGCGCGATCGACGCGCGAGGTGTTATAGATCGTCGGAGGGTGGGCGATGACCTGCAAGGTGCCGCCAGCGTCGGCCACGCCGATATCCACGCGGCCATTGTGGATGATCTGATAGTTCAATGAGCCACCCACGCCGGTGGTGATGAGGTAACCGCGGTCCTCCACCCCGTCGTCCAATCCGTCGCCATCGGTATCCGGCTTGTTCGGGTCAGTCATGCTGCCCGCGACTTGGTCGGTGCGGGAGTTGTTGAGGTTGTAGGGCCACGGATTGAAATAGGCGTAGCCATTCGGCGCGGTGGCCAGGTCGGTGGTGTTGTAAACCGGCGGATCCAGGTCGGGCTGGAAGTTGGGCACCCCGTCGCCGTTGGTGTCGTCCAGGCTGTTGGTGTCGGGCACCGCGCTCTCCCAGCCGAGTTCGAGACCGTCGGCCAAGCCATCGCCATCGGTGTCCGGGCTGAGCAGGTTGGTCTTGCCGGAAATCAGCGCGAGGTGAACCTGGGCGTTGGTCCAGGATTCCGACTGGGTGGTGGGCAACGGGGTGACCGTGGTTTCAATGAAGTCTGAAAGCCCGTCGTCATCGTTGTCGATGCGTCCTTCGATGGCCGTCACCACCTGCCGGTAAATCACGCTGGCGCTGCGGCTCGCGGTGGCGGTGCCGCTGGCCGTGGTGACGGTGGAGGTGAACTGATAGTCGGCCGCAGCCACGTTGTTCCAGGAAAAACTCCAGGACTTGGTGGAGCCGTTGGTGACTGGACTGCCTGCATCCAGGACGACATCGGCTGGGTTGACCGTGCCGATGTTGAAATGGATGGTCACCCCGGTGGCGGCGAGATCGGTTTCCACGCTGATCGGGATGGTTCGCTGGGCGGCCGTCGGGCTGGGCACGTCGGGCAGGATGATTTGATAGGCGCTGCCGTCGGCATTGAACTGCGGTGGATTGACGATGTTGTCCTTGATCACCGCGATCGGGTAGGCCTTGACCAGGCGCGTCGCCGTTAATGGCACCCCGCCCAGCGGCGGAGTGTAATCCACGGTGATGGCATGCAGGAAATCCGGCCGGCCGTTATAGAGGTTGGGCAGGGTGTAGGCCAAGGCGTAATAGCCACCCTCCTGGCTGAGCGAGTAGGCACCCTGCGGCTGAATGATGGGATTGGCAAATGAGGCGGATTCGCTGCTGGAAATCCGGATGACGAAACGCTTGATGAGGTCCGCGTTGGAAACGCCGCTGGCGATGTCCGGGCTGAAATACACCTTCATCACATAAGCCGGCCCCACCGTGTCGCCGTCGTTCTGTGGGTAGGCAACAAACATCCGATCCTGCGGCCCTCGCGTGGTTACGCTGCGGGTGAGTGTGGTGAAATGACCGGCCGCGTCGGATTGGCCGAAATCATTGTATGTGCCGGAGGAGAGCTTGCGCAGCCGCACCTGGATCGTCGCGCTGCCGGAGGAGGGGATGTTATTGAAGTTGAACCTCCATTCCTTGGTGTAAGCGGGGTTGGAGGCGGCGATGGCCGGCGACTGGGTCACGGCGGTGGCCTTGACCCAAGTCGCGGTGATGTTGTTGTCCCAGACGCCGTTGCCGTTGAGGTCGGTGAACACCTCGCCGAGGTCATACTGACGGTTGCCGTTGGCATCGACGTAGGGCTCAAACCCGGCACCGTTGCCACCCTGCGTGCCGGTGTTGACATCGTCGTTGGTGGCATCGCTATCGGCGATGTGATACCAGACTTCCGTCACGCTTGGGTCGGTGCGGACCACCACGCCATACTGCGAACCGCCCACGGTGTCGGCGTCGTGCGACGGCCAGTCGATTTCCCCCTGCGGCAGCGCGGTGTCGTAATAAAACGTCTGGGTGAGCGTGTGGTAAATGGCGGTCCGGCCGGCCCGGTTGAGGAATTGGCGGGCGCGCAGCACGTGGAACCCCTGGCTGAGTCCGGTCTGGGTGGTGCCATAATCGTTATGCGGATAGAGCATTTTGGCCGCGGCATTGAAATGGGTGATCTGGAACGTCGTGAGGCCGTGTTTTTTCCGATACACCGCGTCGGCATTGGCCGGGAAAAGACTCGCCACCGGCAGGCTGCTCGCCGTGTCCTTGTAAACGCCGAGCTTGTAAATCAGACTGCCCGACGGCTTGGTGAACGTGGCTTTCCACCAGTCGTCGCTCGCTTCATTGTGATCCCAATGCAATTCCGCCGTTTGGGTCGTGCCGATCCCCACGCCCCCCGCTCCCTCCGGGTAACTCGCGTCGGCGGTGTAATAGCACCACATGTGATACCCGCTGCCCACGGAATTGGTTTTTGCCCAAACCGTGATCGTGCTGCCGTTGTCCACATATTGGCCGGCACCCAGATCGTTGTTAGCCCCGTGGTTATGATAGAGAAACGCGGCCACGTTGCCGCTTTCGGTGTCATAGCTGTTGGCACCCGAAGTCCCGCCCTGGTAGCTGCCGCTGGCCAGATAGGTGCCCGCGCCCGACGAGCCGAACTTGTTTTGCGAGGTGTCCTGGTTGGCGAATTTTTCGCCGTATTGGCGTGCCCCGAACTGCATCTGTTCGTAGCCGAGAAACACATCGGTCGCGGCACCGGGCTTGTTGTCGCGCAGGTCACCGGTCAGCGGCCCGATGCCCATCTGTGAATTGACGTCCACGCCGCCGTCGAGTTCGAGCAGCATGTTCTCCGCGGAAGCGTCGGCGCGCGCGATGAACGATAGGTCCGAGCCGTCGGTGACGCGGGGCACGGTGTAAGGATAGGCAAAACTTCCAGCCACCGCGCCGGTGACCCCATAGGGATTGTAGTTCGGGTCGCCGTCGGGCCCGTCCTTGCGCAAGTAGGTCATCATCGGGGCGGCGGTGGCACCTTGGCGGATCGTGAGCGGTTGGCCGCCGTTGTTACTCCACAAATCCGAGGGCTCCGGGGAGCGCCAGGAAAAGGCAAAGTAGCCGTCCTTGGGGATGATGACGCCCCCCATGTTTTGATCGCCGGGCACGGTGGTGTAGAATCCGCTCATCGCGTCGCCGGTGTCGGTTGTGCCGGTGGCGTACTGCCAGAGGTAGGCCCCAGCCGGAAAGCTGGTGGTGAGGCCGCGCTGCTGGCCGGCGCCGCCGTTGCAATTCATCATGAAGAGCATCGTCGTCGCGTCGGCGTCGCTCATCGCGCCGTTTTCCCGTTTGTCGCGCCGCTCGTACGCGCAGACGCTGCTGTCACTCCATTTGGGAATCTGTGAGCCGCGCGCAAACTGGTTGTGAATGTAGAGCAGGTTCGGGATCGCCCCGTCGTTGAACTGCCCGAGGAAATTCGTGTTGGAGTTGGCGGGAAAGGCCTTGCTGATCTCGCCGAGGGTTCCGGCGCGGTGGTTGCCGTCGGTGTAAACCAAGGGCAGCCCGGCTCGGGTCAGCAGGAACGCATGAGCCAAGCTCCGTTTCGGCATGTAGCCGTTGTCCGCGCTTTGCGCATACCCGACTGAAATGCCGGAACCTCCCGCCAGCCCGCCCCCGCCGGGTTGGTCCATGCCAGTGAGCGGACCAAACGGCAGATTGTTGATCAAGGCACTCTGCAGGTTGTTGTCGAGCAAGCGCATCCCCGAGTCAATATACGGCTGTTGGGCGGTGCCGCCCAGATGCTCGCCGAAAATCATCGCGTTGGTCCGCGGCACCTCCGTGTCGAAAAGCGTGGCGCGCAGGCTGGAATTTACAAACCCGCGCGTCAGGTTGAATTGCTGTTGAACCTGGCCGAGATAGCCATAAGTGCTTGAATCCTTGTCCGCACCGTAGGTCGCCCCGAAAAAATCCGACCGCAAATGCTTCACCGCATCCAGCCGCAAGCCGTCGGCCTTGGTCCGGTCGATTTCCCAGCGGGCCGCGCGGCTCAGGTAATCCTCCACATACTCGGCATAAAACCCGGGATTCTGCGCCAGCGTCTGGGTGGTCAGGCCGTTGCCCGTGCCAAAGCCCACATAACTGCCGTTGGGAGCGTAGCAATAATACTCCGGGTTGTTGGGATGCCGCACGAATTTGATCTTTTGGTGCCGGTCGCCCTGGTTGGACCCGAAGTTGTCGTTGTAATGATCGCCGTTGGGATCCTGCGCCACATCCACCAGGTTCGAGGTGCTCAAATTCCAGACCTGCCACTGGTCGTTGTAATTGCTGATCCCGCCCCAGTTCCGGTAATACCCGTCCTGCGTGACTTGCAGGTGGAAATCCTCAGGCAACATCCCGGGGTACAGATCGATGGGCGTGGAGGCGTTGTAGCCGGGAACCTCGAACCCCCGGTGGTTCATGACGTTGTCCAAATAGATCCGGATTCCGAACCGGTGCGCCGTTTCGACCAAGCGGATCAAATCGGCCTCCGTGCCGTAAAACGTCGAAACCGAGCTGCGCTGATCCTTGCCGCCAAGATCAAACGGATCAAACAGATCGTAGCCCACCGACATTCCCCCGCCTGCCTTGGTCGGCGGCGGCAGCCACAGCGAATCGTAGCCGGCCTCCGCCAGATCGGGGATCTTGGCCTCGATTTCGGCCCAGCTGGTGTTGAAATATTGGAGCAATGCCTCTCCCGACGCGAGGGTCGACAGCAGCAAGAGCTTGCACAGGCAGCGCGCCAGGATGGATTTCATGGGGTGGACGGGTCCGATACGTAAAGCGGTGCCACAGGTGTGGGTTGATTGCTAATGTCCTGAACCTAGCACCGGTTTAGCCGTTGTGCGCAACGAAAACCCCGCCCGCGCCGGAAATGTGCAATCGCGCCATCCGCCCGCGCGGACAAATGGAGCGCCGACTTCAGTCGGCAAATCCGGCCGGCCGGCGCTCCGTGGCCCAACGGTGAGGTTTCCCCCGCGCGACCGCCATCGCCTGCAGCGACAACCGCTAACTGAGCCAGCGCGCGAGCAGCCCCGAGTGCAGGTGCCAGCTGAACAGCCCGGCCAGCCCCATCACCACGCCAAACGCCGTCGGCACCAGCGCAAACCAGTACAGCCACTTTTTGTGGGTCAGGGCGGTCAGCGCCAGCATCGAAATCGCCAGCGCCACCAGCGTGTCCGACAGATCGAACTGGTCGTCGTGATAGTTCAGTCCGTCGTAGGTGGCCTGGTCCTGCCCGGCCAACTGGCGCAGTTCCTCCTTCTTCTGGCCCTGCTCCGCGACCAGCTTTTGATAGGTGGTGATCGCCTGCTGGTAGGGCACCTGGGCGGCGGCCGGGGCGGCGGCAGCGGCCAGCGTGAGCTGGACCAGGGTCGCCTTGGCGACCTCCTCGCGGAGGTTGCGTGCCTGATAGAACGCCCAATGGTCGATCTTGTCGGCCTGTGCCTGCTGCATCGACTGGACGATGTTGTCGTCCTTGACCTTGCAGATGCCGAGGAAGGTGGCCAGCAGGGCCACGGTGATGGCCACCCAGGTGCTCAGGCGGCTGGCCGCCGAGCGTTCGGCCTCGTTGGCGGATGCGTCGTTGGCGGAGGCTTCGTTGGCGGCTTCCATCGGGTCAAGGTCCATGGGGATTGATGATTGAGGATTGAATATTGAATGGTGCCTGGCCAGCAGCCTAGAACCGCCAGGACGCGCCAAGGAACGGTTGCCAATCGTCGGCACCGGGAGTGACGCCCATGTTGATGCCGGCATCGAGTTGGCAGTTCTTGCCCAGCATCAGCAGCAAGCCGATGTCCAGGGTGCCGACCCAGTCGCCGCTGGTCTGGGTGGGAATCGAGCTGTAGAGCTCGACATAACCGGACAGCGGGCCGGCGATTGCGTGTGACACCGAGATCGAGTTGATGAGGTCCGCGTGATAGGTGGCGTTGTCGTTCACGCTGAGGCCCACGCCATTGTTGATGCCCAGATCGAAGTCGCCCGGCAGCTTCATGCCGAGCAGGAACACCAGGCCGCCCTCTACCTTGCCATTGCCGATATTGTGGCTGGCGGTCGGGGTTTTGACCCACATCTCCACGCCGCCCGCGGTGTCGCCGCTGTCATTGCCCCACAAATTGCCCTTGAGAATCGCGCTGAGATCGCCGCAACCGCTGTTGCGCTGGGTGTCGTGCAGGGCCAGGTCGGTGGCGCGGTTCACTTGATAGACGGGCAACTCCAGCTGCAACTCCGCCCACGGGGTCAGCCCGACGCGCAGCGTCGTGTCCGCCCACGACGCGTTTTGCGTGCGGACGCCCGACGCGGTGGTGTGGGTGTAGGTGAACAAGCCCGATTCGATCTGATAGTGCCCGGCGTCCAGCGTGTGCGGGCTGTTGCTCTTGTCCGGTCGGTCGGTATCCATCTCGCGCAGCTGGGCGGCGGGCACGGGGTGGAACAGGTCGTAGCCGGAAGGATCCGCCGCGGGGCCCGCGAGCAGGCGGGCGGTGGCTAACAACAAAACCGGGAGGATCAACGGGCTGGTTTTCATGTGAAAGGCAGGGCGGGTGCCCGTCCACGCTAGCAGGGATTGGAGGATTTCAAACAGCTTTGTGCGCGCAACACGTAGGCGTGCTGGTGACAGCACGCCGGGCCGGGTTCTCACGAACGCGCCTGCCCGCGCCGTGGCCCGCCCGGGCGGGCGGATGAATCGGCGACCCGGGCCGGGCCGGCCTACCTCTGCGGCCTCATCGAGGCCGCGCCCTTGCCATGAAGCTGCCGCCGCTTCCGTCTTGCCAGCGGCGCGGGATTGGGTCACTGCTGGTGTCTGTCACCATCATGAACAAAGTCCTCATCATTGGAGCCGGCGGAGTCGGCAATGTCGTTGTCCACAAGTGCGCCATGGTGCCCGAGGTTTTTGGCGAGATCACCCTGGCGTCGCGCACCCTGGCCAAGTGCGACGCCATCGCCGCGGCGGTGCGGGAGCGGACCGGGCGCGTCATCGCCACCGCCCAGGTGGATGCGGACAATCCAGCCGAAACCGCGGCACTGATCCGCCGGACCGGTGCGAAATTGCTGATCAACGTGGCGCTGCCCTACCAGGATTTGCACCTCATGGAGGCTTGCCTGGCGGCGGGCTGTGACTACCTGGACACGGCGAATTACGAACCCACGGACGTGGCCAAGTTCGAGTATTCGTGGCAATGGGCGTATCAGGAACGCTTCGCCCAGGCCGGGCTCTCGGCGCTGCTCGGTTCGGGTTTTGACCCCGGCGTGACCAACGTGTTCACCGCCTGGGCGCTCAAACACCATTTCGACGAAATCCACACCCTCGACATCATCGACGTCAACGGCGGCAACCACGGCAAGGCGTTCGCCACCAATTTCAACCCGGAAATCAACATCCGCGAAGTGACCGCCACCTGCCGCCACTACGAAAACGGCGAGTTCGTCGAGACGCCGCCGATGTCGCAGCACCAGGAGTTCACCTGCCCGGAGGGCGTCGGAACCTATGAAATTTACCGGATGTATCACGAGGAACTCGAATCCTTGGTCAAACACCTGCCCACGATCCGCCGGGCACAATTCTGGATGTCGTTCTCGCCCAACTACTTGAAGCATCTCGAGGTGCTTGGCAACGTCGGTATGACGCGGATCGACCCGGTGCTTTTCCAGGGGGTGGAAATCGTTCCGCTGCAATTTCTCAAAGCGGTGTTGCCGGACCCCGGGGATCTCGGCAAGTCCACCAAGGGCCGCACCTGCATCGGCAATGTCATCACCGGCCTCAAGGACGGACAATTCAAGGCTCTCTACGTCTACAATATCTGCGACCACGAGGCCTGCTTCGCGGAGGTCGGCTCGCAGGCGATTTCCTTCACCACCGGAGTGCCCACCATGATCGGTGCCAAGCAGATGCTCGCCGGATCCTGGCGCAAACCCGGCGTCTGGAACATGGAACAGCACGATCCGGATGCCTTCATGGCCGACCTCAATGGCCACGGCCTGCCCTGGCAGTGCCTCGAACTGACCCGCGAGCAGGCTGAGGGGTTTCGGGTCAGCTGAGAAGGGGGGCAAAGTCATTCCCCATTCTTCGAGTTTCCGCTTGTCAGTCACGGGGCGTCGTTCCATCGTGGCGCCATGAATCGCCTTAAAAGCCTCCATCCGCCATGGGGTTTGGCGGGCGGTTCGCCGCGGGTTATGGTTTCCACACTGGAAGCAGCCGCGTGATTTTCAAGCCGCCGGATTGCCGGCTGACGGGCCCGAACATGATAGATTCCACAGAACGGTTAATCAGTCACCTCAAACAGTGCAGGCAGGGAACAGGTGCTCCCATCTGCGCCATTGATACGGAAGCAGACAGCCTGCACCGTTACCGCGAGTCGCTGTGTTTGGTGCAGTTCGCGGTGCGCGGCGAGTGCGTGCTGATTGACCCGCTGGCCATCGAGGATCTCTCGCCACTTGGGGACTATCTGGCCGAAGCCACGGTGTGGATGCACGGCGCGGATTACGACATGACCATGTTCAAACGGCAGTTCGGGGCGCTGCCGGCACGGGTCTACGACACCCAGATCGGGGCCCGCCTGCTCGGCGCGCGCCGCTTCGGCTTGGGCGATCTGGTCAGCCAGTATTTCGGGGTCGACCTCTCGAAAACCTCCCAAAAAGCCGATTGGGGCAAGCGGCCGCTGTCCCCGAAAATGATCGAGTATGCGCTCAACGACGTCCATTACCTGCTGGAAATGGGCGACATGATCGTCGCCGGCTTGAAGGAGCGCGGGCGCTACGACTGGTTTGAGGAAAGCTGCGTCGCGGCCCGCCAGAAGGTCCTGGATCGCGACGACACCAAGGAGGAAAACTGGCGCATTCAGGGATCGGGCAAACTGGAACCCTTCGGTCTGGTGTGCCTGCGAGCCCTCTGGCAGTGGCGGGACGCCGAAGCCAAGGCCTGGGACCGGCCGTCGTTCATGGTCTCCACCAACAGCCAACTGCTGGAATGGAGCGCCGACCTGGCCAGCGGCACCAACATTTCCCTGTCCCATCATTTCCGCCCGGATCGCGTCAAACGGTTCCGGGTCGCCGTGGCTGCCGTTGAAGCCCTGCCCGCCAAGGACTGGCCGGAACGCCAGCCCACCAAACGCAGGAAACGCGACCGCGACTTCGAACGCAAAGTCGAGGTCTTGCTCCAAGCCCGCGAGCAAGCGGCCGCCAAATTGGACATCGAAGGCTCGTTGATCGCTCCCCGCGCGGTCTTGGAAGGCCTGGCCGCCGGCGAGACCCAAGCGGCGGACGTGCTGCTTCAGTGGCAGCGCGATTGCCTCGGTGTAAGCGATTGATTCTTGAAGAAGTTGCTTGTTTCCAGAGCCCGGATTTTAGAGTCTTTGCCTGCCTATGTCCGAGCCTCCCCACGAGTCCCAACAAGCCCCTACCAAGGTCGCTTCCGAGCAGCTTTACGATGCCGCCCAGATTGACAAACTCGAAGGTCTGGAGGCGGTCCGCAAGCGTCCCGGGATGTACATCGGGGACCCCGACGAGCGCGGCCTCCATCATTGCGTGTTCGAGGTGCTCGACAACTCGATCGACGAGCACTTGGCTGGCTACTGTTCGCGGATCAAGGTGGCGATCCACGTTGACGGCTCGGTGTCCATCGTGGACAACGGCCGCGGGATCCCGGTGGACATGCACCCGAAATTCGGCATGCCTGCCGTCGAGCTCGTCCTCACCAACCTGCACGCCGGGGGCAAATTCGGCCAAGGTGCCTACAAATACTCCGGCGGCCTGCACGGCGTCGGCGCCAAGTGCGTCAACGCCCTGGCCGATTGGTTCCGCGCCGACATCATGCGCAACGGCAAGGTCCACCGGATCGGCTTCCAACGCGGCAAAACCACCGAGCCGCTGCATGTCGTGGGCGAGGTCGATCCCAACAAAACCGGCACCACCATCACCTTCTTTCCGGACGCGACGATCTTCGTCGATACCATCGAGTTCAAATTCGACCGCCTCGCCGCCCGCCTGCGCGAACTCGCGTTCCTCAACCCCGGCCTGATCATCGACCTCGAAGACGAACGGCCGGAATCCGCCAAGAAAACCACCTTTTACTACGCCAAGGGGATCGAGGAGTTCGTGATCCAGCTCGGCGAAAATAAGACCGTCATCCACGACGAGCCGGTTGTGCTCAACGGCAAACGCCAGATTGAACTCGATTATGACGGCAAGAAAACCACCGACGACGTGTTCGCCGACGTGGTGTTCCAATACAACGATTCCTACAACGACCAGATCCTGTGCTTCGCCAACTCGATCCCCAACGGCGATGGCGGCACCCACCTGACCGGCTTCCGCACCGCTCTCACCCGCGGCATCAACCAATACGCCAAGGTCAACAAGATCCTCAAGGACAAGGACCCCGCGCTTTCCGGCGACGACGTCCGCGAGGGCCTGGTGTGCGTGATCTCGGTCAAGATGCCCAACCCGCGCTTCAGCTCGCAGACCAAAGACAAACTCGTCAACACCGAGATCGAAGGCGTCATCTCGTCGATCGTCTATGAGGGCATCATGCAGTATTTCGATGAAAACCCGGCCCTCGCCCGCAAGGTCATCGAAAAATCCGTCAACGCCGCCCGCGCCCGCGAAGCCGCCCGCAAGGCGCGCGAGACCGTGCGCAAATCCGCCCTTTTCGGCGGCGGCCTGCCCGGCAAGCTGGCCGACTGTTCGGAGCGCGATCCCGCGAAATCCGAGCTCTATATTGTCGAAGGTGACTCGGCCGGCGGTTCCGCCAAGCAAGGTCGCGACCGCCGCACCCAGGCGATCCTGCCGTTGCGCGGCAAGATCCTCAATGTCGAAAAGGCCCGGCTCCACCGCGCGCTCCAGAACCGCGAAATCCAAAACCTCATCACCGCCATCGGTGCCGGCATCGGCGACGGCGAACAGGACGGCTCGTTCAACATCGACAAGGTCCGCTATCACAAGGTCGTCATCATGACCGATGCCGACGTCGACGGCTCGCACATCCGCACCCTGCTGCTGACGTTTTTCTGCCGCCACATGCCGCAATTGGTCAAACGCGGCTACCTCTACATCGCCCAGCCGCCGCTCTACCTGGTCAGCCGCAAGAAGCGCCAGGAATACGTCCAGGACAACGACCAGCTCAACCGCATCCTCATCGACCTCGGCGCCGGCGAAGTCGAGCTGCGCACCCACGACCAATCCCGCCGCTTCTCCGCCGACGAGCTCAAGGTGATCCTCGAAAACCTGTCCTCGCTGTCGCGCTTCACCAATTCCATCGAGGGCAACGGCGGCAATTTCAAGCTCTACCTTGAGGCCCGCCACAACGGTATCCTGCCCGAATACATGGTGCGCGTGCGCATCGGTAACGACGAAAGCATCCTCTACTTCGCCGATGAGGTCGCCCTGCGCGCCTACGCTTCCGTCAACCGCGACCTCGGCCTGTTCGACGAGGTGCTCACCGACGAGGAAAACGCCGCCACCTCCGGGCCCTCGCGCCGCGCCAACCTCCACGAACTCCACGAGTCCCACGCCATCGCCCGGATCTTCTCGCGGCTCACCGAATGCGGCATCGACACCACGATTTTCTTCAATGAAGACGTGCCATTATTCGAGGTCGTGGAAGGAGAGGGCGACAAACAAAAAGCGACCCCGGTGTTCGCTGTGCCGGAAATCCTCGGCAAGGTGCTCGAAATCGCCAGCCGCGGCGTCCAAATCAAGCGCTTCAAGGGACTGGGCGAAATGAACGCCAAGCAGCTCTTCGAAACCACCATGGACCCCGCCGTCCGCCAGTTCCTGCGCGTTCGCCTCGACGAAGACAACGCCGTCGAAGCCGATAAAATGTTCGACGTGCTGATGGGCGACGTCGTCGAGCCGCGGAAACGTTTCATCGAAGACAACGCGCTGAACGTCCGGAATTTGGACGTGTGACGTCCGTCATGGGTCACGAGTCATGAGTCACGGGTAATATGAGCAAGTCCTTGAACGATCTTGAAATCTACCGGGAAGCCATGCGTCTCGGGGAGGTCGTGTGGGATTGGGTGAATCATTGGGATTTCCTCGCCAAAGATACCGTCGGCAAACAATTCATCCGCGCCACCGATTCGATAGCAGCTAACATCTCCGAGGGCCACGGTCGCTTCCACTACAAGGAAAACCAGAAATTTTGCTACTATGCGCGCGGATCACTCGCCGAAACGCAAACCTGGCTGGAAAAAGCCGCCCGCCGCGAGCTCGTCGACGCCGAACTGGGCCGCCAGCTCTATCGAGACCTCGAGTCTCTCCGCAAACGCCTCAACGCTTACATTAAAACGATCGGTCCGCTGTCAGATACCCATGACTCGTGACCCATGACCCATTGACTTCACCCATGTCCGAAGAACACATCAAGCCCATCAACGTCGCCGAGGAACTTTCCCAATCGTTCCTGGAATACTCGATGTCGGTGATCATCTCGCGCGCTCTGCCGGATGTTCGCGACGGCCTCAAGCCGTCCCAGCGCCGCGTGCTCTACGCCATGCGCCAGCTCGGCGTCACCCCCGGCAAACCGCACGTCAAGTGCGCCCGCATCGTCGGCGAAACCATGGGTAACTTCCACCCCCATGGCGACTCGTCGATCTACTCGACGCTCGTCAACATGGGCCAGCCATGGTCGATGCGCGACATGCTGGTGGATGGCCAGGGGAACTTCGGCTCGGTGGAAGGTGACGGCGCCGCCTCCATGCGGTATACCGAGGCCCGGCTCCACCACCTGGGCCTGGCGATGATGGAGGACCTCGACAAGGACACGGTGGACTTCCAGCCGAACTATGACGGCTCGCAGAACGAGCCGACCGTCCTGCCGTCCGCCTTCCCGAACTTCCTGGTCAACGGTGGCACCGGCATCGCCGTGGGCATGGCCACCAACCTCGCCCCCCACAACCTCGGTGAGGTGGTCGATGCGATCTGCGCCCAGATCGACAACGCGGACATCACCCTGCCCGAATTGATGCAGTACATCAAAGGGCCGGACTTTCCGGTGCCCTGCGAGATCCGCGGCATCCGCGGCATCGAGGAATACTTCAGCACCGGCCGCGGCTCGATGCGCCTGCGCGGCAAGATGGAGATCGAGGAAAATGCCGCTGGCCGCTCGTTCATCATCATCCGCGGCGTCCCGTATGGCGTCAACCGCGCCACCCTCCAGGAACGCATCGCCGAACTGGTCAACGAAAAGACCCTCACCGGCATCTCCGGGATGCGCGACCTCTCGGCCGAGGACACCCACATCGAAATCGAGCTCAAGCGCGACGCCCGCCCGCAGGTGATCATGGCGCAGCTCTTCAAGCTGACTTCCATGGAGACGTCCTTCAGCGTCAACATGCTCGCCATCCACAAGAACCGCCCCAAGCAGTTCTCGCTCAAGGAGGCCATCGACGCCTACATCGAACACCGCCGCGAGGTGGTCATCCGCCGGACCCGCTACTTGTTAGGCAAGGCCGAGGAGCGCGCCGAGCTGCTGGAAGCGTTCCTGCTGGCCCTCGGCCACCTCGACGACTTCATCAAGATCATCCGCTCGTCGAAAAACCGCGACGAAGCCCGCGAGCGCCTCGCCGCCTATCATTTCCCGCTGGCCACCGCCGAGGGCCTCGGCATCCTGATCCGCTCGCAACCCTCGGTGACCGGCGACCGGTATGTCTTCAGCGAGCGCCAGGTCAACGCGATCCTGGAACTCCGGCTCTATCAGCTAACCGGCATGGAGCGCGACAAGGTCAAGGCCGAATACGACGGCGTGCTGGCCGACATCCTCGACCTGCTCGACATCCTGGCGCGCGAGCAGCGCGTGCTCACCATCATCAAGGACGAGCTGCGCGCCCTCAAGGACCGCTTCGCCACCCCGCGCCAGTGCAACATCGTCGCCGAAGCCGGCGAGGTCGCCATGGAAGACCTCATCGCCAACGACGCGATGATCGTCACGCTTTCCCACCGCGGTTATATCAAGCGCACCCCGTCCACCGAATACCGCGTCCAGGGGCGCGGCGGCAAGGGCCTCAAGGGCATGGAAACGCGCGCCACCGGCAAGGACGAGGCGGACGACTTCATCGAACATCTGTTCAGCGTCCAGGCCCACGATTACCTGCTGTTTTTCACCAACACCGGACGCATGTATGTCGAGCGCGTCTATGAACTCCCGGAAGGCTCGCGCACCGCGATGGGCCGCAGCATCCAAAACGTGCTCAACCTCAAACCCGACGAGAAAATCGCCGCGCTGCTGCGCCTCGAGCGCACCGTGGACGAGGCCGGCAACGACATCACCTTCCGCGAGGAGGCCGGCTTCGTGTTCTTCGCCACCCGCAGCGGCAAGGTCAAGAAAACCGCCGTCAACGATTTCCGCAACTACCGCAAGGACGGCATCATCGCCATCAACCTCGAGGAAGACAACGAACTCATCGGCGTGCGCCTCACCTCCGGCTCCGATGAAATCATCCTCGTCACCCACCAGGGCATGAGCCTGCGCTTCCACGAGGACGACACCCGCGCGCTCGGCCGCGGCACCGCCGGCGTCATGGGCATCCGCCCCGCCGAGGACGATTTCGTCATCGGCCTGGCGCTGGTGACGCCGGAGTGCACGCTGTTAGTCGCGGCCGAAAACGGCATCGGCAAGCGCACCACCTTCGAGGACTACCGCCAGCAATCGCGCGGCGGCAAAGGCATCATCACCATGAAGGTCACCGACAAAACCGGCCCCGTGGTCGGCGCGGTCACCGTGACCACCGCCGACGAGCTCATGCTCATGACCTCCAGCGGCCAAAGCATCCGGATCCGCGCCGCCGAAGTGCGCGAAACCGGCCGCAACGCCCAAGGCGTCAAACTTCTCACCCTCAAGGACGGCGAGAAACTCCAAGACATCTCCATCGTCATCCCGGATGGTGAGGATGCCGACGGAGCGCCGGCTTCAGCCGAGGAAGAGACGCAATGACGGAGCGCGGGCTTCAGCCCGCCCATATTTCTCTAACCCCAGCGGGCTGAAGCCCGCGCTCCCTTTCCGAGTCATGAATAAGGGCATTCACTCGCGCGGCTACCTGCCACACTGGGATTTTTGGAAATCAGCACAAGCCATCACCTTTCGCCTCGCGGATTCGGTGCCGGGCCCGGTGATTCAGGCATGGCAAACTGAACTCGCCTCAATTCCCGATGATCGAGTGCGCCAGGAACAGCTCCACCGCCGCATCGCCCGTTATGAAGACGCCGGTCACGGTTGCTCAATCCTCAGCCAACCGGATTGCGCTGCCATCCTGCAGGCGAAACTCATCGCCGGGCATCCATCACGCTATCGCCTGATCGATTGGTGCATCATGCCCAATCACGTCCATGTGCTGTGCAAGCTGGCAGAAGCCTCGTCTCTCGGTGACGTCATCCGTTCCTGGAAAGGTGCCTGCTCCATTGAGATCAATCGTTTAATGGGTCGCTCCGGCCATCTCTGGATGGTCGACTACTTTGATCGATTCATCCGCGACCTCGACCACCTCCACGACTGCCGCGCCTACATCCGCAACAATCCGGTCAAGGCCGGCTTGTGTGACAAGCCCGAAGACTGGCCATTCTCGTCCGCCGGAACCGGGTGGCATCCTGACTCCACGGAGCGCGGGCTTTAGCCCGCTCTGATGGCCTAGAAGCGGGCTGAAGCCCGCGCTCCCTTCAGGGCGCTCCCTTGAAATCTAACCCTCCTGCCGCAGCCAGGCGTCGATTCCGCCGGTGACGTTTTTGACGCGGGTGAAGCCGCGCTCCAGCAGCATGCCGACCGCCTTGGCGGAGCGCATCCCGGACTTGCAGTGGACATAGATTTCGCGGTCCGTCGGCAGTTGCCCGAACCAATCAGGCAGGGTTTTCAACGGGATCAGGCGCGCGCCCTCGATGTGGGCGATGGCGTGTTCGTCGGGTTCGCGCACGTCGATGAGTACGCCGGTGAAATTCCCGGCAAGCAGCGCGCGGAGTTCGGTGGTGGTGATGGAGTCCATGGTTGCTGAGGGATGAGAATCGCAGGTGGTGGCGGCGGTGGTTTCGGTATTGGCGACGCCGTGGATCTCCGGGTGATCGCCGCACAAGCGGCATTGCGGATCGCGGGCGAGGTGCAGGCTGCGGAAGGCGCTGTCGAGCGCCGCGTAAACCGTGAGCTTGCCCAGCGGCACCGTGCCGATGCCGAGAATCAGCTTGAGGGTTTCTAGCGCCTGGAGCGAGCCGATGATGCCGGGCAGCACTCCCAGCACGCCCGCTTCCTGGCAGGACGGGACGCTGCCGGGCGCGGGCAAGCCCGGCAACATGCAGCGGTAACACGGTCCTCCCAGATGCGGCGCGAACACCCCCGTCTGCCCCTCGAAACGGTGAATCGCACCATATACTAACGGCTTGCGCAGGAAATACGCGCTGTCGTTGGTCAGAAAACGCGTCGGAAAATTGTCGGAGCCATCTATCAGAATGTCATATTCACGGGCAATCGCCAGCGCGTTGCCCGCGTCAAAGCGCACCGGATGCAACTCGACGCGCACGTGCGGGTTGACCTCGCGCAGGCGGGCTGCGGCGCTTTCAAGTTTCGGTTTCCCGACCCATGCCTCACCGTGCAGGATTTGCCGCTGGAGATTGGAGACGTCCACCAGATCCGCGTCCACCAGGCCGAGCCGGCCGACCCCGGCGGCCGCCAGATACAGCGCGGCGGGCGACCCGAGCGCGCCGGTGCCGACCAGCAGCACGGAGGCGTTCTTGAGGCGCAATTGTCCACTCTGCCCAACTTCGGGAATCAGCAGGTGGCGCGAATAACGGACAATCTCCGCCGGTGACAGGGTGCCGGGCATGACCGGGCCAGCATGCGCCGGAATGACCATTCTGTCCAAGGCTGAAACACCGCCCAACAGGTTGGCGACCGCGCGCCTGGCGACCCTGCGGGAATCCGCCGCTTGGCGGCGGGCGGAAAATCGTTTGGCTAACGCCTGTTTTGTGATAGGGTGTGCGTATGTCTGAAGTTCTATCGTCTTTTCGCCTGCGTCCCGGAGACCCGGCACCTGACTTCGCACTACCCGACGCCGCCGGCCAGATCACCACCCGCACCGCCGCCAGCGGACCTGCCGGTTTGTTAGTCATGTTTGCCTGCAACCATTGCCCGTTCGTGATCCATCTGGCCGCAGCCGTGGGCGACCTGGCCCGCGAAATCACCGCCCTCGGCGTCCACACCGTGGCGATCAACTCGAACGACGCGGCCCGGCACCCGGAAGACGAGCCCGCCCGGATGACCGAGTTCGCGGCCGACTACCGCTGGGACTTCTCCTATCTGATTGACGACTCGCAGGATGTCGCCAAGGCCTACGGCGCGGCCTGCACCCCGGATTTTTTCCTGGTCGACGGCCAAGGGCGGTTGTTTTACACCGGCCAGTTTGATGACTCGCGCCCGCGCAGCGGCCAGGCGGTCCACGGCGGCGACCTGCGGGAAGCCGTCAGGCGGATGCTTGCCGGCGAGCAACCGCTGGCCCGGCCCTACCCGAGCAGCGGCTGCAACATCAAATGGAAGCCCGGCAACCAACCGCGCTGGTGGAACACCAACCGTTGATTCGCTGGACGTCACGCCCCGCCGGTGGCGAGGTGGGCGAATTTGTCATCGATGAACTGGAGGACCAGTTCCTCGGTGGCCGTGTCGCCAAGGCGCCCGACCACATCCACCGAGAAGCCGCGGGCAATGAGCTGGCGGGCGCTCACCGGGCCGATGCCGCGGGCGCGGAGATAGAAGATCTCCTCGTCCTGGATCTGCGAGGAGGTGCTGCCATGCGAGCACTTGACCTGGTCGGCGTTGATTTCCAGGCCGGGCATTGAGTTGGCCTCGCAGGAGTCGCTCATCAGGAGGTTGCGGCACGTCTGATAGGCGTCGGTATGGTGCGCCTCCTGGTCCACAAAGATGAGACCCGAGAAGATGGTTTTCGAGTTGTCGTAGAGGGTGTTTTTATAGAGCAGGTCCGAGTAGGCGCCTTCGGAAACATGGTGTTGGAAGGTGCGTTGATCGTATTCCTGCTCGCGGGAGGGCACCGAAACCGACAGCATGTCCGAGCGCGAGCCCGGGCCTTCAAGGCGGGAAAGTGATTCGTTGCGGGCCCATGAGGCACCGGTGTTGAGAATGAACCCTTTGGCGGAGGAGTCGCGCGCGGTCGAGGTCTCGTTGATCTGAATGACGCGAGTGACTTCGTTGAATGCTTGGACGGCGACATAGTCGAGCTGCGAGTTAGGCCCCGCGGCCAGGTCGTTGAAGGCAATGGCGATGCCCGGGCTGAGGTCGTCAGCCGAGCGGAAGATGTCGATCACGCGGACCTTGGAGTTGGTGCCGGTGACCACCAGCGTGTGCGGAAAGATGAGCGAGTTGGGTCCCGATAGCCAGTGATGGACTTCGATCGCGCCCTCGATTTCGACGTTGTCGCCGGTGTGGACAAACAGGCCGTTGGCCACCGAGGCTTCATGCAGGGCGGCGAACTTGGCCGACCCCAGGCGGGTTTCCTGGCGCATGAACTGCGCGGCCACCAGATCGCCGTGGGCGACCAGCGCCTCGGCCAGTGGCAGGCAAATCACCCCGGCCGGCAGATTGGAGGCGGCATGAATCAGCTCGTCATTCACGAAAACCAACTTGGCCGAGGGCGCGGCCAGCCCGGTCGAGCGGGCCAGCAGCGCGGCTGCGGTTGCCGCCGGCACGCCGGAGCGCGGCTCAAAGCCGGCGAAGTCGAGTTGCTTCATGTTGGAAAAGCGCCAGGCCTCATCCCCGCGTTTGGGGGTTGGGGTGGCGAGGTAACGTTCCCAGGCCTCCTGCTGGCGGGCGGCGAACCAGGCGGGAAAAATGGCGGGGGTTTGCGGGGCGGTGGTGGTCATGGCAAATATAACAATAAGTCTTATGGGTCGCATAGGTCCTATGGACTTATGACTTGCTCTCGATCAACCGACCGACCCTTCCATCTCAAGGTCGATGAGGCGTTTGAGTTCGACCGAGTATTCCATCGGGAACTCGCGGACCAGGTCGTTGATGAAGCCGTTGACGGCCAGGGACATCGCCTGTCCCGGGTTGAGGCCGCGCTGTTGCATGTAGAAGAGCATCTCCTCGGACACCTGGGAGACCGAGGCCTCGTGCTGGGTTGCGTGCTGGTTGCCCTTGACGGTGATGGCCGGATAGGTGTCGGTGCGGGAGTTGCTGTTGATGAGCAGCGCGTCGCATTCGGTGTTGTTCTTGCAGCCCTTGAGGTGCTTGGGGATGTGCACCTGGCCGCGATAGGTGGCCCGCCCCTTGCCGACCGAGATCGACTTGGAAACGATGTTGGAGGTGGTTTCGTCGGCGGCGTGGATCATCTTGGCGCCGGTGTCCTGGTGCTGGCCGGTGTTGGCCAGGGCGATGGAAATGACCTCGCCGCGGGCGCGGCGTCCCTTCATGACCACGCCGGGGTATTTCATCGTGAGCCGGGAGCCGATGTTGCAATCGATCCAGCGGACTTCGGCGTCCTCCATGGCCAGGCCGCGCTTGGTGACCAGGTTGAAGACATTGCTGCTCCAGTTCTGCACGGTGACATACTGGATCTTGGCACCCTTGAGGGCGACCAACTCGACCACCGCGGAATGCAGGGTGGCGGTTTCAAACTTGGGTGCGGTGCAGCCTTCCATATACATCAGCTCGGAGCCTTCGTCCGCGATGATGAGGGTGCGCTCGAACTGACCAAAATTCTCCGAGTTGATGCGGAAATACGCTTGCAGCGGTTGCTTCAACTTCACGCCTTTCGGGATGTAGATGAATGATCCGCCGGAGAACACCGCGCTGTTGAGCGCGGAGAATTTGTTGTCGCTGGTCGGGATCACCTTGCCGAACCACGGACGGAAGATTTCCTCGTGGTTCTTGAGCCCTTCGGTGGAGTTGCAGAAGATCACCCCTTGCTTGGTCAGCTCTTCCTTGACGTTGGAATAGGCGGCCTCGGAGTCGAACTGGGCTTCCACTCCGGCGAGGAACGCGCGCTCCTGCTGGGGGATGCCCAGCCGCTCGAAGGTTTCCAGCACGTCCGCGGGCACGTCCGCCCACGAGCGCTTCGGCTTCTCTCCGTCTGATAGATAGTAGCGGATCTTGTCAAAATCGATGGCCTCCAAGTCCTTGGTCGCCCAGTGGGTCGGCAGCGGCTTGTCCAAAAAAACCTGCAGCGCCTTGTGGCGGAATTCGCGGACCCAGGCAGGGTCGCTCTTGACGTCGGAAATGTAGTCAATGGTCTTGGAGCTCAGGCCTGTGCCGGCATCAAACTTGTTGCGTTCCGGGAAGGTGAAGTCGCCCTTGGTGCGGTCGATGTCAATCGCCTCACGGGTTTCCAAATCGAGGGTGGCTGCGGCGTCGGAGGACATGGGGAAATTTGAAATTTGAAATTGCATCAGGCGAAGGCGGCTTCCTTGAGGAAGTCGTAACCGTGCTTTTCGAGCTCGTGGGCGAGTTCGGGGCCGCCGGAGCGGACGATCCGGCCTTCGGCCATCACATGGACGTGGTCGGGCTTGATGTAGTCGAGCAGGCGCTGATAGTGGGTGATCAGCAGGAACCCGCGCTCGGGCGAGCGCATGGCATTGACGCCATGGGCGACGATCTTGAGGGCGTCGATGTCGAGGCCGGAGTCGGTTTCATCGAGGATGGCATACTTGGGCTCCAGCATCATCAGCTGGAGGATCTCGTTGCGCTTCTTTTCCCCGCCGGAGAAACCCTCGTTGACCGCCCGGGCGGTGAATTTCCGGTCGATCTCGAGAATGTCCATTTTTTGATAGAGGGTCTTGTAATAGGCCACCGCGTCGATGTCCTGGCCCTTGGGCAGGCGGGCCTGGAGGGCGGCGCGGATGAAGTTGGCATTCGACACGCCGGGCACTTCGGACGGGTATTGGAAGGCGAGGAAGATGCCGGCGCGGGACCGCTCGTCGACTGACATGGCAAAAATCTCCTCGCCATCGAGGGTGACGGTGCCGCCGGTGACGAGATAGCTCTCATGGCCGGCGATCACTTTCGAGAGGGTGGATTTGCCGGAGCCGTTGGGGCCCATGATGGCATGGATTTCGCCTTTCGGGATGTCGAGGGTGACGCCCTTGAGGATTTCGGTGCCGTCTTCGAGGGTGGCGTGGAGGTCGTGGATGTGCAGGCTCATGGTGTTGGAAGAAGTTGGGGATCGGAGATGGAGAAGGAACGGGGAGCTAGGTTCAGACCAGGTGGCCGCGCAGGGTGAACTCGACATTCTTGACGATCGCCCCTGGCGGCAGGTCCAGCACGTCCTCGAGATGGATGCCGGGCCGGAACGTCACGTCGTGGATGATGCCGGTGGCGTCGTCGTGAAAATGGCCGTGCTCGGCGAGGTTCGGGCAGAACCGCGACGGCCCGCGGTCGAAGTTCACTTGGCGGATGATGCCGTGCTTCACCATCGCGTCCAGGCAGGTATAGACCGTCGCCAGCGACAAGTTCGGCAGCGTGTCCTTGATCCGCATGAACACGTCATTGGCCGTCGGATGGTCGCGGTGCTGGATCAGCATCCGGTAGATGTGCTGCCGCTGGCGCGTCATTCTCAGCCCGGAGATCTCATCCGGGATCTCGAGTTCTACGGCTGGATTGGGGGCTTTGCTGACCATCGCGGCGGCAACCTAAGAGCGGCCAAACTAATATCAAGAATTATTCCAGTTATCGCCTTTAATAGTTGCAACCTGCTGATCAGGAGCGGTGGAAGCGGTGGCGAAAGGTTGGTCGCGGTCAATTCGGCCGCATCCAGAGATAAACCCAGCGTTCGGAGACGGCCTTGCCGGTGGCGTCCTGGAGTTCGCAGGTCATGTCGATCTGCGGCAGGTCTTTGGGCGGTTCGACCACGAAGAACGCGCGCAGAACCTGGGGCATGTGGAGCAGCGGGCCGCGGCCGAGTCCGGCGGGCAGGTCGTCGACGTTGGCCATGCTCATGTCGGTGAGGCCGACATGAATGAGTTTCACGGCTTTCTGGTTGAGGGTGACCACCGGTTTGAGGCCGGAAATGTCGTCCCATTTGGGATCGCCGACCTTGAGTTCCGGTTGCAGTGGCTTGGCGAAGTCGATGGCCATCAGGATCTGGTTGGGCTTTTGCACCGGGGTGCCGGAGCGGGTGGCGCGCACCGCGAAGACGCCCGAGGGCGCGGGGTCGCGCAGCCAGTGCAGGCGGTAGTGGAAGCGGAACGGCTTGCCGACTTCCAGGCCCGGTTCGGGATCCCAGAACAAAATCGCGTTGTCATTGGTCTCATCGGTGGTGGGCATCTCGATCAGGTGGATCTTGCCGTGGTCGAAGCCCAGCACCGGCTCCACCCGCACGCTCGGGCGCTCGTGGTAGCGGGCCTCAATATCCTGATAGGACGCGAACGACCGGTCGCGCTGGAGCAGCGACCAGGAGCGCGGTTTTTCCATGCCGAACACGCAGTGGCGGAATTGATTGTGGGTGTGCTCCAAGGGCCGGTAGTGGAGGTTGCCGCTGCCCAGTTCCATCAGCAGCCCGTCGCTGTCGTGGACTTCCGGGCGGAAATCGTAAGGTCGCGGATGGGTGCCCTCGCCAAACCAGAACATCGTCGAGAACGGGGCCAGCCCGAGTTGGCGCACCGGGCGGCGCAGGGTGATTTCCGCGTCGATGTCCATGACGGTCTCCACGCCGGGAGTGATGGTGAAGTGATAGGCGCCGGCCACGCTCTCGCCATCCAGCAGGGCCCAGGCGTTGAGGGATTTGGCGTCCTTGGCGGGCCGCTCGAGGTAGAACGCGGTGAAGTCGGGAAACTCCTCGGGCACGCCGGGCAGGCCGCTGTTGATCGACAGGCCGCGGGCCGACAAACCATAGGGCGAGTTGGCGGGGATGGCCCGCAGGTAGCTGGCACCGAGAAACACCAGAAACTCATCCATGTATGCCGGCGAGTTCAGGTGGCAGCGCGCCCGCCAACCGGCGTAGCCTGGCGGCGGCGGCGTGCCGGCCGGGATCTTTTGCTTGCCGTAGTCGAAGAGCCCGAGGTCGAACTTGAGCGGGGTGGCTTGGCCGTCGGCGACTTCGTGCATGGCGACCATCTTTTTGGCCGTCCATCCCGGGTGGAAAAAATCGATGGAAAACGGCAGTTTTTCCTTGGTCCACAAGCCGGAGTCCATCTTGAAGCGGATGTCGCGGTGCTGGTCGTAACTCAGGTTTTTCCAATAGTCATCCAACTCCTGATGGGATGGCGCGTAAGGAGTGGCCGCCATCGACCGGGCCGTCGCCCGCAGTTTCTCAAACGAGAAATTGTCCGCGCGTAGCAGTCCGGTGAGGCAAATCGGCAGGGCAAGGGCGGGCAGTAGGGCGCGGAGTGTCATAGAGCGGACGGGTGGACGCTCCGTGTATGTGCCAGCTCGCCTGTTCTGGCAATAGCGGGGTGTGGGGCTCTTCATCTGAAAAAATCTCATGAAGAAGGGACACATGCATGGATCGGTGTGCGATCTCCGCGGGTCTGTCAACCTCGCCGCGGCTCACGATCACCTCGGTGACCCGCACGCCCACCAGCTGCGGCTCGATGCCGCGGCGGGTGGTTTCAACTTCGGGCAGTTCGGGCATGGCGGCGGCCGCCCACTCTCGACCACGATCGCCGCCGGCGCAACCCCGGCGAATGTGAACGTTGGGTGCCGCGGGGCGGGTTGTTGGGTTCTGCGAGTCTGGTTGTTGGGTTCTGCGAGTCTGGTTGTTGGGTTCTGCGAGTCTGGTTGTTGGGTTCTGCGAGTCTGGAGACTCGCGGTCCTTGCTGGGCGGGTCCGTTACTTCAAGTCTTTGACCAGCGCGCGCGCTTCGTCGGTGTTGATGCGGGTGGCGATTCTTGAGCAAATGGAGGCCAGGTTGCGCCGCAGGTCGGGGTTTTCGGTCGCGGTGGTGAGGGCGCACAGGGTGCCGAGGTCATCCACCCCGGCGGTGTAATAGAAGGTCTTCATCGCTTCCTTGGCGGCATCCGGATCGGAACCCTTGATGGTTTGCACCAGGATCGCGTTGGCATCCGGCACTTGGCGCGACACCAGGGCCTTGATCGCAAGAACTTTATCCGCGCTGGAGTCACCCTTGAGCATGGCGAGCAAGGTGGCTTCCGCCGCCGGGTAGGACATGCTGGCCAACGCGTTGGCGGCCGCCTGGTTGACCCGGGGTTCGCGCGCGCCCACCGCCTGCAGCACCGCCGCGAACGCGGGTTGGGTCGCGATCCGGCCGAGCGCGGCGATGGCGACGATGCGTTCGTCTTCCTCGCTCGACGCGAGCCGACTGAGGGCGATTTTTTCGGCGGTGGCGGCGGGCTGCAGGTGGTGGATGTTAGCCAGGACGACCAGGCGGTCCTCCTTGGGCATTTGATCCAGGGTTTGCGCCAGCGACGCTTGCAGGGAGGCGAGGTTGCAGGCGAGGCCCCGCGCCAGGGCGGCGTGCCGGAGATCCGCATCCGCGCTGGTCAAGGCGGCTGCGATCACGGTGGCTTGCTCGCTGGCGGGTGCACGGGTCATCAGCGCGAGAAAGGCGGCAAGCCTGACCGTGGCGGAGCCGCTCGACTGATAGATCGTCCGCGCCGTCGCGGCCTCGCCGTCGCTGGCGACGAGCTGCGCCAGTTCGACGTCGGGCTTGAGGGCGGGTGCCAGCGTGGTGCCGGAATTGGCTTGGGTCAGGGCGGCGAGCGCGGCCGGGCCGCCGATGCGGGCCAGCGCGGTGAGGGCGGCGCGGGCCAGCTCGGGATCGGGATTCCCGATCCAGGGAGCGAGCACCGCCACCGAGGTTGCGGATTGTTGCATCGCCAAGCCATCGATCAACCCGCGTTGGACGCGAGGGTC